>Ga0209979_1000249_pt1 | contig 81925 bp, 52 predicted proteins | sample AnhtaG_FD_183114 | JGI IMG/M metagenome (GOLD analysis project Ga0209979, IMG submission 183114) | Deep subsurface microbial communities from Anholt, Denmark to uncover new lineages of life (NeLLi) - Anholt_01485 metaG (SPAdes) (version 2) | ecosystem: Environmental > Aquatic > Marine > Oceanic... | reverse complement strand
GTTTCCCCGAAAATTCCTGAATTTGTGCTTTCAATTTGTTCGCCACTTGGCTACGATTCATCTCAGACCTCCCGACGGTTATGACTTTCTTCTACTGCGTGACCTTAACCTCAGGAGGTCTTCTTTTTCATCATAAAGTTTCCCCATTTTTCGGCCAAAAAAAGGACCTTCACACTTCCCAAATTCGATTTCTACCCTGCTACCAGACGGTTACATCACCACCCCGCCCGTTTTTGGGGAAACTCCTGGATGTCGAGCGGCTGACAAGGCGGCTCGACGACCTGCTCGACCGCGAAATCGCCCTTCGGGCCGAGCTGAGGAGCATACGCCGGCCTGAGATCGTTGCAGTGGGAGTCGTTGAGCGCATCCCGGAGCGAGCGCCGAAGTACAGTATCGTAGGAGAAGTGAAAAAGCCTGGATCATACGAGCTCCTCGACAAAAGAACGGTCATGACGGCCATCGCAGCCGCTGGCGGATTCACCGAGTACACGAATGAAAAAGGCGTCGTCGTGATCAGCAACCCCGACCGTCGCGCCAGGAGCCACCGGTTTGACCTGACCGCCATCATGAAGGGAGAGTCACCCGACGAATTCCTCCTCCAGCGCGGGGATATCGTGTGGCTGCCTCGGAAGACCGTCCTTCGATAATGTCGCTCGGCACAACGATTCCAAAGCCCTCTCGTAGCGGAGACCCAACGACGGCGTCCGCTTTTTTCCTTCCATGCTTTGCCCCATTTTCGATAGACTGGCGCATTGATATTCGCCCAAAAGCATCCGCAGGACCGGAGCCTCGTGCGGGAAGGCGTGGATGGGAATGTGTTTGCCGATATCTCCAACGGCCCTATTCAGCCGGTGCGTGAACGGGCCTCACTTACGGCGTTCGCACCGAAAGGGAACATCTCTTCCGGAATATCCGACGATGCCTCCGCGACCGTTTCCGGACGGGCCACAGGCGGAACGATCACGACCGACTTCCCGCTGGCTGTCATGGACGGCAGGTTGTCCAGAAAAATCGGCGATGGTAAATCCGCGACGATTGAGCTACGAACCATGAACGGCGACATCACTCTCACGAGAATAAGTGAACGCAACACGGAGAATGGAGGATCGGATGATGAGTAAAGGCATAGTACATACGGCTGGGCTGCTTCTCCTCGCCGCTTTCATTGCCTTCGGCCTTCGGACCGCAGCCCTTTCAGACATGACGGTCACTCAGGAGGTCACCAGAACGGTTGGCGATAGCAAAACGACCACAACCCAGACCACCTACTGGACGAAAACCAAGATGCGGACAGACCACCTGGCGGGGTTCATCATCATTACCGACATTGAGAGCGAAACGGTAACCGCTGTCAACCCGAAAGAGAAGACTTACGTCCCCAGTAAGTTTGGGGACCTCCAAGATGTCGAAGCCGCGCTTTCCCCGAAATCGGCAGGGATTCAGTTCTCCGTCCGGGAAACCGGCGAGAAGAAAACCATAGACGGATATCCTTGCGAGAAGCTGGTTCTCACTGTCGGCCCGATTGAAATTGTGGCCTGGATAACCAGCAAGATCGCCATTGACCCTTCAGTAACCGAATTCAATAAGAAACTCCTGGACCTCACCAGGGACATCAAGTTGCTCAATGCCCAGGCACAGATGCAAGCTGCCTTCGATAAGCACAAGGCGTATCCTTATCTGACAATTATCGAGGTCTCTCCACCGCTGGCGGACAAAGCCGGACGCATGGAGACGAAGGTCAAGAAGGTTTCTTACAAGAAAATAGACCCTTCCGTCTTCGCAATCCCTTCGGGATACAAGAAGCTGGCCGTGCCGTCAATGCCAGCCCAGGAATAGATGTGGCATTCAGAATCATAGACCCAATTGGACTCATAACAACATAATACGGAAAATAGAGGATCAAATGACGAGCAAGAGAGTTAGACGTGTCGCTTTATCGCTTCCCTTTGTGCCACTCGTCTCACTCGGGCTTCAGATTGCGTCCTTCGCCGACATGACGGTTACTCAGGATGTCACCTCCACCGTTGGTGACAAGAAAACCACCTCCACCATGACCACCTGCTGGACGAAAACCAAGAAGAGGACCGATCACCCTGGGGGCATGATCAGCATCACCGACCTCGACAGCAAGACCATAACCGTTCTCAAGCCGAAGCAGAAGAGGTACATCCAGCAGAGTTTTCAAGACGCTGAGAAGCAAGAAGACGCTTTCCCGGCCATGTTGAGGGAAGCAGAGCTGTCCGTCTCTGAAACCGGCGAAAAGAAAACCATTGATGGATACCCATGTGAGAAGCTGGTCTTCACGGTCGGCCCGGCGGAAATCACGGCCTGGATAACCAAGAAAATCGCCATTGACCCAGCAATGGTCGAATTCGACAGGAAATTCCTGGAGCTGACCAAGGGTCTCAGAGGCCTGAATCTCAAGGCACAGCTTCAAGCCGCCCTCGATAAGCGAAACGCGTTGCCTTATCTAACGATCATCGAGGATCACCCATCCCCGAACAAGACCCTGCGAAGCGAGTTGAAAGTCAAAAAGGTCTCATACGAGAAGATAGAACCCTCGGTCTTTGCCATCCCTTCGGGATACGAGAAGGTGACGTTGCCGCCAATGCCGCCTCAGCAATAAGCAATGCTGGGAAAATAGGGTAAGCCACTGCCCGTCTAAGAAAAGCGACGGCACCCAGAAACCATCGGGGACAAGAAGTCCCCGTGAACACAATGTAAGGGAGGACCAAATGACGAGTAACACAATCGCATCGCTTCCCCTCGCAGCACTCATCTCACTCGGACTTCTGACCGCATCGTTCGCTGACATGACGGTTAAGCAGGAGATTTCCACGACCGTGGGCGACAGAAAGACGACCCTCACTCAGACCGTCTATTGGACCAAGACCAAGATGAGAATGGATCATCCCGCGGGTATGATCATGATCACCGACCTCTACAGCAAGATGATGACGGTTCTCAACCCGAAAGCGAAAAGCTACACTCGAAGAAGTTTCGACCAGATCAAGAAGGAGGAAGACCGACTTCCCGCCGAGGTCAGGGAGTTAAAGTTCTCCGTGCGCAAGACCAACGAGAAGAAAACGATAGATGGCTATCCGTGCGAAAAGCTGGTGCTCAAAGCCGGTCCCATGGAAATCGTCGTCTGGATCACCAGGAAAATCGCCATTGACCCCGCGGTAAGCGAATTCAACAAGAAGTTCCTGGAGCTGACGAAGGACATCAAGACACTCAACATCCAGGGGAAGATGCGAGCCGCATTTGAGGAGAATGAGGGGTACCCTTACCTGACCATCGTTGAGATGGCTCTGCCCTTTGCCGGGAAGACACAGAAAACCGAATCCAAAGTCAAAGACGTCTCGTACGAGAAGATCAAATCTTCCGTCTTTGCCGTCCCTGACGGATACAAGGAGACACCACTGCCGCAATAGCCGCCTCAGAAATGAGGACAGTTCTGCGAGTGGAAGCTTGCGACGAAATTGCCCGGCTCGGCAAAAAGCACTCAGCGGGACGAGGGGCGAAATAGTGCTGGCGGTCAGCTCAGGCTGAGTGGCCGCCTCATTCAATGACCGGGAGAGGGTCCAGGAATGAACGATCTGCGATGTCTTTTGGTTACAGGCTTCATTGGAGCAATCAGCATGGCCACGATCGCGCAGTGCAAGATCATCGTCCCGGACAAGGAGAAACCGCTTTTGCCATCGCAGGTGAAGATGGGCGGCTTCCTCCATGAGCGAATGATCAACCACGAGAAGAATTGGCTGCTGAAAAGGCCCGAGGACCCACTTCTCGGAGGATTTCAGCGCCGACCCGGCAGCCATCCCTGGATCGGCGAGCACGTTGGAAAATGGCTCCACGCCTCCTGCCTCGCATGGTCTTACACGCAGGATGCCGCCCTGCGAAAGAAGATGGACCGGGTTGTCAAAGCGCTCCTCGCCACGCAGGAGCCTGATGGATACCTCGGCACGTACACGAAGGATCAGCGGTGGACGAGCTGGGATGGCTGGGTGCACAAGTACTGCCTCATCGGCTTGATGAGCTATTACGAGTTCACCGGTGATAAGGCCGCTCTGGAAGGAGCGCGGCGCATTGGCGACCTTCTGACGAGAACCTTCGGTCCGGATAAGCGAGACATCATCAAGTCGGGCACGCACGTGGGCATGGCGGCGACCAGCGTCATGGAGCCGATGATGCACCTGCACAATGCAACCGGCGATAAGAAATACCTCGACTTCTGCGAGTATCTGGTGAAAGCGTACGATCAGCCGCACGGGCCGAAGATCATTTCCTCCCTCCTCACGAAGCGCAATGTCCGCGAGACAGCCAATGGCAAGGCGTACGAGATGATGTCGAATCTCGTCGGCCTGTGTGAGCTGTATCGCTGCACGGGGAACGAGAAGTACCTCCGCGTCTCGGAGATTGCCTGGGAGGACATTGGCAAGAACCGGATGTATATCACCGGCGGGACAAGTCTGCACGAGCATTTTCAGAAGGATCACTATCTACCTCGGACGGGCGCCGTCTCCGAAACGTGCGCCACCGTGACCTGGCAGCAGCTCAACCTCCAGTTGCTCCGCTTGACAGGCGAATCGAAATACGCCGACGTCCTCGAGCAGATCATTTACAGCCATCTCCTCGCCGCGCAGAAACCCGACGGCACGGCGTTCTGTTACTTCACCCCACTGGAGGGAAAGAAGCCTTACAACAGTAGCATCTGCTGCTGTACGTCAAGCGGCCCGCGCGGTGTGGCGCTGATTCCGACCCTCGCTTACGGTATCAAAGACGATGGCATCGCGGTCAATCTCTACGGCCACAGCGGTGTCGTCGCGAAGATTCCCGGCGGGCCGAAGGTCGAGATTCTCCAGGAGACCGATTACCCGTTCGATGGCAAGGTGACTCTCAGAGTTTCCGCAGAGAAGGCATCGGAGTTCGCGCTCTACCTGCGCATTCCGAATTGGTGCAGAGGCGCGAGGCTTTCCGGCAGCAAGGGTCTCCAGTTTCCGTTTCCCAGGCCGGGCGAATACGCTCGCGTCACCGGGACGTGGGAAAAGGGAAAAACGGTCATTCTCAGTATGGACATGAGCCCCACAATGATTGCGGGCGAGTACGGCAACAAGGGTCTTGTGGCGCTGCGGTACGGCCCTCTTGTCTTAGCGGCGGATACGGCGTCGAATCCCGACATCGCCTCCCTCCAGATGGTCGCCGTGGAGTATCGCCGAACGGGATCAGGCATTCGCATCGAGAAACGCGACCGGAAAACAGTCTTCAGCGTGCCCGCCGAGGTGCTGATTCCGTCGGAAGAAAAGCGGGAGTGGAAGCGGGTCAAGCTCTACCTGACCACGTTCGCCGACGCCGGAGCCGACGGCTCTCCGTTCACAATCTGGTTGCGAGAGCGGAGTTCTTTTTCAGCCGCCCAAAAATTCTCGCTCTTCGCTTTCGGCGAAGAGAGCTACTCGCGAGAAGGCAACGTTGAGGGAATGATCGCCGACGGCGAGCTCGGAACGTTCCGCGTGACGTTCGACGGCAGCAAGGCAGAACGAGACTGGTTCGCTGTCACCCTGAAAAAACCGGTCAAGATCAACCGCGTGATTTATGCCCACGGGAAAACCTTCCACGACGGCGGCTGGTTCGATACCTCAAAAAGCAAGCCGAAGATTCAGATTCTTCGCAAGGCGGACGGAGAATGGGAGACAGTCGCGGAACTCAGTTCCTACCCTTCGACGACAGCTACGGATCACCAGCGGACAGAAGACGGACAGGAATTCTCCGTCAAATTCCCGACAGTCGAGGCCTGCGGCATCCGGATCATTGGCAAGCCCGCCGACGGCGACAACCCGAAACAAGCTTTCTCAAGCTGCGCCGAGCTCCAGGCCTTCCTCGACAACGAACGTGTGCCAGCGTCCCTCCCGGGCGGAGTGGAACCCTGCCTGAGCGCAGCTACGGATGTGCCGGAGTGTCTTTCGCAAAAAAACGTAAAAAAGGCTTGACAAGCACATAGGTCAGGTGCGATATTGACATTGTAGTCTGAGCCTGACCGATGTCAGGGGTAGGACTGTTCCAGTTTTCCCTGCGGCCCTAAAGGGCCGCGGGGATTTCTTATGGATATTTCACTATACCCGGCGGGCCGCCTCGAACTGCGTTAACTTCCAGTAGATGCTTCGATGCCAGCTCGTCCCACATGTCGTCGGGAAACGGAGGCCTGGGGTCCACATATTTTGACCGATGCGCGGCATAGGCGTTCCAGTCTGAAAGCTGAATGAAATAGGAGTCGTGAGACGCCCGGTCATTCGGGTCTTCGATGATACGCTGGATAGGGAAGGCGATCGTCTTCGGTCCCCAGTGCGCAGGGACCACATGGTATCTTCGCATGTGGCGAAGCCGCCTCCTGATAAACGCACCGTGGCCCTCATCTGGATACAGTGTGGCCCATTCCTCATTCGCACAGAAGCGGTTGATCCTTTGGATGGCGAAGGTCCAAGCAGCAAATATCGGATCCCACCCTCTCTCGCTTGCGGCCTGCTTGCCTATCGCGACGCAGAACGTTTTGACGTTCAGCCCCTGATCTTGAAAGCGCAGCAATTCCCTGTAGAGGTCGATCCGACGACGGAGAGACCATCGGTGCTTGCGTAACACACCGCGGCTTCGGCGGAGATCCATCGACTTTATTTCGGGCCTGGTCAGGATGCCGTAACTCTCTCGCAAGCGATGCCGGAGATCCACCAGTAAGTCAAGCGTGGCCAACCATTGGGCTTCATGCACGAGAACGCAGCACAAAACGAAGAATTGAGTTGGACTTCCGACCAGCCCCGAGTCTCCAGACTCATCCAGATATGCAAGGTACATGCTTTTGTCCTCCTAACTCGATTGTATCATTCGCGGCGGTGGACGAGCCACCATTCTCCGCGTTCCCTCAAGGCATCTTGGTGGTCCTGGGCAGGTCTGTACGCCAGGCGGGCGCGGAAGCAGTAGGGTTTGCCGGCCTCGAAGTTGCGGACGATGAACTGGAAGTCCCAGGCGGGATTCTTCGCGCCGCCGCCCGTGGGCGACTGTGAAAACCGGACGCCTTCGGAGCGGTCGAACATGAAAATCACGACCATGTTGCGGAAACGACCGTAGAAGAAGGGTTGCGAGAAGCGGCAGTCGGAGAAATGGTTTGCCAGGGTGGCATTGAAATCTTCCGCGAAGAATAGGTCCTGCTTCTCGCCGATGGGCAAGTGTGTGCTCTTGAAGCCGTGCTTTGGAGAAAAAGCAGTTATCCAGTGCGTCTTTTCATTTCCAGGTTCTGTCCCGAGCAAATAGATGCATTTGTCTTCGGGGGCGTTGATGTAGCTGGCCCAGAACGTGCCGAGGTAGCCGTGCTTGAAAAAATCCCTTTTGTGAGCGATATGCTCGACGCGGATGTCTATGTAATGCGGCGGCGTGACCGTGAAGGTGATCGTGCTCTCGACGTGCGAGAGCGGAGTAGGGGATTGATGGAGGACGACCGTACGTTCAGACACCTTTTTGAGCGTCATGGGATGACGGCGAGGCTCGAATTTCTCTTCGAGGCGATCCCCGCCGAAGATGTGCTCGAGATTGAACCCGGCGTAGAAGGGAACGAAGACATTCTCCGGCTGCTCCTTATGATGCGTCTCGCGATGCACGCATCCCCCGCCTTAGTTGTATTAGTGATATGTCACCAGCGTTTCGGAGATGTGTCCATCTCGCCGGGCAGCACCGGACGAACCCTCAGGCGCAGAAGAAGGGAGCCGTATGCCTCGGAGCCCAATAGCATGCCATGGTATCCGCCTGGCTTGACGGCTACCGTGCTTAGGGACTCCTGTGCTCTGACGATCGGATATCCCACGTCGAGGCTCGCGCCCTCGATTGGTTCGCGCTTTTCAATCGACTGCAATCGGATGGTCAGATCTCGCAGGATAATCCGCTCCGGTTGTTGTTGTTCGACCTTGCTCGACACCGTAAGACCGGTCTTCCCGTGGACCTTCTTCAGCTCGAAAAGGCCATCCGGTCTTTTCTCGAAGTACTCGATTGGCTGCTGCGAGCCGACAGCGACCACGAATGATTCGCCCAACAGCACCATGATTTTGGGACTCGCGATCGTCTCGACCCTGCTGCCGCTCGGAGGCCGGTCCTTTCCGTCCCAGGTCCAGCCGCTGTCGTCCGCGCGGAACTCCACCCCGGCAAGGGTGAGCTTGGCCAGTGTAAAAAAGCTAACCCCCCCCCTTGTCGCTGCCAGTTTTTCCGTCTCAATTACCCGCAGATCGCCGATCCCCGACATCTCCCCGGAAATGTTGCCCAAAATGCGGTAGACCTCAAACTCCAGGAGAACCTGGTCTTGATGTGTGGCGGAAGTGGCTGCGGCCGGCAGCATTTCTGGCGGGCCCCAAGCCCTCGTCCGTGCTGCACCTTCCGGGACCCGCCTCGGAATAGATGTCGAACCGGTGGTTAGATCCTCGCCGGACACTGCCAGAGTTGACGCGGCACTGATGAGGAATGCCACACAGACAACTGCAACAATCAACCATCTCATTGTCATGCTCCTTTCTGCATTCAGATTGTCGTTTCCAGTTTTCGTGTTGTTGTCTCGACTTCTCGAGCCGGAAAGAAGTGGGAAGCGCCTGTAAAATCGAAGGGGTTGCGAGAAGTGGGTGAATCATAGATCACCTGAACCATCACCGGCGGCCGCGGCTCTTTACGGGCGACGGGCCGTCCGCTGCGCCAGGCCGCACCTGCCACAAAACCCACAACAACCGTGAGCAGTGCAACAGCCGCCGTCACCCAAACGGGAACACGCCACGCCTCGCGATAACGCTGCACAGGCTGCTTGGGCTTCTGCGCCAGCACGCGATCATCAAGATCTCGCGACGGCGCCATCAATGGAAGTCTTTTTAGTTTCGACTCTAAATCCTTCACGGTCGTTTCTCCAATTTCGTTCGCAGTTTTCTCAAGCCTCTGTGATACCTACTGACGATGGTTCCCAGAGGCGCCTGACGTATCCGCGCAATTTCGCGGAAAGTCAAGCCGCCATAGACATGCTGTACGATCGTCTCTCGCTCGTCCGCCGACAGAGTCACCAGGGCCTTAGCAACCCGCCGTTTGAACTCGTTCTCCGTTGCCGCCTCACGAGGCCCTGGGCCCGGGTCGAAAATGAACTCATCGAGTTCCACCGCGGGCGGCGGCTGCCGACGCACCTGATCAATGGCGGCATTTCGCACAGTGCGGAAAACATAGGCTTTCAGTCGTCTCGGCTTTCTTTCCAGCCGGAACAAGCGGTGAAACGCCTCCTGAATTGCGTCCTCGGCCCGAGCGGGACACCGCGTGATAGCCAGCGCGCAGGTAAACAACTGCTGCCGGTATTCGAGGTAAATGCGCTCCAGCGAACCATTCAGCGTGTGCAACAATTTCCTTTCGCATCTGATGTCCAGGGGCAACTGCTGCCGATCTTCTCTTGGCATCCCACTTCACCAATATGACGCCGGATTGTCCCGGATTTATGCAAAACTTTTGGCACAGGTTGCAGAAAACCGGGGCTCACTATCGTCCGAACATACGCCCTGTCGGGAGCGCTTCAAGCAAGGGTGTGTCTGTATTTTGGTGGCACTATTTCGCCCTTACAGGGCTTCGCCCTGGGCTATCCTATTGCGCCCCGTTGGAGCTTCGCAGGTTCTCGGCACGCAAGCCCCGAAGGGGCGGGATCTCCTCAGCCCTGGGCAACGCCCAGGGGACCCAGCGCCATGGAATTAGCGCCAACTTCTCAAGCAGGGCAGTAAGGCACTGCCACTCAATCGCGGCCGCACCTGTTCAAAAGTTGACAGAAGGTAAAAGCGCCACTATAATACAGGATGTGAAACATGGAGTTGCTACACGGAAGATACGACGATTGCCTGCAGAGGAATTTTTGGCATGAGACGGTGGAACAGATATGGTGAAAAGCGGTTCAGGGCAGGTCGGCCCATCTTTGCTACCTTCGTAACGGTCCTTGCCTTGTGTCTTATGGCAGCCAATGCCTTCGGGGCGAGGTCTGTCAGCAGGCGACCTAAGCCCGAGGAGCGAGGTCGCATCTACCAGTTCCTTGTGAGTAACGGTATTCCCATCAGGGACCCCATTCGGGTGGCCAAGGTCAGCGCCGTCACTAAGACCAGACAGAGGGTGCGCAGTATCGTCAAGATCATCACGCCCGAAAAAATCCCACCCGGGAAAATGCCCAGCCCCAAGGAGCTGGAGGAAATCCGTAAACGAGTCCGCAATAAGATGCGGACAAATCAGCCCATCAGGTTCGGCACTCAAACCGACCTTCTTCGCCTGAACATCGTCGCGGGCGAAGTGGTGGAGTTCCATCCTTCCGAGAAGCTCGGTGAACTGGAGATATTCTTCTCGAGGAGTCAGAGCCTGAAAATCGAGATCGGAACCGATCTCTTTCTTATAAGAATCGGTAACCGGTATTGTGCGTTTCGAAGTCCACACCTGAGAAAGCAACTGAGCAGCATCCTTGAGCCGCGAAAGGTCAAATCGGGTGGAAAGCATAACAGTCGGAGTCGTCGGGGTCGGTCACCACGGTAGGCAGCACGTTAGGATTTGCGGGGATCTGCCGGGTGTCGTTCTCACGGCCATCGTGGACACCGATCCGGAAGCCTTGCGGCAGGTCGCGCAACAGTGGGATGCCACGTCGTTTTCCGATTACCGGGACATCACGTCGCAGGTGGATGCAGTCAGCATCGCCACGCCTACAGTCTCCCATCACAAGATAGCACACTACTTCCTTTCCTCTGGGAAGGACGTGTTTCTCGAGAAACCGATGGCGTCGACCGTGGAGGAGGCCGAGGACCTTATCCGCCTGGCTGACGAGAAGCAGAGAGTCCTCCAGATCGGGCACGTCGAAAGGTTCAATCCCGCCATCAAGGCGCTCGCGGGGCTATTGAAAGAGCCTCGATTCATCGAGTGCCATCGTCTCGCCCGGTATAACCCCAGAGGCTGCGATGTCGGCGTTGTCCTCGATCTGATGATCCACGATATAGACATCATTCTGACGCTCGTGAACGATCACATCAAGAGCGTCTCCGCTGTAGGGGTGAATGTTCTCAGCAACAGCGAGGACATTGCCAACGCGCGGATCGAATTCGAGAGGGGATGCATCGCCAATATTACGGCGAGCAGAGTAAGTGCAGACAACATGCGGAAAATCAGAGTCTTCCAGCAGGACGCCTACATCTCCCTCGACTACGAAAAACAGGCGGGACTAATCTATCGGAAAGTGGATCGCCAAATCGTCCAGTCCCCCGTCCCCACAGAGAAAGCCGAACCGCTGAAACTGGAGTTGGAATCCTTCTTCCAGTCCATTCGAACCGGCTCCCGCCCCCCCGTTTCCGCCGAACAGGGAAAACGAGCCCTTGAGATCGCCATGCAAATCATCCGGGAAATCCAGGCAAGGAACGCCACCGCATGATCCCCGAAAAGCTCATGGCCGTTGCCGGTGAAAAATCCGGCGATCTCCATGCTTCCAGAATCATCAAATCCCTCAAGGAGCTTTCTCCATCTATCGAAATCTTCGGTGTCGGGGGCGAACGCATGGCCCAAAGTGGAGCGGAGATTCTGATTGACATCACAGGTCTGGCTGTGACTGGCTTCACGGAAGTGCTGAAGAGCTACTTCAAGTTCAGGCGCCTTTTCCATTTTCTCATCGAAACGGCCAGGCAGCGCAAGCCCGACGCCGTCCTCCTCGTGGATTATCCCGGCTTCAACCTCAAACTGGCCGCGGCACTGAAGCCCCTCGGCATCAAAGTGATCTACTTTGTCAGCCCTCAGATTTGGGCCTGGGGACGAAACCGCATCCGTAAGATGCGAAAGTTCATTGACCAGATGATCGTCGTTTTCGATTTTGAGGTTCCCCTGTACGAGCGCGCGGGGATCAACGTCACGTTCGTCGGCCATCCGCTCGCCGACGCACTGGCGCCAACGATGTCCCGCGATGAGTTCCGAAGAAAGATAGGAATCCCGGACTCCGCAAAAGTTGTCGCGATCCTCCCCGGCAGCCGCCTCAACGAGGTCTCCCGCCACGTCCCCGTCATGGGCAAAGCCGCCGAGCTCATCTACCGAAGAGTAAGCGGCGCTCAGTTCCTCCTCCCCGCCGCTTCGCAAGAACTGGCCGGAGAGTGCCAGCGCTTGCTCGAAAAGCACCGCGTGTCGGCGCCGATAAGGATCTTGAACGACTCTGTGTACGACGCGATCTCCGCCTCGGACGCGGCGATTGTCTCCTCCGGCACCGCTACACTTGAGACGGGCTGTCTGGGAGTCCCTCTGGTGGTTATTTACAAAGTTTCCCCGTTGACGTATCTTATAGCGAGACGACTGGTCACCATTTCCAACATCGGCTTGATTAACATCGTCGCAGGCAAGACCATCGCGCCTGAATTCATCCAGAACCGCGCCCGACCCGAGCAAATCGCTGACCAGATTGTGGAGTTCTTAACGGACCCCTCGCTTCGCAAAGGTGTGAGCCGAGAGCTCCCGGATGTCAAGGCTAAGCTCGGGCCACCCGGAGCACCGCAAAGGGCCGCACAGGTGATCCTAAACGCCATTCGACAGGGCCGCCAAGGCGAAAGGAAATCCCCTTGAATCACAAAAGGCCGATACCGCGGCTTCTTCGCTATGCCCTGCCCTATCGCGGCAAGATCATCGTGGCCTTGCTCGCCATGGGCTGCTTCGCTGTGGTCAACGCCCTCCAACCCTTCATGGTGATCACCACAGCGAATACTCTCCAGGGCAAATACCCGCAGATCAAGGGTTCTGAGGCGCGAGACATCGAATCCTCCCCGGCCCAGGGGGGGCCAGAAAAAGAGCCGAAACGCAGGGGGCTCGATCTAATCCGGTCTTTCGCCCGCTCCGTCTTGAACGTCAGAGAATGGAAGTATTGGCACCTGGCTATAGCCATCTTCTTTATCTTTTTCCTCAAGGGACTCTTCGCCTTTTTCCAACGATTCCTCATGGAATGGGTGGGCAAACGGGTGATCACAGACCTGCGCGATCAGCTCTACCGCCATTTCCACTCCCTTTCCGTCGGTTTCTTTTCCGGAGCGCGCACCGGCGAGCTGATCTCCCGCATTACGAACGATATACTTGTTGTCGAGCATGCTGTCTCGACAGTCGTGGCGGACATTTTCCTTCAACCCCTCAATATTCTCTTCATGCTCGCAGTGGTGTTCTTCATGAGCTGGAAGCTTGCGATCATAGTCTTCGTGGCTCTCCCTCTGATCTTCATACCCCTGTTGAGCGTGGGCAGAAAGGTCAGGAGGAACACCGGAAAGATACAATCCCTTCTGGCCAACCTCACCGCGATCATTCAGGAGACGTTTTCCGGCATCCGCGTGGTGCGGGCGTTCGGGATGGACAAGTACGAGACGGACAAGTTTGCAGGGGAAAACCGGAAGGTCTTCGACACCAGCATCAAGGTTCTCCGATCCCTTTCCGCGGTTCGCCCCATGATCGAGTTTGTGGGCGGCATTTCCGTTGCCGCCACGCTTATCATTGGCGCCGCTGTGTTCAAAATGGGACTTGAGCATATCATGGGGTTCTGCATGGCGGTTTTTCTCCTCTACGATCCCGTGAAAAAGCTCGGGCAGGTCAACAATCGTCTCCAAATGGGCACCGCCGCCGCGGAACGCATCTTCTCGATTCTCGACACCAAGCCCACTATTGTCGAATCACCGCACGCTGTGCCTGTCCCTCGCATGAGAGAATCTCTGTCCTACAACGGCGTCAACTTCGCGTACGACGACGAGCTGGTCCTCAAAGATGTCTCTTTCGAGATCAAGTGCGGACAGGTCGTGGCGTTCGTGGGACCAAGCGGAACCGGCAAAACGACCGTCGCCAACCTGCTCCTCAGATTCTACGACCCTACGAGCGGCTCCATAACCATTGACGGTGTGGACGTCAGGGATGCGAAGACCTCTTCCCTCAGGGAGCAGATGGCCTTCGTCAGCCAGGAGGTCATTCTTTTCAATGACACTGTCGCATCCAACATCGCTTACGGCCGACCCGAAAGGCCCCTTTCCGAGATCATCGAAGCCGCAAAGGCCGCCAATGCACACGGCTTCATATCCGCCCTCCCGGAAGGCTACGACACACTCGCTGGTGAGAGAGGCATCAAGCTGTCCGGCGGAGAGAGACAGCGAATCGCCATCGCCAGAGCAATTCTTAAAGACCCCGCAATTCTCATACTCGACGAAGCCACCTCCGCCCTCGATACGGAAGCGGAACGCCTCGTCCAGAGCGCCATCAACAGACTCATGGCCGGCAGAACTGTTCTGGTCATCGCCCACCGCCTCTCCACCATCATCAACGCCGACACAATCATCGTCCTCGAAAACGGAAGGGTCGTGCAGAAAGGGAAGCACAGCGAGCTTATCCAGCAAGGGGGGCTTTACAAGAAGCTTTACGATATGCAGTTCAAGGACGTTTGACCTGGTTGGACTCTCTACGGTCTTCGACTCACGCTCCGTTAGTGTGGATAGATCAGCTATGATGATGACTGCCGCCGCATCGCGACATGCTTTGCCGCGAAGATCACGTGCGGGCCCAGACAAAAGTCTAAAACCCAGAGACAGGTGCAGAAACGTCCGAAAGCCCCCTTATTGCCGGGCTTCAGCCGGCACCCCCTTTAGCCACCGGCTTCAGTCGGTGGTCAACGTTTGCCACAGTTTTTTCTCAGGAGCCGGCTTGAGCCGGGCTTCTCGATCAAGGGCTTCAGCCAGCGCGCAATACATCGCTCAAGTCGCGAATCGCAGCACCAAATAGATCAGTGTGCATCTGCCTTTCTCTGCGGTTTCCAGACACATACAGACACAATGCGATCAATAGAAAAGCTCCTTCTCAACATACTCCCCTGGACAGGATACCTGATCCTCAAGCTTATCGGCGCCACCCAACAGACCCGCGTCGTCAACCTCGCGGCTGTCACAAGGGTCTTCGCCGAACACGGCTGCGCCATATTCGCCTTCTGGCACAACCGCCTCATGATGATCCCCTATATCTACCGCCGCCTCTTCGGCATGAAGGATATTGTCACCCTGATCAGCTCCAGCCGGGATGGCGAGTACTTCGTCCGCGCGCTGAGGCTCTTCCGCCCGTATATCGTTCGCGGCTCCTCCACGCGTGGCGGCTCAGCCGCCTTCAAGGCTCTGGTCAGAAGAATCAGGGACGGCATGGACTGCATCATCACCCCCGATGGGCCGCAAGGACCGAAATACAGCATCCAGCCCGGAACCATCGCCCTCGCCCGCCTCACCGGCGTCCCCATCATCCCTGTCAGCTACTGGTCCTCCCGAAGCAAAATCCTCAACACCTGGGACGGCTTCATCCTCACCCTCCCCTTCGGCAGAACGACCTACGTCTTCGGCGAACCGGTCTATTGTCCCCGAACCACCACCGAATCCCGGATGAACTCCCTCGCCCAGACCCTCCGCCAATCCCTCCTCACCGCCTCCCACCTGGCTGGCGAGGACTTATCAGATCCCCACACCCATTAAATCCGGTAATCCCTTACCCTGCCAGCCCCCTCAGCCCTTGATTTCTCGTTGACATCTCTGTCACACGGCGTCGCAAACACCTGAAAAGCCCCAAAGGGGCGCCATACTTTAGCCCAGGGCAACGCCCTGGGAACCCCGCAGCCGAGCGAGTATAAGCCCTGAAGGGGCGAGATAACCCCCAGCTCCCTCCTCCATCACATGCACGTCCCGACCTGATCCTCTGCCTGCCGGGCTTCAGGGGATGAGGAGGGGGTGATGACCACGTCTGCCTCACGACCGTCCGTTTCCGCCGGAACGATCACTTCGAGGTCCTTCGCGGCAGAGTCCATGTACACGTCCGCGACGGCGACTCTCTGGCCGACCTGGTAGTCCTTGACGTTCTTGCCCATCTCGAGGATCTCACCGCTGACCTCGTGCCCGGTGATTCGGGGTGGCTTGATGTGCCTATGCCCGCTGTGGAAGATTTTGGTGTCCGTTCCGCAGATCGCGCACGCCTTGACTTTGATGAGAAGTCCGTCGTCCTCGCACCTGGGGGTGGGGACTTCGTGGAGGACCATCTGCTCAATGTCCTCAAAAACGATTGCTTTCATCTATTCGCCTCGGTTTGTGACAGGATTGTACAAAATAAGTGCGGCAGGAGGCATTCTCGCCGAGCCCGACCGCCGGTCTGTTGAAGGTGTATATATGGCACAGCAAGCGGCAGCGGCCTACCTTTGAAGTGGAACCGCGGAGATCGCGGGGGACAGTTGCATGTGGCTCTAAAAAATGGGAGGGGGGCGAAAAACTGGGCCTTTTCGGGCCTTTTTGGGGGCGGCAAATGGGGCTTAACTTGTTGGGGAAGAGCGAGATCGGTTGGGATTCCCTGCAGGCAAAAAAGGCCCTATTGGGGGCTGAGCCCGCAGCACGCGAAGAGAGCTCAGGGGGCCACTTCGGCTGCGCTTTGGTGGCTTTCTCGGTCATTTGTGGAGAAAAAGTCATCATTGTTTCGCCGTGGCTCCTTGCGAGAGAGGTGCACAGGAGGTAGCCGTCTTGCCAGGATTTCTGTTCTCTCGCCAAGACGCCAAGGGCGCCAAGGGGAGTTCGGTGAGTGCCGCCCAAGACTGAGGGACGACAATTCCTAAAAAAAGGGGGAACCCCCTGAAAAGTTGGGATTTTGGGGTGGTTTGAGCACGAGAAAATCCCAACCTGGTTGGGAAAAGATGGAAGGGGAACCGCGGAGAGCGGAGAGGGCGCAGAGAGGGCGGCCAGGATCGCCTCTCGCAAAGACGCAAAGAGCGCAGAGGGGGATGGGCTGAAAGTGCTGCGCACTGCAATGTGATCGGAAGATGAGCCGCAGAGGAATGCAGATGGACACGGATGGAGGAATAACCGCAGAGGACGCGGAGACCGCGGAGGGGGACCTGGCGAGTCCATTTTGCGCGTTTTGTGGGGTTTTTGTGTGTAAAAAGTGGTCATTTTTGTGTCGTAACTCCTTGCGAGAGAAACGATAACCTCCTTCCCTTTAAACCCGAAAAGGGGCGATTTTCCCGGTGTTTTCCAGTACTTTCTCGACGAGAAGGCATACTGGAATGCCCGGCTTGGTGGCTCTGTTTTTTGCAGCATCCGTCGTTCCCTATTTTTGGCACGATTATACCACAAATGCTGCCATTTGTCAATTGGTAAAGGTTGCCGCATGCCGTAGGGATGGGGAGGGCGGGATTTGGGCCTTGGATGGAGGTCAGGCCCTCTTCTTCGTAGGCTTGTACTCGCTCTCTCGGCCGATGGCGTCCAGGAACCTTGATCTGGGCTTATCCATGCGCACTTCACCGTAGGAATAGTTGCGTGGCCTGCTGAAAGCGTGGAAGAGGTATAGATCGTGCTTTGCGCGCGTCATGGCAACGTAGAAAAGGCGGGCCTCCTCGGCGACGTTAGAGCTTGTCGTGGGGACCATGTCGTCCTCTAAGGCGACCACGATGACAATATCTGCCTCAAGCCCTTTTGCCTTTCTCATGGTCTTTAACTGGACGGAGCCCGCGCCTGCGGGGCTTTGGCTTTCCATCAGGATTGCGATGTTGCGTATGTCGTCGGCCAGCTTGGATGGATCAGTCCACATGCCCGTGACCACAGAAAGTCGCTTTGCGAATTCGCCCTGGCTATCCCCTTTGAAGTCAGCGTAGGCGTCGGTAAGGCTAACGAGGGCGTGGCGTATTTTCCGTAGGGTTTCGTTGTCCGTGTGAAGGCTCCTGATGACAGAGAACAGGTCGTTTCGCTTGTCAACGTGTTCCCATAGCCTGGCGACCTCTGTCTCCTGTTCGATGCGGTAAGCGATTGTCTCGGGGCTGCAACGCTTGTCTTTTTTTGCGCCGGGGACCTTGGCTATGCCGATATTAATGAGATCCTCGATGACAAGGCGCGTCAAGAAGCTGTCGGACTGGGATACCGTCCATTCTGCGAAACGTTTGGCTACGGCCATTCTGTCTTTTGTTCCTTGCGGCACGAGTGCGACAGGGCAGCCGTGCGGCACGCCGTATTGCGAGAGCTTCCTGGAGATGGGGGCGAAGCAGCCGGCCCTGGGCGCGAGTATCAGTACACTCTTTTCGGGGATGGACCGTCTGGCGATTGTTGCCACCATCTTTGCCTCGGCGAGCTCGCTGGGGAACTGCCAAATATGCGGTTCCTCTCCAGGTTCCACGAGGTAGTTGAGTTCTGGCGTTCCGGACCATTCGGTGTAGTGCTTTTCCAGCACCTTGAAGGCCTCTTCCATGATGCGCTCGTGGCACCTGCGGCTGTAGGGGAGTCTGCGCACGACGCCATCGCTGAAGGCTTCGTCAAAGGCCAGAATGTGTGTTGGCGAGGCGCCCCGGAACTCGTAGATACTTTGCGCGTCGTCGCCGACCACGAGCAGGCCGCCACGCGACCTTTCGCTTAGCAGCTTTATGAATCTGTACTGGGCCGCATTGATGTCCTGATATTCGTCAACCAAGAGATGCTTCGCGTGGGATTGGTACTCCTGAAGCATCTTGGGGTTTTTCTTTAGTACCCGGCACGCAAATAGTATCTGGTCGTCGAAGTCTAAGCGGTTGCATTTGGACATTATTTGCCAATATTTCTCGCATATCGCGCATTTCCTTTCATCCGAGTCCTGTTGGCAGTCGCCGCATTCTTTGCATTCAAGCGCGTCCCTGCCATCGTGCTCGGTGAAGCCGAGTATTAGTGCTGCGTCACGATACATGAGCTTCTTCACGTCATCGCTATCCTGGACTTTGAGGTTTGTCTTGAGGAGATTGACGGAGTGCGGGTCCCTCTTGACTATCTGGAGGCCCAGTGAGTGCATTGTGGATATGCGAGGGAGGTGGCCGGGATCCATCCTGAAATCGCCAGTTGGATCTATGAGCTTTTCTCTCATGTTCCGGCTGGCGTCCCTGGCGAACGTCAGGATCGTTATTTCCTGCTTTTTGGCTCCCTGACCAAGCAGCCACCTGAGCCTATCGGCGAGTAAGTAGGTCTTGCCCGCTCCCGGGCCGGCGAGCACGGCCATTGGACGACCGACGCTGGTCAGGATTTCATCGTACTCAGTTGATCCCATTGTACACTGCTCCTCTCCCCTGCGTTATCGGCACCCGGTGGCGCCGCTCCATCGTGGGTGCCCCCGCGCGGGACAGCGACTGGTTCCTCTGCTTATTATACCGTAGGCCTGTTGGCTGCGTCTACTGTTTCCTGTGTACCGTGGAATGGGAAGGTTGGCCCTTAGCCACGGGGCGACCATCCGGACCATCCTGGAATCCTGTCCGAAAAACACAAGCCCCGCAAGGCGATGCGTCGCGCAATTGTGAACGGAGGCACGAATGTTGCGGCAACCCCGCAGCCTGCCTTTCCGCGTTTCTGGTACGATTATGGCATAAATGCTGCCATTTGTCAAGGCCATTGGTTGGGCATACAGTGGAAACCAGACAGCCGTGCGTGACCGGTAGGGCGGAGGGGACAGGGTGGGGGACCGCATTATTGGTGGGTAAAGATTTTTTTCTTGACAACTTAGCATTCGCATGCTATTAAGTATTCATACTTAATAGCATAGCTTTTATGATGGTTTTGCCATTTTGTATCTGCCTTTTATCTCGCAGGTTACGGGCTTCAACGAAATGGCCAGGGCAACAGGCGTTGGCACGGAATTCCAGTGGCGGAAAAGAGATGCATTTTTTTCTTGACATGGTCCATTTTCTATGCTATTTAGTATCAATACTAAATAGCATGGATAAAGTCTCAATGTGCCATGGGCTAAGGGATGCCAGGTGTTCGGAATCGAACCTATTCGGCTTTGGCTCCCGCATCGTCGCCTTCGCGGTGAGCAGACTAGGTGAGTCGAAGGAGGAAGGCACCTATTGAGCGATGCTGCCCTATTAAGTATTTATACTTAATAGGGCGCCATCTCACGATTGCTCCCGGCCTCCTCTTCGGGCACACCTCCTAAAGTGGCCTAACCGTGCGGGAACACGGAGTATGAGACGGTTGCAGGTTTCTATTGCCCGAATCGTCTGATGTACATCGCTGCCTGGCAGACACAGGAGGTATCGCGTTAATAATGTGCCCCACGCGCTTTCAAATCGCAAGACCAGACATTGTCAGATACTTTTATGGGCTTGGTCGACGTGTCTTTAAGCGTCGAGACCTGGGGCAGGTTCTTGCCAAAGAGCGCGCCTCTTGGCGCCTTGCCACGTCAATGTCGCTTGACAAGTTTGTTGAGGAACTGGAGCGAAGAACGAAGCTGAGGCGAGTGACACTGGGTCTCCCTCAAGGGCAGAAGGTTGTGCGGTACTTATGGGGCGATGCCTCGGACTTCGAGCTAGTTTTGTCTCTTCAGCCTCGGGCTTACCTGTCCCATTACACGGCGCTGTACCTTCACGAGCTGACCGGGCGTGTTCCCAAGGCAATCTACGTGAATTCTGAGCAACATGCCCACCCGCGTGGGCGGCCTGTTCTGGATCAGGAGGACATTGACAGCGCGTTTGCGAAGCCGGTCCGAGTCACGCACAATATCGCTACGTATCATGGCCGGAGGATCTGCCTGCTTAACGGAAAGTACACGGGGCGCCTGGGCGTCACTGAGATTCAGGAAGCCTCTGGGCAGAGGTTTCTCAGTGTAACGGACATAGAGCGGACGCTAATAGATTGCACGGTGCGCCCAATCTACGCAGGCGGGGTCTACGAGGTTCTCGAGGCATTCCGGTCGGCGCAAGGACGAATATCGATCAACCGGCTGGCAGCCACGCTCAAGAAGATGGAGTTTCTTTACCCATACCATCAAGCGATAGGGTTTTATCTCGAGCGCGCGGGTTATCCGGACGGGGCCTTGCGCCTGCTGAGCAAGTTTGAGATGCGGTACGATTTCTACTTGACGCACGAGATTAAGGAGCGGGGGTACTCGACACGCTGGCGTTTATATTTCCCGAAGGCGATGGAGTAGGCGCTCGCCAAGACTGACCACATAGTCGAAGTAGAAGTCGAAGGGCTTAAGGTTTTCATTTGAGTACACACTATCCTGAAGCGCTGGGTAGTCAGCGCGGTGACTCTCCCGCGACGGACTTATCTTATCAAGCAGGTCCAAAGGCACGCGCTTGGCTTCAAAGATCTGGCGGAGCAGTTCGATGTTGGGCGGGGAGGTCAGTTCGATGCGGCAGTGCTCCAAGATGACGCAGATGTCGAAGAAGTCGCGTGCTCGTGGGGTGAACCGGCTCTTGACTCCTTTTATGTATTCTGGCGACTGCTGGCAGATAGCGCGCAGCTTTTCCATCGCGATGACCGCCGGGGGGTAAACGTAGATGGTATATCCTTCAAGCTCTGCCTCTTCTTTCGCTTCAACGTATTCGTGTTTGCTGATGTCAATGCTGAAGGTCCGTTTTTGGCGTGGTCCGACGACAGTTGACTGCCGACGCCGGGACTGCAGATCGGTCAGGATGCGCGCCCTGTCTTCGGGTATGATTTTGAACTCGATGCGATAACCGCCCCAGAACTCCTGGAGGTTAGGGCTAATTGCGGCCGGCACTTCTTCGAATCGGACATCCAGGACCCTGTAGCCCTGGGGAGTGAATGCTCTTTCGAGTAGGCGTGCTGTCCTGTCTCGAAGCTCATTGAGGTCCCGGCCGGTGAAGTCGCCGGCCATGGAGAAGTCCAGGTCGACAGAGGATCGGGCGGCTACGCCGTGGATGAGATCAAGCGCGTTGCCGCCTTTGAGCACAAACGTGTCCATGAACTCATCATCGGAGAAAATGGCGACTATCGCGAGCCGCTTGATGCGATCGAGGGTCTCGAAGCCATCTGCCTGTCTGTTCCTACGGACCATTTTCAACCGCAATGGACTTTTCGAGCGCCGTGATCATGGCTGCACTGGAAATGTCCTCAGTGTGCAGCTTTAGTGACCTGGCGCAATTTCGATAACCGATTTTGCCTGAAGCTGCGAGAGCGTGGCCCTTTAAGGATGATACATCCTGATTCTACAGGAACCAGCGGGATGAGGTCAAGGCAATCTTGGCAGGCGTGGGACGCGCGCAAATGGCTCACCCCTCGGATCCGGGCACGCCGCGAGCCAACCGGCGCGCGGAGGGAAAGGCCGTGTTTGTGGCGAATGAGGGGGACGTATCGCGCATTAGCGATTGCGGAGCTTGGGGTTGCTAGAGGGGTTGACAGGGTGACAGGATGAACTGATTGCAGATTGCGGGTTTGGCGGTGCCGGTTCGGTTGTGACAAGATCACAGGATGCACAAGATTTCTGTCGGTTGGTCTATTGCGCGCCTACAGGGCTATTCTCTCCGCTCGGCTGGTGATCCCAGGGCGTTGCCCTGGGCTATGTTATTTTGCCCCTTCGGGGCTTGGATTGGGGCAGGATGAGGAGGATCAATTTCTGACAAGATAACAGGATGGACAAGATAAGCAGGATGGAGGGGATCGACACATTTCGGCTTTCAGATTGGCGATTTCGGATTGCGGACGTGGCGATTTTGGATTTGCGATTGCGGATTGGCGATGTGGGTTTTGACAAGATAACGGGATTGCCGGGATGGAGGGGATGGACTCATTTCGGATTTCGCATTGCCGATTTTGGATTGAGGATGTTCTCTCGCCAAGGCGCCAAGAACGCCAAGATTATGTGTTTGCTCACCCCTTTGCGGTCTTTAGGGCTTTGCGTGAGACCCCTCTCCGGGCGGCTCCTTCTGACAGGATAACAGGATACTCAGGATGCTGCAGAGCAGCATCAGACAAATCCGGATAATCCTGTAATCCTGTCGGAAAATACGTCACCGAATTTATGAATCAGAGCACTTAGCCTATTTCCCCCGCTACGCCCGGGCCAACTGAGGCTGCAGATTGCTCTTGCGGGGCGTAGCCACTTGCCGCCAGAGCCTCCAGTTATTGATCACAAGGTCGCTCCGAGACTGAAAGGCGACGGCAAAGAATGTGGAATAGCTGTCGGCAGTGAGGGAAGCTTCTGCAACACCGTGCCTTATGCTGTCCAGGAGAGGGGAACGTGTCGACTTCTTGGCATTATCGAACGTCCAATTTGCCGACGGGCAGATACATGGGGTATAATGGTTTGGTTAGAAGTAGCGCTTTTTGGCGAAGCAGTGTAGGGAAGTCCCCCTTCCGTGGGACATTGAGGAAACAGGACAAGGAGGGGCTCGAGCCAGATCATGGTTGCAGCAAAACCTCGGTGCTTCCTGTGGATTTTGTCAGGTCTCTTGATTGGTGTGGTTCCGGTCAGGTTCTGCAGCGCCGACCTTGTGATCAGTGAGTTCATGGCCGATAACGACTCGACGCTTCTGGACGGAGATGGGAACCGATCAGACTGGATCGAGATCCACAATACGTCTTCCAGTGAGGTTGATCTTACAGGCTGGTATCTTACGGATGACCCCAATGATCTGCGGCGGTGGCAATTTCCGTCTGTGAGCATCCCCGCTAATGGTTTTCTGATGGTGTTCGCCTCAGGCCAGGACGTTGACGATTATGTGGATAGCCTGGGTTATCTCCACACAAACTTCAAGTTGAGCCGCAACGACGCGGATCAGCATGAGAGCGTGCTGCTCGTCATGCCGGACGGTGAAACGATAGCGCACGGGTACCCCGATTATCCGGAACAGTCGCAGGATGTCTCTTACGGTCTGGCTCAGGAGATGGAGTTCTCCACGCTGGTGAGGGAAGGGGACGATGCTGTCGCGCTGATACCGGACGGGCCGGTGGAGAACTGGACTGCTACTGATTTTGATGATACAGGCTGGACGCTGACGGGCACCACCGGGGTGGGGTACGAACGCAGCTCCGGCTACGAACAACTGATCCATCTCGACGTAAGCGCCATGTACGGACAGAACACTTCAGTTTACATCCGTATTGAGTTCGATATCTCGGACCCGTCAGTTTTCGACCTGCTGACACTCCGGATGAAGTATGACGATGGCTTTGTAGCTTATCTCAATGGGGAGTGGGTTGATGATGAGAATGCCCCGGCGTCACCAGAATGGGATTCCAAAGCTACAACCGGACACGAGGCCAGCACAACCGACTATGAGGATTTCGAGATTACCCACTCAGTTGGGGCCCTTCGGGCAGGAAGAAACGTATTGGCGATCCACGGCCTGAACGTTTCGTTGACGAGCTCAGACATGCTGATTCTGCCGGAGCTGATCGCTGTTGACATTGGTGATATTCAACAGGATTCGGGGATGTTTCTCACTGCGCCGACCCCTGGCGCCCCCAACACGACGGGAGTTCTTGGCTACATCGCCGATGTGGGGTCCAGTGTCGATCGCGGATTCTTCACCGATCCGTTCGATGTCGTTATTAGCACCAAGACGGAAGGCGCAGAGATCTACTATACACTCGACGGCAATAAACCGACCTCGGGGACAGGCATTCTCTACACAGGCCCAATCACGATTTCCAACACAGCCGTCCTGCGTGCCGCAGCGTTCAAGCCGGGATATAAGCCAAGCGATGTCGGCACACAGACCTACATCTTCCTCAATGACGTGATCCGGCAAGACTACCAGGCGACGCTTGATGCAGGACTCCCATCGAGTTGGGGGGGCACGTCGCCTGACTACGGCATGGACACGGACGTCATCGGCACGTTCGACGAAAACGGCAATCCCAACGGTGACGACGACTTCGGCGGCGTTTACGCCGCGAAGATTCGCGAGGCCTTGGAAGCGATCCCCACGTTGTCCATTGTGATGAACATTGACGAGATGTTCGGGCCCAGCGGGATATACACCAACTCGACCCAGGATGGTGTCGCCTGGGAACGCGAGGCCTCTGTGGAATTGATATATCCCCACGGCAGTGAAGGCTTCCAGGTCAACTGCGGGATTCGCATCCAGGGCGGCTGGTTTCGGCAGCACTCGGGCACCAAGAAGCACTCGTTCAGATTGCTGTTCAAGGACGAGTACGGCCCGACCAAGTTGAGGTATCCGCTCTTCGGCGAGGATGCCGTTGACCGCTTCGATACGATTACGCTCAGGGCTGGCGCCAACGATGCCTACTCGTGGGACGCGGCGTATCTGACCGAGCAGTACACGAGGGATGAGTTCGGCCGGAGTTTGCAGCAGGCGACGGGGCACGCTGGTTCCCACGGAATGTTTGTGCATCTTTACATCAATGGGGTTTACTGGGGATTGCACAATCCTGTTGAACGGCCGGACCATTCCTTTTCGGCCAGCTACTACGGAGGCGACAAGGACGACTGGGACGCGATTCACGACGGTTCTCCCAGCAACGGAGACAAGACCGCCTGGAATCAGATGATCGCGAAGTGCAGGGCGGGACTGAGCACGGATGAAGCTTACCAGGAGCTTCAGGGCAACGATCCGGACGGCACACCGAATCCGGATTACCCACACCTCCTGGATGTTCCGAACTACATTGACTACCTGATCGTCAATCTTTGGGGAGGTAACTGGGATTGGCCCTGGAAAAACTGGTGGGCGTGCCGCGAGCGGTCAGCCGACAGTACCGGCTTCAAGTTTTATTGCTGGGATTATGAGAACACCATGGGGAACAACCGCAGCCGCTCACCGCTGGAGAAGAATGCGCTGAACAACAACTTTTCCTCTGCGGGAGAACCGCACGTGTACTTGAGAGAGAACGCCGAGTACAGGCTGCTCTTTGCCGATCGCGTGCATCGGTTCTTTTTCAACGGTAGCGTCCTGACGCCGGAGTCACTACTTCCCCGTTACACAGACTTGGCGGCCGAGGTTGAGCTGCCCATCATTCCAGAGTCGGCACGCTGGGGAGACCAGCATTATTCCACGCCGTTGACGCAGCAGGAGTGGTATGTCGAGCGGGACTGGATTCTGAAGACTTACCTTCCTCGACGGTCCGGCATCGTCCTGCAGCAGTTCAAAGACGCCGATCTCTATCCCTCCATGTCTGCCCCGGAATTCAACCCGCACGGCGGCAGTTTCATGAAAGGGCAGGGACTATACATGAAGTCCACCCATTCGGTCTATTACACGCTGGGTGGCAGCGATCCAAGGGTGTTTGGGACCGGGCAGCCGGTCGGTATCTTGTACGAGGGACCACTCACCCTTGAGAGGACCGTGCTGGTGAAGGCGCGTGCCATCAACAGCAAGGGCGCCTGGAGTGCTCTCAACGAGGCGCTGTTTGTGCTGGATACCCCTTCTCCGCTTCGCATCACCGAGGTCATGTATCACTCCCGCACGCCGTCGGGCGCGGAAGCCGACGGAAACCACACCGCGGACGATTTCGATTTCATCGAGCTGAAGAACACGGCATCCCAAACGATCGGCCTGGCAGGAATCACCTTCACAGATGGCGTGCTCTTCGACTTTACGAAGAGCGGGATACACACCCTGGCGCCGGGCGAGTATGTAGTCATAGTCAAGAACGAGGCCGCTTTTGCAATGCGCTACCCGAACTCGTCCAGCATGAACATTGTCGGCGAGTTCAAGTTTCCGGCTGAGTCGTTGGCCAACGGCGGTGAGCGGCTCACGCTCAAGGACGGCCTGGGCCGGACGATCCTGTCCTTCGACTACGACGATGACTGGTACGCGAACACCGACGGCCTTGGCTACTCATTGGTGCTCCTGAACGCGAACGAGCCTTCGGAAACATGGGGGAGGAAGACCAGTTGGCGCCCGTCCACGGACATTGATGGTTCGCCTGGACAGGACGATCCCGCTCCGCCCGAACTTCCCGCGGTAGTCATCAACGAAGCACTGACGCACAACGTTCCGCCAGCGAAGGATGCCATTGAACTGTACAACCCGACGGCCAGTGCTGCCCAGATCGGTGGCTGGTTCCTGACGGACGACCGAAGCGACCCACGCAAGTTCCGCATTCCGGACGGAACGGAGATTCCTGCCGGGCACTACCTCGTTTTCGATGAGGACGATTTCAATGCGGACCCGGACAGCCCCACCAGCTTTCTCCTCAGTTCGTTGGGAGAGGAGGTTTACTTGTTCTCCGCTGACGGTGACGGAACCTTGACGGCGTACATTCACGGCTTCCAATTCGGTGCAGCCGAGAACGGCGTCACGTTTGGGCGATACATCACCAGCACGGGGGAGGACCACTTCGTCCCGCAGCTCGCCCCCACACTAAATGGCGCCAACGCGGGACCGAAGGTGGGCCCCGTCGTGATCAACGAGATTATGTTCAACCCTCTCCCCTCCCAGAGCACAAACATCGCCGACCTGGAGTACCTCGAACTGCGAAACATCTCGTCTGAGATTGTGTCTCTGTTCGATCCGGATGTACCGGAAAACACCTGGCGCATCAGCAGTGGAGTAGACTATGCCTTCCCTACGAATACGACGATTCCTGCGGGAGGTTATATATTGCTGGTCAGCTTTGATCCCCAGACCGAGACTGCTAAGCTCAAGGCGTTCCGCTTCAGATACAGCCTGGATGAGAGCGTGACACTCTTTGGACCATACACGGGCCGGTTGGAGAACTTAGGTGAGCGAGTCACCGTATTGAAACCGGACGATCCGAAAGTGCCACCACATCCCGATGCCGGTACCGTGCCCTATTTGTTAGTGGACCAGGTGGACTATTCCAACTCCGATCCATGGCCGACCGGCGCAGACGGTACGGGTGAGTCTCTGCAGCGTATCATGAGCAGCGAATACGGCAACGATCCGGTCAACTGGCAGGTCGCTGTTCCCACCCCCGGACGGGACAACCCCGGGGCCGGTGTTGAGGATGCCGATGGAGACGGGATGCCGGACGAGTGGGAGACCGAGCATTTCGGCGGCACGGACGTTCCAGGCGGTGGTGCTGCAGAGGACTGGGATGACGATGGCTTGTGCAATCTTGACGAGTGGGTGGCAGGGACGAATCCCGCGGATGACTCATCGGTCCTGGCGATTTCCTGCATTATCGCCGGTTCGGATTCCACGATCACTATCAGGTGGCCCAGCGTGAGCGGCAAGCACTATTCGATTTTGAGATCGACTGATCTAATGGCGGGATTCGACCAAATTGAAGCAGAGAACATTCCCGCAGACCCGCCGGAAAACTCTTACACAACAGATAGGGGTCAGGCGGAATGTACTTTTTATAGGATTGTGGTGGTTAAGTAACTCAGATGCTTGGGCTTCCTGCAAGGCTTCAAGCCTAATGCGAAGGGAATCCAGAATTCCTGTTGAAGTGATAACATACGGAAATAGCGCTTCTTGCATTAGATGCCACGATGGCCTTCGGTCCCGTAAAGTCCACAGAAGGTTGAGAAAACCAGCACACGACCGTCCCAGCGCTCATTGTCCTCATTGCTGTAGGCCTCGGTGGCGGCCGGATGCAATCCTCTGCGACGGACACACCAGGCCCGCCTCATGTGCTAAGCAAGTTTCCCGAAGCTTTGTTCTCGGCGGCTTCCGCTATGAAAGCGTGAAGTCCTATGATATTTGAGTCTGTCGCGCCGTTTACGGGCGTTTTGGGCCCTTTCGAAAGAGTACGCGAGTTTAGACACGTTCTTGGCAGATGCGCAGCAGCTTGCACGTGCCAGTGGGCGTTGTCTTGACAGAGGGGCGTCTATCGCTTATTGTGACATTCAGTTCTGGCCAGAAACGACGACAATGCCTCTTCCTGGCACAGGAAGTTGCATCTCTCTTTCTTTTTGGGGCTCTCAGCGGCTGAATTTGGGTTGGCGGCGCTGGGGGGGGAGAATGCCAGGCTGTTGATCTGAAGTATCGCCTCTTTGCATAGAGCTGGGCTCGACGGTAACCGAGCCTCTCACACCCTATGCAACAGGATGTGAGATTAATATGAAGAGATAGCGATAAGAAGGAAAGGTGATGAACCGGCGAGACTTTTTTCGGCTTGGAGTGGCGCTGGCGGCACCCTACATCGTGCCGTCTTCGGTGTTGGGCAGGAACGGCGCCCCCGCGCCTTCCGAACAAATCACGCTTGGGGCGATCGGCGGCGGGGGGCGCGGCATGAACGACCTCAGGGACTTCCTGAAAGAGAAGGACGTTCGGTGCCTGGCGGTGTGTGATTGCTGGGCAATTCGGCGAGATCGGATGAAGGCCATGGTGGATGCTTATTACAGCAACAAGGACTGCGTCGCCCACCGTTTTCACGAGGAGATGTTAGCACGCGCCGATATAGACGCGGTACTCATCGTCACGGGCGACCGTTGGCACGCAGTGCTGTCCATGCTGGCGGCACGGGCGGGCAAGGACGTCTACTGCGAGAAACCTTCCACCCTCACCATCGCAGAAGGTCGTGCCCTGGTTGAGATGACCAAGCGTTATGGCACGGTCTGGCAGTGCGGGACGCAGCGACGGTCAAATGATGCCTACCGCTTTGTGGTGGACACAATCCGCAGCGGCAGGATCGGCAAGTTGCGCACGATCACCACGTCGTTCGGCGGCTGGGGCGGCAACGGCTTCGCGAGGCCGCAGCCCGTGCCAAAGGGCTTCGACTATGATCGCTGGTTGGGCCAGGCGCCGTGGGCGCCATACTCGCGTGTCCGAGTGAACCTGTGGCGCAACAACTGGGACACCGGCGGTGGTGTCATTCCCGACATGGGCGCGCACTATCTCGACTTTGCTCAATGGGCACACGACAGTGAGTTGTCGGGGCCGGTCGAGTTCGAGGGCGAGGGAGAGTTCCCCAAGGACGGTTTCGCAAACGTACCTTTCAAAATCAACGTAGAGGCCCGCTACGCTGACGGCGTCCGCATCCTGATGAACTCAGGTACAAAGGCGGTGCGATTCGATGGAGACAGCGGCTGGATTCATATCACCGACGAAGGCGAGATTACCGCTGGGCCAGAGCCCGTCCTCGAAGGCCTCCCGGTGCCCAAAGTCCATTGGTCCTACATGGCGGGCCATATTCGCAACTTTCTCGGCTGTATTCGGTCGCGGAAGCTGACGGCATCCCATCCCGAGATTGCCCATCGCGCACACACCATCGCGCACTGTGCGAACATCAGCCTGCGCCTGGGGCGGAGGGTTAGATGGAACCCAGAGGGGGAGCGTTTCGTTGACGACGAGGACGCCAATAACATGATCTCGCGAACCATGCGGGCGCCATGGCGTGTGTGATCGGCTTTCGAACTGCACAAAGGACTACTGATGAAACGTCTATGCCATCCACTCAACTTGCTTGTGACAACCGCGCTATACGCGGCGCTTCACGTTGCCGGATCGGTCTTTGCTGCAGCCACCGTCGCGGAAATCGAAGAGGCCGTCGCCGCCATCCGAGACTATGATTATGGCCAGTCGCGAAAGGCGTTGCTCACGGTCGAGGAGCTTATCAACGAAACGCACGGCAACGCTGAGCTGCGAGCCGTGATCGAAGAACGGCTTGTCAAGCTGCTTGAATCCGAGGTGACGCTGGCCTGCAAACAGTTCGTCTGTCAGAAGCTCTGGATCATCGGGACGCGCGCGTCAGTACCAGTGCTGGCGAAGATGCTTGGATCTGTAAACAGTCATGTGGTCGAGGCAGCCTGTTACGCCCTCTCGCGGCACGAATCGCCAGCGGTGGGCCGAGCTCTGCGTGATGCGCTGGGCAAGGCCAGGGCCAACGGGTTGGTGGCGGTGATCAGCTTGCTTGGCCACCGGCACGATGAGCAGAGTGCCGACGCGATTGCGAGACTCACTGAGAGCGAGGACGCCAGGGTGGCCCATGCGGCGATCGCTTCGCTGGGCAAGATCGCCAGCGAGAACGCCATCAAGGTTCTGTCGGAGCTCCGAAATGGCGAAGACTCAAAGCGCCGCGCCGCAGCGAACCACGCCTACCTGCAATGCGCCCAGCAATTGGAGAAACGGGGCAAGCTGGCCGAAGCGAGGACAATCTATGAAGGGTTGGCTGCCTCGGGGGAACCGGAGCACATTCGCCGTGCGGCGCGTACCGGCCTCGTGCGGGGCGAGAAGCCGCCGGCAGCTTCAGGTGCAGACGTTGACTTCACCCGGATCAAGGCTGTCCCCCTGTTCGATGGCAAGACCTTCGGCGGTTGGGAGGGAAACCTGGAGATGTTTCGGATTGAGGACGGCGCGATCGTTGCGGGAACGCTCAAGAAGCCCATCCCTCGAAACGAGTTCCTGTGCACCACAAAGGAGTACAGCGATTTTGAACTCCGCCTGAAAGTCAGATTGCTCGGCGACCCCAAAACGGCCAACGCCGGAATCCAGATTCGCAGCCGCCGCATTCCCAACCATCACGAGATGATCGGTTACCAGGCCGATATGGGCCAGCATTATTGGGGATGCCTCTATGACGAGTCACGTCGCCGAAAGATTCTCGCCGCACCCAGCCGGGATGAACTCGCGAAAGTTCTCAAAGTTGGCGACTGGAACGAGTACGTCATACGCTGTCTTGGCAAGCGCATCCAGCTCTGGATCAACGGACACCAAACGCTCGATTATACGGAAACGGACGATTCGATCGAGCAGACGGGCGTAGTCGGCCTCCAGATTCACGCCGGCCTGCCCAGCGAAGCCTGGTACAAGGACATCATGATTAAAGAAGTTCCCTGAGGGAAATCCGGCTGGAGTCTTGCAGGAGCGAACGATCCAAGGACAGCTTCACTGCCCCCTAATTGATTCGACAATGTCATGGACGGACGAAGTGCCGACCGGTCATCGGCCGAAGCTTTACTTTGTTTCGCTGTAATGAACGTCGAGTACAGTGTGCACTTTTCTGGTCTGTCATGCCCTTCTTTTGAGTTTTTTGCGACTCGCCACCCAACCCCTTCGGGCCCGACGGTCCTACTACTGACAGTCCTGGAACATACCTCGCTATCATGGTGATACGAGAATTCGTCGATCCCCTCGATCCAATTGCGTGATCCGCTCATTCTTGCTCAGTAGCGCCGCATAGTGGAAAAAGCGCGCGATGTTCCTCTATGCGAAGATTATCACGCGTAATTAGGTGAGAGTGTCGAAAAAACGGAGTAACCGCATCTTCGGTGGAGGGTCAAACGACTTCTCAGAAGTGACCAAGGCACCTCGAGATCACAATGTCCACCCTTCACGGTATCTTCGCCTGACGTATGGTTCCGCCTTAGCACAGTTGGCTGCTTTCAAGTTCACTATATCCCACTGAAGCTTCTTTCCAACGCGGTAAGCCACGTTCCCTAATAGAACCGCCTCCGTCAACGCACCCGAGTAATCGAAATTGCAGGTGGTCGGGCTGCCGGTCTTGCAGGCGATGATCCACTCCTTGTGATGGCCGATCGAATCAGGAATGGTGCGCTTCGGGGGTTGGAAGTCGGCGAATTTCGACTCAGGAAAGAGTTTCCACTTGGAGTAACCAGCCAGCAGCATTCCCTTCTGCCCGACGAACAGTACACCAGATTCCCACTTTGACCGCTCCTCCTCGGGCAAAACCTTGGCCAGGATCGGCGGACCGTCCTTGGCGTGATAGAAGAACATCTTAACCTCTGGCAGCTCGCCCCGGGCAGGGAATTCGTAGTGGACGGTCATCCACCGCGGCGAGGTCTCCGGATGCACTGGCGGGCCTTCGGCTTCAACGGAGATGGGATGGCGTAGGTTCAGTGCCCAGAACGCGAGGTCCATAATGTGAACGCCGTTGTTGCCCGTTTCGCCCGTGCCGAAGTCCCACCAAAATCGCCACTTATAAGGCACATAAGCGGGATGATATGGACGATAAGGTGCCGGGCCAAGCCACAGATCCCATTTCAGATGCGGCGGAATAGGAGGAGTATCTGTCGGCCGCTCGCCCCCACCCCGATTCCCGCCGATCCAGACGTGGCACTCACCTACATGCCCGATCGCACCGGACCGGATTAGCTCCACGATCCGGCGGTGGCTGCTGGTGGCGTGATGCTGCGTGCCCATCTGGGTGACCAGCTTGTTCTTCGCGGCGACCTCAGCCATCACCCGAGACTCGTAGATGGAATGAGTCAAGGGTTTTTCACAGTAGCAATGCTTGCCCATCTTCATGGCCATCCCGCTGGCCGGTGCGTGGGTGTCATCGGGCGTGCTGACCACCACCGCATCAATCTGCTTGTCCATCTGGTCCAGCATCTTGCGGAAGTCGTAATATTTCTTGGCCTTCGGGAAGCGCTTTGCGGCGATGCGCAGGTAGTTGTCATCAATGTCGCACAGGGCGACGATGTTTTCGCCGATGACCCTGTCCGTATTGGCCCGCCCTCGGCCGGCCACACCGACGATCCCGATGTTCAATCTCCCGTTAGCCGAGTTGCCCTGAGCCAGCACACTGCTGCGGGCCACCCAGAAGCCGAGACCCGCCAGCGTGGTACTCCTCAGAAACTCGCGTCGATTCGTTTTGAGGTTCACCGTCAAGCTCCTTTACCGTTAACCGGGTTTCCTCATAAAGGCATAACGACACCTACTCTTACGACGTCCCATTCTACCTGCTTGAATCGCGATTGGCAAAGAGTTCTTATGCTGAAGACTTCCCATCCGTGAGAATGGGTTGTCTAAGCTGATTCTCTGGGCTTTTCATATCATGGCTGTTCTCCGGTCTGAACAGGGCCGGTCAAAGCATTATCCGTGCTCGGCGCGCTTCTTCCAGAACGGAGGATGGAAACGTTTCCCGCAGTTTAGAAGAGATAAAATAAACCGTGCGAGCAAGCCGCTTCACTGCGCGGTTCAGGATCGAAAAGTAAGGCAGCAGAGAACGATTGGACACATAGGTCAAGAAGGGCGCAGAGAAGCACGATAGTTGCCAACCGTCGCAATCGATCCACATCCGACTGCCATGTCCTTCACGCTATATCCCGCCGAGCGTCTAACCTGAGAAACGCACGTATTCGCCTCCGTCTCGCCGTACTGTGGCGGAAACTCCGGATCGTAAACAGTCCATAGCTTTCGTGGAAGATTAGCGCTGCTACCCATGCGTTTCCTGCTCTTGCACAGGAAGTTGCGTGCTGTGCGGGGGGTGAATTTCTTTCGCTTCTTCAAGATGATTGGGTGCGGCTGTATTTGAGTGGGTAAGTTGCCAAGAGTAACGCCGCCGTCCCGGCGGCAGTCCCGAGCGCGTCCCGCCCTCGATAGGGGGGCAGAATGCCCCCAATACAGCCGGCAAGATGCCGGCGGCGCAATAGCATAGCCCAGGGCAACGCCCTGGGAAAGGAAGCCCCAAAGTGGAAAAGCCCTGAAGGGGCGCAATAACCCCAGCATGCCCCCTACACGCAGCCGCACTGCTGATCCGCTTTTGTCTTGACAGATGACAACAAATATGACATAATCTTCCAAAAAATGATGAACAGCGGGCCACAGGACGATGGAGTGCAGTCAAAGGGGGCATTCCAGTATGCCCTCTCGTCGACAAACTACTGGAAACTACTGGAATTTTCGCCCGTTTTCGGGTTTAAAAGGGGAAGGCGCTTCTCGTTCGTTCCCAGGGGGTTGCGACGCGAAAAAGGCCACTTTTTGTGCATGAAAGGGCTATAAATGACACCGTTCGCGTCGCTCGGAAAAACCCAAAGGACCCCGCGGCTCTACGTGCGCCAGAGAACTTGGCTCAAGCCTTTGCTGGACAAGCCGGGCCAAAACCCGGCAGTAGTTCGGAGGCGGCAACTGCGAGGACAGGGGGCGATGAGAACCGACGTGCCACGGAGACGCAGCCACACCCCTTTTCTTGATCGGATAGGCATTTCGTGAAAGAATAGGACAAAAAGAAGGCGCGCGTTCGACTCTTGCTCGCACGGAGGAACCGACTATGAAGGGACTTCTAACGTGCCTGATTCTTTGGGGCATTGCAGTCGGAATTTACGCTGGCGAGTCGCGCCTGGGGCGCGACTCGTTACCGGTCTTGCGTAGCTACGAGATGCGCCGCATCACGTCCCACGACCCGACTGGGGGCAACAAGGATTGGCGGTCTCTCGCGCCCGGCGCCACGCTCGTCCTCGCCGACATCACGGGGCCGGGCTGCATCGTCCACTTCCGCGACAACGTCACAAGCCAGGAGCCGCACCACCTCCAGATGCACGTCCTGCGCATGTACTGGGACGGCGAAGATAGCCCCAGTGTGGAGGTGCCGATTGGGGACTTCTTCGCCGTCGGCTTCGGTTTCACCGAGAAGTTCAGCTCGGCGCTGATGAGCATTGACGCTCGCCGGGGCAATGGGGTGACCGATCCATCGGCCTTTGGCGCCGCCCGCAACTGCTACATCCCGATGCCCTTCGCTCGCGCAGCCCGCATCACCATCACTAATGAGGGGAAGAAGCCGAGCAAGCACTGGTATGAAATCAACTACAAGGCCTACAAGACACCGCCCGAAAACGTCGGCTACTTCCGCGCCCAGTATCGCCAGGGGACTCCCCCGCCTCCCGGGCCCTACCTCATTGTTGAGGCGAAGGGAAGAGGTCATCTCATCGGATGCGTCCTCAGCGTCAAGAATAACGACGGCGGCTGGTGGGGCGAGGGTGACGAGATCCTCCACATTGACGGCAAGCATGCGATCCAGGGCACAGGCTCCGAGGATTATTTCTGCGAATCCTACGGCCTCCGACCGGGCTGCTTCCCCTACTATGGCGTGACCATTTGCGAGGGTCCATTCACGACGGCGTATCGCTGGCACGTGCCCGATCCTGTCCCGTTCACCAAATCCATACGCTTTCTCATCGAGCATGGTCGCGGCACACCGCCCTTCAAGAGCGGCAACTACTACTACAGCGTGGCCTACTGGTATCAGACCGAGCCGCACGCGCCCTTCCCCAAGCTGCCCACCGTGAACCAGCGCTTGAGCTGGGCGGGCAAAAGACTCTCCGGCTTCATCCGCGAATGGTGGGTGATCGGACCTTTCGATAATGAAGAAAAGAAGGGCTTCGACACCGTCTATCCGCCCGAACAGGAGATTGTACTCACCAAGTCTTACCCCGGCGTGGGCGGCGTGGCTCGATGGAAGAAAGCGAAAACCGACGAGAGCGGGTGCCTCAATTTTGATGGCCTTTTCACGCCCAACGACTTCGTTGTCGGCTACGCCCTTGCTTACATCTATTCGCCCAGGCGCCAACCTGCACTTCTCCTCACGGGCAGCGATGATACTATTACGGCGTGGCTCAATGGCACTAAGATTCTGGCGAAGGAGGAGTATCGGTGGGCGTCACCCGATCAAGACGAGACAAAAGTCATCCTTGACCGGGGATGGAACACCCTCCTGATCAAGGTGTGTGAAGGGCCACACCGCTGGGATTTGTACTGCCGCATCATCGGTACCGACCACGAGGCACTCAAAGGGATTCGCTGTGGGTTGGAGAAGAAACAGCAGGAAGGAGTCTGAGCGATGAGGAAGAGCCCGAACCAACCGCTCAGCACATCGTACGGTCAGCGACGGTTGTTGGCAATCGAATTTCCTCGGCAGCTTCGGATAAGCCAATAGAGATGGCAATCTTTCGGAAATTCTTTCACCTTGTGGTGCACAGGAGGGGCAATATGAACGTCCCATTCAATACGTTGTTCGGACTGACGGTCTCCGTTGGGGCAGTCTACTTCATTGCGAGTCCTGTATCACGTAGTGGGGCAGTCAGCGAGCGCTACGCCCCAACGATCTCGTCGGAAAAAGGACTCTCAGCCTACTGGCGCATGGAGGAGAATCTGAGGGACGAGAAGGGCGGCGCTTCGGGCACCTTTCGTGGCGGCATGCCCAGCTTCGTGGACGGACCGGAGGGCGGCAAGGCGCTCTCATTGGGTAGAGGAATGTTTGTCACGATAGAGAGAGCATCCCATTTGGACTTGCCCCAAACAACGGTCGAGCTTCTTTTCAAGCTGACCGCCAGGCCGTCTAACCAGTACAACCCGTGCTTGATCGCCAAACGAAGCACAAGCCGGAACACGCGGTTCAGCATTCACGTACAGCGGAATCTGCAGTGGGTGGACGTTTGGAACGGGAGCCGCGTCATCTCGGGTCCGGTCCCCATGGAGGTGCTGGAGATTGGCCAGTGGTATCATCTGGTGGTGACCGCGGACGCGAAAGGGCTCAGCATTTACCTGGACGGGCTGCGATGTGCCACACAGGGCGGTGGCTCGTTCAACTTTTCAGCGAAGAATCTGCCCCTTCAGCTTGGGGCTTCGACCCCACAGGGCAATGAGCAGTGCATGTGTGCGTTAGATGAGGTAGCCATCTACTCCCGTGTGCTCTCGGAAAAAGAGATTGACCGACACCTGCAAGCCCTCGGCTGGGGAAATAGGAAAGAAGCGCTCCTTCGCCAGAAGCTCGCTCGCGAAGAGGAAATGAAACGCCGTCGAAAGGAGCGGCTGGCGAAACGCATGAATGATCCCCGGCTGTTGGCCCGGGGTGAAACGCGTGTGTATCGGGATGAACACCTGACTGGAATAAGCCTGCCACTCGGCGGCATCGGCGCTGGCTGTCTCCAGATCAACGGGGAGGCCGTGCGACATAGTTGGCAGATTTTCAATAACTTCAAAGGGGTGTTTGTACCGCACACTTTTTTCGCGGTGAGGGCAAAGGCTGCGAACGGCCAGCCAGTCGTGCGCGCCTTACAGACCAACCCTGTCGGACCATTTGAGGCAATGGGCAGCCTGACCTTCCGAGGAGAATATCCGTTCGGCTGGTACGATTTCGAGGACGCGGGGTTGCCGGTCGCCGTGAGCATGGAAACGTTCACTCCTCTGATTCCGCTGAGAGCCAGGGACTCGGCGATTCCGTGCGCGATCTTCAACCTCACGGCCAAGAACACCTCCGACAGGATGGCGGAGGTTAGTTTCCTGGCCGCCCAGCAGAACGCTGTGGGCTTCGCGGGTGAAGGTAACATCGAGGGTCGGTGGTTCGGTGGGTACGGGGGTAATCGTAACCGCGTCCTGAAAGAAGAGGACGCAACCATTCTTCACATGACCATTGAGGGGAAGAGGGATTCGGCCGGATACGGTGACATGGCTTTAGCAGCGTTTGGAGGCGAGGTCGCTGCTACGGCCTCGTGGGACAATTTAGATATGCTGTTGGAAGATATATCGGAGGACGGGGTTTTGAGCGGCCCCAAAAAAGCTGGTCCGTCTCCGACAGGGCAGACCCTCGACGGAGCTCTCAGCGCAGCGTTCACCATTGAGCCGGGTCAGACCCGTACGGTCAGGTTTGTGTTGGCCTGGTACTTCCCCAATGCCAGGCATGGCCGCGGAGAATGGGGCGGAAGGGGGAATATGTACGCCAACTGGTGGGATAGCGCGGTGAGCGTGGCGCGGGACGTCCACAAGCGATTCGGCGAACTGACCCGCCTAACACGCCTGTACCACGATACGTTTTACGCCTCGAATCTCCCCCATTGGCTCCTGGATCGTATGACATCGCAGGTTGCTGTTTTGAGGAGCAAGACGTGTTTCTGGGCCAAAGACGGCTACTTTGGTGGCTGGGAAGGGTGCAATCCGGACAGCGGCTGCTGTCATGGCAACTGTGCCCACGTGTGGCATTACGCCCAGGCGCACGCCCGGCTGTTTCCCTCGATCGCGCGACGAATGCGGGACCAGGCCCTTCGGCATCAGCAGGACGATGGAGGCATTCCGTTTCGTCAGCCCAGCGGCGCCGTCGCCACCGACGGCCAGTGTGGCGAAATCCTCGAGGCGTACCGCGAACAGTTGTGCAGCACCGATAGCACCTGGCTCAAGAAACACTGGCCGAAAATCAAAAAGGGGATGGAATACACAATCGCGCGGTGGGACAACGATGAGGACGGCGTGTTGGCGGGCCGGCAGCACAACACGCTCGACGCAAATCTTGGCGGCAGCACCACCTGGTTGGGGTCCATGTATCTGGCGGCCCTGGCTGCCTCGGAAAAAATGGCCCTTCTTGAGGGTGAGCCGAAAACGGCTCAACGCTATCGCGGAATTCGCGAATCAGGCTCGAAGAAGCAGAATGAGACGCTGTGGAACGGCGAATACTATATTCAGATCCCCGATGCGCAACCGCATCACGATTTCCTCACCGGCTGCGACGTGGACATGATGCTCGGTCAGTGGTGGGCCCTTCAGCTCGATCTGGGCTGGTTGTATCCGCCGGAACGAGTGAAAACCGCACTGCGTTCCCTGTTCAAATACAATTTCAGGACCGACTTTCACGGCTTCAGGCAATCGCCCCGGAAGTTCGTTGATGAAAAAGACGCAGGGCTGCTCGACATGACCTGGCCCCGCGGAGGCCGTCCCGACCCGCAGCATTGCATTCTCTATCCGGATGAGGTGCAAAGCGGATATGAAGCGGCCGCCTTCGTGGCCATGGTCCAGGCTGGCCTGCTGAAACAGGGATTCACGGTGGCGCTGGCCGCAGCCGACCGCTATGACGGCAGGCTTCGCACGGGGATGAGCGGAGCCGCCTGGGGTTACAGCGGCAACCCATTCGGTGACGATGAGTGCGGCAAGTTCTACGCTCGGGCGATGAGCATCTGGTCTATGCTCCTGGCCTGCCAGGGATTCATCTACAACGGCCCGGCTGGGGTGATCGGTTTCAAGCCCACATGGCAGCCGGAGGATCACGTCACGTTCTTCACCGCTGCCGAGGGATGGGGACTGTTCACCCAAGCTCGCCACCAAGATCACCAAACCGACCGGATCGAGGTCAAGTGGGGCAAACTGCGGGTCAAGACGCTTGTCTTCAAGCTGCCCAACGCCATGATGCTGGTGAATGCAACCGTGACCGTTGGCGGCAAAGAGGTTGAAGCTGGAGTGAAACCCCGCCGAGGGCGGGGCAAGGGCGTCACGATCATCCTGGGACAGGAGGTGGTATTGAACCATGTCGAGCCGCTTGAAGTGACAATGACGTTGAAGCCATAAGTCTCTAAAGAAAGGTGTCATCATGAGGAAAATTCATTTCGTAGCTGTGGTCATAGCATTGATAGCCGGAGGGACAGTCACATCTTTTACCTTGCTGCAAGCAATCCGTGGCGATCGTGCATCTGAGGAACGCAACAATGATGAAAACATAAGACTACCAGCCCCAAAGCACGATGGCACGATTTCACTTGAGCAGGCTTTGCTCAAAAGGAGATCGGTCAGAGAGTATAGAGACGAGCCGCTCACGCTCAGCGAAGTTGCACAACTTCTGTGGGCCGCGCAAGGAATTACTCACCGCAGTAGGGGCTTTCGAACAGCTCCTTCTGCAGGTGCACTCTACCCCCTGGAGGTATATGTGGTACTGGGCAACGTCAAGGGAGTTGAACCAGGCGCCTATAAGTACCGACCCCAACAACACGTACTCCAGAGGGTTAGAAAAGGGGACGTTAGAGCTGAATTGAGTGCCGCCGCCTTGGAACAAACCTGGATCGGGCAAGCCCCCATCGTTATCGTGTTCTCCGCCGTCTATCAGCGAACCACAAAAAAGTATGGCGACAGGGGCATCAGGTATGTGCACATGGAGGTTGGGCATGCAGCGCAGAACGTTTGCTTACAGGCAGTCTCGTTGAACCTTGGGGCAGGAGTTGTCGGTGCTTTCCGTGATAGGCAAGTAAACAAGATTTTGAATGCACCAGAGAATGAGCAGCCATTGTACTTAGTGCCAGTAGGGGTGAGGTAATTGAGTAGGATGATAAACCCCGGTAGCGCTGGTATTGAGCGTTTTTCAGCATTGTGGGACAACGAACCCGCGGGAGAGCTCGACCTGCCGTGCAGTCGGAAGCAAAAACAAAAATCCGTGAAAGGAAGGGCCATAATGAAAAGGGTGATTTGTTTGTGGGCCGCAGTGTTCTTCTCCTGTGCAGGCCTGCTGATCGTGCCTGGTCATCTCGGCGCAAAAGACGACAGCGCTATGAAAGACTACAATGTCATCTGGACCACGCCGAGCAAGGATGCCTCTGGTTCGATGCCGCTGGGGAACGGCGATATAAGCCTGAATGTCTGGGCCGAGGAGAACGGCGATCTTCTTTTCTACATCGGGAAAACGGACAGTTGGGGCGACAACGGCCGCCTGCTGAAGGTTGGCAAAGTCAGGATTTCGCTATCTCCGAATCCTTTGTTAAAGGACGCGAGGTTCACCCAAACCTTGAATCTTGAGACCGCCGAGGTACTGGTTGAAATAGCCTCCAAAAACAAGAAACGAAGAATTCTCTTGCGCGTTTGGGTGGACGCCAACCATCCGGTGATTCATGTGACCGCGGACACCACCGTAGAGGTCACAGCCACGGCGAAGATCGAGTTATGGCGGACGGACCGCTATGAGCTGCCGTCAATTGAAGTCAGCGACATCTATTTGGACCGCTCGAAGCCCGGACAAAAACACGCCCTGACCGTCGTGGAGCCCGACACGGTCTTGAGAAACCAGCCACATCGGATCGGCTGGTACCATCACAACATCAAATCCGTTGGGCCGGAGCTGACGATGCGGATACAAGGTCTGTCCGAATGCCTCGCTGCCGATCCCCTGCTCCACCGAACCTTTGGCGCCGTCATCACCGCCGAAAGAGGGAAGAGGGCTGACGATCTGACTCTTCAGACATTGGAGGGCACCTCGCACCGCCTCAACATCTACGTGCTCACTCGCCATCCGTCCACGCCCCAGGGGTGGCTCAAAACCATGGATGAGCTAATTGCAGGGATCGAGCGGAAGCCTTTTGATCAGCGTCGTCGAGCTCATAAAGAGTGGTGGGCGACATTTTGGAATCGAAGCTATATTCACATCCGGGAAAGTACTGCCAGCCCGCCGGCGATGATCGAAGCGAACAAGCATCCGCTTCGGTTGGGCACGGACCAAAACGGAGGCAACCGGTTCCAGGGCGTGCTGGGTAGAGTCAGCCTCCTGGAACAAGCGCTGAGTGAGAAGGAGATCATCGCTCTGGCCCGGGGCAATCGCGAGGCACTTGTTGGATCGGATGGACTGATCGGAAGCTGGACGAATGTGGAACCCGGTTGGACAGTGCCGGACAGCGTGGAAAGGCGGTTCACCGGGCCCTTGACGCTGGAGGGCTGGATCAAGCCGGAGGTTCTTCCGCCGGGTGGTGCGCGCATTGCGGATAAGATCACGCCTGGTGGCAGTGACGGATTTCTGCTCGATACATGGCCCGGCAACAGCCTGCGGCTTGTTACAAAGGCGGGAGTCCTACAAAAGAAAGATTGCCTGACGCCAGGGCAGTGGCACCATGTCGCCGCCACCGTGGATCCGGAGAAGGGCGAACTTAGACTTTTCCTGAAAGGAGGCAAAGTGGCGGAACTGACCATCGAGGTCGCAAGCGACGCTTTCATCGTTTCTCGAGCCTACCACCTGCAGCGTTTCATCAACGCCTGCGCGGGGCGAGGGCATTACCCGATCAAGTTCAACGGCTCCATCTTCACGGTTCCGTTCCCCGGTCGGCCCGGCGACGCCGACTACCGTCGCTGGGGGCCCGGCTATTGGTGGCAGAATACCCGGCTGCCGTACATCAGCATGTGTACTTCCGGCGACTTCGACCTGATGCATTCGCTGTTCCGGGTGTATGCAGAAGAGCTCATGGAAGTATCCAGGTTCAGGACGAAACGGTACTTCGGCCATGACGGGGCCTTTATTCCGGAATGCGTTTATTTCTGGGGCGCCGTTTTCAGCGAGACTTATGGCTGGACGCCCTTCGAGGAGCGAGGCGAGGACAAGCTCCAAGAAAGCGGTTGGCACAAGTGGGAATGGGTCTCGGGGCTGGAATTGATGTGGATGATGCTCGATTACTATGAGCACACGCTTGACGCGTCCTTTCTCCAAAACAAGGTGCTGCCCACAGCGTATGAAATCCTCACCTTTTTTGATCGTCACTATGACACCGATGATCGCGGTAAACTTGTGATGCATCCGTCTCAGGCCCTCGAGACGTGGTGGGACTGCACGAACCCTATGCCGGAAGTGGCCGGGCTGCATGCGATTACGCAGCGCCTTCTGCGTCTTCCAGAACAGTTGACTACCCCCAAACAGCGCGCCTTCTGGCGAGCGCTGAACGTCAAGCTGCCAGACCTTCCCACACGAGAGGTTGACGGAGTGCGCATGCTCGCCCCGGCGGAACGGTTCACCAACAAGCGAAATATCGAGAACCCGGAACTGTATGCTGTCTTTCCTTTCCGGCTCGTGGCGGTGGGGCGGCCGGGAATCGAGCTTGGCAGGCAAGCCTTGAAGCACCGGTGGGACAAGGGAAATTTCGGCTGGAGACAGGATGATACCTTTATGGCTTACCTTGGACTGGCCGATGAAGCCAAAGCCTATGTGGCCGGTCGCGCTCGGAACAAGGACCGCAATTCCCGCTTCCCCGCGTTCTGGGGCCCGAATTACGACTGGGTACCTGACCAGGACCACGGCGGCGTCCTGATGAAGGCCGTTCAGGCGATTCTGATGCAAACCGATGGAAGAAAAATCTACCTGCTGCCGGCCTGGCCCAACGAGTGGGATTCCGACTTCAAGCTGCACGCACCTTATCGCACCACCGTGGAGGGGAAAGTGTGCGACGGGCACATCGTTGATTTGAAGGTGACTCCTGGATCACGGCGCAAGGACATCGTCATCTTGGAACCGGAGGAAGGCTGACCCATCCGCCCAGGCCTGGCATAGGGGCGTACACGGATTGGTTCTCGAGTAACACAGTACCCCGCCATTCCTGGCCTTTCGGGAAAGTGCGCACCCTAAGTGGCGCTTCTACCGCTTCCGGTATTCTGCGCAGGTTAAGTCGAAAAATCGGCAAGCAGCCCTTGTACGAGCCTCTGACGCCAAAATCAGGCCAGGGCCTACTGGCAAAAACTTGCGGAATCAGCGATTAAGCGTCCTCACAGGGACTTGCCGCGGTGCCATTTCCGCTTGCAGATGATGCGCGGTTATTCTGAACGGACGCGGAGGTATACACCTCGGCCGAGGATGGCCCGGATGTCTCCTGACCAGGTGTTTCGGGTGATCGGCCAGGATACCCCAGGCACAGGCTGCCAGTTGGCAGTGACCAGGTCGCCGGTGTATTCCACGGTATAGTTGCCTCCGCCGAAGTTGTCTACAGGCTTGCGAATGGTGGTCTTCGGGGTTACTGCCTACCGATCCTGACGCGATAGAACTTCGTCCTGGACGAGTCGGGATGAGGATCGGTCCACGAGGTGGCCGGGCCGTAATACTCCTCCGTCCAGATGACGAGGTCCTCAGAGCTTTCAAGGAGGTAATTTGGCGGGGCGCCTGGGGCTTCGTACGCTCCCATATCCGGGCCGTTACCGGAGATGCGGGGGTTTCCATCGAGGTCTGCCCCAGGATACCAGGAAATCGAAGGAGCGTCATCCTCGAAAGTAATGGTAGGTTGCAAGTACATTCCCCCTGCGTCAATGCATGGCGATCCCGGCGGCAGCCTGAAGTCCCCGTTTTCTGGATCAACGAAGAGCGGATCGTCGTCTATGTTCGCGCGGAGGCCTGCGATCTCTTTCCACCCAATGCAGCTATGTCTTATTCCGCCAGCCATGGGCACTGCGTATTCAAACCAGCGGAAGTCGATGTCGACCTCCTTGTTCCCATAGACGATGCAATTCTTCAATGAGATGCGAGGCGCCGTTCCAGCCGCCAGTCCTGGCGGGAAAGGGGAACCAACGATCCCAACTGAGTTTCCGGTTACGGTTGAGGACACGGCAAAGACGCTGCCGACGGCGAATGGCTGTACACAGATCATGCCCCAGCATCCGTCGTCTATCGAGAATGACCACACTCCAGCCTTTTGGTTCCCGGATACTAAGCAGTTGTTCATTCGGACCATTGCACCATCCCATGTGGCGCCCTCCGACATCACACGAACACCGTAGCCACCGTTGCCGCTCACCACGCAGTTTTCCATGATAACCCGAGCCCTGTCATGCCAGCCCGCTCTGACGACGATCCCATTTTGGGCACAGTCTGCAACGGTGGAGTCGGACATCCTGAGAGTCGCGTTCTTGAAGCCAAGCTGGATCGGAGTGTCCACCTGGTACTCATAGTTGCCGAGCAGGTCCTCTACATGGACTACTATGCCGTTCCTGCCGCACCTTGTGATCTCGCAGGCGGATACCTCGACATGCAGTTCGGTGTGGTAAATCGCCGAGAGATACGCCTCCCACTCCTCTGGAGTAGCGAAGCGTGGATCGGGCGTGACCATCTCACCCAACTCCTGCCTCGCCATGACAAGAATTCCGGGGCCGGGACACGATTGTATCCTGCAATCGCTTATCCGGAAGGGCGTTAAACTTCCGGACTTCTCCGCAGGAACGCCCACTTCCGCGTAGATACCAACACCCGCATACGGAGGTCCCACGACGGTCAACCCTTTGACGGCGTTGTCCCAGGTCAACGTCAGAACGGGCTGCACAGGTTTCACGCCACGGACCGTCACCTCATCCGGTCCGGAGCCGGATAGGTTGACGCCCTGTTTAAGGACAACGTGCTCGGTGTACTCCCCAGGGCCAACAACAACCTCGTCCCCTTCCTCCGCGGCGTCAACTGCGGATTGAATTTTCAATGCGGCATCTTCCGGGGTTGTGTAGGGGTACTGATTTCGCCCGTCGCGAGACACGTAACGCGAGGCAGCCTCAGCACCACCAGATGCGGTCAAGACGATGAGAGCGGCCACCAAACGAAAGGGAGCCGCAGCAAAGCGATGCGCGTTCACCCTGTCTCCTCCAAAATGCTTCTGATTATTATGGCTGGAATTTGAGCCGGTAAAATCGAATCGTGAGCGATGAGATATTCGTTGACCATGTCGTCGTGCTTCCCGTAGCCTGTTTTGTGCCGGCTGTGGTCCAGACCGTATTCTCCTCCAAAACATCCGCCTTTTCGATAGTATATGTGACTCCCGCCACGCTGTCCCAGGAAAGTTCCAGGGTTCCCGCGGTATGACTGACGGAGCGGACCGCGAATTTGTACTCATCAGCCCCCATGTCCCTCTTGTTGTTGCCGGTCATATCGACAATTCTGTCGTCTCCCTCGAAATCCTTCGGAGGAACGGGTACGGGCGGGTCACCCTCCATGGGGTCGTTACTTCCTGCGTCTATACACGGCGAAGAAATCTTTAGGTGGTAATCGCGGTTCGTAGCGGCCACAAATTGGGGGTTGGCGGAAATGTTGCCGGTCCCTGCGTCGCCGTCCTGGATGCAGGAATATGTGGGCGTTATTCCGTAGACATCGTCGCCGTTTTCCCACAGGATGCAGTTGATCACGCTACTCTGCCCCCCATATCTATGGACCCCATCACCCTCCCCGCTCTCGGCCACGTTATACGCTACGGTACAGCTGACCAGCGTTATCGAGCCATAGTAGAGTCTTACGCCGCCACCTTTCCCGTAGTACCCATAGTAAAGCTTGGCCCGATTATCGTAGATCATGCAGCTTGCGATGACCGCATTAGATGCGTAACCAGCGTAGACCCCACCGCCGTAAGCCGCCCAGTTGTCACGAATCCTGCAATACAGAATTCTTGCGCCCCCATCTTCCTGAAAAACCAGCATGCCGCTGGAAAATGTCAGCTATTTTTCGCCATCCAGTCTGCGGAGGATGGCGGTTAGTTTCTCGATATAATAGAGGTCCGCCTTGCACCAGGGATGGTCGAGGTATCTACACAGCTCTTCGGGTGCGAGTCGAACGCCGTCGGCCAGAGCGGCGAAGAGCCCTCGCGCGAGGTGAGGTGGGCTGATGTAGTTCTCGCCGCCGATCATTCGCTCGCCAAAAGCCTGATACCAAACAGGAAGCTGTTTGGCCAGACCGCGAACGTGATAAGTGAATTTCTCCTTTGCGTGTCGTCGGAGGATAGCAGAGACTTGCGGTGCCAACTCAACGTATCGGGGGATTTTGGCGTTGTGGCTCGAGGCGGACTGCCTGATGGGTCTGGAGTCGGCGAGCTCGTGGTGTACCCGCTCGGTAACCAGCTCAGCCAGGCGCGCCATGGCGCGCTCCACAAGCTCCTGGCGCCCCGCCCTTTTCATGATTCGCACGTAGGCGAGGGTGCCGGCGATTTGAGCGTTCAGTCGCTCAGCCGCGTCGTTCCGGTTATCGTTGTGGTCGAACTGGACAGAGCGCTGGGCGAAGCTCGCGAATATTTCCCTGATTTCGTCCTGATGCGCCAATACTTCGTCCCAGGCGTCGGCGTAATGGGCGTAGGACCACACCGCATAAAGGTCTTCCACGTTTGCGTTATACCTGACGCGGCGCTTCGCAAAATTCTTCATACCTGGACCAAAGTCATAATGCTCCCGCCGTCTGGCGCCGTTGTCAGCGTGGACCGGAACTTTGAGCGGCGTGCCTGAGGCGAACATCTTGTCCAAGTATTCTTTTGCCTTCGCTCTCACGGGAGGCGAAAGGTGAGGCAGAGCCAGCGAGAGAATTTGTAGCGTCTCCGCTGTTCGCCAGAAGTACCTTTGCTCGTTGACGATGCCAAGCTGGACGATGAAGGGCGCCCAGGGACCCTCCTCTGTAAGCTCGAGCACTTCGGCATCCAGCATCGCGCGGAGCCTTTTGGCCAGCGGTGTGACGGCGTGTTCGACTGTGGCAGGGGTTGGAGTGTTGATGATCTCTTGCAGGTGTTCAGCTCGGACCGGGATTTTCTCCACGGTGTCATCGAACGCCCCGGGCCCGCGTGCAACATTTCCGCCCCCAACCAGAGTCAAGCGGCTCCTCGGCATTGGCGGAGGCTTTCTTCCTCCACTGTCCGTCTTGGGGATACCGGGACCGGCGAGGCAGACGACTTGCGAGCCAACAACCCAGAACAGCCGTCCTTCCGCGACGGCGATGATTGAGCGATCCGGTCCGTGCCACTCATTGGGCATTCCTGTGAGATACCCCCTGGCTGCAAGTTCGCGCGCACCTTGAAAGCTGCCCTTGACCGCGCCGGGACCGAATATCCCACCGTACGTATCGCGACCCCGCCAGATGTGGGTAGTCTCCTCTGTCCTCAGATCGAGCCCGCTCAGTTCGCCCTGGTGAGTGCTGATCAGCATGTCGCCCATCATTGAGAGGGCCTGCGTCTCGTCCCCGATCATCGGGAAGCCGTACCAGTGCTCCCGGGGGTGCCGCACCTCAGGCCAGGAGAAATCAACGAGACCGGTCTCCCGGTTGAGTCGTCCTAATGCCGAATACCGCCGAACGCCACGGAGGTAATTGGTGAGTGCGGTGCGGTAGTAGACGTATAATTCGCCGGTTTTGGGGTTGAAGGTGGGTGGAGTCGGTGGGTTGTGCAGTCCGCAGGTGTAAAGGATGGGGGCAATCCAGGGTTCTTTCCCGTCTTCGAGCCGAAGTACGTAAAAGGTCTGATCGTGCAGATTTTCTTTTAGGTACCTTACGACGCTCTCTTGTTCGGCCCTCCGCCGTCTGGGCGTCTCCTTCATCATGATGTCGTTCCACTTGTCAAACAGGACGTTGTCTTCTGGACCGAGGGGAATCGCAAGTTGAATTTTCTTCAGCAGCTCCCCATTGCGGTTCAGGACTGTGTGAAATCCATCCGCGGGGTTGGTCCGCACGATCGCCAGCCCCTTCCAGATCGTTGGAGCGTGATCTCGCAGCGAGAGTCCCTGAAGCTTCTTCGACTTCCAGAGCAGCTTGCCAGAAGGATCAAGACAGTAGACGTGCATGTCCTCGCTGCCGAAGATGATCTTCCTCGTATCCAGAGAGAACGACGCGGGCGAGAGAATCATGTTCCCCGTCTTGAAGGTCCAGGCCAGATCGCCATTCCCAGCATACACAGCATGAAATACCCCTGCCCGGTCACCAAAGTAGACCTTCTCTCCGTCACAAGTCGGGGAAACCCAAATGCCAGCGTCCGCGTCATATTTCCAGATCAGGTCGCCGTCCTTTGCTCGGACGCAGTACAGATGCCCCTTGTTGAATCCTTCGTCCGCCCCGAAGTAGAGCTTTCCTCGCTCATAGCAAGGGGAATGGCCGATGGGGCCTTTAGCTTGGAATCTCCAGATAGTGGCGCCGTTTGTCACATCGAGCGCGTAGAGATTTCCCGCAAACGTTCCGACGAAGCATTTGCCGTCGGCGACAATGGCCTGGAGGCGAGTCGCGATCATCTCCTGGTGGAAGTCGCGGTACCACTTGCGCTCGTAAGGCCCTTCGATGACTTCATCTGTGTAGCCGGAGCGCTGGTAGTCCTTGTGCAGGGTTGGCCAGGTGCTCCGATCATCGCTCGCTGGGGCCCCTGTGGCCCCAAAGGGCCGCGTTCCATTAGCCACAAGAACCGTGACTATCACTGTGGCAATGAGCACATCCCTGGGCTTGCCCAAGAACATCATCCGCGATACCTCCCATTTTACAAAGACAGGAATCGTCGCTTTTGGCCGATGTCATTGTAACGTCCACTTGTTTGGCAATCAACAATTCGCCTGTCCAGGACAACAATTGACATGGGTAAAGACCTGCCCCTTTCCCGTAGCGAACGGGCGTCTCAGCCCTGATGATGGTACACATCCCAACCCAGATAAGTCTTGAAGGCCTCAGCCAAAATGTGGGCGGTCTGCGATGCACTCATTGCAACATGGTGCTCAAAACCGTGGTTGCAGATGTGCTGCATCAGTTTCTGCATCTGCGGTATCTCCACCACGGCACAGGCCCCGAAGGTATCGAGAGGATCATCAGTAAACTGTCCCTGGCCCACGTAACAACGAATTTGCCCGGTGGGATCGTCGGTGGTGATGCGCGCAAAGGTCATAGGGCCCGCAGGGGTCCGGCCAGCGACCGCGCCATAGGTGCATTCACTTCCAAGAATGGTGGCCAAAATGTCCGCACACTTCATCTGAATATCGGGCAGAAACGACTTCGCCCAGTTCCCGCAGTGGAACAACACACACTTGTTCGGATCATCACTATAATTGTTGTTCCAGTCCACCAATGCACTGGGTGTGCCGGAAGCCAGTTGCAAGGCGTACATGGAAGCGACGCCAGTTATATCCACCTCGCAGGCACTGGGCATCAGTCTCTCGCTCATCATGCTCATCAGGGCACAAACGTTGACACCGTAATTTTGCTGTAGCGCGGTCCAACACTGAATTGCTGTGGCATCCAGATCGTTTTGCTGCATCCAATCCGAAATGACGGTCCCAAGCTTGGCCATCAACAATAAAGATTCCTCGGGTACGCCTTGGCAGTTCGCGTAAGAGCGAATCTGCTCCATTCTTGAACGCACCCGCTCCTCGTCATCAGATAGCCCCTTTGCGTTTCCAATGACTTCGGACAAATCTATGGTCGAGACACTAATGCCCACAGCTTGCAGAATCTTTTCGCTGAAGCGAACTGTATTGAAAGCATTCGGCCGGGCTCCTATTGCCCCCAACCGCGCTTTCCGCATACCGTTCACAACGCGGCACACCGGCACAAAGTTGTTCAGGTCTGCCCTGAAACTCTCACTACTGGGATAGACTGTATGGAGCTTGGTCAGCGAAAAGGGAATGCGGTACTGTTTCAGGTTGCTGCAAACGGAGATCTTTCCGCAGAAGGCGTCTCGCCGATGTTGGACACTGAGTTTATCCAGACTATCCGGATACGCCTGGACGAGAACGGGGACGTTGAGACGTGAAAGCTTGATTGTGTCGGCAACGCCCTTTTCATCGCCAAAATTCGGCAACGTGACAAGGATGCCATCAATGCGCTCCTCATTGGCCCGAAAGAGTTCCGCGCACCGCTTTGCATGCTCCCATGTCTCCACGGCGCCGAGCTTGGTGTCATTTTCGCCCAGGATAACAGGCTCAATGTCCATATTGTCCAGCAGGGCCAATATGTCTCTGCGCCCCTCAGTAACGAGCGTGTCGGGGAACAAGACACGATTGCCGACGATCACCGCCAATGTCGCTTGTGCCATTTTTTCGAAGCTCCTTTCTTTGTCGTTCTATTGCTCTAAGTAATTCGTCAGACCGTAGTCAATTCATCTATTGCTATGAGCAGGGTTTCCTCTGTCATGTCACCGCCCATCCAGGCATCTTAGAGACGTGGCAGAGACAGCACCGTGGATGGCTCCTGCAACTCGACATCATCGAGCGTGATCGGACTATCCTTCTGGACTGGACGGATAAGTTTTGCTCCCTTCGCCAAGCCGACAGGCAGTAAGCGCTCCTGTGTTCCAATTGTATACCGATCCGTGAGACTGTAAAGGGTGCAATAGCCGATCCGGTTCAGCACATCCCCGGCCCCAAGTCGCACTCCGCCTGTCACCCATTGGTGTTGCCCTATTAAGCCAAGCGACGTGCCACCGGTCGAGACATGAGCAGGGGCGTTCAAAACAGAGCCTGTCAAATCGGCGGTTATTCAGCGCAGCAGCGCCTTTGAACACCTGTAAATCGGTCTCTAAGATCGCGGACGCCGACTTTCTGAATCCAAACCTTGCACCCGACCGACTCCGGGAGTATATTGCCCTTGAGGCCGAAAACCCGAATTTTCGAGTGCTTTCAGGGATCCGCCTCGGGGCTTCAAGCTGTCTTCTTGTGGAACTCTGAAGGACCTTAGCTATTTCCAGTCTTTTTTGAAAAAGAGGGAAGAAAAATGATCCACTTTGCACTTCCGATGAGAATCATCAGCGACCACAAAGGTTTCCTGGACGAGATCACCCAGGAAAAAGGGATCAAGGAGAAGATCAAATCACTTCTGGTATCAACGTTCACTTTCTTGGCCATCTATGGAATCCTCATGGGCGCATCCCGCAGTCTCTTGCAGGCACTGTTATCGGCTATCAAGCTCCCCATTCTCTTCCTCCTGACATTGGCGATCTGTTTTCCAACGTTACACATTTTCAATACCCTCTTCGGTTCACGGCAAAAGGTGGGACAGTATTTCGTGCTACTCCTCAGTTGCATATCAGTGGCGGGCTTGCTGCTTATCGCGTTTGCGCCGATTACACTCTTCTTCCTGCTGACAACGGATCACTATCAATTCTACAAGCTTCTCAATGTGGCTATACTCGCTATCGCCGGTTTCTTCGGAGTGAGGTACCTCTACCAGGGAATGAGCGTTGTAGGCCAGACAGCGAAGGCTGATGACAAAAAACTCCAGCGGATTCTGATCCTCTGGATCGTTCTCTATGCTTTTGTGGGAAGCCAGTTGGCCTGGACAATCAGACCCTTTTTCGGCTCACCCGGAATGCGTGTGGAGATCATCCGTGATCTTCATGGCAACTTCTACACCGACATCGTCAGAGCCGTATTGGAAATCCTCGGCTTTCAGTAGAGTCGCAGTCCGGTTGTTCCTCAGTTTCATGGGTGCGCGCCTATTCCCACGACATAATCGTGGCCGATGACGATCTCTCGGCTTTGCGCGAATCTCTTATTGACACGGTCAATGAACTCCTGTGCCAGTCGCTCGCGATCAGAAGGCCTGAGAGAGTAGTGGTACGTGCTTGCAGCTCCGGATTTCATGACATGATCATAGACATCCTGACCGGTGCGCGCGACGTAATTGAACGAGCCTTGCTTCATCCACTGCGTTCGGAATCCAGCTTCCTTCAGATGCCGTTCCGTCTCGTCCGCGTCCTTCGGGAATTTGAATTTGACTGCTTTGCTCATAGACCGGGGATTGTCCCGGATGATCTCTTCAAAAACCTCTATGGGCACGAGAGGTGAGCGAGCCAGATGAGCAACGAAACCTATGTATCCTCCCGGCTTGAGAACGCGATACAGCAGCGGGAATATCTCCTCGCAGCCCACATATCCAATGAGCCATGTAAGAGTGGCGACGTCGAATGACCCGTCTGGCAGAGCTTCCAGCTCTTTCAACACATCCCCGATTCTGAACTCCACGTTTGTGAGGCCAAGGTCCCGCATCCGCGCTCGCGCGCGATCAATCATGCCCGAAGATAGGTCTATTGCCAGCACTTTACCGGCAGACCCGATTCGCTTGGCCAATTTTGCCGTTGAATATCCCGTGCCGCAGGCGCAATCAATTGCCCGCTGGCCAGTCGCCACCTCCAGCTTCTCAAAGAGCTCGTCAATGGGTTCTCCGGCCACCGACAACCAATAGTCATCATAAAAGGGACTCGCTGTGTCGTACCCGATGACGGTCTCTTCGTGCCCTGCAACTTCTCGCTCCTTACCGGATAAGATCTGAAAGAACCTCGGCAGTTCCTCGCTATACGGCAGAGGGATCGCTGGCATCGTATCAGCACGTACCGGCTTGCTTGCCTTTGCGTGCTCTTTGAAGAAATGCCTGAGCGTCCTGGCGAGGCAGTTGCAGAAGCTGCGCCCGAAGTCTAATTGCATGCGGGCGACAATCTCGCTGAGCGGCTTATCAGCAGCGTTTCCGTAAGAGACAGGCAATAGGTTGCAGGGCGAAACCTCCCCAGACCCGTCAATGTAGATGTGTGAATGCCCTGCGCTGCATCCAAAGAATTCCGGAGACTCCATGTGGCCGAACGAGGTGATGGCGACGCCGCTTTCTCGCGAATTGTATTCTCTCATGTACTGGAATTCCTTCTCGAATTCCGCTTCACCGAAATGCGTCTCTCCGGAAAGGAGTTTTCCCGCGGGCATTGGTTCCAGGAGTTGGAGTTCGCTGACGCCGAGGCTATCTACCAATTCGACGAGCTTGCGAAAGTTTTCTTCCTCAAGCAGTTCCCTGGAAGGCACCGTGCAGACGTACGTGTAGAACCCCCATTTCTTCGCTGTCTCGATGCCGTTCAAGGCAATAGCAAAGGCTCCGCTTACACCGCGTTTTCTATCGTGTACCTTTTCATCGTGGCTGTCCAGGCTGATGGCAACGGAATGGACTTGGGTGTCACAGAGGCGTTTGGCCATGTCATCCGTGAAACCGTACCCCGTGGTCGAGACCACACCGCACGAGTCTTCTCTCAGCGCTGAGGATATTTCAACGAGGTCGTGACGCAGGCACGGTTCGCCTCCCGTGAAATTGATGACCATCGCTCCCAGCTCTTGAAGCTCGCGCACGACCCGCTTCAATGTCTCCGCAGACAAGTCGCTGATGATCCGCCCCGCGTTGTAACAGTGCCAGCAATGAAGTACACATGCGTTGGTCACTGCCAGATCCACCGACTGGATCGGTGGCTTCTTCCCTTCCCCGAAGAAAGCAGACAGAAACCGGTCGAAGGCGGGCGACGGAAAAGGAGGAATGAAAGAGTTAATGACGAACTGATCGCCAAACCGCCTGATCCTCTCGATCTCCATATAATCCGTGAAGTAGTCGTAAAGCGACGGCGTGAAAAGGCTGAGATCCACCCTCTTCATGAGCTCGGAAAGAAACAGATCGTTGTCTCTCATTGCGGTATCTCCTTTTTCTTGTGATTCCTATTTCGGCGAATACCCAACCTGTCGAGGAGTACTTGCAGTCTCTTTCCCGGGACCAATCTGCACACTTTTACTGTAACGCCCGCGGCGAGGGATGTCGAGATCATATTTGCCTGCGCTAACTGCCGAGACCGCGCTCGATGGATGCGGTTGTATTTCAGGGGGCGGGTTTGACGACCTTCCTCCACTGCCGGCATGGGCAGCATTTGAGCGACAGAAAATCCCAGAATGTTATGACCGCCAGGCTTTAGCCAGCGCCACCCTTAGACACGGGCTTCAGCCGAATTTTGCAACGCAGTCGCCACCACACTACATTCAAACATTGCTTTGACTTGTCGGCGAAAAGCATGGTAGTAATAAGAACGCATTGAGTTGACATGATCCTGCAGAGTGGCCTTCCAAATGGAACTTAACGGGCTTTTGAGAGCAACAGGGCTCGGACAGCAATCCTTCCGTCCGCATTGTGTCAGCTCCGCAATGCAATCCAGGTTTTGAAAGAGAGGGAAACAATGACAAGGGATCAAGATGCTCCTCGGCACCCAGGCAACCGCGCCCTGGATATCGACCTCGTCCATGATACGATCCTTGATATTTGCCTTGCCCTTATCTCGGGGGCAACAAGGTGCCGCTGTGCGGGGATCAGAGTGGAAAAGGAGGGAGATTTCCCGTTTGTACGAAGCATGGGGTTCAGCGAGAACTTCATCGAGCTGGAGCGAAGTTTGCTCCCTAAAGACGTGGGAGCGGAACTGAGCCCCCAAAAGAAACTCCTCCTTCTGGAATGCATGTGCGGACGGGTTATCCGTGGTGAATGTGCTGGCTGCGAGGAGCTTTTCAGCCCTGGTGGCAGTTTCTGGATAAACGATTTTTCCGACCCCGATAAGATTTCTCCGCGCGTAAGGAAAAGGATGCGTGGAACGTGCCTGGACGAGGGCTTCCAATCCATGGCCCTGGTGCCCTGTCGCCCTGATAGTGAAAGCGTCGCTTTGTTACATGTTTGCGATACGCGGAAGGGACTGCTTTCCGAGGAGTTGATGGCAAGTCTGGAGGAGAGCGGCAGACACTTTGCCAAGCTGGTCTTTCAGCTCCGGGAGTTGAAGAAAACAGAGTCCCAGTCTCGGGAGGCTGAAAAGATGCAATTACGGATTTTGGTTGTGGACGACGAGCCGGAAATGGCCAGCCTCGTGGGGAACATGCTGGAGGCAAAAGGCCATCAGGTTACCACTGTGTCCGGCGGGCTGGAAGCGCTTGAGGTCTTAAGCGCTACGAGATTCGATCTGGTCATCACTGATTTCAACATGCCGCTTATGTCGGGCCTGGGGCTGGCCGAGGAAATCTGGACACGCTGGCACCCCTTTTCGCCGCCCGTCATCTTGATGTCGGGCACATCTTCAGAGGAAGTGGCTCTCCGCGAAAAAGGTCCGCCAGATGTGGCAGCCTTTCTCAGCAAGCCCTTCTCAGTGGAAGATCTGATGGAAACGGTTCATGCCGTTGTGCAGTAAAACGCTGGGTGGAGAGACTCCGGCGTTGTCTCTTGGGAGGTCGCTCTCTTTTGTGTCCAGACCGGCGTTAGATGAGCGCTCATTCACGAGGGCCAGGTTTTTCTCAGTATATCGGAGGCATACGGCCTGCGCCACCCCCGGCAGAGAGCCCGTCCCAACTGAATAGTACATGGTCAGGATTGCTTCATCGTCGAGCTGGATGGTGCTGGGGTAGCCGCAATCGGTGTTCTGGGAGTCCCAGGCGAGCATGAGCCGATGCTTGTAATCCCAGGTTTCACCCTGGTCGCGGCTGAGAACGCATCCAACGCCGTAAGGGCGCAGGCGATTGCCGTAGGTGACGAGTAACGTACCGCTTTTGAGAAGGCATATGTCGGCAGGGTGTTGACCTCGCCTGGTGAGCTTTCGCGGCGGCGACCAACGGTAGCCGTCGTCCCTCGACTCGGTGACAGAGAGGGCACCGTTCTGTGTTCGCACCACGGCCATGAGCCTTCCGTCCGCAAGGAGCTGGAGAGCTGCTTCATTGTGCCTGGAGAGAATGAGTGAGAAATCTACCCAGGTCCGGCCATTGTCTTTTGAGCGGATGATGCCTGCGTAATCTCTCCCATTACCATCAAGCTTCTCTGGCCCCTGATACGAGGGATTCCGCCGACCGTAAATGGCCATCAGCGCCGTGCCATGCCTATCGTGAATGATTCGCCCAAAGGCTGAACCATTCATGATGGGGCCGCAATAGAGTTGTTTCCTTTCTGACCAGGTTTTTCCGCCGTCCCGCGAGGTCACGTAGAAGAGGTCATAGCTGCCAGCCGAAGTATCCCATTTTCCTTGCTCGTTGTAGGTGCTGGCTTCGGCATAGCCCACAACGACCGTGCCGTCCGCCATCTGACCGAGAGCAGGATTGCGATCATCCCACTTGCTGTCCACGATGACCGTTGGCTTCGACCAGGTCCGCCCGCGATCTTCGGATCGAATCCAATCGAGCCGCCCCTTAATGCCGATATGTGGTGCTCCCCCACGCATCACCGCACCGAGCGATCCATCCTTGAGCCTTACCAGAACCGGGAAATAGCCCTGCCGCTCGACTGCAACAACCGTCTCGATCCCCCGCACCCTGGGAACGGCAGTCTCATCCATTTCCGCAGTTGACTCGACACTTAGCAGCACGCAGCCGAACAAGACAAGGACTGCGGCTACGGCTCGAATAGACAGCACCAGCATGGCTTGCGATCCAAGAACTGAACGTTTCCTGTTACTACGCGGACTATCAGCCTCGTGTACACCAAGTATTCACCGTGATCGCGGCGAAATGCGACGTCCGAGGGGAGGAAAGTCACGCCGTGGGGACGATTCAAGAAACACTCTCTGACAACCAACGGGCGCCAAGAACATCGCCTCACCCAGATGATACCAAAACCCGACGGGCAAGACCAGCACGGAGAAGGGTGTTGGCCGCGTTTGAGTGGCATCGCATTATTGCGCTCCTTCAGAGCTTGAATCGTTGGGTTGCAGGCGCCCCTGGGCGTTGCCCAGGGCTGAGGAGATGTCGCCCCTTCGGGGCTTGCGTCCCGAGGATTTGCGAAGCCCCAACGGGGCGCAATAGGATAGCCCAGGGCGAAGCTCTGGGAAAGGAGGCAAAAGGAGAGGGCAGCCCTGTAAGGGCGAAATACTGCCACGCAAATACGGCCGCACCCACGCAGAAGGGATGTGGCAGCGATTCCGCAAGACGGGCTTTTCTCCTCGGGCGCACTTGCACCTGGGGTTGCCGCAGGTACGTGCCATCGAACCAGCTTGGCGTGAAGCAACTGTCGCTCATGCACCAGCTTCGCCAACCTGGAACGAACCCTCCGTTCCGCAACCGACATCGCCCTTCCTCTCATTGAAACAGCCCTCCCTTGATTGCTGCATACGTTATTCATATCAGTCAGGCTGCCCCCTCAAGCATTTTTTGCGAATGCGAATTTGCTCCGCTACTGCCAACCCTCAGAACACCATAAAAAAAACACGCTAAGGCACGGTGCATAAACCAAGTTGCGGAATCGCTGGCCCATCAGCGTTCATATTGACCGCCGTATGGGCCGATGGTATACTGCCTTACAATGGATGGGAGGTTTGATAAGACGTCCTCACTCCACAAATGGATTATCTTTGTCTGCGGCGTCTTGTGCATCGCAGCGACAGGGATTTCGTCACATTTTTTCGAGCTCCACAGGCGAGAAAAGGAAAGGAGGTTTGCTGCCGAGGATCGGCTCAACGACCTGACATCGCAGCTTCAGCTCCTCAGGGAAAAGAATCGCGAGTTGGCGGAGCAACTACGCGAAGCGAAGAGGATCGCTGAGGAGCTCGCCAGGGAGAAAGAAGAGGCCAAAACGGTGGTCGCCGAGATGCCCCCAGAAGCCGAGACACCTGAAATTGGGCCACCACCAGAAAAGACCGTCCCACCTGATCAGGTAAAAACCGTTCGCCTTGTGGAAGCGTTGAGGGCTTTTCCTCTGGAAAGAATGTCGCTCGCAGTCAGCAAGGCCGGCAGCGCCGCCGGGGAGGGATGGCGTGAGTTGCGGACGGCGTTGGCCGATTCGATCCGCTCGGCAAAGTTGGAAAGCGAGCCAGTCTCTGAGAGCCGACCGTCGCAGCTCTTCAAGGCCATCAAAAGGTTTCCCGTAGCTCGTTTGGTGCGGGCGGCAGCCAATGTGCGGAATTCTGCGAGGGGGGCCTTCAAAAATCTGAGAGACCAATTCGCTTCAAAGATCGAGGCTTCGAAACCGGCCGGGGCGCCGGAGGTAGCCCCGCCCTCCGAGGGTCAGAAAAAGCTGACGGCCACAAATGAAGAGCTTCGGCAAGAACTGGCGGATGTGCGGCGAGAGAAAAGAGAACTTGAACGGCGAATTGCTGAGCGGACGGGCAAAATTCCTGGCTCAGTTGACGTGGGTCAGGTCACGATTACCACGGGCCGGCGCTTCAGTGGGCGCGTTTTGGTGGTTAATCGGAAGCACAACTTCGTTGTCATAGACATAGGCAAAATCCACGGCCTGGAGAAAGGCGTGGTACTGATCGTCCACAGAGGAAGCAAGTTTATCGGCAAGGCGCAGGTCATCAAGGTCTATGAAAAAATGGCGGCTGCCGATTTGGTTATGGATTGGATGCAGGACGGCGTTCAAATAAGTGACGGCGTCAAGAAATTCTAACTCAGGGAGATGGTCGAGGTGAAAAGGTTTGTGTTTGTTGTACTCCTTTTAGTGGGGATGGCAGGTCTCATAGGTTGCGGACAGGTGGCCGACGACGAAGGCGCCAAACCCTGGACTGAACCCGAGCCGTGGGAGCGCAACGTGGGTATCGGGCCGTTTACGCGTGAACCTTTATAGGTGAGATGCCGCTGGGCTGGCAGGGCGCGCGAGATGCCGAACGAACAAGGAAAGACCAGTTTGTCAGCCTCGTGCCAATCTGTCCTCAGTCTATTTGAAGGGTAGCGATCCCCCCTCCTGTCCCAAACAATAGGTTGGGAAACCATACACCTAACCACGGCGGTATCGAATTGATCAGCGACATGAGAACAGCCAGCCCGTAGTAGGCGAGGCACAGAAGCATCGAAATTCCAACCCCGATTGCCACGTTCCCTCCCCGTTTTCCTCCTTTGAGCGCAAAGGGCAAGGCCACGGCAACGACCAACAGATTGAGAAGGGGCAGAGCGACCCGCCGGTTAAGTTGTATCTGAAGCTTCCTGATCTTCTGTGGAGCGCTTTTATACATTCTGATGTTCTTTCGCAGCTCCGCAAGACTCATTTCTTCGGGAAGCTTCTTTCCGGTGATTTCTTCAGGAAGGCAATGCCAATCGTACATTTTCATTTTGCGATGGAATGTGAGTATGCCATCTGGAGTTTCGATCGCGACTCTGGACGCCCACCATGCGTCTTCGATCCATACCGCCATTTCGGCGGTGAAGATGATCTTTGCTTCGGGGTCATTGGTCTCCTGTTCCCAGGATAGGGCCTTAAGCTGTTTGCGCTGGGGATCGTACTCTCTGAAGGTCACCACGGATGCCGGGCTGCCCGTCAGAAAATGTCCCCCCTCGATGACGCCTTGGGTGGTCGCTCTCCCTTTGAACTCTTCCTCAAGTCTCTCCGTTTCCGCATAAGTTCTGTTAACAACCCTGTCAAAAAGGAAAAAGCCCACCACGGCCAGAAGAAGCCCTACAACGAAAAGGGGACAGGCTATCCGCAGGACGCTCACCCCGCATGCCCGCATGGCCGTGATCTCATTGTTCTTGCTCATTCTCCCCATCCCCAGCACTGTCGCCAAGAGAATAACCATCGGCAGGCCGAGTGCGATGAGTTGGGGAATGTACAGCGAGTAGAATCTAAGAATCGTGAGGAAGGGAATGTGGTGTCGCAGAAACCTCGCTGTCTTGCTGGAGATATCGTACACAAGAAACAGCCCCAGCAAACTGATAAGAATATAGGCGAAAGGAACCAGGAAGTTTTTTAGGACGTGTCGGTCAATCAGTTTCATTTTCAGCTCACGCCGCGGCGGACCTTCCTGAAGAACAATATTGCGAGCACCACAAGAGCCACGTTCGGCAGCCACATCAGGAGTTGGGGATGCACAGCCAGATTCTTCCTCAACCTCTCCGCAAACATCACCACTGTGTAGAAAGACATCGCCAAAGCTAATCCTATGGAAACTCCAACCGTCTTCTCGCCTCGGTGGATTCTCATCCCGAGGGGCGCGCCGATCATGGCGAATGAAAGGCAAGCGAAGCAAAATACCAGCCTTTTATTGAATTCGGTCGTGTAAAGGCTCGAATCCTCTCGAAGTTCCCTGGCAAGCTTCGTCCTGGCCAGGAGCTCCCGGAAAGTCATTTCGTCTTCTTCCTTCCTTATTTCGATGCGTTCCATTATGCTCGCCAGGTCGAACTTAATGACCATACTTCTGGCTTTCTCCTTCCAGAGCTCTTCGCCTCCGAGTTTCCGCATTGTTGATGTGACGTCGTGCAGCGTCAAACACAGCGTTCCGGATTCCTGCTGGTGCTCCATCGTTGCTCTCTCGGCAAGGACCTCCGTCCAGATACCTTCCTCGTCCTCATGGCTAATCTGAACGTCGGTCAAGCGGTTACCGTGTCTCTTTTCAAGATAAAAGCTGTAACCCGAGATGGTAATCCATTCACCGGGCTCAAAGAGAAACAGAGGGTTGATGCTCCCCAATTCCGTTCGCAGCTTGCGAACGGCAAACTTTCCTTTCGGAGACACAATGGCGAAGACAAAAACTGAGAGCAGAAACGTCCCAATGCCGAGCATCACCATGGCAGAAGCGGTGCGGTACAGACTTACCCCGCTCGCCCGTAAGGCCAGGATTTCGTTCTGGCCGCTGAGCCTGCCGTAAACCAGAAGACAAGCGACCAGTGCCGCAAACGGTATCGAGAAGCCGATCAGAGAAGGGACAAGGTAAAAGAAGAGTTTCAGGACGAGGGAGATCTGTAAACCGGCTGCCACGTGCCTGGCGATCCGAAAGACGTTGAATATGAAAAGGATCGCTGTGAAGAACATGACGGTCAGCAGAAAGACCGCGATCAGTTTCTTGAGAATGTACTTCTCGTAGATGAGCAATGCAGAACCTCTCTACAGCAGATCTCCTGTTGCCAGTTTCAACGCCAAGCAAATTCTACGGCCCAAGTAACTCACGGGCAAGCGGAAAGCGCCAGAGCTCCTATCATTGGCCAGCCTCTGCGACAGCGTTGCCGTTGAACATGGAAACGGTCTGTCTGTTGGGCCCAACGCCAACACGTTCACGGAAGCGAGCCGCGGAAGCTTAAGCCTGCAACCTAATTCTCACAAAGCTGAGCTTCTGTTGAGGTTGCCGGGAATGCCTCAATGAGCCGAAGGAACATCGCCTGCCGAATTTCCGTGGTGATGCGGCTGATTTTCTTCACACATTGAGTGCTGCATCGGCATGCGGCAATAGCTCCTGTGAAAAATGTAGCACTTGCTCGGTTTGATCTCCCGGGACCTCTGGGGCGGTAGGGGAGGGGAAACGACTTTTTCGCTGTCAAAGGGAACGCACCGTCGTAGGCAAGGATTGGTGGCGGAGGAGGTAGGATTCGAACCCACGTCTCGCAAGCGAGAAACGGTTTTCAAGACCGTCGCCTTAGTCCACTCGGCCACTCCTCCGGTTGCAACGATTTCTTCAGTTTTTTCAAGAGTTCCGCGGCTCCGAGACGCGTCGTCAAGAATAACTCATGTCTGCGAGCCTGTTCAAGTGTCATAAAGGCTTTTTTCGTAAATGAGGACGAAAGGCCCGCGTCTCTTGGTGGAGCGAACCTTACCTGCATTGTGCTGACGCAGTGTCTCGTTCGGATGCTTCGACATCCCCTTATACAGCTCGCCGTCTTTGAGGCTACTGAGAACATACACGTAATGCATGGCACACGAAGTCAGCGCCGGGTACAGCATCAGGTTTCGCACGACCCCAGGGACCCCTGTTCGGCGCTACTGAGAGCCTCCCGCTCCATATTCACCGCGAGGGATCCACTTCACCCGCGCTCACCTCCATCCGAGCCGCGGATCGTTGGAGATCCTGCACACCTTTCCCCCGCTACCGGGCGCTCACAATGAGCGACTACATTGGCGGAGGAGGTAGGATTCCCTGGCCGTGCGCCACTGCAAGAATGCACTCACAACTGAGCGTGCTTCTTCCCCCGATGGCATCATAGGTGTGCTTTGCAGGCAGGCGAACCCACGTCCGGCAAAGCGAGAAACGGTTTTCAAGACCGCCGCCTTAGACCCCTGGCCAGTGAGCGGGGATTCGCTCCCGTCGCTCCGACTTCTCTTAACGACGGTGCAATCCGCTGCTGTAATGGCAACGGGCAGGCACTCGGCCACTCTTCCAGAACCTATAAATGATATTAACATGTTTGCCCTTCGCCGTCAACGTCATTTTAGCGTATAGCGTAATCCCTCAGTTACGGGAATCTGGGGGGTGGGGCTCCATTTTGGTGGCATGTCAGGCGGCGTTCCCGTCGGATAGACGGACGGTTGGCCCAAGGGCGACACCGACAGCTTGGACGGCTTTGCCAGCCCCCTGGCCGCGGGTGCGAACGATGAATGTCTTGCCTGTGTTTCGGACGGAGACTCTTGAAGGGGGTCGAAATGGGTGAACCTTTCGTGGCCGGGGACGGGAAAGACGAGAGCCGCGTCACGGCGAGCCCCGAAAGGGCAAGATATGATGGCCCTCAGTGCCGGCCGGAAAGATCGTCAGGCCCTGGACGGCAAGCCCTGAAGGCGAAATAGACAAGTGCCAGAGCTTTCCTCCTGAAAATCGGGGGCAATGTTTGCCACGGAAATACTGCGACTATTGACGGTTATGTCCTCCAAAACTGCGCTATAACCGAGCGGAACCCGCTTCGTCCACTTGCCTACCACAGATTACAAAGGACCCTTTCTGTTGTTCCAGAACTCTGGCAACGTCCGCCCGCAACTTCTACTCAAGCACGAGGTACATTGTGTTGGGCGGCAAGGTGACGGAGAGTGTTTTTGCGGTGCGGTTAACCGGGACTCCCTCCGCCGGGTAGCCGCTTACGTTGAGGCGAGTAGCCTTGCTCAAGGTGGGGTTGTTGATCGTAATCCTCACCTGCGTTTTCTCGATTCGCCACGGCGGTTTGCCGGTATTGACGATTTGTTTGCCACGGATACTCTGCTTCTGGAAGGTGAACTCAGCGTCTTTTACCTTCCATCCCGTGAGACGCGCCGTCGTTCCCACTTGCACGAGGATTCGGCGTGACCTGGCCAACGGTTGTCCATCCATGGATACTACGTTGATGGCGGCGTATTCGTTTTCAGAAAAGATCGTTACATCGCTCAGCTTGAATCGTCCACACGCCGCCTTCAAGAAACCAGTAACGCCCTGTGCCTTCGGAGCGTTCATGAGGCAAAAGCCGACGCCGTAATCCCATACAAGCTGGCCAGTGTTACTTCGGATCAATTGCTTGTCCGGGTCGAGGTAGCGCGAAAAGTCCGCGATCCGCGCCTCTCTTGAATCGCCGCCAAGCACGGTCTCAACGCGGCCAACGAGAAACGCGGCGCGGCTCAGCCTGCCATCCGGCCGCCACACCGACTTGCATTCCTCTGTCTCGCGACTAACACCGTAGATTTCATTGTCATCAATGAGGGGCGGCTTGCGGTCCCACAGCGAATCGAGGCTGCGGACCTCGTGGACAACGACGTCGCCCTGTTTCAGATAGCCCTTGCGATAGACGAGCGCGTTGGCGGGAAACATACCCGTCAGGGTGGGAATGGAGCAGGTCCATTTATTGAGCGGATTCATACCCCGCACCCACCACCACGTGCTGCGGGGGTCAAGACACCAGGTCGGCTCGGTAGCGCTGAACCAGAAGACAATGTCCACGCCGTTGAGCGACTGATAGGCCGCGACCAGGAACGGGCCTTCCGTCTGGTACAGGTTGGGGTTTTTCCAGCTCGTCTCGGTGACGATGAAGGGATGCCCGACCTGACACTTGAAATTGGTAGTCAATTCGAGGGGCTTGTGCAGGCAGGACTCATTGACGATGTAATGGTCAGGGTCAATCCGGTAGCCGTTGTTCTTGCCGATGTGCTGGTAGTCGCTGCCGTAGTATTCGTTCTCAGCGTCCATGTCGAGAGCCGCGTAAGTCCAGCGCTCGATCTCTTTCAGTTTTAGGTCGTTCGCCGTTCGCCAGTTCGTGGCGTTGAGTAGTTGCTTGCAGCCCAGCTCCTCGCGGAGATACCGGCCCATGCTGGCGTAAAAGCTTCGTTGATGCTCAGCCATGAACTGCACTTGATCTCGCAGCCGCTTTGCTTGCCCACCTTTCCACTCCTGGGTCATGTGCCACGTGCTCAACAAGCCGACGATGCCGCTGGCAAAATCGTCCCCTTTCTCGCCATGTCCGTCCCATGCCGCCTTCGCTTTGCCCAGAGAACCGTACTTCTTGACGAGCCAATCACCGAAGATCTTTCCCAGACGTTTCGCCTGAGGTTCCGGGAGCCTCTGCATCGTCCAGAAGAACATGCTGTCTTCGTTGTGGATCTGAAGGATGGCGACCGTCGGGTCATCTTTGACGGCCAGGCCGGTGTACGGGTTCTTACGAGTGTAGAGCGCCCGCGTCCAGGCTTTGTAGCCTTGCTGCATCTTCGGATCAATGAAGATCGCTCCCCAGGGTTGGCGATCCGGGCCGTATCCTTCGAGCCTCCAACTCTTCGGCGTTGTGTGATGGCCGTAGTAGGGAGAGATGGTCACGTAGATGCCGTTCTCTTTGGCGGCTTTGATGAAACGAAATATGCCGCCAATCTCTTTTTCATTGACATCCGTGATGGCTGCCCCTTCCTTCGTGTTCGCGACCGTGGCATGGAGCCGCACCATGTTCACGCCGATCTTGGCCAGAAAGCGGCAATGCCGGTCCATCTTCTCCGGCGCCCTCTTGTACATGCCGCTGCCAATGGCCCAGAAACGAATTGGCTCGCCGTTGCCCTTGACGAAATCGTTACCATCTTTCGATAGCCGGATGAATCCCGTCTCGCCGGATTCCCTTTCGTTTAGATACCGAAGGTCCAGCATGGCATTGCCAGTGAACGCGTCTTTTTCGGGAGCGAAGGCCCAGGCGCCTTCAATAGCTTCCACCAATGGGAGGCGTGCCACACCTGCGAGAAGGAAGCAAACAACAAGGAAGGTTCGTGTGTCGGTTACTTTCATATCTCGTTTGTCAGGGATTGATCTGTCTATAAGTCGTTCCATGCGTAAGTCTTCCATGTTCTGCTTGGGGTGAAGCGAGGCTCAGACCAAACGGCGACCGCAGGACCGACCACGTCGTTGCGTGACGAGTTCCATGCAGACGCCCGACTCTACCTGCCGGCAAAGCATCGGACCTTGCCGTCCTCGGTCGTAAGGTACAGCCGTCCGCCCGCTGCCGCCATACCGTCCCACACTGGCAGAGAATCAAGACTATATTCAGATAGTTTCTTGCCATCCGAGGCAGAGACGGCCAGCAACAGGGCGCCCTTTCGCCCTTCGAGGGCGGCGGCCTGTTCGGCGAGCTTTGCCTGAATCTCAGCGTTGCCGTGGTTGTCGAACGCTTGCTCCTCGTCAATCACATCTGGCGGGCCGGCGATGAAGAGCGTTTTGTCGGCAAGGACCATGGCCCGTGCGTGCAACGCAGACTCTTTGGACCAACGATAGGCAAGTTTAGGAGGTGGATTCCGACGTTGCCTCCTTGCCTGTTGCTGTTTTGCAGGGCGCTGTGCGGCTCTTCGTGGCCGTGGCTGGATAAGCTTCGGCTCCCTGCTTGTCGCGAAGAGGTGATACTCCAGCGGCGTTGACCATTTGAAGTAGTCCGGCTTGCGGCCGTACCCATAGACGGATGACCCATCCAGAACCAAGATCCGCCCGGCAGGGGCATATCGGCCGGCCTGGGGCCAGCCGCCAGCGCCCGACAACGGTGTTTTGCCGTACATCCAATAGGCGCGGTGAAACCACGAGCCATCAAGGAAGCCCGTTGGGCAAAACAGATGTACCCCCTCGCCTTTTTGGTCTCTGACATCTGAGGGCGTGACGACCTCCGTGCGAACGCCGTGCAGGTCGAAGCGCTGCGCTCGCATATATACAGAACGACCGTCGCTGGAAAGAACGTCTGGAAGCGCCGGGGGCATGTTCAGGCCTTGAACTTTCACTTGCAGATTCTTGCCGGTTTCGGGGTCACGGTCGTCGAGAACCGTTTCGGATATGTTGCGACCCGTTTTCGGGTCGAGCCGCAAGAAGCGCATGCCGCCGTCCAGGAACATGGACCTCCCCGCAACGCAGTACAGGACGTCGCCCTGCACGAGCACACTCCCGTGAACCGGCCAAACTGATTCCAGTTGTTCAAAGGCCGTCAAACGCCGGTCCCCTGGCGCCGCGCGGAACCGCCACATCAGTTCGCCGTCAGAGGCGCGCAGGCAGTAAATCCACCCATCGGCCGATCCGAAGAGGGTGCGGCCCTGGTAGATCGTCGGCGGCGAGTCCACCCGACCGCCAGCGGTGTAGGTCCAGAGCGTTTTCCCGGAAGCGGCATTGAGGGCGTAGACGATGTGGGCGTCAACAGACGCCACGAACAGCTTGTTCCCAGCAATCACCACACTGCTCAGTTCGCCGCCCAAATCAGTCTCCCACGCCCGTTTCAAGTCGGCCGGAACGGAGACTTTCGTGAAGCCGCTCCGCGCGGGATCATGGCGGTACGTAGGCCAGTCGCGGGGAGTTGTGATTTCGGATTTCGGATTTCCGATTGAACCGTAGGCAGGGCCGCGTTCGAGCCTGCCATCATCTGACGCCGGCCGGGGAACCTGCCGCCCTGTGGACTCGGGAGCGAGGGCATTGAAGCCATACAGCTTCGCCACGAGGTAGCAGGCGCAGCTATGGGGTGGCGCATAGACCAAGCCGTTGCAGGGCATGATGCCATAAATGCAGCCACCTCGGACCCAATGGTGCGTAGTCCAGTGCTTTGAGCGGAAGTCAACGAATTCGATCCCGGTTCTCGACGGAAGAAGGTACCGATCCGTGGCCTTGCTTCGATAACAGCGATGATGGAACCAGTAGGTGTTCACGTCAGGCGAGAACTCGCTCTCGACCTCCCCTGTATGAAGGTCCCGTCCTGTGAATACACCCGAGTCCTTGCCTGCCGCAATTGCCCCCGACCATACCAGTCCACCCACAACCAGGAGATCCTCCGGGGAATTGTGTCCGGAGCGGGGGTGCTCAGCCGTCCACAGGGTCTTGCCGGTCTTCGCGGATAGCGAGGTCATCGACCTGTCTCCGCCTGAAAACAGCACGACATCCTTGTACACGACGAGCGTCGGCCCGAAGTTGGTCGGGATCGAAGACCGTCTTCCGACCGGTTCTGATCGCCACGCTTCGTCGCCGCTCTTCCGGTTCAGGCAAACGATTCTCTCCCCGTTATGGAAGTAAGCCCTCTTTCCGTCAGCCGCCAACGTCAGTGGAACCACGCGATACTTCTTCCGCCACAGAATGTCCCCCGTGTCCGCTTGAACGGCCATGATCTTCCGCTTGTTTTCATCCCATGGCCACTCACGCGCTACGCGACTCTTCGCCTGCCCGATACCTCTATGTATCGGGTTGTACTCCTTTGGCTTTGCCGGAGCCTCGTTAACAAGCAAGAAGAGGACGCCGTCAGCGGCGATCACTTCCTCGGTGGCTTCGCTTCCAGCATACGTCCGGATTGTCTCGCCCGCCGCCGCATTCAGCGCAGTCAACGGGGCTCGAAGCCCCAGCGTCACATAGACCCTGTCCTCTACCGCAACCAGGCGGCGCTGCAGTTGGGCGGGCCCGCTCTTGAACGGCCAGAGATGCGTGTGCCACGACGGAATCCGCCGCTTCCACAGGATGGTGCCATTGAATGCGTCCCGGGCAATGAGAGACCATTTCGGGGGCAGCATGATGGACGCCCGTGATCCTTCGTCTATAATGTAGAAGATTCGTCCGGCGGCCGAGACGAGCGCGCTCATGCTGGCCATGCGGTCGTGATGCCGCGACCACCGTGGACTTCCAACCCATTGGAGGCGCCGGGGCGGTCCCACGACCAAATCATGCGACACGGCGTTGCCACTTGCGTCGTGCAGGTAATGTGTCCATTCGTCAATCTCCTGTGGGCGGGGCTTGACCGTCTTCGTCCACCGATCGCCGTTTTTGATATATGCCACGCCGTTGGGAGCCAGGACGCGCAGTATCTCACCCACAGGGACGCTGGGCGGCCGCTCCGAAACGACGAGGTTGACGATGTTATCTATGTACGGAAGGCGTTTGCCTGTCCACCGCTCGACCGACACCTTGCCGTAGAGACCCAGGGGATGAATGTGCTTGCGGGCCTCGGCGACGTTCTTCGCGTTGGTGTCCAGACCCTGAACCAGGTAGGCGTCACCGGCGCGAAGGGCGGCCGTTAGTTTTCCGTCGCCACAGCCGAGGTGGACGACCACACCGCCCTTGATCCCGGTCGCATCCAGAATCTGTTTTGCCTGCTCGCTTTCAGGAGAAGAGCTCCCATCCGCTACGCACACCGCAGGGCAGAGTGCCAAGACCAGCCCCGCAACCCACACTCCTCGAAACCTACCTGCTATCGCTCGCGCACTCATCATTCCATCCTTTCTGCCTACCGATTACCGGGCTTGCATCACAACCATCGGTTACGGGCTTCCTGCATTGTCACTGCTTGGTGGGGCTTTGTCAATACCGTCACTCTCGTAGGTGCGGCTGCGTTCATCGTCTTATGGTGGCCAACGGCGTCCGCGCTCGTCAGGGGTTTGCTCCTTTGGGCCATCACATCTCTTTTTCGATCCGTACCCGTTGTCCTTCGGTTAATCCAGCCTGCTTCAGTATAGAACCTGGGATCTCGACGGTCTCCGGTGCAGTTTCTCGGGTCGCAACGGTCGCATGGAGCGAGAGTAGGCCCCCTGTCCACCATCGTCTGTCAGTGACGAAGACGAGATCCCCCGGTTCGGCGGCGAGATCACAAAGGACTCCAGCAGAAACGAAGACGACTGGTCGCTCGCACTCTTCGGGAACGGCTTTGACGGTAAGCTCGATTTTTGCCCCCGGCTTCTCGTTGATTGGCGCTCCCTTGAACTGCGTCATTTTTCTCTTCTCGTCGCCACAGAGGAGTGTTGGAAAGATGTCCCGCCGCTTGGTCAACAGAGAGACCGAGACTCCTATGGCCAGGGAAACAATCAACCCATAGAACGCTCGCATATACGTGAAAGCGGCGTAATAACTGCCCCCCGCTTCCATGCCGTGGCTGAAGGGGACGATGATGACTGGCACCGCCATCGAGAGGAGCATTGCCAGAAAACCACCGGTCAGCGTCCAGAATGCTCCCTGTGCGGTGTACCGTTTCCAGAAGGCCCCCAGCATGATGGTTACCACCATCGGCGGCGTAATGGCGGCCGTGAAAGCGGCATGCGCCTGGTAGATTCCCTTGAAACTCATGAATGCGGGGACAAGAAGCACTCCGGCGAATGCGGCCGTCACCGATGCGATTCTGGCGACGCTGAGGTAATAACGGTCGGGGCGATTCGGTCGAACGAGCGGCCGCCAGATGTCATTCACGAACACCACGGAAGTGGCGTTGATGAGCGTGTCGGCCGTTGACATCAGTGCTGCGGTGAGGGCCGCAAGAATCAATCCGAAAAGCCCTGGCCCGCAGAGGAGATCGGTCACTGCAACGAAGATTGTCTTCGGATCAGTGTCTGCAGGAAGCAATCCAGAATTAACAAGTGCTCTTCCAATCCAGCCCGCGCCCGAGACGCAGAGTGCCGCCAGCGGCATCATCACAAGGAAAACCGCCACCAGAGCTTTTCGTCCCTCGCGGACGGAACGAGCGGAGAGGAGTCGCAGAATGATCCCTTGATTCATGAACCAGAAGGCGGCGGAGTTTGCCATGCCGTCTTGCCAGAAGACTCCGATGGAATTGAAGGAGGCGGGTTTCACCGGGTGGGCGAAAGCGAGCTTGTGGCCGTGAGGGAGGTGTGACCAGAAAGCGGAAAACCCGCCAACAGCCTTGATTCCAAGGAAGAAGACGAGCAATCCGGCGAGCACCAGAATCACCCCCTGTGCAAGATCTGTCATGATCACCGCCGTCTGACCGCCTGCCGTGACGTAGATTGCAGCCACAACAGCGATGGCTATCACGATATACATGATGTGCCAGTTCAGGACGGGACGCAGCGCAACGCCCAGGGTATAGAAGTTGATGCCGATGTAGCCGACCATATAGATCAGGATGATGACGGTGGCCGCGATGCGGGTCCGGCGGTCAAAGCGCCGCTCCAGGTATTCCGGGACGGAGGTGATTCGAGAGAAATAGAGAATCGGCAGCCAGCCGAATAATAGCATCGCAAACCACGGCCAGTCGTTCAAGTAGCTCATCGTCGAGGAGACGCCGTTGTTGAACGCAGCAGTGGAGTACTTCACGAAGCTGTACGATCCCACGAGCGTCGCAACGCAGGAGAATGCAATCAGCCACCAGGAGAACCGCTGCCCTCCGAGAAAGAAGTCTTTTGTGGTCTTGGTATATTTCTGGAAAAAGGTGCCGAAGGCAAGGATGCCCACAAAGTAGAGGATAAGTATGGCAATGTCGAGATTCGTTCCCATGGACTACTTAAGCCATGTTCCGCGGTTTATAACGTTGAAAGGACGAATTGGAATACTCCCTGGAGGAGCAGATAGAACAGAAGCACGCTCAAGCTAATGAACAACCAGCGCTTTCCCGGTTTGGATTTGAGGTCGAGGGCACGGCTTTTGACAATGCAGATCAGACCCATGAAGAAGACAACTCCGCCGATGACGTACTGATACAGAAACGAAACGTTTGATGGTTGCAGCATAGATGCTACCTTACTAAAGAAGAACTCGACGTTTCAGACCGCCTTTTCCAGAAGCCTGCCGCGTGCTATTGGGGATCACAGTTTCCAGGGCTTCCGATAGGACCGTGCGTTCAGTGCGTTCGCCTCGTCGTCGCCAGGAAACTCTTCTTTCACGGGATCCCATTTGAGCTTGCGCTTCAACCGAACCGCGGTCTCCGCGATCAGACCGAGATAGGAGGCTTTGTGCCCTTCTTCGACTGGAGATACCGGGTCGCGCCGGCTTCGCACACATTTGAGAAAATCACCGTGATGGTCGGTTGATACGTAGAGCTGCTCGTTCGGCTTCATTTTCACCTTCAGGAGCGACGCTGGCTCGGCTGAAATCCCTCCGCGATTGACATGAACCCAGCCCTTGTCGCCTGCGAATTCGCAGCCCTGTTTGTTTGGATTTCCGGTGTCGGAATAGGTCATGCGGAGGCCGCTGGCGTACTTGAACTCCCCCTGCCAACCGTTGATGTTGTCCGTCAGGCCGTCGTTGCGGTAGCTACCTCGGAACTCGAATTCGCATGGCTCGCTCGTTACCAACGGGCAACCCCAGTTTGCGATGTCGAGATGGTGAACACCCCAATTGACGATGAAGCCGGCACAGTAGTCCCAGATCAAGTACCAGTCTGGCCAGGCGAGTCGTCCGCCATTGTAAGGTTTCATGGGAGAAGGACCGACGTACATGTCGTAATCAAGCCCCGGCGGAATCGGCTCCTCCGCAGTGGGCTTCTTATAGGTCCGCTTGTACTCAGGTCCGGGGGCGCCGACGTTGACCGTATGGATTTTGCCGAGATAGCCGGCCTTCGCGAGTTCGCAGGCGAAGCGGAACTTGCGATCGGACCGCTGCTGGGTCCCTGTCTGGAGCACCCTCTTGTGTTTCCGTACCGCATCGCGAATCGCCTGCCCCTCGACGACCGCTACGCCTAAAGGCTTTTCACAATACATATCTTTGCCAGCTCGTGCCGCCCCCACGGCCATCAACGCGTGCCAGTGATCCTGGGGAGCAATCATCACTGCATCAATATCTTTGCGGGCAAGGAGGTCGCGGAAGTCGTTATAGGTCGCACAGCCCTTATTGCCATAATGTCGGTCAACAATCGCCTTGGCTCTTTGGCGCTGCTTCGCTTGAACATCGCACACGGCAACGACCCGCACCACCTCGTGTCCCATAAATGCCCGCATGTTGCCGGTGCCCCGGCCACCCATGCCGATGGCGCCCATGACAATTCTGTCACTCGCAGCAGTACCCGCTTCTTCGCCGAGCACTAAAGAAGGAATCACACAAGGAAATGCTGCTGCACCGGCTGCAAGTGCACCGGTTCGTTTCAGAAACTCACGACGATCAATTCTATTCTTGCTGTCCATCACACCTACCCCCTTTCTTTCATATACACTGGCGCTTCGCATCCAGGATACTGACCTGCGCTGCCAGGTTTCTTGATTTGACCAGACTCCGATTATTCTCCTTCACACGCTGTTCTTAAAGCAAAAAAGCTCACATTTTTCAAGAGAACGGCGTATTCGTGGAAACCAGCGCGGCTATTTTCCGCTCCGATGCTTTCAAAACTATGGCGGGTTCTATTGCGAAAATCATCGTTTGGCAACCATGGCAAGACCGTCACGTAGATCGGTGCTTCAGGCTATGCGGTGCTGGTTTGTGGTCAATAAGTTGCGTCCCGTCGAAAGCATTGCTTATGACCCCGTTTTCGAGTACAGTCGCTACTTGGGAGACAACTCCACCTTCTCGTGCCTTTGGATTCGAGTGTGTCCTTTCGCCGTGCGATCGTTTCGCTTGCTTAGCACGTCTACCGGGAGGACAGAGCTTGAACGAGTTCCGAGCCTTCATCCGCAACAGTAAACGCTGTCGCAGTGGATTTTCGAGAAGGCCATATCTTAGCCACAATCGAATGGGAACATAGAGGAGTTCTGAGACGATGCCTTGTCATCGACAGGTCATGTTCGGAGTCTGTATGTGGATACTGTTGCATCCAGCGGGTTGCGTGCCTGGAGAAACCGAGGCGCCGGACAGGTCCAGACATGTTACCTTGAGATACAGCAGGCTTGAGCCGGTTTATTTCACCGATGTCAGGATCGAAGACGAGTTCTGGGCGCCGCGCATCGAAACAACGCAAAAGAAGACGATCCCTGATTTGCTCAAGATTGCAGAAAGACAGGGCAAATTGGACAATTTCGCCATCGTGGCCGGGAAGAAGAAGGGCGAGATAAGGCTCCATAATTGTCCGGATTCCGATGTCTACAAGCTTCTGGAGGCAGCCAGCTACACTCTGTCCTGGCGTCGTGATCCTGATCTGGAGAGACGGATTGACGAGATCATTGGGCTGATTGCCGCGGCCCAGGCTGACGATGGGTATCTCAACACGCAATACATGCTGCCTTTCGACCACCCGGCCTCGCCCGAAAGAGACAACCGGCATGTCAAAAGATACGGGTACGGTCCTGAGAGGCAATGGAAAGCCAGGGTTTCGGAGTGGCCAAAAGTTTACGGCCAGCTCTACTGCGCGGGCCACCTGCTCGAGGCCGCCGCGGCACACTACCGCGCCACTCGGAAACGGTCTTTTCTAAATGCTGCGTGTAAGCTGGCCGACAACATTGACAGCACTTTCGATAAGGCCGCAGCGCTGGACTATGCCGATCATCCCCAGGTGGAGATCGGTCTTTTCAAACTTTACGAGGCTACAGGCGAAGAACGCTATCTCCGGTTAGCCGACTATATCACCCACAATTCAAAGTTCCATCGCCCTCCTGACATCGGGGGTGGATCGAGCGCCTTGCCGATCAACGAACAGCGTGATGCGTTCGGCCACTGTGTTCGCACGATGTACATTTACAGCGGCGCCACCGACGTAGTGCGCGCCCTCGGTTACGATGGGACCAGGACGGCCCTGGAGAGCCTCTGGAACAGCGTGGTCGGTCGCAAGATGTACGTACACGGAGGAATCGGTAACGGGACCCGATACGAGCAGCACGGTCTGGACTATGACCTGCCCAATGAGCGAGCCTACTGCGAATGCTGCGCCTCTATCGCGATGGGGCAATGGAATCACCGACTGAACCTCTTTTCCGGCGATGGCAAGTATGCGGACATCGTGGAGCTGGAAGCCTATAATAGCGCGCTGTCCGGCATCAGTCTGGATGGAACGAAGTATTTTTACTACAACAAGCTTGCGGTGGGAAAAGGTCACCAACGTCGCTGGCGCTATTTGTTCTGTTGCCCATCAAAGCTACCGGGCTTCGTTGCCGGTATCAGCCGATGGGTTTACGCCAAGGACTCCAAGGGCATCTACGTGAACCTTTACATCCGCAGCACCACGGACATTACGATAGGGACTGACCGTGTCACGGTGCATCAGGAGACTCGGTATCCATGGGACGGGAAGGTTACGTTAACGATTGAAACTCCAAATGCCATGGAATTTGACCTCTACTTGCGCATACCCGGTTGGGTCCGGGGACGTCCCGTTCCGACCGATCTATACGAGTTTGCGGACCAGATTGACACGACTTTCACGTTGACAGTCAACGGACGGGCAGTGGATTACACAATCAGGAATGGCTACGCACGTCTCCACCGCCGCTGGAAGAGCGGGGACAAGTTGGAACTGAATCTACCTATGCACGTCCGGAGAGTGCATGCTCATCCCAACGCAAAAGCCGACGTCGGGAGAGTCGCCCTTATGCGGGGACCGTTGGTCTATTGCCTGGAGGCCGTGGATAACGCCGGGTCTGTCTTTGATCTGGTTCTCCCTCCGGATTCCGAGATCACAACGGAGCATCGCCCGGACTTGCTCGGTGGCATCGTTGTGCTTCGAGGCAAAGCCCTCAGGTCCGACGGGAGGCCTTTCGACTTCACCGCCATCCCTTATTATGCATGGGACAACCGCGAACCTGGCGAAATGCTGATATGGATCCGCGAGACAACGGTCAATTAGTGTCGCGCAGTGTGCCGTTAAGTGTTACTCCGCGTTGGTCCAGCAGCAAGCCAAACCCCACATCACGTATCTGGAATGCGCGGGCCAACCCTTTTCCGAAAAATCACATGCTTCTTGTCCTGAGCATCCGAGATGAAATGCCATACGGTAACACAAGTTTTGCTCGTGACGGGCCTGCACACACGTTACGTGAAGAATCAGTGTTTCAGGCAGCCGTCTTCTAAAGCAGGTCTCCAGGGCTGCACATCATCGAGTGCCTTGCCTATTTTTCATGTTCAGCCGCCACAATGGTTGTGACGAGGCGCCATATTTGATACCCTGTCACGTTCATGAGACCCCGAAGGGCTGCTGGGGTCTCAAAGCACGTGGTTCCGATGGAGCATCAAAGCATTAGGAGGTCTCATTATGGCTGAACGTAGCAAGAGGATCTCACGGCGTGAGTTTTTGCGAGGCGGAGCAACGGCGATGGCAGCGTTTACGATTGTGGCACGGCATGTATTGGGAATGGGGCCAACCGCGCCGAGCGACAAGCTGAATATTGCATGTATCGGCGTGGGTGGTCGAGGCGGGGGCAATCTGAAAGGCGTCAGCGGAGAAAACATCGTCGCGTTGTGCGATGCGGACATGGGGCGAGCCGGCAGGGCGTTCAGGGACCATCCCAGGGCCAGGCAGTATCAGGACTTCCGCAAGATGATGGACGAGATGGAAAATCAGATAGATGCGGTAGTGGTTTCCACGCCCGACCATACGCACGCGGTGGCGTGTATGGCGGCGATCAAGAGAGGGAAGCATGTGTATTGTGAAAAGCCGCTCGCCCATTCAATCTATGAGATTCGTCAGTTGGTCAAGGCCGCCCGCAAGCATAAGGTCGTGACGCAACTGGGCAATCAGGGACATTCATCTGGTGATATCCGCAGGTTCTGTGAGTGGATCTGGGATGGAGCGATCGGGAACGTGCGTGAGATCCATGCATTTTGTGGAGTGGTCCATTGTAAGATCAGTCAACTGCCAAAACGTAAGGAGAAGCACCAAGTTCCCCGTGAACTGGATTGGGGCCTGTGGCTCGGTCCAGCCCAATATCGTCCGTATCATCCCATGTATCTGCCCGGCAGTTGGCGGGGCTGGATGCCGTTCGGCACAGGAACAATCGGCGATTGGGTGTGCCACGTTGTAGACCCGGTGTTCTGGGCGTTGGATTTGGGGTCTCCGACTACTGTTCAGGCCAAGGCCAAAGGATATAATCCCAAAAAGCATGCCGATACGTTTCCTATGGGCACAATAGTAAAGTTTGAATTCCCGGCGCGCGGCAAGCGAGGACCTGTTACGCTGCTCTGGTTTGACGGCGTAGAGAAGCCTCCTCGTCCGGAGGAGCTGGAACCGGGACGGAAGGTGCCGGGCACAGGGGCGATTGTGATCGGGGACAAAGGCAGGATCATGTATGGTTCGCATGGCGCGGGCGGGGTAAAGATCATCCCCCAGGCAAGAATGGAAGCCTATAAGCAGCCTCCGAGGACTCTGCCTCGCGTAAGGGGTCATCATCATGACTGGCTCCAGGCGATCAAGAACAGCAAGCAAGCAGCATCGAACTTCGATTACGGCGGGCCGCTGACGGAGATCGCGTTGTTGGGAATTATCGCAACAAGGATGCTGGGACGGAAGCTGGAATGGGACAGCAAGAATATGCGGTTTGCCAACTGCCCCGAGGCGAACCAGTTGATCAATCCGCCGTATCGAAAAGGGTGGACATTATGATCGAAAGTAGGATGGGCACCGCCGGTCGTGGGGCAGCGCGCCCCCTGCCAATATGCTGAACGATTGTTCAAGCCACTTACTCGCGAGCAGTCGCTGACGGGGCTTGCTCAGTCGTTCGTACACAATGTATAGCTGGCTGGGCCAGACCGGCCGACGCCTTTTCAACCGCTCCAATAATGAAGGCTTGTCGTTACTTTGCCTGCAGTACCTGAACGCCCTGCTGCTGTTGCGCGTAAAACGCATCGAGCTGTTTTACGTTCAGGGCTTGAATCGCCTCGTTGGATAGCATTAGATTGTCACCCCACTGCACCTGGCCGCCCGGTACCCAGCGAGCCGCTCGCTGGCCCGTTCTGGCCTCGCGGGGGGCGAGGGGGGTGGTGCCGCGGTGGAAGGCGTAACGGCGGTTTTCGTCGCGGGCGATGACTGCGGCAGTGCCTCGAATGCCGTCGGCAACGAAGATGCCTCTGAGATCGGTCTCGCCGGAGACGAACGCACCGCTTTGTGAGCCGATCACTTTCACGTCGGCTTTGTTGACGTAGGCTCCCGTGGTCTGGTCAATGAGGTTGATGCGGACTCGACCGCTGACTGCATCTTCCTGCACGTTCATCTTCAACGGACTGACGAGGACGAAGCCGGAGGCGTGGAGGTTGTCGCCCCGCGCGAGGATGAGGTAGGCGCCTTCCTCTTTGACAGGCAAAGCGATCTTGCGTTTCTTGTCCTGGTAGTCTTTGCCGTCGCCGAGTGTGATCGTTTCCTCGTGGGTGGGAGCAATGCCAGCAAGCCTTATTCCAGTGATGCGGCTGAGGTTCTTCTCCTGGAGGAAGAGCTTCATCAAGTCCACTTTGTAGGCTTTGATGTCCACCTCAGGAATGTTGCGGTAGGTCAGTTCGATCTCCGTCTTCTCGTTCGGCATGAACGTGGAGACGTCCTCGAAGCTCAAGGCTTTCTCCTCGAAATAATCTATGGCCTCCTTGGCGTCGGCGAAGCGGTCTTTCACTTTCTCGTAGCTCTCGATGGCTTCTTTCGGCTTCCCCTGGGCGTGGAAGATTTGCCCGATCATGTAAAGCGCCAGCCACTTGTTCTTGCTCTCCTGCTCGACGCCATGTTCATCCTTGATCTTCATCTCCGCCACCTTCTGGCAAAGCTCGATTGCTCGATCATACTCACCCAGAGAGAAGCCGGCGATGGCCTCGGTGTAGATGAAGCTGTCGAAAAACTCGCTTTCGGTGAACTTCTGCTGGAATCGCTGTGACAGCTTCACCACCTCGTCGTATCCTTCCAGTTCCAGGAAGGCGTTGACTAAGGAGAAGCTGGCGTCGTCGTTGGCGGGGTTTTTGGGATAGAGCGTCAGGAAGCTGTTAAGCATCTCGATCGCGCGAGAGATCATGTCCGCCTTGGTGAGCTTTTCCTTCTTCAGTTCCTCGTTGGTCAGCACCTCGGACGCTTTCGCATAGATGGCTTGCGACAGGGCGAAGTAGGTGGATTCCGTCGAGGGCGTATCCGGATATTCGAGCCACAGGTTGGTCATGTAGTCAACCGACGGCAGGAACTTCCCTTCGGATTGAAGCGTCCCCGCGACATTCGAGTCTTTGACGAAGCCCGCTTCAGCGGTGGCTTTGAACACCAGGTACGCTCGCTCGTATTCCTCGATGTCCCGATAGGCTCGACCCACCGCCAGAATTTTGTCGAAGGGGATGAACAGTTCCGGATACTTCTCCTTCAGCACCTCGAAGTATTTCACGATCTCTTTCGAGTCGCCCGCCTCGATGGCCGCGTGCAACAACATGCGGGCCGTCTCCTTCAGAAACTCGTCCCGCAGTTCCCACTCCCTCTCATTGTACAGTTGCGTGAGAAGAGGAGCCGCCGACGCGTAGTCGCCATCGTCAAAGTACGCTTTGCCGAGGTAGTACAGCTCGTCGGGAGTGGGGCGATACTTGTCGCTTGATTTCTCGCCCGGCGCCAGAACGGTGATCCTCGCTTGAGGACCAACCCGGAGGAGTGTGGGATCGTAGGCGCTGCGCAAAACCGGCGGCAGAACCCGATATTTCCCCGGCAGGTAGCCGTAGAGTTGATACCGGACGTTGCCGATGCTGGGACGGTTGCCGAAGTAGAACGTGATCTGTCCATCGCCCAACGTGTAGTAAGCGAAGTTGCCGGAGATGCTGTTCTCCAAAACCGTCGTGCCCGACGGAATGGACTCCTCCAGAATGAGATAATCGTCGTCCTCCGGTTTCCGGCGGTCATACCGGCGCTGCAGGTCAATCACAACATGAGCCACCGAGCCCTGCAGGATCTGGGTCAGATCGTTCCGGAAGAATCGGTAGTTGCCGCATACGGAGAAACCGGTCCGCACTACCCGCCCCCTGTACTCCGGCGGCGGGGGCATGTAGTACCGGTTGTCCACGTAGAACTTGTCGCGCCGCTCGTGCTTCATCTCCGACGAGAACCCAGTCATGGCGATAACGTAGGAATACTCTCCCGTGCCCTCCATGTCGAAGCTGACTTTGTTGTCCTCTGGCTTCAGGAGACCGCTGGGGATGTCCACCACAACCGTGTCACCGGCACGCTCGACGCGAATGGATTTGACCTCTCGATCATTTACGGCGATCCGAAGGGTGTAGTCATTCTTCGCCTTCGCTGCCTTGCCATAGTAGGAGCAGATGGCCGCCAGGGCGGGTCCTTTCGCTCGATAAGGCAACCAGCCGTATCCCCTCCTCTGACTCATAAGCCATTCGATGCCCTGCTTTAGTTGGGGAGCATCTGGACGCACCTCTGCAATGGCCAGAAGGGTCAACGCGGTGGTCTCGATGTCATTACGAATCCAGGCCTGGTTGTTGGCACCGCTCCACTTCAGCACCCGGCGGCTTTGAATGGTGATCGGCTTCGCTTTCGACACGAGCACGTCCAGGACTTCCGCGGCAATGGCGGGCCTGTCCAGTGCATCGAGGGTCAACGCCAGATAGGCGAGCGCCGCTTCGCTCAATGAGTTGCGCTCGCGGTAGAGCCGATTGGCGTAAGTGAAGTCCGCTTTGTCAACGAAGCTCAACGCGTGGAGAATGACGGTCTTCCCTTCGTTGTCGGTCTGTCGCGAGGACGCGAAGGCTTTCTGGAGATAGCCGGTGGCGGCTGTGATCGTTTTGTCGGGCACGACGAAGCCCATCCTTCTTGCTTGACCCAAAGCCCACACCGTCATCGCTGAAGCCTTCGGATCGCTGTTTCCGCCTTTTCCCGCCCAGGACCAGCCGCCATCGTTCCTCTGGGAGACTGCCAGCTCAGAGATGTGACTCTCCGCTTTGCTGCGGAGCTGGCGAATGTCAGAGGCGCCTTCGCCGACGGTCGTCTTCACGTAGTCCATGCAACTGAGGACGCCGATGAGGCTCGTGGCGGCCCGCGCGGTCGTGTCCGGCGGCATGATCCTACTGCTGAGCATTTGATGTCTGCGAATGGGACCCACCCCATCGAGGGCCATGTCAATCAGCGCCCTTCGGAGTGTCGTGCCAATGAAGATGGTCATGTCGAGGTTGGTGTATTTTCGACCGGAAGGAAGACCCGTCCACAGCGTCTCATCGCCGCTGGCTGTTCCGCTCGTTCCCCCGCGATACACCAATCCCCAGGGACGGACAGGCACGGTCCGAGAAACAGCGTCGCTATGATCAGCTGCCCGAGCGACCAGTTCAAGCACGATCTCCTTCGCGGCGGGAACATCAAAGGCGTCGAACAGCGCCTCGGTGACACCCTTCGATATCTTGAGCGTCTTCGGTGTAGTGGTTGTCTTTCCATCAATCGTCGTTCGCAGCTTCAGCTCTGCCTCGCCCTCGAAATCAGTGAGGTTGTGCACTCGGGCAATCATCCGAGGCCGATCTCCTTCCATCAAAATGGATGGCACCTTCAGTTCGACGAAGAACTCCTTTTTGGTAACCACGTTGGCTGTGGTCTGCCCAGCAAGCGTCTCCGGCGTCACCCCCCGAAGCGTGATCCGCCATTGCGTGGCTGTGTCAGGAGCCTTGAAAGTCACCGAGGCCTTTCCCTCACCATCCGTCACAATGGACGGATTCCAGTACCCCACCTCAGGGAAGTACATGCGAACCGCTGGAGGGGCAGGTGCCTCCGTGATGCCGGCCACAGCATATCCAGCGTGGCGATATTTGGCGGTGCCACGAAAACGACGGGCAAGCGCAAAATCATCAGCGATCGCATCACCGTTGATGTCCACATAGGCAAGATCCCTTTCAGCTTTCGGCTTTTCGCCCAATCTCTCCATAGCCTTGAAGCGTCCTTCGGTCACCACGGGCACCCCAAGCTGCACCACTTCACCAGCGCGTTTGAGTGCCTCCTCGCGCTTCCTGATTTCTCTTCCGGCTGCCGCCATCCTTTCCATCTCGGCCACGACTTCGGGCGAGATGCCCTTCGTCTTCGCCGCGTAGGAGAACGTACAGCTCGATTCCGTGCGCATGGCGGCCACCCTTTGCTGTCCCTCTCGGAAGAATGCGCTGATCTCCTGGAGCGGATCGGCAAAGATACTGAATAGCGCCTCGTCTACCATAGCTAATGAAAGCTCCGCGCTGACCGGCTTCCCATTCTGGTCGGTGGTCTTGATGTCAACCGTCAATTCCTTGCCCGGCTCGAGCTCCTCCCTCGACGGCTTCACCACCACCTTCAGGTCTCGCTCGACGACAAATCCCATACTGGCCGTGTAGAACTTGTTCCCATCCATCACCGCCACACCGAGAGCGAAGTTCGGGAAATGTTCGTGCCCGATCATCATATCAACCGGAGTTGCGCCTTCCTTCAGCGTGACCAACCGATACGACAGAATGCCCTCTCCCTCGAACGTCAGCAGGGCCAGGTTCTCCTGGATCCGCGAGTGAACCATCAGCGACACCGCTTCCCCCACCTTGAAATGCTGCCGGTCGGTGATGATCCGGATTTTCGTCTTGTCCTCCTTATCCGAGATGAACACACTGGCCTCTGCGGTGATCCGGTTTCCGAACCGATCCTTCCCCGATGCCCTCAGAATGTGCGGACCACCTTTGACAAGACTCACATTGACGGTGCCAACGCCCGTTTTCTCGTCGGTGACGACGCGCTTCTTCGTCACCTCCACCTCACTCCACCGCTTCCCCGTCGCTTCCCTTCTCAGCACGATCAACTCCATCTCCTTCGAGACGGGTTTTCCTTCTAAGTCCTTAGTAGCGACCGTTACATCAAACTTCTCCTCGG
>Ga0209979_1000248_pt1 | contig 82068 bp, 57 predicted proteins | sample AnhtaG_FD_183114 | JGI IMG/M metagenome (GOLD analysis project Ga0209979, IMG submission 183114) | Deep subsurface microbial communities from Anholt, Denmark to uncover new lineages of life (NeLLi) - Anholt_01485 metaG (SPAdes) (version 2) | ecosystem: Environmental > Aquatic > Marine > Oceanic... | reverse complement strand
TGACACACAAAAAAGCAAAATAAAGATTGCCCGGACAATCGTATCGCCGTTACAATGACCCCTCTTAATATTTGTTATAAAATCAATTCTTAAAGCCGTTTATTAAAAGGAGCCAGATGGATGGATAAGATTGTCAGACCTCTGATGATAATGGCTGCCGCTGCCATAATGGTGATATGTGCCGGCTGCCAAAAAATAGTGGATTCACAAGCAACGCTGACAGAAGGCCGGAACCAGCAGCGAAAGGTTATGTCTTTAGCGGGTCAATGGCTCTTTCGGCTGGACCCACAAAATATCGGCGAACAAGAGAAGTGGCACAAGAGCATACTGACCGGCCGTATCAAGCTGCCCGGCTCGGTCCCTGAGAACGGCTATGGCGACGATATTTCCATCGATACGAAATGGACCGGGCAGATTGTTGACCACTCGTGGTTTACGGACGCCAAGTATGAAAAGTACAGACAGCCCGGCTCTGTGAAAATCCCCTTCTGGCTTACGCCTGTGAAACATTACGTAGGCCCTGCCTGGTATCAGAAAAGGCTCGACATTCCTGAGGACTGGACGGGCAGGCGAATTATTTTGTTCCTGGAACGCTGTCACTGGGAAACAAAAGTCTGGGTGGACGATATTGCCGTCGGCGTCCGGGACAGTCTCTGCGCGCCACACGTGTACAACCTTAGCGATGTGATGACGCCGGGCGGACATCTATTGACCATTCGTGTTGATAACTCGATTAAATATAACGTCGGAACAAATGCCCACTCAATCAGCGACCACACCCAGACAAACTGGAACGGTATAATCGGCCGTGTAGAGCTGCAGGCAACCGACAAGATATGGCTCAGCGACGTCCAGGTCTATCCGGATGTGAAAAACAAATTAGCAAAACTCCACATCACTATCAGCAATTCCACAGGCCGGGATGCCGACGGAACACTCAACCTTAACGCCGGCAGCTACAATACCAACCGAAAGCACACGGTTGCAGCCAAGAGCGTTGAGCTCACTACCGCAGGGCACCAGACAACCGTCACAGTGGACTATCATCTGGGCGAGAATATGCTGCTGTGGGACGAATTCTCTCCCGTAATGTACAAGATGGCCGTCTCACTTACAGCCACTGCCGGAAAAGCTGTTTTCTCCGACCAGCAGACTGTTACGTTTGGGATGCGCCAATTCCTCACAAAAGGCACACAATTCACCATCAACGGCCGTCCAACCTTCTTGCGAGGCACACTTGAGTGCTGCATCTTTCCCCTTACCGGCTATCCGGATATGAGCGTTGACGGATGGCTGCGGATTTTCCGGACTGCCAAGGCACACGGACTGAATCACATGCGCTTCCATTCCTGGTGCCCACCCGAGGCGGCGTTCGAGGCCGCCGACCGGATGGGATTTACCTTTCACGTCGAATGTCCCGCTTGGACGACAGTGGGTGATGGTAAAGCCATCGATAAATTTATTTATGCCGAAGGCGACCGTATCCTGAAGGCCTACGGCAATCACCCATCTTTTTGCATGCTCGCTTACGGAAATGAGCCCGGCGGTAAAAAACGGAATAAATTTCTGGGAAATCTGTTGAACTATTGGAAAGCCAAAGATCCCCGCCGGCTTTATACCAGTGCGGCCGGTTGGCCCATCATTCCCGAAAACCAGTATCACAGCGATTTCAATCCTCGGGGCCATCTTTGGGGGGCAGGCCTCAAAAGTCGTTTCAACGCCAAACAGCCGGAAACACTTACGGACTACCGTTCATTTGTCGAAAAATATGATGTCCCTGTTGTCAGCCATGAAATCGGACAGTGGTGTGTATATCCCAATCTCAAGGAAATCAAAAAGTACACCGGCGTCCTCCGTGCCCTTAATTTTGAGATTGTCCGCGATTCACTCGCCGAACATCACATGCTCGACCAGGCCGAGGATTTCCTGATGGCCTCCGGTAAATTGCAGGCCATGCTGTACAAGCAGGAGATAGAATCCGCCCTGCGGACCCCCGGCTTCGGCGGCTTTCAACTGCTCGACATTCACGACTTCCCCGGTCAGGGAACGGCTCTCGTCGGCATCCTCGATGCCTTCTGGGACTCCAAAGGATACATCGAACCGCAAGAGCATCATCGCTACTGTAGTGAAACCGTGCCGCTTCTGCGGATGAAAAAACGCACCTGGACAACGGCTGAAACATTCAGTGCTGATATCGAAATCGCTCACTTTGGCCCCGCTCCAATCCGGGATGCCGTTGCTGTCTGGTCCATTAAAGATACTAACGGCCGAAAAATCGCATCAGGAGAAATTCCGTCCCTTACCATCCCGTTAGGCAATGGAATCCGACTGGGAAATATCGAAGTACCGCTCGCAAACGTCGCCTCACCGGCTAAGCTCATAGTAACTGTTTCACTAAAAGACACGCCCTTTACAAACCACTGGGATATTTGGGTCTATCCGAACAATCTGTATGCTGAGGTGCCTGAGAATCTGCTGATTGCCGAGCGCCTGGACGAGCAGGTATCGGCTGCCCTCAAGGCCGGCAAGAAAGTGCTGCTGATGCCCCCGTTAAATTCGATTGATAGCGACATCCCCGCGGGTTTTACTTCAATTTTCTGGAACACGGCCTGGACAAGAAATCAGCCGCCACATACTCTGGGTATTCTATGTAATCCGAAACATCCTGCTTTGGCAGAATTCCCAACAGAATCTCACAGCAACTGGCAGTGGTGGGACCTTGTAACAAAATCCAGATTTATGGTCCTCGATAGCTTTTCGCCCCAGTTGCGGCCCATCGTACAGGTCATCGACGACTGGAATACCAACCGGAAGCTCGGCCTGCTCTTTGAAGCGAAGCTCGGCCGGGGCAAGCTCCTTGTTTGCAGCATTGACCTCAGGAGTAATCTTGATGCACGGCCCGTGGCAAGGCAAATGTTGTATAGCCTGCTAAACTACATGGAAAGCGAAAACTTCAATCCAAAGGAAGCCCCAGACATTGAACTTATCAGAAATCTTCTCAAACAATAAGCGTAGGATTAGTATTCTATTAAATAGTATCTGTTGCGGAAAACGAAAATCGACGATGTCACCCCTGCGAAAGCAGGGGTCCAGAGCGAAAAACTGGATTCCCGCTTTCGCGGGAATGACAAATACTGTTTCCGCAACAGTAACTAACTATTAAAACACTATGAATCCAGGAGAAAAAACGCAAGAGACTTTGAACGGCCAGGTCAGCTACAACATGGCCTTTATATGGCTGGTCTGCCTTGTCGCAGCGATGGGGGGATTGTTATTTGGTTATGACTGGGTTGTAATCGGCGGAGCAAAGCCGTTTTATGAGCCTTACTTTGGAATCTCCGACGAAACACCTTTTTTGCGGGGCTGGGCGCAAAGCAGCGCTCTGGTTGGCTGTCTCATAGGTGCTGTTTTATCCGGATTAATCAGCGACAAATCAGGTCGCAAGCGTCTCCTTATTTTATCAGGTCTTCTTTTTACCGTATCCGCTGTCGGCACCGCTTTTGCCGGGAATTTTCTCTTCTTTAATGTGTTTCGTATCATCGGGGGTATAGGAATTGGACTGGCCTCAAACCTTTCCCCAATGTATATCGCAGAAATTTCTCCGGCCCGTATGCGGGGAAGATTTGTTTCTATAAACCAGCTCACTATTGTAATAGGTATTCTCGCCGCCCAGATTATCAACATGCTGATTGCTCGGGATGTACCGGAAGGAGCAAGCACGGAATACATCCTGAGCTCATGGAATGGACAATATGGCTGGCGATGGATGTTTGGGGCCGAAACAGTCCCGGCATTTCTGTTCTTTTTGCTGATGTTCTTTGTGCCGGAAAGCCCACGCTGGCTGGTAAAGTACGGCAGAGACAAGCTGGCTGCGAAGATTCTCAGCCGAGTGGGCGGCAGTCAGTACGCCGATTTTAGAATCAAGGACATCAAAAAAACTCTTGCCAGCGAAGAGATTGCCAGGGTCAACTTCCGGGACTTAGCTGAGCCGAAGCTGCGCAGAATTGTTATGTTGGGTATCTTCCTGGCCGTTCTCCAGCAGTGGTGTGGTATCAACGTGATTTTCAATTATGCTCAGGAGGTCTTCGCAGCCGCCGGTTATGGCGTCAGCGATATTCTTTTCAACATCGTAATAACAGGCGTGGTGAACCTGATATTTACGTTCGTGGCGATTTATACAGTAGATAAATTTGGTCGGCGTATCCTCATGCTGATTGGCGCATGTGGGCTGGCAGGCATCTATGCAATCTTAGGCGCTGGTTACTTTTTCAAAAGTACCGGAATTCACATGTTAATCCTGATGGTGTCAGCTATCGGTTGTTATGCGATGTCACTGGCGCCGATTACCTGGGTGGTCATCTCGGAGATATTCCCGAATCGAATACGTGGTGCGGCTATGTCCGTGGCTGTGTTCAGTTTGTGGCTTGGCTGCACGGCCCTGACGTTGACATTTCCTTATCTGAAAGGGGGGCTCGGCGCTCACGGGGCATTCTGGCTGTACGGCGTTATCTGTGTGATTGGGTTCGTTGTTATCTTTTTGAAACTTCCTGAAACCAAGGGCAAATCGCTGGAAGACATTGAACGTGAGCTGGTTAACTGAAAAAATACGGCTTAATAAGAGCCTATCCGAATAACCCTTCAAAAGCGGTAAATGACTTGCATAAATACCAACTATCAGCTACAATATCTTAAAACAGGCAAGAAAAAAATTAAATTGTGATTGGGAAGCTAAAAAATGGCCCGGCAATCAAATACCAGAAAACCAAAAGCGATTTGCAGTTTCTGCGGTCGATCGTCAAGTCAGGCTGACACGCTCATAGAGGGCCCAAACAAAGTCTATATTTGCCCGGAATGTGTCGAGCTGTGCCACAACATCATCCGGCAAAACCGCAAACGAGTCGGCGTGGGCAGCGTTAGTCTCAAAGAAATGCCCAAACCCAGAGAAATAAAAGAATATCTGGACCAGTATGTAATTGGCCAGGAACACGCCAAAAAATATCTCTCCGTCGCTGTCCATAACCACTACAAACGCCTGATGCACAGCGACAGCAACGACAGCGACGTTGAGATAGACAAATCCAACGTTCTTTTAATCGGCCCGACCGGTTCCGGCAAAACACTCCTTGCCCGCATACTTGCCCATAAACTGGAAGTGCCGTTCGCAATATGTGATGCGACCACCGTTACCGAGGCCGGGTACGTCGGCGAAGATGTGGAAAACTTTCTGCTGCGATTGGTCCAGTCCGCCGACTACGATATAGAAGCAGCGCAGCGGGGCGTCGTCTATATCGATGAAATAGACAAGGTCGGCAAAACATCTCAGAATATCTCAATCACCCGTGACGTCTCCGGCGAAGGCGTTCAGCAGGCACTGTTAAAGATGCTCGAAGGAACCACCGCCAACATCCCGCCGCAGGGCGGTAGAAAGCATCCGGAGCAATCCTACATACAAATCGACACTACGCAGATACTTTTTATATGCGGCGGAACTTTCGTCGGCCTGGAAAATATTATCAAGAAGCGGCTCGGCAAAAAAATGATCGGATTCGATTCCGAACTGGCCGGAAAAACCGACGAAAAAACCGAATACAGCGACATTATACAACAGGTCGTACCGGAAGATATTATCGAATATGGAATGATTCCCGAAATGGTGGGCCGGCTTCCTGTAATCACCACTCTCTGCGCCCTCGATGAAGATGCGCTAATAGATATATTGACCAAGCCGAAAAATGCACTCTGTAAGCAATATCAAAAATTTTTCGAGATGGAAAATGCCGAGCTTGAGTTTACAGACGACGCCCTGCACGCATTAGCACGGAAAGCCCTCAAGCGTGACACCGGCGCACGGGCACTGCGAGCAATCAGCGAGGAGCTGATGATTGACCTGATGTACCAGCTACCTGAAGAACCCAAGCCCGCAAAATATGTAATTACCGGCAATATAGTCGAAGGCAAAGCCGAACTGTTCACAGCAAAACAAAAAGCAAAAAAAGAATCCGCATAAAAAAGCTCAGGTGATTAAATTTGAGGCTAAATATGCTGTCCAATCCTAAAGTGATTGAATCACTTGTACAAAAAATTGTTGAAGCTGTACACCCCCTAAAGATAATTCTTTTTGGTTCATACGCCCGAGACAAAGCAAATCCGGAAAGCGACATTGATGTCCTGGTTGTGATGCCCGAAGGTGTTCATTGCCGGCGAACTGCACAACTGTTATATCGGCAAATTAGAGGGTTAGGGGTTCCTTTTGATATTTTAGTAACAACGCCAAGTGCTTTAGAAAAGCATAAAGATAATATTGGCTTAATTTATCGAACTGTATTAAAAGAAGGAAAAGAAATATATGCCGCATGAGGGTCATTTTCTGGGGAGCCCGGCTGATTGGTTACGTTATGCTCGCAGCGACTTGGAGCTTGCTCGCGTCACCCGGCCAGATGAGGTTTTGTTTGAAGGACTCTGTTTTCATGCTCAACAGGCGGTAGAAAAGGCGCTGAAAGCAATACTGATTGCTAAGGGCGTTCCTCCTCCAAAAACTCATAACATCAGAACGCTCCTGGACCTTTTGCCGCAAGAGGTCATTACACCACAGGAAATAGAAAATGCAGCGAGCCTTAACGACTATGCCGTTACAAGCCGTTACCCTGGTGATTTTGAGTCTGTCGATGAAGAAGAATACAAAGAGGCAATACGATTGGCAGAAACCGTTGTTCTCTGGGCGGAAAGAATTGTCCAATAGCGAAACAATGATGTCGCTTAAGTGTGAAAAAATTGGATTATCGTTGTGAATAAGGTCCGGGCATATAGAAATCGAACAATAACACTCAGCCAAGCGGAAAAGCAGCTTTACAGCAAGGATTTAATTCACATTTCCAAACCTGTGGCCATAAATACCATCGAGAACAAAATAGTAAACCAGGATACCTTTGAAGCACTTGGTTTGGTGCCGGCTAACTTTGTTGACCTGCTGCTCCTGGACCCACCCTACAATCTTACAAAAACCTTCAGCTCAACTACCTTTAGAAAAAAGAGCATTACCAAATACGCCGAATGGCTTGAAAACCTGCTGGTCAAGTTACTGCCAACACTTAACAACACCGCATCGGTCTATGTTTGTTCTGAGTGGTATTCATCGACAGCGGCCCACCTTGTCCTGGATAAGTTTCTGAATGTAAGAAACCGAATCACCTGGGAGAGGGAAAAAGGCAGAGGCGCAAAAAGAAACTGGAAAAATGCTTCGGAAGACATTTGGTTCGCCACCGTCTCTGATGACTACGTATTCAATGTGTCCGATGTAAAGTTAAAACGCAGAGTCCTCGCACCATATACCGACACAAACGGCGAACCAAAGGATTGGCTCAACACATCCGATGGCCAATTCCGCCTCACACATCCCTCAAATTTATGGAATGATATTACAGTACCCTTCTGGTCAATGCCGGAGAACACAGACCACCCGACACAAAAGCCGGAAAAGCTATTGGCCAAATTAATCCTTGCAAGCACAAATGAGGGTGATTTTGTCTTTGACCCTTTTATGGGTGTCGGCAGCAGTCTTGTGGCAGCTAAAAAACTGAATCGAAAATTTTTGGGGATTGAGGTTGAAACCGAATATTGCCTGCTCGCTGCAAAACGCCTGCACTTAGCCGAGCTTGATACTACAATTCAAGGCTACAGTGATGGCGTATTCTGGGAAAGAAACACGCCCAACATCCAAAAGCAAAAGAGAAAGAAACCATCTATTGATGTGTTTGCACAGCCGAAACAAAACCCTATTATCTCAGAGTCTCATTCTATGATTTAGCATAAAGTGAGTTATTACTCCACCACTTCCACTGTCGAAAGATTCGGCACTAATAAGTTGTAGATGAGTATTACTTCGCCATTAAGCATGCGAATACAACCTCTTGAACCCGTGGTGCCGATTTGTTCCGGGTCCTTTGTGCCGTGGATGCCAAAGCCTTCCCTTCCTTTGGCGTTTCCTTTTATACCTTCCAGCCCTATCCATCTTGAGCCTAAAGGATAATCCGGGTCCTCAGGATGATACGTTTTACCGGTAGTTCTGTCTGTCCACATAGGCCTTTCCGCCTTTCCATCGGATCTGACACGCCAGAGTCCTGTTGGCGTTTCTGTCTCCGGCTCGCCCAGACCAACACGAAAACTCCGAACGAAAGTCTCCTGATGATACAAATCCATCGTAAAAGTAGAACGATACACCTTCGCGTGGAATGGGCCGTTGATGACTTTTATCGTCTCCCCCGCTTGCAGGTCTTGGGGTCGGCTGATTTTGTTAATCTCCATAAGAATCTCCCACGGGACCTTATATCGCTTGGCGATTATTCTAAGTTCGTCACCCGATTTGACCTTATAACTTCCGCAAAGCTTGTCGTCAGGGATAATAATCTTGCTGAGCAGCCATTCTTTGGCAAGCTCAGACAGTTGGTCCTTCACAAAGGTTCGCTGCTGGATGTTCATAGGTATTCGTAACGTCTCGTTTAGCTTCTCACGGGCGTCTATAATCCTGCTGGGTTTTTCGCTGAGCAGCGCCGTGGCTTCGACAATCAGCGCCGCAGCCTCCGGATTAGGCTCAACATCCGGCACCAGTGCAATGTCAGGCAAATTCGGTTCCGGTGCAACCACCGGCAAATTTGGTTCCGGGCCAGGCCCCGGCTCTTTAACCACTTCCGGCTTTATTTCGTTCACTTCCGGCACATTCGCCTCGGGTATGACATCGGCAGTTTCATCTGTACTTTTATCTTTACCGAAAGGACCATAATGAAAAGCAATCGCCACAGCAACAATAAGTAAAACCGGAATTATGTATATCCAGTTTATGGTTCTTCGTCTGCCTCGCGGGCGGTGAGAACGACGGGCCATCTCAATCTCCTTTCTTGCCTCTGCAACTCTCGTCGCAAGACGAGGCAGCAGGCCTGTTATTAAAATATATTATTTCCTCATCGGTTACTAACAAATCTACCGGCTCATCATACTCTGTCACCGGTATCGTCTCAACGAGCTGCTCCGCAAAGCCAAAGCCGCATCTGGAAGCATTAAGCTCGGCATTAGCGAAAAACCTGTCGTAATAGGAACCGCCACGCCCGAGCCGATTGCCCTTCCTGTCGAATCCTAACGCCGGCGTAACCACCAAATCAATCTCTTCAAACGGCATCGGTAAGCCCGCTATCGGATTTCGCAGACCGGATGAACTCGTTGAAAAACCTGTTTCCAGTGAATGTATCTGCACCGCTATCATATGCCTTTGCTGCCAGGAAATCTTCGGCACCGCTACTACCTTGCCGAGCTGCCAGGCGTGCAGTATTGCCTCGGATGTATCAGCCTCGTGCGGAAGGGACAAATACATCATAACCGTCGATGCGCTTTGAAATTGCGGTATCGAAAGCAAATTCCGGCATGCCTTCCGGCTTTTTTCACTCCTCTGCTCCGATGGTATAGCAAGCAGGCAGTTCTGTAACTGCCGGCGCAACTGAGCTTTGTCCATTTACCTATCTTTCTTCTCAACTTTATTTTTGGCCACCTATGAAGATCTCAAAGTGCCTAAAGTTTAGAGTGCCTAAAATTCAGTTTTTGTTTAAGGTTGTCGATGCTCGTATCGATGCTCGTATCGATGCTCGTCATAGAAGCTTGAAACTCGCTTTTCTTCGAGCATCCAACGTCGAGCTTCCAGTTCCGATACCAGCTTCGACACCGACAAACGAGCTTCTACAACTGGGCAACTTTTGCTCACTTTAGGCATTTTAGCTCACTTTAGCTCACTTTAGTCACTTCAATCCTTCTGCGCACCTCTGTGGCTTTTTTTTCATTTTTATTTACTGGTTTTGATGGTTTTGCTGTTTTGTATCAAGCTTTGCAGCTTTTGTAAATAGCGCTTGATATTTTTTTCACAACCGCTTTCTTTCGGCATGTAATATTTTTTCTTCATCGCCGCTGGAAGATATTCCTGTGGCACGAAACCATCCTTAAAGTTATGCGGATACTTGTAATCAGCTCCGAAACCCAACTTTTTTGCAGCCGAATAGTGGCTGTCTTTTAAATGTTTCGGCACTTGTTTAGTCGGCTGCTCTTTTACATCTGACATCGCTGACCAAATAGCACGAGCCGCAGCGTTCGATTTCGGCGCACAGGCAACGTATAACGCTGCCTGCGCCAGCGCCAACTGGGCTTCCGGCAAACCCACAAACTCAGATATCTGAACCGCAGCAGCGGCTAAAACACTCGCCATCGGGTCGGCGTTTCCCACATCTTCAGCCGCACAAATCGCAATCCGCCGGGCAATAAAACGCGTATCCTCACCGCCCGCTAACATTCTGGCAAGCCAATAGACCGTGGCATCAGGGTCCGAACCCCGCATACTTTTCTGCAAGGCGCTTGCCAGGTCATAGTGCGTATCGCCCGTGCCGTCGTAATCAATCGTCTTCTGTTGTATCGACTCCTTCGCAACTTCCAGATTAAATTTTATTTTCGCACCGGGCTTTCGGGCCTCCTGCGATAACACACCAACCTCAAGGGCTGTCAGGGCCTTTCTGGCATCCCCGTCGCTCATCACCGCTAAAAATTTCAGTGCCTTCTGGTCCGCCTCGATATCAAACTTACCAAGCCCTCGCTCGGCATCGTCAATTGCCATCTTCAGTAATTGCAAAATATCTTCCTCACTGAGCGGCTCAAAATGAAATACCGTGCTGCGGGAAATCAAAGGCGAATTGATTGAAAAAAACGGATTTTCCGTAGTGGCACCTATGAGAATCAAAACCCCCGCTTCGACATCATCCAGCAGGACATCCTGCTGTGCACGGTTGAAGCGGTGAATTTCATCGATAAAAAGCACCGTCCTCGTCCCATCTACTGCGAGTCTGTCGCGAGCACGCCCGATAATCTGCCGAATATCCCTGACGCTGGCCGCGGGGGCGCTAAGATAGTGAAATTCGGCCTTTGTATAATTCGCAATCACCGCTGCCAAAGACGTCTTACCGACCCCCGGCGGGCCGTAAAATATCAGACTGCTGAGCCTGTCGGCCTCGAGCATCCTTGTCAGCAGCTTATCGGACCCAAGAAAATGCCTTTGTCCGATAAATTCATCAAGCTTTCTCGGCCTCATCCGAGCCGCCAGCGGCGCCACTGAGCCTATATTCGCCTCTTCAGAGACGCTGAACAGAGTTTTACTGGGTTCCCGCCCTGCGGGGTCCCTGCCCTTGTTTTTACCCATAGTCCTATATTATATGAAAGATACTCAAAACTGTCGAAAATTTATTTGGGACACTGTCTGAGCTCGACTTTTGCCATTTTGTGAAGCTCGTAAACGCCATAATTTATAAAGGCTTACGACTTTCCGACTTTTTTAACACCCTCCAAAACACAAGGGTTTTGAAAAAGTCCAAGGCTGTTTACGTAAAACCTTGGAAAACAAGGGTTTCGCATCGCCAAAAAGTGCAAAAGTCGAGTTGAGAGACTCTGACACAATCCTTTTGCCTCATTTTTCCCGCACAGGGAATGTAAAAAAAGTCCAAAAAAAAACTTTTTTTTATTTGATTTACAGCTTAGAGCCGATAAACTTTTTAGACAGTAGGTGGGTGGTTTAATCTTATAACGTATAATATAGTGACGTTTCACGTAGCAGGGAAAGTTTAATTAAAGTTTTTTAAAAGGAGATGAACATGAAGAAAGGAATTTTGTTAGTTGCCGTGATATTGTTGAGCACAGCGGGTTTCGCCCAGGCACAGGAAGAACTTAGTGGAACTATCGATGTAACCTATCTGAGCGCCTACATCTGGCGCGGCATCGATATGTATCCGGGAGCCCATGGTGAAGGCGCAATTCAACCCAGTATCGACCTGGACCTTTATGGCACGGGGCTGGGACTAAATGTCTTGTGGTCAAGAGCCAATACAAGCAGATTCGAAAATGACGAGGAGGTGGACGTAACCTTGTCTTACAGCAGCAGCCTCTTTGAATACGAGACTTACGCCACTGACTACACTATTGGCTGGGTCAATTATGATTACCCGGATGAGCCCAGCAAAATTAAGGATGCGCAGGAATTCTTTGCCTCTCTTTCCTGGCCTGAAATCTGCCCCGAAGGCGTCGTCCCAAGCTACACCATTATTCGTATGTGGGCATCCGAAAGCGGTGCCCAGGCTAACGATTTGTCCGGCTGGGCACATATCTTCGGACTTGGCTACGACCTGCCGGTAGAGGGCCTGCTCCCCGACATTCCGGAACAAATCCTCCATCTTTCTGCTGCAGTAGTCTATAATGAGGGCATGCTTCAAGCAGATGTGGATCACGACTGGTCTCATGCTGTTTTGGGCGTCTCTACAGATTTTGACCTCGGCAACGACCTTACTTTCAGTCCGGGTGTTTACTATCAATCATCCTGGGAAGATACGGTCAATGGCTCAGATGAACTCTGGTGCGGCTTGAGTGTGAGGTATGCATTCTAACGACTAAGTAGTATTAGCAAAAAAGGTCGGTCTTAAAAAGCCGGCCTTTTTTGTTAGCTCATTACTACAACCGTCAGATAGACCAATATGCTCTGTTGAAAACGTCAGACAGGGCTTGTCATTGCGAGCGAAGCGAAGCAATCTCAAACGCAATGACGGCTTGCAAAGGTTTTCAACAGGGCAAGACCGATACTAAGTTATTCTGCGGGCCATAAATTTCGCTGTCTCAATCAGAGCGTTTTTAGCATCGCTTTCTTTCAAACTCCCCAACGCCCCTACCGCTCGGGTAACAAACTCCTGTGCCCGGCCGTGCGCATATTCCAAACTACCATAACGGCCTAACATCTCCGCCAGCGCATCTTTATCGTATTGCACGTCTTTCCTCTCGATATACGAATTTATAACCGCCTCTTTTTTTCTCTCGTCCACTGCTCTCAACAAATGTATCACAGCCAAAGTCAGCTTGTGTTTGTCAACATCACTGCCAAGCGTCTTACCTGTTTTGCTTTCATCGCCGATTATATCGAGTAAATCATCGGTAATTTGAAACGCAACGCCGGCATTCAAACCAAATTCAGCCAACGACCGGGTCTTGGCATCGGTCCCCTGAGCCAAAAGCGCACCAAGACGGCAGGCGCTGCTAAAAAGAACGGCACTTTTTTCAGTGATAATGTCGATATATTCCGACTCGCTTAATTGCCAATTCCGTCTTTGAGCTATCTGTCTCAACTCACCTTCACAGACCCGAACCGCTGCACCGGCAATTACCTTGGCTGCCTGCGGCTCCAGCCCGGCACACATCTTGAAAACTCGGCTTAATAAAAAATCGCCTAACAACACAGCGGCTTCGTTACCCAAAAGATTATTTATCGTGGGCCGCCCACGCCGTTTTTGCCCTTCGTCTATAACATCATCGTGCAACAACGTAGCATTGTGAGTCATCTCAACAATCGCTGCAACACGGATATGCTCGTCTGTGATTTTGCCGCAGCAGCTACCAGCAAGCAATACCAGACCGGGGCGAATCATCTTGCCGCTGCGGCCACGCACATGTTCGAGCAGTTGGTTAATATCACCCGATTCAGCAGGAGCAGTCAACTGCTCATTGATTAGCTCTTTTACCCGCCTCAACTGGCTGTCGATAAGCCCGAAAGCACGAACCTTGCTCTGTGGAACAGAAGCTGATATGTCGGTATGTGTGCTCATAGTTTTAAGTTTTGAATTTTGAGTTATAACCAAAAACTCAAAACTCACAACTTCTTTTCGTGGGCATATTTGAAGAACTTTTTTCTCAGCAATTTTGTGATAGGCCCCGGCTTACCGTCACCGATAATCCTGCCATCGATATCGACAATGCCGATGACCTCCGCAGCCGTGCCCGTGAGGAAAAATTCATCGCAAATGTACAAATCAAATCTCGTCAGATTCTTCTCAACCACCTCAAGATTTTCTTCCCTGGCCAGCCCGATAACGATTCCCCGTGTTATCCCTTCCAGCGAACCTGCTTCAGCCGGCGGCGTGTAAATCACACCATCCCTAACGATAAAAACATTATCGCCGGTCGCTTCGGCCACATATCCTTCGTGGTTATACATAATCGCTTCGGGTACGTCATTATCGAGCGCCTCAATCTTAGCTAAGATGTTATTCAGATAGTTCATGCTCTTGACCTGGGGCGGAATCGCCAAAGGATGATTACGAACCGTGGTCGCACTGATTACCTTCATCCCTTTTTCATAAAGCTCTTCCGGATAAAGCTGAATGTTATCAGCTATGATAATTAATCTGCTGTCCTCGCAGATGAAGGGATTCAATCCCAAAGTTCCAACACCACGCGTAACAAGCAGTCGAATGTAGCCGTCGATAACACCATTGGCTTCAACAGTTTTTTCAACTGCACTAATAAGCTCGCTTCGGCTCATCGGGATCTCAAGCCGAATTGCCTTAGCTGAGTCATAAAGCCTCCTGATATGAGCATCCAGCTCAAATACCCTGCTGTTATAAACACGAATACCCTCAAAGACCCCGTCACCGTAAAGCAGACCATGGTCAAAGACAGATATTGTTGCATCTTTTTCGTCAACAAGTTTGCTATCAAGCCAAATTTTTAGTGCCATAAAAAAATCCTCATAACTCATATAAATCCGAAACGATATAGTTAATTGGTTAACTGGTTAATTAGTTAATTAGTTCCTGTTGCGGAAACAGTATTTGTCATTCCCGCGGAAGCGGGAATCCAGTTTTTTCACTCTGGACCCCTGCTTTCGCAGGGGTGACATCGTCGGTTTTTGTTTTCCGCAACAGATACTAATTAGGAATTTTTCCGCTTCGAGTTTTCCTGACATACTGCTTGCTGATATCCTACCAACTAATCTCTAATCAACTAATTCACTAATCCTCTATTTTCCCATCGACTAATGTTACTATCCGCTCAGCCCTTTGGGCGATCCTCTCGTCGTGGGTTACCATCACAATGGTCTGGCCGAGGCTGTTCAGTTTTTCAAGGACATCTAAAATACCATTTCCTGTCGCAGAGTCAAGATTTCCTGTCGGCTCATCGGCCAAAAGCAGTCTCGGCTCATTCATCAAGGCCCTGCCGATAGCCACCCTTTGCCTCTCTCCGCCGGACAACTGATACGGCTTATGTTTGGCCCGTTCAGACAATCCAAGCTGCTCAAGCAGCTCTCTTGCCCGGCTTTTAGCCCATCTACGGCATCCAAACCAGCCGACCACACTCTTGCCCGCCATCACCGGCAGAAAAACATTTTCCAACACGCTTAATTCGTCCAATAAATGATAAAACTGAAATACAAATCCCACCATCTTGTTGCGAAATCTGTTCAACTCACTACCGCTATGCCGGCTCAAATCCCGGCCTTCAAACTTAACAACGCCCTTATCCGGCTTATCCAATGCGCCCAATATATGTAAAAGCGTGCTTTTGCCGCTGCCCGATGCCCCCACTATTGCCACAAATTCACCTTTCTTTACAGCCAGTTCAACGCCTTTGAGCACCCTGACCTCGGCCGCACCCATCCGATAAGATTTATAAAGCTCATCGGCCTTTAATATGAAATCATCTTTACTCATTTTTTTAGTGAATGGTAAATGGTGAATCGTAATCATCAATTACCACTTATCAATTATCAATTACCAATTATAACTGGTTCACCTGCAAAATCTCTACCGGATTTTGCTTCGCCGCCTGACGGCTCGGCAGCAGCGCGCCCGCCAAACAGGCGACAATCGCCGAAAGGACAATTACTCCCAAAACTTTTGGGTTCACCTGGTTTGGAATATCTCCTATCGCATAAATTGTCCTGTCCCACAATTGAAAATTAAAACGCTCGAAGAGCCAATTTTCTATCCGGTTTATATTCAGCAAAAACAACCACCCGCCAAATAAGCCTATACAAGAGCCTAAAAGCCCCACTAAAAAAGCAAAACCGGAAAATAATTCCATAATATCTGCATTTGAGGCACCTATGCTCTTCAATATCCCTATGTCTTTACTCTTATGGCTGATAATCATATAAAACACAACAAAAACGATAAAAACGGTCGTAATCCCCACAAAAGCGAACATAACAGTCATCACCGTCTGTTCCTTCTCCATTGGTGCGATGGACGAACGTCTGTAATCCTTCCAGTTTTGTACAGTAACGGTATCCAATAAGTATGCCTGTCTTTCGCCGGCTTTTCTCTGTTTGAATTCTTGCCATAGCGAAGCGGCTTTTTCACATCCGGCTCGGAGTTTGACATTCGGCTTAAACTTTATATGAATAGCGCTGGCCCTCTTGACTGACCCGTCCATACCGCAAAGACGCTGGGCCCACTCGAACGGCAGGTAAAACAATGAGGAATCCACGCGGGCCAAACCGCTTTGTGAAGTATCGCTGTAGTAAAAAGTTTTTGTATCAACCAGACCGGCACCGGCTTTAGACAAAGCGCCCCTTGAAGTAAGAGGAAAACAACTTATAGAAAAACCGGCACGCACAGGACTCGTCTCATAAAAATACCTGCTCTTGAAATCACGCTCCAGAGCCAGGTCAATCCCCAACACGCACCCCAAAAGATTTGGGTCGTACGCCGGTTCAAATGTCTTGGAGACATCATCCTTGTGGTAATGTAATGTCTTCCCAAAACCGGTAACCCGGCTGTGCCTGACCGGCTCAATGCCCATAATCTCAAGACCTCTGTTTCGCTCTGAACCTCTGCGACCTATCAGGGCGTAGCTTTTTATTACAGGCGAAACGCCTTCGACAAAATCCTGCTTCTCCAGTATATTTACAAAATCTTCATAATACGCAAAGCCAACTAATGATTCGGTCCCGACAACACAATCTCCCACAAAGTCGCGGTTCTTCTGCTTGAAATCACTCACCAGACCTGTCATTACGGTCATCACTATAAAAACAATAAAAACGCAAAGCGCAACTGCAAGCACAGCAAAATATGTTATGCGTCGTTTTAAAAAATATCTGACTGCAAGAAGAATCTTGTACATATTTTAGTTTTGAGTTCTTAGTTTTGAGTTTTGAGTTAACTAAAAACTGAAAATTCAAAACTCAAAACTATTTTTTGTTATTCATATCTTAGAATCTCGACCGGCTTTGTTGCCGCCGCGACAATCGCCGGTATTAATGTTCCAATAGCTGCGGCTATAATTGCAAACAACACAATAGGCATAGCCGTTGCCCAATCAACCTCATTGGGTATCTTACTGAACATATACACACTGCTTTTCCACAGCTTCAATCCAAAGATTATCCTTATCCACTCCTCAATCGTATTGACGTTCTTTGTAATAACGTATCCCAGAACAACTCCCACGCCCGAGCCGACTATTCCGACGCAAACACCAAACCCGACAAAAATCCAGGCCACAGAGCTGCCTGCCGCTCCGCAGCTTTTTATTATCGCAATATCCTTTTGCTTTAGCCTGACTATCATATAAAATATGCAGAATATCAGCAGAACAACACCAAGGCTCACAACACCAAATATCAACAACAAAATCCCCATTTGCTTTCGATACGCCGCAACATACGGTCTTTGTATCTGTTTGGCCGTCATAATATTGGCATTTAGGTCCTCTTCCAACTGCTCCTCAACGAAATTCCGCCATACCCCGCGAATAACAGCCAATGCAACATCAGTTTCGGTATCATTGGCCAGTTTGATTTGAATCTGGCTGGCAACCGGTAACTCCTCCTCAGGGTATAAATATTTTCGCAGCTCCTCTATCGGCAGATAAACACAACCTTTATCAAATTGATGGACTCCGGTTTCAACGACATCTGCAATTGTAAATGTTATCACTCTTCTTTTAACTTCTGCTCTTGTTCCACTGTCCGGGTCTGCCGGCGATACGGTCCCGGTGGTAAGAACAACTTCCTTACCGAACATCTTTTCAACCGCGTCAACATCATATTTATCCGTCTTTTCGTCGGGCTCCGCAATAACCCCTATTCCCACAAATCCTCCGATATTGTTTTCAGGGCCTTTTATATCGAAAGATGGTTTGCCACCGGAACCTCTTTGTCTGAGCAAAAAACGGTCAAAACCCATCACTCTGGCTCGTCGTTCAGGCTCAATCCCCCAAACTGCCACCGCACGAACATTGCCTGTACCCAAATGTAACAGACCCTCGGCCTTCAGCATCGCCGTTGCCGCCTCCACCTCCTCTCTTTGCTCTAATCGCTCGATAAACTGCCCATATTTTGCAAAATTGGCCGATGGCTCAAGAACCACATCGCCTATTGCCTCAACCGCCGCCCGCTCGTAAGCATTGATAAAACCGGTGAACAGACTGGCAACGACTATCAGTAGCGACACAGAAAGCGCAACCGCAGCGATACTCAGAAATACTATCTTTTTCTTGCGCAGATATCGCAGCCACAAAAAGTAACTTAGAAACTTTTGCCCAATTCTTCTGCGCAAAATGGAATAAGTTGCCAGTACGGCACAAGAAGTTGTAAGTAAAACTAAAAGAATTGTCAGTGAAACGAGAATCTGTGCAGCCAAAAAATTTGTCCGTCCAGCAAAAAAAGTTATAAGCCAAATTAAAAAAGTTTCTGGCGGGACAGAAAACAATATTACACTTCGAATCCCAAGGGCAGTAAAAACTAATAAATTGACGAACCATAAGAAAGCGGTTATAAAAATTGCCCAAAACCTCTTAAATTGATAACAGGTCACGCATCGCAAGATTATTGGTACTGCTAGACCACCGATCCAAGTAAGAAGCAAACCAAATATTATATTTTGAAATGCGTAAGATTCCATCGAAACGTCATAAATTAAGGATACAACACGCACCGGCCCTAGAAACTACTTTCTTTTCACACGCCACTTAGTTGCCAGTTACACTTCAATTGTCATTCCTGCGCAAGCAGGAATCCATAATCCATCCGCTATCTGCTATTATTATCTGCTGATTTAGGCCTTAGAAGTGGAAACAGCACAACGTCACGGATGCTCGCAGCACCGGTCAGCACCATCACCAATCTGTCGATACCGATACCCAGCCCGCCGGCCGGAGGCATACCGTATTTCAACGCCGTTATATAATCTCTGTCCATCTTTGTCAGCGATTCTTCCTGCCCGCGAAGCTGAGTAAGGAAATTCTCGTATTGCTCGGCAGGGTCATTCAGCTCCGTATAAGCATTAGCCAATTCCATCCGGGCGATAAACAATTCAAACCGCTCAGCAAATTTGGGATTATCCTTTCTCCGCCTGGCTAATGGACACAGCGCCGCCGGATAATCTATCACAAACGTCGGGTCAACCAGATTATCCTCAACAGTGGCCTCAAACACCTCATTGACAACCACCGCATCGTCCATATCCTTTTGGTCCAGTTCGAGCTGCCTTGCTTTTGTTCTGACTGCCTCTATATCATCAATATCGCAGCCGCTGTATTCTTTCAACAGTTCTGAGTATTTGTCCCGACGCCAGGGCCGGGTAAAATCTATCGTTAAATCGCTGAACTGAACCTGCTCGCTTTCGCAGTATTTCTCCACGCAAAGCCCAATAATCTCCTCGGTCAAATCCATCATCACGTTGTAATCACCGTATGCCTGATACACTTCGAGCATTGTAAATTCCGGGTTATGCTGTCGGCTCAACCCTTCATTGCGGAAATTTCGGTTTATCTCGAAGACCTTTTCCATTCCACCCACGAGCAGTCTTTTTAGAAACAGCTCCGGCGAAATCCGCAAAAACAAATCCATATCCAGACTGTTATGATGCGTTATGAAAGGCTTGGCCGCGGCTCCGCCGGCTATAGTCTGCATCATCGGAGTCTCAACTTCTAAAAAACCTTCGGATTTGAGAAATTCGCGAATCGCAGAGACGATGGCACTTCGATTCTTAAAACGCTCCATCACTTCAGGATTGGCCCACAAGTCCACATATCTCTGCCTGTAGCGCTGGTCAATATCTGACAGACCGTGAAATTTCTCCGGCGGCGGCAGCAGACACTTGCTCAGAAGCACAACATTATCAACCCATATCGTAATTTCACCGGTTTTGGTTTTACCCAATTGACCGGATGCGCCGATTATATCACCAAGCTCCAGTAATTTCACAAGTCCCCACTGCTCGCCCAGAAGCTTTTTGCTCAAGCCGACCTGGATAGTACCACTGCGGTCGCGCAAAGTAATAAAAATCAGCTTCCCAATGTCCCTCAACAGCACAATCCTGCCGGCACATTTGGCCTGCTGGCTCTCGTCCCCGTCCTTAAATCGGCGTTTGATATCTTCGGCCTGCTCAGCCCCCTCATATCTGCCACCGTAAGGCTCAATGCCAAATTCTTTAATCCGGGACAGTTTCTCCTGCCTTTGCCTCTCGAACCTGTTTACCTCGTTAGAAACTTCTTCTTGTACCATATACATCTCTAAAACCGCAAATCAATCACGCTGGGCCAACGCCGGAGCTTCTGCTTGAATCAATTTGCTCCTGACAATTAAAAGACCGACCGCCAATTGTGGGTCAGCCGCTAAGGTTTCTTCCACCGTATGTTTCTTTGGCTTATGGTTGACGTGGTCGGCTTGAACCAGCACATCATTATCTCTCTGTATCTCAATCATCTTTCTGATTTCATCGCTTCTCAATTCAACCTCAACATTTGGCCCAACACCCCAATCCTTTCTGCCCTGTTTTTTCATTGCATCCCGGCTTTCAACTCTCTGGTCGGAAGGTAAATGATAATGCGCCATCGTATATTTCAACTGTGCACCTCCACCGGGAGAGCCTGTTATCCCTTGCACACTGCCTTTGCCGTGAGTCCTGGTCCCCACCAGAATCGCCCGCTTATATACTTCATCTGCCAATGCCCCAGCTACAATCTCCGAAGCACTTGCAGAGCCCGAATTTATCAGTATAACAAGTGGATAGTTCGGATGTGTCCCCTTCTTGTGTGCCGGCTCATATATCGGCATCCTGCCGAATCCGGGCTGCCGTTTAACTATCCATTCTTTTTCATCTGTTTTTTCAACGAATTTGTCGGCCACAGCAACCGCACTATCTAAAAGACCGCCGGTATTGGACCGCAAATCCAGAACCAATCCCTTTAAGCCCTCTGCTTCAAGCTCGACCAATACCTTCTCCAAGCTCGAAGCGGTTCCTGCCGAAAAGCTCGTGAGGCGGATATAACCAATCTTGTTCCCCTCATCAATCATATACAGCCATTTACCTGCATCGGTCCTTTGCCAGCCGCGAATTGTAGGAACAATAATCCTGTCTCTGGTTATCGTAATATCTTTGGTTCCCTCCTCGCCGGGTCGTTTTATTGTCAGCGTAACTTTTGTACCTTTCGGACCGGTTATCTTATGAACCGCGCAGATAAGAGTCATATCCTTGGTTTTAACCCCGTCCACCGCTTCTATTACGTCCTCTGCATCAAGACCGGACTTATATGCCGGCGTATCAGGCAACAGGCTCGCCACCGTCAACAGCCCTTTCCGCCTCGAAATCTCTATCCCGATACCCGTAAACTCATTGGTCATCATCTTTTCAAAATCCTGCACCTGCCTGGGCCAGATTATCACCGTATAAGGGTCAAGTGCAGACAAGGCTGCCTCTGCAAACTGCGCAATCAGTACCTGCTGCGGCAAATCCACAGTCGTATCGTTCAGCTTTAGAACCTTCTCAAAAACCTCTAAAAGCTTCAGCTTATCAAACTTTGTTGGGCCGTCCGAGGCGGACTTAACTTCATCTAACAGCGCGGCTAAAGACGCCGACCAGGCCGCAAGCTTCTGACTATCAGGCGGCAAAAAAGAACCCTGTTTGGAAAGAAACTCTGATAGTTCAAGTGTTTTTTCGTCGAGCACTTCGAACTCAGTCTTTTTGGAGGTTGTATCTTCGCCTCGTGAATCCCGACTGAATCGGGACGATGCCCCCACCACCTCTCCTAACAGCTCGCAACGCTCGATAGCTTGCTTTGCCATTTGGTTGTAATTGATAATGCTGACGTACTGCATGTCTAAGAAAATAATCGTCCGAATAAACATCTCTTTCTTGACACCCCAGAAACGCTCCTCGCGGGTTTCACAGGGACTGTCCTCAAAAGACGCTGCAATAACAGCCTTATCCAGAATCTGCTCGGCATAATCTGAATATCCCTCATTCTTTGGGTCTATCGCCATCAGCCAACGGTAGCAATTCGTGTATGCCTCAATCCATTTGCCCGCCACCTCGAACTCAGCGGCCTTATCTATCGCTCTTTGTAAAACCTCGTTCACGAACTCATCAGACAAAAGCTGCTCTTTCTGTGCCTCGTCTGCAAACTCGCACGCCTTGTTAATAACTGAAAGCGCATCAACAATATCATTTACATCGTTTACATTTACATCGTTTACGTCATCGATATCTGTTTCAGCCTGAAGCTTTTGAAGCTCAGCTAACTGTTCTTCGTAAGCAGTCTTTCGCGCTGTTTGGCGTTTCTCCTCTGTCGTTTCATACTCGGAAATAATATCTACCAGCCGGGTAATAGCTGTATTTTCAGATTCATCGCTTTGCCCAAGGAGCCCTCGCGCACCGGCAAAATCACCTTCGGTAATCTGAGAACAAATCTGTTCAACCAGTGCAACAGACTCGCCCCCAACGGTTACCGGCGCCGACTCTGACGCTGCTGCAATGTTAGATTGAGCCGTAAAGCCATAACAGGCAAACAACAAAAACGCTACAAAGCAGCTTAAACCAATTAAATATGTTCTTTTCATCACACAACCTCGATTTCTTGAATTTCGTGAAAATAAGTAGCTCATTTTCGATTTCCGGTTTTCCAAATCCCGTTTTCCAATTTTTAAATTTCAATCACCCCCGCTGCTTCGTTTTTGCGAAGCAAAACGGCGGAGGTAAATCGACAGTTTATAAGCACTCCGCCGCTTTTCCGGCGCAACCCAAAACGTGCAGCTTATGTTTGACCATCTTTTTAATAGCTTCTCTACCCGGCCCGAGGTACTTACGCGGGTCAAATTCACCCGGCTGTTCTGCATAAACCTGCCTGATTTTAGCGGTCAGTGCCAGTCGCAGATCCGTATCGATATTGACCTTGCATATTCCCATCTTCGCCGCCTTGCTGACAGCCTCTTCAGGCACACCCATCGCATTGGGCATATCACCACCGTACTTATTAATAAGGTCAACGAACTCCTTTAGCACACTGCTCGAGCCGTGCATAACCAGCGGAAAACCAGGCAGCTTCTCCTGGATCTCCTGTATCACATCGAAAGCCAGCTTCGGCTCACTCTTGAACTTGTAGGCACCGTGGCTGGTGCCTATGGCCACTGCCAAGGAATCAACCCCTGTTTTCTCGACAAATTCCTCAACCTGATTCGGGTCGGCTACATGTTTGCTGATGTCATCGTCGGCCACACCAACAACGTCTTCCTCGATACCGCCCAACTGCCCTAACTCGGCTTCGACCACTACATCTCTGGCGTGCGCATATTCAACTACCTTCTTAGTAACCGCAATGTTCTCTTCAAACGGCTGTTTTGAAGCATCTATCATCACTGAAGTAAAACCATCATCGACAAATTGCTTGCAGGTCTCAAAATTATCTCCGTGGTCCAGGTTTATCGCGATAGGAATGTCCGGATTTTCCTCGACTACCACATTGATAATCGCCTTTAGGTAGCTAATGCTTGCATATTCGCGCGCGCCTCTCGATACTTGCAGGATAAGCGGGGCCTTTTCTTCAGCCACGGCGCTAATAATACCCTGCGTGATTTCCATATTATTTACATTGAACGCACCGACTGCATAGCCGTTCTTGTAAGCCATCTCGAACATCTTTTTGGTATTGACCAACGCCATAACATTCTCCTTTATCAATCTACTATTTTCTAAGTTTTCTGCAAAATCAAAGACCTGATTTCCTTAAATAATATATGCCTGTCTCGGCTTGGCCGAGCCAAGACGGGCCTAACCTCAATTTTGCCTTTTGTTCCGTTTTATACAATCACCAATAAACAATATCGGAAATTAACACGGGCCGAATCAATAATTAGTACCCTGTCGAACCGCTCAATCCCATATATCTTCTCGGCCCAATCGCTAAACCCGGCACTCCTTGGGGCCATATACTAAATACTATTGCCTGTCTGTCTAACGACGCATCCGCACTGTACGTAAAACCACAATATATCCTGTGATACCTCCTTATAAGCGTTATATCACTTCGTATCGTCTTACCGTAGTCAAAATCGAGCTGCCCGGAATATACAAGAGTATATCGCGGGTCAAGCACGTACGTAGCCGCAAAAGTAAACGCATTCGAGCCTTCTTGCAGCTTCATACCCGTAGTCGGGTCATTTATCGTAATGCGTCTCAAATATCTGCTGCCTATATAATAACTCAAATCAGGCCAGCAAAGGCGCGAAAAACCAACATTTAATTGCTGCACCACTCCGCTTTGCATATCAAAATTCATATCAGACAACACCGCGGTCGTATCGCTCAGCCGCCACATATAGTCGGCGCCGAAATAATTTCGCCTCGGCCCAAATATGTTGCCGCTGCGTCTATCGTATCCATTTACCAGCGGAATAAACGGCTTGTTCCAGATGAATCGGTCCGCCCCTGCCGATGCGTCATCAGAATCATTCACCCACGTAACGTCCATATCCAGCCGCATCCAGTCAACAGTTCGCTGCTTATCACCAATGCCCCTCTTGGTTTGCAGCCGTTGTGATATACCTACGCTCAACGTATCACGTTGTTCGATAACCGAGTCGCTCTGGGTGTAAGATACAGCCGTTAAATACGGCCTTATCAAATGCCGAAGTTGGTTCAAGTCCCAGAGTTGCGATTTGACATCAGGAAAAACCTTCCAGTATGGTTGCGACGATACACGAACGCCGGTTTCACCAAACCAAACATCATCTTCCCTTCCCGCCGTTCCCCCGTCAAGCTCCCTATAGAAACCCAGCCCGTCTTCATACGCCACCGTCCCGGCCACAAAAGGTACAACGTTGGCCTTGCCAAACGTCATCGGCATATCAAGCTCGTTTCTCGTTGACATAAACGTAAAAAACTGCTCTGAACCCGCACTCTTCGAAGCGTAACGCTGACGGAATCGACTGACCTGACTGTCGCTGTAGAATGTCAGCTTATCGTCGAAAAACGACTGACCGGTCCAATGGAATTCAGCACTGGGCAATTCTTCCAGTTTATTGAGAAAATCGTTGATTCGAATCTTGCCCAAAAAGGAAAGGCCCCAGTTATCCTCAATCCGCTTCACCTGAACGAGTGTCTCCTGCGCCTTGCTGACATTAAACTCACTGCGATAAAAACTCTCAAGGAAATACTTATCAGATAGATAACTAAGCTCCGTGGTAAGCTGCCAGTTGTAGGGTAGAAACTGCCTGTGCTGGAAGCCGAATCGGCCGCGAAGGTCACGTTCCGGCTCGATATGTTTTCGAGTGCTGTGTCTGCCAAGCCGGTCCTCGCCCCTGTCGTCAATTATATAGCCGAAAATCCTGCCGAAATAATTCTCTTTAGCATAATCAACCTCTATTCCACTGCCGATACCGCGCTTACTGTAATAATCTAATGCAAGAGTGCTCTCTGTCCCCTCCGGCTCTTCCAGCCCTAACAGCCGGGACAGATACCATCGCGTCTCAACCAGTGTCCCCCACGTACTGTCATGCCCGACGTGTGCACTTTTGAGAGGAATATCAGGCCTTTGCAGATTACTACGTATAAAAGGCCAATAGAAAATCGTCTTATCGTACATCTTCAAACGCACATCACGCATCTGCGCATCGTAACTGCCCTTGGAGACCCTGCCCTGTTGTTCGTCAAGAGTGGTCGTATCGGTGATAATCACACTCGAAGCGTTAAGTGAAATCTGAGGCACGTAAAATTCGCTGGTTGTCAACGTAAAATTTTCAGCCGCAAACTTATTTTCCGCTAACTGTCTTAACTTCGCCGCCCTGACATAAATCGGAATCCCTTCGGATTCATCGAAACTCCTCATCACCGCTTTTACCGCAAGTGCCTTTTTCCCCTCGAATTCATAATACATCTCATCAGCCCGAATTGTTCGCAGCCCTTCAGTCATCAAAACATCGCCGGACAAATAAACCGCCTCTATAGCCCCGCCGCCAAAAATACCTTCACCACCTGTTCGCTTCTCATTGCTGCCGGGCTCCTGCCCGGAACCAAATACAACCGCGTTGTCAGCCTGCAATTCCAGCAGGCCGCCTTTTTCATCCTGTTTTTGCCACAGATAGAGCCTGCCAATCCATGTTCCAATCTTTGCCTTGTCGTCCCACTCGACCTTCGGAGCAACCTCACCGACGCCCGAGTAGTGAATCGGATACCTGAAATGCGGCTCTTTGTCTTCCGGTTCAATGCCAACCTCCGCCGGTTCTTCTTTCTCTGCCGGTAACTCAACCTCTCGCGGCTCAGCCTCAACACTCGTCGGCCGAATCCCGACTTTCCGCAGCCCCGCAAAGGCCTCTGCGTAAAGCGCTAATCCACGCGGGTCGGCTATCCTTCTTTTGTCCGCTGTTACAAAAACCTCCCCGCTGACACCAAACTGAACCACCATCACCCGGCCCTTCTCAATCACCGTTCCCATCAGGCTGGTCATCCTGGAGCCTTTGGCTTTCTTGACCGATACACCGCCCTGCAGATATACCATTGCCTTATAACCAATACGAGACCTGTCATCGACTTTCCACTTAGGGCGGCTCGTGCTTTCCACGGCCACCGCAGAGCGGGGTATCAGCCATACCACGGCATTATCGCTGGAAAACTGATTAGCCCCTATCGACATCGAAAACCCATCACGGAAAACCAGAATATGTTCGGCCGTGCTCAACTGATGGCTTATAACCGCTCGCCCCGTCATGTGCAAATCCTGACCGACAAAGGCACTGGCCTTTGGAACCGGCTCGCCCCCACCATCCATAGCCGACCAAGCCGTCCCCGACAGCAAAACCAAAAAAACTAAAATAAACAGCGTTCTATTTCGCATACCAACTCTCATATCCCGCTTCAGACTTCACGAGATGGTCTATCTACAGGCACACCAACTTCGCCTCGCAATTCAGCCCACCCCCGTCGCTTTGCTCCGCAAAGCAACACAGCGGAGGAACTTTTTGCAGATTATAGCCGGTTATCCTGACAAAGCCAGCAAAAATCGCTCTTAATAATGCCGATAACTTGATTTATCTGAAACTTTCTTGTAAAAAGGCTCTCGGTCGAAGCCACCCCCAAACAAGTTTGAGGGTGCCACCCGGTATTTCTAATAACGCAAGGCTCAATAACGGCCTGTAACATCTAATTTGACGGGTGGCAGCCTCAAGCGCAGCTTGGGGATGGATTGTAGTTTGTGGATGGGCTTCAGCCCATCAAGAGGTTGAACAGAAAGGACGATATGCCCAGGAATGACTATTCACAATACCAGAAGGCCGTCATATCAGGCTATTACAACAACCTTGATACGATAATGCTCGGCAAACTGGGCGAGCTGGTAACCGAACTGTACTTAGCCGATACCAGGGCCAGGCAAAATCGGCTCTGGCAAAGGGCCAACAAGGCAATGATTAAGCTCAAAATCCCCCCGGCAATCATCGACCACATTATGGAGAAAAAAGATGTGCAGGTTTTAGCCAAAAACCTCCAGGACTGGCTGATCAACAGCAAGAAAAAATAAAATCACTCACTCTGGCCGGACAAAACAACAGCAGCACTCTAAAAAAAGCCCTAAAAAACCCAAATTCAATTTTTTACGTAACGATATTCCCTCTTTTGCGTCTATATATACGGTATAATTATAGTCATAGCATAGATGATGTTTGGGTGTGAAGAATTGGTTGTTAAGAGTCTGCATCAAGATTCGTAAAGGGATATTGATGTTGGAAAAAACCGCTTCGTCTGAAACACCTCTGAAGAGCCGTGGCTGAGGGTTTTTCCTTAGACGAACTTGACGCTAAAATCAAAAACCTGAGAGAATCTCAGTGAGAGGAAGACAAATGAAAGTGAGACTCATGCCGTTAGTTGTGTTATGCCTTGTGACCATCACTCATGCTGGAACTCAAATCCATCAGGCACCAGTAGATCGCGCGAAATCCAATCAAGAACGAGTCCTTCGGTTTCCCAGTGAAACTCCGATCGGAAAAGTCTGGATCATCGACAACACAACCAAACGAGAAATCAAGACGTTTCATCACCATATCAATGGATTTGACCTTCATTGGGAATATTTTTGCTTAGCACAGGGCGAGGTTTCTATCCCTTCAGGTAATTATATAAGGCTGGACCTCTATCCCTCTGCTAGTAGGAAAGCTGCAACGTTGGAGGCCCTCAAGGCCCTTAATCCGAATGACTTATATGAACTGCATAATGCCGATAACCGGACTCTACCTTACATTAAACACCTTGTAGGGCTTAAGGCCCTGCGCATGGCGCCAGTTATCTCCGTTCGTAATCTCAAACACCTTACCAGTCTGACGTCACTAGAACGTCTGCATCTACATAAAGGCTGCTCTGATGCCGGTTTGGCACAAGTAGCACGCTGTCCTTGGCTAAAGGGCCTCTATTTCTCTGAGAATCGCATCTCAAACCGAGGCATCCAATACTTGAGTAAGCTGAGTGCTTTAGAAGAACTCAAGATCCTTGGAGACGGTCTGGGAGACAAGAGTTTGCAGGCACTGGAATCTCTTCAGTCACTCGAATACCTGTGGCTAGTGGGCCAGTGTTCCGACGAGGCGATGATACATGTGGCTAAAATCCCCAACCTTAAAATAGCACGTCTGCACATTACTTTGCCTACAGCCAGAGGACCCATTGGCTCCATGACGGATAAAGGATTGTATTATCTATCGCAAAGTCAATCCCTGGAACGCGTTTGGGTCCATTGGATGAACCAGATTACAGGCAAGGGAATTGCTTATCTAAAAAATTTGCCCAATCTGACCATGTTGGATGTTCGTTATGCACAGCTTAGAGATGATGACCTGATCCATCTCAAGGCAATGCCGCATCTCGAATACTTGGAACTGCCGCATAATGAATCTATTACGGACGCCGGTATCACCCACTTAGGCTATCTGGATAAGCTTCGAAATCTACACATTGGGGGGTGGACATATTCTCCCTTGTCGGATGAATCGTTGAAAGTAGTATCATCGCTACGAACTATCAAAGAACTCAACATTGGTGGCAAAAACGTCACAAACCATGGAATGCGATATATAGGCACAATGACCAATCTGAATAGTCTGGGCTTATTTTTTGGTCTTAATCAAGTAACATCTGAGGGCCTCAAAGAACTCACCAAACTCAAAGATCTGACACGCCTAAGCATGTCTGTACACAACACAATAAGCGACATAAACCTGCTCAATACCCTAACCAATCTCCGGCACTTAAACATTAGGCATATTCATCAAGACCACAGTACTTTAGATATCTCAGGCCTAAAAAACCTCAAAGAGCTAAGCATAAAAATGCATTACAATGTGATACGCGAGCCGGGTGGCCAACGTACCAGGGTATTCGATAAAATGACGGATGCGGATATGGCTTGTCTGGCCGGCTTAACAAATCTCCGACAACTCTTTATATGGAGTCCCGGCATGAGTGACAAAGGGATGAGCTATTTGGCAGGTCTTAAAGAACTCAATGATATTCGATTTCATGGCGATCCCCAAATCACAGACAAGACTCTACAACTCTTGAGTCAACTTAAAAAGTTGAATGTGGTCATGATAAACGACAGCAGTATCACGGATAAGGGCCTGACTTACCTTTACGAGGCCAAGGCATTGGAACATCTAACGATCCACTCACAAAATGATATAACGCCTAAAGCCATACGGGCACTTAAGAAAGAACTGCCGTCTTTACGACTATTAAATATCAACCACCAACACATCGATGATATCTAATCTTGGATTTCCTCTATATTTAAAATGAGGAAGAAAAACAAACCAGCACTTATTAACGAATGGGTGAAGGAAGAACTGGATGAAAGAATTAAGGCAGTCGATGGTGAAAACCGTTAAGATGACAATTGCAAGTTGAGCTCACCAAAAAATCCGACTCCACCCACCGCTTAAAAATTTGGCTTTTGCTTTGGGACGGTTGCGATGATATACTACTACCAAGCTTCTGCAAAATCGAACAAAAAGAATTTTTCGATTTTTGCTATTAACAAAATACTGCCCACTAACGACTAATTCCGGTGGAGACAAGTATGGCCGAAGAATATTCTGCTTCAACAAAAGTTTATCCGACCAAAGAGCAGGGCAAGCTTAGCATTCTTGATATGCTGACTTACTTTGAAAAGCACGGTGCAATGCGGGTCTCGGATTTGCATATCAAGGTCGATGCCCCGCCTGCATACCGCATCGACGGCAACCTGGTAAAACTCAAAGGCCCAACTGTAACAACGCAGATGGCAAGGCAGCTCCTCTATGCGCTTCTAAGCAACGAAAATCTGCGCAAATTCCGTGCCCGGCACAGCGTGGACTGCTCTTATCGACTCCGCTCACTCCAATTTCGAATAAACATCTTCAGGGAAAACGATGGCATAGCCGGGGCAATCCGGGCCTTATCGCTGGATATCCCAAAAATAGAGGAAATCGGCTTTCCAAATGACGTCTGGAAAGACATCATCAATCGCAGACACGGCCTGGTCCTCATGACCGGCATCACAGGCGCCGGCAAATCCACGACGATTGCCTCACTAATCCACCTAATCAGCGAAAAAAGTGCCTGCCGAATTATGACCGTCGAGGACCCTATCGAATACATCTTCCCCCAGAAATACTCCATCATCTCCCAGCGTGAGCTCGGAAGGGACGTCGAATCCTTCACTGCAGGTTTGAAAGAAATGCTCCGACAGGACCCTGACATAATATTCGTCGGCGAAATGCGCGACGCCGAGACAATATCTATGACCCTTATGGCCGCTGAGACGGGCCACCTGGTCTTTTCCACACTGCACACAAGAGATGCGACCGGCACGGTAACGCGGATACTGGACTACTTCCCCGCCGGCAGGCAGGCCGAGGTCCGCAATCAAATGTCACTGGGATTGGCTTATATTGTATGCCAGAAGCTTGTGCCCAAAAAAGATGGAAGCGGCAGACTTGTAGCAATGGAGATACTTAACAATAATTACGCCTGCGCCAACCTCATACGCACCGGCAAAATAGAGCAAATTTATTCGCAACTGCAATCGAGAACACGAAACAGACCCGACGAAAAAATGATAACGATAGAAAAGCACCTGGCTATGCTCGTAAAACAGGACAAAGTTGACCTGTTGGAAGCTAAAAAATGGGCCAACAATCTCAAAAGCTTCCTTGACGTTATGCAGCGGGACTAAAGGAGTGGATGGGTAAATGAGTAGTGAGCCGAATAAGTGAACTTAAGTGCCTAAAGTGAGCTAAAGTGCCTAAAGTGAGCTAAAGTGAACTTCAAACCTTAGGCACTTTCCTGATAACCAATAACCAATTAACTACTCACCAATTAACCAAATATACTAAATACGATAATATGACAATCCAGTTCAACTGTCCAAACTGCAATGCGGTAATAGCTTTTGCCGACAAACACTGCGGGAAACGCGCCCGATGCACTACCTGCGGACAACTGTTCATAATCCCTTCCAAAAGCAACGAAACACCAAAAAAAGTTGAACCCCCCAAAGTAAAAGGGCAGGTGATACCCGGTTTTTACCGCGCTGTGTTTGTTGACAATTGGAAGCTCTTTTTCAACTCTGAAAACGCAACTTCGCTGGTCTTTGTAATTGCAGCGGTGTGCTTCAAATTCTTCTCATCCCGTTCATGCTGTTGTGGGTTCGTAACACACTATGTTGTCTGGGGCTGGCTGCTCGGATTTTACCTCAATATTATTTACGAGACGGCTTTCGAGATAGACAAGCTGCCCGAAATTTACCTCGGAACAGCCGTTACTTTCGTATGGTACATTATCAAACCGTTTTTTCTTTTCTCCATTACTATGTCCGTCGTCCAGCTCCCATTCATAATCACATTTGTGCTGTTCAAAGACGAAGGCCTGACTTTGGAGAATATTTGGCAGGCCGAATTGGGTTTCCGTTTGCTGTTACAGGGTTTCTTTATCCTTGGCCTGTTCTTATTTCCAATAGCAATATTAACTACAGCCATCGGCAAAGATATTACTATGTTCAGGCCCGATTACCTTCTTCGTCCTGTATTCAAAGCCTTTGTGCCTTATGTTGTAACGGTGCTTTTACTTATCGCTGCCGCTCTTCTCGAGACCCAGATAACCCAATACACCGGCGCCGAGTTGCTAACAACCGCAGGCCATCTGGCGATGAACCTTGCCGTTCAGGTCATCGCCATAATTGCGATGCGCTCGATTGGCCTGTTCTACCGACACTATAACTGCCATCTTAAGTGGTAAGCCCGCTTTCATTTGACCACAATCTTAAAGCGGAAAATTAACAATCCCGTTACTTATATTGCTCACTGTCTTTTATTCGGCCGACCGGCCGAGGCACAATACGGCGGTGGCAGCGGAACAGCCGAAGAACAGTATCTGATTTGTACAGCCGAGCAGATGAACGCCATTGGCGCCGATGAGAATGACTGGGCCTTCACATTCGCTTATGTGCTAACAGACCATATCATTTAATTTTATAGCTGACCGACATGCCATCGTTCTTCTCCATAGAGGCTCGTATGATAACTGTATCGTAGTTGGGGCTTTTTTGCATATAATCCAGAAAATCCTTCATCGCCCTGGCAGAACGGATGACATTGTCGCCGACGACCATGGCGCCTGGTTTTAGCTTCGGCTCAATTAGCTTGAGATATTTTAAGTAATCCCGTTTCACGGCATCGATGAAAACGAAATCAAACTCGCCTTCAAGTCTCGGTAGTGTCTTAAGGGCATCCCCTTCTACGCAGGTAACTATATTTTCCAAGCCTACCTTCTTCAGATTTTCTCGGCATTCTCTCACCATCTGCGGGTCGATTTCCAGCGTGTAAAGGTGTCCTCCTGTCCTCTCGAAAGCTATTCCCATGTTGATGGCTCCGAAGCCACTGGCTGAGCCTACTTCGATCCCGCGCTTAGCATTTGCGCTTTCCACAAGAATTCGCAGCATCATTGCATCACCTATCGTCGTATTCAGTGAAGTGCGTCGGAAGTTTTGAATAAACTCTTTGCGGAACTCATCGCTCATTTTGTTTTGCTCACCTGAATAAACCAGAACTACATTAATACTAACCAGAGCGACACACAAAACCAGGAGCAATAGTCTATACCGTTTCATAATAACCTCCTTCAAACGGGTGAAATAAAAAAGCAGTTTAATTTTCCATCTCAATCGAGATTTCGAGCATAATGTGAATTTCTGCAATATTCCTCAGATTATCAACCTTTTTAGAATACCAAATACATCCTCAAATTGCAACTGTCTCAATGTAACTCTGGATAAGTGGGAGTACCTAATTTGTACTTTAATCTGAATCCACCGGGAGCTGACTCTCTACTCCATGACTTTCAAGCTGCCCTTCTACGTAATCAAGTGTTGCTGCCAGCTCTTCGGAGTAATCGTCTTTAACCACCTCAATAGCTGCAAGTAAGCCTGTCTTCATTAATTCAGAAGGTACTTCAACTGTAATTCCATACTGCCCTTCTAACATTAGTTCAGCTAATTGTGCGCCTTGTTCAGCCATCAAATCTATTGCGTTTTCTTGTGCTAATATTTCGCCGTAAAGTTCCATATACTCTTTGAATGTTTCTTCAGTTTCAACGATTATTAGGATTGCTTCCTCAACTATTATCCCAGCCTCCCCGGCGAAATCTTTTGCGTATGCTCTGCTTAATAGCATTGGGACGAACGGACTTCTCAATTTAGCGGCCACTTGCATCCGTGTTCCGATTCGCGTATCTTCATTTTGACTTACTAACAAATCGACCACACTTTCTATGGCACTATCAGCAATCCTCAAAGCTAATTCATCAAGTAATTCCGGCGTGTAAGCAATGCCATTTGCGTTCAAGAACAACATAATTCCGAGCCTTAATTGAGGTGCCAATATTTTCTTTTTTGTAACCACATAACCCTCTCCAGATTTGATGCCCACAGAATTAATATGTGCTGTGTGGTCTGCCCCCCAATCTTCATTATGACTTGCAAATCCATATCCAAACACCTTGCTTTCGTCAGAATTTCCCTCCTTGACCACCTTCATAAACCCATAATGTGTTTCGGTCCATAAATAATCCTGATGTTCGTAGCCAAACATCAGATTAAACATATCCGGTAAAACCGAACCATACATCTCCTGCAAATTCATAACGCCCGGCTCGTGCCCTAATTCTTTAGCAAGGTACGCATGAGTAGCCGCCCCCCACCCAAACACTAAGGTGGGCCCGGCACATACAACTACAGTTATAATCAGACTTGAAAGTAACCTATTGTTCATTTTCCTGCCTCCTATATTAGATTAACAAACATTTTTCCACTTTGGATGGGATAGTTTTCTGTTATTATAATCTCTCTCTTTTATAAATGCAACTATTATTGCATCAAGCTTGAATGTGTAACTTGTCATTCCCGCGAAGCTTGTGCCCGCGAAAGCGGGTAGCTGGAATCCACTTTTTCAATAACAGAGATATTAAGGCCCAATAATTTTTCATCTACATACTCGAATCGCACCCAGTTAGGTATCCCGGAAATAAATTTCTTGACTACGGCGGAAATTATTTGTAATGCTGTCCATATACAGGATGGAAAAAAGGATTTTGTGGTATTGACAATGGATATAGCCGGCGAGCAAAGAGCAGAACAAAGATTATGTTATCGTTGGCCCGTTCGGTTCGCTAAGGACGTTAAGGAAAAACCTTCCCCGGGCCAGATCGTTGATGTTTCCAGCAGGGGTTTGGCCATTCTTTGCCACGCCGACAAAAACTGTCCCCATCCGGACCAGCTCGTAACAGTTGACTTTGGTGTCCCGCACTTTGACTTGGCCGATTCCTTCGATGCGGTATTTTTCAATCGCATCGGACGTGTCTGTCGAGTTGACAACCTGAGCAGCCTTGTAAACCGTGTTGCACTCCAGTTTGCCGAACCGCTGTTTTTCAAACCCGGCGAACAGGACATCAGTGAATCCGACGCACGGCAAAGGCTTGAAGCCAAAACCCGCTCGATTGCCAAAGCTGAAGAAAAGGCCAGGAGTTACGGTGGAGCGCTGGCCAGAGCCGAAGAAAGAACAATCTCCTATGCACAGGCGAAAGCCGAAGCAGAGGAAAAGCTAAAAGCTGAAATTGAAGCCAGATGCAAAGCTGAAGCCCAGTCAAGAATCCAGGCCGAAGAAAGAATAAAGTCCTATACACAAGCAAAAGCCGAAGCAGAAGAAAAACTAAAGGCCGAGATTGAAGCAAGATGCAAAGCCGAAGCTAAGTTAATATCTGCAGCCGAACAAAGGGCAAAAACCGAAGCGAAAGCGAAAACCGAAGCTAAGTTGAGAGCAAAAGCAGAAAAGAAGGCCAAGGCCGAAGCCCAAAAAAGAGCAAAGCTCGAAGCCCAAACGAAAGAGAAGATTAAATCTTATACCGAGCAGATTGTAAAAATCAAAGCTGAACTTGAACAAAAGGCAAAAGTCGAAGCGAAAGCGAAAGCCCAAGCTATGTTGAGAGCAAAAGCCCAAAAGAAAGCTAAGGCCGAAGCCCAAAAAAGGGCAAAAGTCGAAGCCGAAATGCGGGAGAAGATTAAATCTTATACTGACCAGATAGCTAAAATCAAAGCTGAAGCTACCGAGGCAATAGTATGGGCAAAGGCTGAGGCGGAATATACTGTAGCCAAAGTCAAGGCCGAATTCAAACAAAAAGCCGACGCACACGCTAAGGCAAAAATCGAAACCTCAAAAAAGCCAAACGCCAAAGCCAAGACCAAAGACAAAGCCAAACAACCAGCAGAAGCAACCTTGCTGAAAAAGGTGGACAAATTTATCACAGACAGGGACAGGATTTTTTAGAACGTCTAACAAAATGAGCAATTAACTTCAACCGTCATTTCGAGCGTAGCCGAAGGCAACACAACCGTCATTTTGAGCGTAGCCGAAAGCAACACAACCGTCATTTCGAGCGTAGCCGAAGGCGGAGTCGAGAAATCTATTAAACAATTTCTTCCTCTTTATTCTAATTACCGCATGCAATTTTGCAGAACTCATATTGTTACAAAGAAAGGGAGACAGGCGCCCCCCAGTTGTAGTATGGGCTTGGTGAACCCGCCTGTCTCCCTCAGTGAAGGAAAGAGTATTATGCCTGTTTTAAGGCGCAGCGACTTGTTTGGCTAACGCCCCTCATATATATAAAATATAACTTATTTATCTCGAAGGACAAAAAAAATCATATAAAGTTTTTGTTATTTTCGTTTATTATAGGTCCCTACGCCCATTTTTTGTGCTGTTGTACAAACCTTTTGGAATCTCACAAAACCTGCACCGGTACGCTCATAGTACCGTATTTTTATTGAGAACCGGCCTGCGTCAAAAATCATTCCGATAATAAACAAAATGGAACAGTGGTCTGGGGGGGAAATTTCGACAGTACTACGTCAAACAGAAAAAGCAAAATAGCAGCAGCAATGCTTTTCAAGAAGCATGCTATTATTAATAGACAGATTTGCAGTCATATCAAACTACTTTTTTGTCATTGCGAGCACCTGACCTGATTCTCAGGAAGTATGCAAAAGAAAATGGACCAACAATGTCATTGCGAAGGAGCCGCAGGCGACTGTGGCAATCTCAACCCTCACAATGCGAAAACCGTTTATTTTCTTAGGAGCGAAGCGAAGCTCGTGCTGCGTAGCGAGTACTTCGCAGAGCAGTGCAATCTCAATCGTTTGTAAGCCGGAGATTGCCACGGCCACATTCTGTGGCCTCGCAATGACAAAAGTGGCGTTATTACACCTTGTGAATGAGTATCGACAACGAAGGAACCGCCTGCCAGAAAATCCGGCCACGCCCCGAACGGTTGGCGTTGCAAAAAAAGTGGATTTTGGGTTGTTTTTTTGTAACGAAAAAGACTTCTGAGCGTCTATAATACAAAAAGGCTAACAGAAGGACAGGTAAGAAAAAATAATGTTTGCACAGACTACTAAATTCAGATTTGTCAGTTTATTTATCACCACTCTTTTCTTTTTGGAGATAGGGATTTGCCTCTGCGAAGCCCAGGAAACCGACAGTCAGGATTCGGCCTTTGGTGAACTAAAGCTTCAGGGCAAATATATCGAGCGCCTGGTTCTGCGGCGAAAGGACAGCCGCACAGAAAGGTTTGACCAGCCGGCCGAGACCATCAAGTTGCAGGTGGGGGAATATCGTTTGTTGGAGACACATCTGAAAGGCGGATACATATGCCGTAGCAGTCGCACACCTACTGGTGATTGGGTTACCATTGCCGAGGATAAGTCGGCAGTGTTAAAAGTTGGTGCTCCTATCAAACCAACAGTGAAAGCACAAAGGCAGGGAAGTGTACTTGTATTGAATTATGAGCTGCTTGGTATAGGTGGCGAAATCTATACCGACTCAAACAGGAACAAGCCGCCGACTTTTACCGTTTACAAGGGGGATAAAGAAATTGCTTCTGACAAATTTGAGTTTGGCTGAGGCGGCACCTGCTCGTACTCGTGGCGAGTACCTCCAACAGCCTTCGGCAAATTGAAGATTATCGCTTCACAGGACATTGGTGAGCTGGGAACAAAAGAAAGCACAGCAGTTGTTTACAATTGGAAGTGGTATTATAGCACGCCGAGCCTCGCATTATGGCTCGTTTTGATCGCTGCCTTCATCTTTATCAAAGCTAACCGCAATCTTCAGGCACTGCTTATCCTTGTGCCTTTACTGATAGTGAACCTGTTGTGGTTAGTATTCAAGAAGGCTCTGGGTTTCAGCTCCGCAGATGCAGAGATGTTTGGCATGGTATTTAACTCGCTGGTAGTAAGTATTACCGTACTATGGCTGTTCGCCCATAAGCTCGGCAATCGCAATCGCTTCGTTACATTTCTTCGGGCTCTCGCGCTAATGGCAGTGCTTGGTCTGGTGGGTGCTATATCCTACTGCGGACTGACATTTTCTCAGCAGACTGAAGGGGCTTTGATAATACTAACTATGTTGGCATTGGCAATGCTGCTTGGCTTTGTCATGGCAGGCTGGCAATGCCGAAATCGCTATAGTAGTTTACGATTTATGCTATATCTGGCCTTCTGGACTGTAGCCGTCTGTCTTGCAAGCATGTTGGTGGTTTTCTTAACTGTGTCTATTATTCAACAAACCACTTTCTCGATTTCTACATTATTGATTATGGTTCCAATAGTAAGCCTGATTTTTGGCGCCTGTTTATATGTGATTGTCTTTCCGTATGTGATTCTGGCTTTGCGGAGTCCTTTTTTCCGCAAGCGTTTTTATGCTTGTTTGCGTTTAAAATCGATGCCCACAACTATCAGCCAGGCTGGCACAGATCGGCCTTGTGAGCAAAACCCAGACCCGGATACATCCGAAAACAATGGTTCTGTTTGAGAAATGCCAAAACAGCAAGCATTTACGTAAGAAAAAATATTAACAAAAGTACAAAAAATCTGTAACATTTCACTGAAATGCACGTCTAAACTTACATAACGAACATAACGGGCTATCGGTCCGACTAAATAATTAACCGTATTGGGAGATTTCGCATATGGGAAATAAAATCTACATTCAAATCGTTGCAGGAATCAGTGTGCTTATCCTGACCTCAGCGGCCGGAGCACAGGATGAGCAGTGGCTGCAATATCACTCAGAGCGCGAGGCACAGCGGATAGTCGGCGATATGGGGACGTCGAATCCAACATTAACGTCTGAGAAGCCGCAGGGCGTTGAACTACCGCAGTTCAAGGCCCAACAACAGTTTTTCGCTCAGTGGTCAACTCCTATGGTCGAGAGCGGCCAACTATGGATAGCACTGGACCGTACGAACAAACAGGGGCAGTGGGACCGGTTGTTTATCGACTCGAACGGAAACGGCCATCTCAACGACGAGACCGCTATCACGGCGTACCGCATGGACCAATACAGTGCGTATTTTGGCCCTGTAAAGGTGGTCTTTGAGGGTGAAGACGGGCCCCTGACTTATCATCTGAACTTTAGATTTTACAACTATAATGAGCAAAATAGACGGTTATATGTATATTCGGGCGGATGGTATGAGGGCACCATCAATGTGGCGGGGGTAAAAAAGTACTGCGTGCTTATCGACCAAAACGCAAACGGCACGTTTGATGATAAATCCCTTGAAGCTCACAAGTGCGACCGGATACGAATCGGCAAAAAAGGTGATCGGGACACCCGTTATGTTGGCAACTTTATCGAGGTTGATGGTGTGCTGTATCGGCCAGAGATTGCCCGCGATGGGGCATACATAAAGCTGAGTAAGGCCGAAGATGTGAAATTTGGAAATATTCGACTGCCTGAGACAATTACTGAGTTTTCCGCAGGCGGAGAGAACGGACTATTTACTCTCAAACCGGAAAAGGGCACCGGTTCACTACTGGTGGGGAGATATCGTATCAATTACTGGGCCATCGAACGCAAAGACGAAAAGGGCAAAAAATGGAAGCTACAAGGCAGTCTGTTCTCACAAAAGGGTGATTTCGAAATTGTCGGGGACAAAGAAACCGAGCTTTCGATTGGTGAACCGATTATTTCCACACTGCAGGCAAGAAAAAATGGTTCAGGATATTCCTTCAGCCAAAATCTACAGGGGCAGCTCGGCGAGCGTATCGCTCTGACCAGCAACGGTGCCCGGCCACCAGCCCCGAAACTCCATATCAAAAACAAAGACGGCACGTATGACCGGCTTTTCAGTTTCGAGTATGGCTGAGGCGGCACCTGTTCGCTCTCGTGGCGAGAGCCCAAAAGCGTAGAAGGAACACTAACTGCAACTGTTGAAGTGGCCGGTCCGTTTAAGATTGAAACCAAACCGCACACTATTACTGTCGAAGGCAAAGCACTCGTTACAGCAGTCGAAGACAGAACACCCACAGCCCGCAAAAAAGCAGGCCGCAAACTGGTCGCCTGGTGGAAGCTTGATGAGGCCAAAGGCAGCAGCGTTACCGATTCATCCGGCAATAACCTTGTCGGCACACTCGTTGGCAATCCGCAGTGGCGCCCGTTAGGGGGCAAGGTCGGTGGCGCACTGGAATTCGATGGTGAAGATGATTATGTGGATATTGATGAGTCTGAGAGTTTAGACATTTCCGGAGACCAAATAACAGTAAGTGCATGGATAAATGCAGAAAGAATTAACGAACGGCAGGTAATTGCTGCGAAAACCGCCTTGGCGGATAATACCTGGTTAGTTGAGATAAATCCCTTGGATTTTAGCGACGGTAAATTGAATTTTTTCTTGAATACAGATGGCCGTGAAACCAACTCCGGAAGCGAAAGCGCTATAGATGTCGGCACATGGTATCACGTCGCATTTGTTTACAATGGAATGGAAAAAATGATCTACATAGACGGAAAATTCGATGCCAGCGAAGCTCATTCTGGAAATATCGCAACTAATGATCAACCGGTCAGGATAGCAAGCTGGGGCGGCCTTAGTGATAGTAGCCAAACGAGACACTTCACGGGAAAAATTGATGACGTCCGCATCTACAACTATGCTCTCTCGGGAGCTGATATTGCAGCGATTTATGCCGGCAAAGAGCTCGGCAAGAGTAAGAGCTGGATAATAATTTCGCTCATTGTAGTTTTAGCCGTCGCGGCAGGCGGATTTGCAATCTACAGAAAAAAAGCAACAAAACTTAAACGGGGAATCAAAAATAAAGAAACGGTAAATACCATGAAGGAGAGTTACTATGCGCAAAAATTGGACGACGGTGTCATGCCTGGGTCTGACGATTATTTTTGTCGCCGGCTTAGCCCCGGCCCGGAGCGAACAAGCCAAACAAATAACCTGTACCGGCAAAGTAGTTGATGCCCAGGGCCGGCCAATCGCCGATGCGAAAGTCAAACTGTACAGGTTGACGGTCAAGCCCGAAACTTTATCGTATGACGTAAAATTAGCACAGGAACTGGCCACCAAAGAGGATGGCGCCTTTACTATCAAAACCGAGACAAGCAGCGACGAATTCTCGGCCCAAAGGATTATCTTGGCCCAAAAGGAAGGCCTGGCCCTGGGTTGGGCCAACTGGCGTTTACGGGAGAATCTTGACGTTGAGATAAAATTGGGCCAGGCGAAGATTCTGACCGGGACTGTGGTTGATGAAGCTGAAAAGCCCGTCGTTGGTGCCGAGGTTAGGATCCTGATGTTGGTGGTGGGAGAGGCTCCGCGTCCACGGTACTTAATAGGAGTCGAACCATTTGATTTGCTGCTGGCGATTACTGATGGGCAAGGCAAGTTCAGCTTCAACAATATTCCCGGTGATGCTACCGCGGAGTTTCTGGTCAAGAAGCCAGGCCGGGCCACGGTCAGTACTTTCGAGCCCCGCGGTGGAACTACGTTGCATTATGCCCCGGGACAAACCGATATCAAGCTGGTTATGCCAGTCGAGGCGAAAATTGAAGGAATCGTTGTGGAAAAGGCAAGCGGCAAGCCGGTTGCTGATATAAAAATAATGGTATCACGAGGTCGCAATCAACCTAATTTCGGCCTAAAGCCGGTCGTCTCCAAAGAAGATGGAACATTCAGCGCCAATGCCCTTGCTGGCGGCAAACATATTTTGCAGATTGTAACGCCGATGGGAAAACCGGCGGATTGGATAACCGAGCCGGTGGAAGTCTCGACAGAGACGGGCAAAACTAAAAGTGACGTGAAAGTGGAACTGAGCAAAGGCGGTTTGTTGGAGGTTGTGGTTACCGAGGCCGTAAGTAAACAACCCGTCGAACAAGCGAGAGTGAGTATTCGACAGCAAGCCGGCAATAAATATTTTGGTGCTCTTTCCGACGAAGATGGAATTGCCCGGATTCGCCTGATGCCGGGAGAATACCAAATGAGCGGGGTTAACAAACAAGGTTATTCGCGGGAAAGTCGTCAGGAGACCATCACGATTGAGGACGGCAAGACGGAACGCATTGAGTGGCAGCTTACCGGCCAGCCGAAAATTACCGGTGTGGTGCGAGATGAAAAAGACAAGCCGGTACAAGGCGTCAAACTGAAAGTTTGTCCAACCGGCGGGCAAGATGTCAGTTCGGATGCTGAGGGAAAATTCGAGGTCAATTGGGACCCTCGTGGTTGGGGAGAACGGGAAACGATTTTCTATCTTGTGGCCCGGCACGAGCAGCTTAATTTGGCTGCTACCGTGGAAATTGATGAAGATACAAGAACGCTCGATATCAAACTTGAGCCCGGCATGACTTTCACCGGAAAAGTGCTGGACCCTGATGGTAAAGGCATTGCGAATGCCCGGATTTTGCCTATGCTGCGGGCGTCAAACTGGGGTTCGTCAATGGGACGCTATATAGAAGCTGATGCTGAAGGGAATTTTGAAGTCAAGGCCATACCGGCTGAGCACAAATACAGCATCACCGCAAGTGCCGAAGGATACGGCCAAAATCGTACCGAAATCAATACGGATGACGCAGTAGATAATCAACTTGATGTAGGGACATTAACATTAGCCGTGGCGAACCTTTCGGTCTCAGGAGTGGTGGTGGATGTGAATGATAAGCCGGTGGCCGATGCCAGAATCTCTACCTCCGGCGAAAGTCAGCCATATCGCAATACGCAAACAGATGCTGAGGGCAAATTCACGATTGAGAAAATCTGCGCCGGAAAGATTCGAATCAGTGCAAATATAAGTGGTAAAACACGATTGTACGGCAATGTCGAAACCGATGGCGGGGCGACCGATGTCAGGGTCGTGATAAGCGAAAGACCATCAACTTCTCGCTATGTGCCGAAGCGGCCCCCTTCGCTTGTTGGCAGGCCCTTACCTGAACTAAAAGACCTGAAAATCAAACTCTCATCGGCTGATACTGACGATAAGATGCTCCTTGTCTGCTTCTGGGATATGGAGCAGCGGCCGTCACGGAATTGCATTATACGACTTGCCAAACAAGCCGAGCAACTCAAGCAAAAAGGCGTAACCGTTGTAGCCGTGCAAGCCTCAAAAATTGATGAAGATACGCTTGATGAATGGGTGAAAAAATATAACATTCCCTTCACCGTCGGAATGGTTCAAGGCGATGTGGAAAAAAGCCGTTTCGCCTGGGGCGTCCGCTCACTTCCCTGGCTGATTCTGACTGACCGCGAGCATATCATTTGCGCCGAAGGCTTCGCGCTAAGTGAACTGAGCGAAAAGCTTAAACAAATAGATGGAAACTAAAGTGATGAAAGAGAGTATAGTGGATAAGCCCATGTGGAGAGCGACATTTTCTCTTTTGTTGGTCCTCATTTGGACACAGATGTCCGCGGCACAAACCGTAGGTGGGCGAGTGGTAGATGAAAAAGGCGATGCAATCAGTGGCGTGAAAGTTAAGGTTTCCTGGTTTGATTCACCCAGCCATGGGACTGAAAGAGAGTGTACAACCGATGCTCAGGGGCGCTGGCAGGTAGCTTTGCCGGCAGATGTGGATGACGTTATTAATGTCTACCTTGCCCATCACGATTACATCAGTGATAAATCTTCCCGCAAAAACAAGCCGCCCATGTCCCGTTTACGTGACGGCACAAGTATCATGGTGATGAAGAAAGGGCTAAAGGTGAAGGGCATTGTCCGGAGCCATGATGGCAAGCCCATAGAAGATGCGTTGATTTTACCCCATGGCTATTATGCCACCACTGCCCCTGGAGCAGCGATTGAGGATTCCACCACTGCACGAACTGCGGCCGATGGTAGTTTTGCCTTGACCAGCCTCGAGCCCGGTCCCAGAGAACTCACGGTAACAGCAATTGGCTTTGGTCCCGAGAGTGTTCCGGTGGACGTTGTGGTAAATATGACAGCGGTTAAGATTGTGATGCGTCCCGGAGGAACGTTTCAAGGACGGGTCTTGGACGAAGACGGCAAGCCAGTGGAAGGAGCGGGAGTATATACCCGGATCTGGGAGATGCGGCGTAGACACATTGTTAATCTGACGACTCGCACGAATGCTGAGGGCCATTTTAGGATCACCGACGCTCCCCGTGAGGGCAGTTTGGAATTCTATATTAGCAAGAGAGGGTTCCTGTCCCCACATTACGAAGTCTATTTTCCACAAGAGGAACCTTATAAAATCACATTATACCGGCCACTCATCATCTCCGGTAGCGTGGTCGATGACAAGACAGATACACCTATTACAGACTTCGAGGTCAGTGACGGTATTTTGTGGCCTTATTGGAGCAAGATATCCTGGCGAAGGCCACAGGTTGTCCATTCTAAACGAGGAACTTTCCGCAGAACCATCGGACGCTTCGTATTCAGGCAGTCCCTGCCATCATGTGCTGTTAGGATAATGGCGAAAGGGTATGTCCCTGGGGCAACACCGTTGATTCAGGTGGGTGAAAAACCAGAACCGTTTGTTGTGCGGTTGCATAAGGGCAATCCCTGGACAGGGTTTGTCAACGATTCTGCGGGAAAGCCGGTACTGAATGCAAATGTTGCCTGGATCGGTCCGGGTCACAAGGCCTTTGTCAAAAACGCCCGACTTCAACCTCAATACCACGCTTCGCCGGAATGGATTGTCCAGACTAACACCAGCGGTCGCTTTGAGTTGCCTCCCAGCAGGACGGAAGGCTGGATTCTGGTGTTGCATGAGACCGGCTATGGATGGTGGCACTCAAGACGTTTCGTTCGTAATTCCACAGTTCGCTTAACCGCGTGGGCGCAAATTGAAGGGATGGTTCACATCCCTGATGCGAACAATCATTCTACGCAACTCAAAATAGAGCCTATTGAAGACAGCAAACAAACTGCGGTTGTACCGATCCAGTGGTTTTTCACGGAAACCTCTCACATAGACGGGCGATTTTCTTTTGATTATGTGCCTTCTATTTCTCTGGGGGTCGGACACATTTCAGAGGATAAGTTTTTTCTGGGAAAATATATAACACCTCAGCCCGGCCAAAAAAGTAAAGTCGTGATAACTACCGAAAGAACAATGCCGATTTCTGTTCCTTCGCTTGTAGACAGCGCTTTGCCTGCAATGGAAGATATCAAGATTGATTTTGAGCTCGAACAGGCAAAGGGCCTACGTCTGCTGTTGTGCTTCTTCGACATGAACCAGCGACCGTCGCGTAATTGCATTATGCGACTCGCCAAACAAGTTGAGCAGCTTAAACAAAAAGGCGTAACCGTTGTAGCCGTGCAAGCCTCGAAAGTTGATGAAAACGCACTCAATAAATGGGTAAAAAATTACAACATTCCCTTCCCGGTTGGAATGGTGAAGGGCGATGTGGAAAAAAGCCGTTTCACCTGGGGCGTCAAGTCTCTTCCCTGGCTGATTCTGACAGACCATGAACATATCGTAAGGGCAAACGGTTTTTCATTAGCCGAACTCGATGAAAAAATCCAGTCCACTGAAAAATAGCTGACGGCGTTAAGAGAGGGTATGCATCATGCGGAAAATTTGCGTATTAGTATGGTGTCTTTTTCTAACGGCCACTGCTCTCGGTCAGCAGACCGGACCGTTCACCCTAACCGGCAAGGTCGTGGATTCCAAGGCCCGGCCCCTCGTCGGTGCCGAGGTCGCAGCCTACGAAAAGCTCTATAATTATTCAAGCAGGCAGGAGTACACGAAGTTACTGGACCAAGTTAAAAAGACCGATGTGAACGGTCATTTTGTTCTAAATGCCGATATTAGCTCCCAACGCAATGTGTTTATAGTCGCACGGAAAAAAGGTCTGGCCGTTGGCTGGGACGTCTTGAACTATAGCAGGAGCGACGAACCCCAGGGCAATTTCAACATCATCCTGGAGCCGCCTTGTGTTTTGGCAGGGGTTGTTGTGGATGAAACCGGCAATCCCGTTGCCGGGGTTAAGGTTCAAGCCATACCAAAAACCAGCTATTTGTCTCGGCTTGAGCAAAGACCTGTTCTTGCACCGGAACAGTGGTTTACCACTCAAACTGATGCCAAAGGGAATTTTAGCTTCCATAATTTTGCTGCTGACGTAAGTACAGATTTTTGGGTGGAAGCTCCAGGCAAAGGGTCTGTTTACGAATATACGACCCACTGGACAAGCTCGTGCGGATTTGAGGCGGGCCGGACTGATATTCGGCTGGTTCTGCCGCAAGAGGTGGCCATCCGGGGGCGGGTCGTTGACGCAGAAGGCGGCAGTCCTGTTGCAGGTGCACACGTGCTCATCAAACCGGATAATATTAAAGAGCATAAAAATCCATATTGCCCTAACCAGACTATTTCAGGACAGAACGGGCAATTCAATTTTGAAGGAGTCCCCCCGGGTAAACACTATATAAATTTGTCTGCCCCCCAAACAACAGAATTAGTGGACAAAAGGGTCAAGTTTGATGTGCAAGCTGACCAGGAAGTTAAAGAGATAACTGTGGCACTCGATAAAGGCGGATTAATCGAAATCATCGCACGCGAGGAAGAAACGAATAAACCTGTTAGCAACCTTCCTATATATTTCTGGCAAGCCATACAGGATGAACATTCCAATTTTTACAAGTACGCAATAACCGGGAAAGAAGGTAGGTTACGAATTTGGGCGCCACCGGGAGAGTGCAAACTGAGTACCCGCTATGACAGACGTTTTCTACAGACTTATGAAAACCAGGTGATTGTAGCCAAAGGGCAGACTGCAAAGTTGGAGGTTGTGTTGAACAATTACCAAAGTGTCTCGGGGCTCGTGCTCGATGAAGCTGGTCAACCAGTCCCCGGAGTATTAGTGGAGGAAGTCCTTACCAACGAAACCGGCGGATTCGAGGTTGGTTTTGATCCGAGTAGTCCTTGCAAAACGTTAATCGCTCGACACATAGAACGCAATCTTGCGGCAATAGTAGATGTCAAAGATTATTCAAAGCCGCTGACAGTTATCATTAAACCTGCTTTGTTAATTACAGGAAAGGTGACCGATGCGAATGGCGTAGGTATTCCGGCTGCCAGATTGTCATTATATGTCAATCTACCGGGTACCCTCTTACGATTCGGAGCAGAGGTGCTTACCAATTGCCAGGGACGTTATGCGATGACGGCAGTTCCGCCACCGGCAGGATTTGGCTATCGGCTGTCAGTGTATGCAACTGGGTACGGGCCTGACACGTATAAGCGCGTTTCGATCATGGGCGAGCTGGGAAAGACTGTGGAGATAGAAACCATTGTGCTTCAATCGGCAGACCAATCGATCTCAGGTGTGGTGGTCGATGGCGAGGGCGAACCCGCTGCCGGAGTGCCGATATTTTTGCATGGAAGAGATCAGCCTAAAAGAAGTACCGCAACCGATAACAATGGCCGGTTCACAATCAAACGAATTTGCAAAGGACGGCTCCGGCTACAGGCAAACTTTGGCAGCAGTCCCGGAGGGGCCGGCTTCCTCGAAGCCCAGGGCGGCGATAAGGACGTAAAGATTATTCTGGAACAAGAGGGTGTTCATAGACCTCAGTTTTCATTAGTGAACAAGCCCTTACCTGAACTGAAAGACTTGAAAATTGACGTGTCGCCGACCGATGCCAGAGACAAGATGATACTTGTCTGCTTCTGGGATATGCAGCAGCGACCGTCGCGGAATTGCATTATACGACTCGCCAAACAAACCGAGCAGCTCAAGCAAAAAGGCGTAACCGTTGTAGCCGTGCAAGCCTCGAAGATTGATGAAAACGCACTCAATAAATGGGTAAAAAATTACAACATTCCCTTCCCGGTCGGAATGGTTCAAGGCGACATCGAGAAAACCCGTTTCGCCTGGGGCGTCAAGTCTCTTCCCTGGCTGATTCTGACAGACAAAGAACACACGATCCGCGCAGAAGGTTTTTCGCTTGCTGAAATGGATGACAAAATTAAGGAGATTAACGATGCGGAAGAATAAAGAGGTAATCGCAGTTGCTGTAATGGCAATTTGGGTGGGCTTTGTGAATGCAGAGTCCAGTATCAACTCATCCGGTGTGGGTAACGCAGATGCTGCTGCTGTTTGTGTACTATCAGGAAAGGTGGTTAATTTCGATACCGGCAAACCAGTGCCTTATTTTCATCTTTCATATTTCCATGGCAACGGTGCACTCATTGAACACTTGGAGACAGACGAACAAGGTAACTTTCGTGTCACAGCCCCAAGGAATAGCCGAAGGTATTTTAAGTTTACTCTATCACGCCAGAAACGGGGAACAGGAACATATCTCATCGACCGGGATCGACAGAGACAAATTGCCTCCCAACCTTTCCGCGGAGTCGTTAGGGACGATATGACAGATCTTATCTTTCAAGTTAAACTCTGGCCAGTCAAAGTTCTTACTGGAAAAGTGCTTGATAAAACAGGCCAGGCAGTAAACAACGCCTCAGTATATATTCACTGCGATGTACCCGCTGTTAAAACGGACGCCACCGGTACCTTCAAGATACAGGTGGCTCCTACAGACCGAAACTTTGATCTGTTTGTGATTTCCGAGGACATGAACCAAGCAGGATTGGTGCGTTTGAAAGCAGGTACAACTACTGCAACGATACATCTTGAACCCACGGCGAGTTACACGGGGCGTGTCATAGACATAAAAGGCCAAGCCGTCGGGCCTTTCAAACTCATTTTGGGTTTACGCCTCAATGGAAGCCGTAGCGACTGTCTGCAAAAGCAGATACAGGCCGATATCGATGGGACTTTTACACTCGACTATTTATACCCGAAAGTGAGCTACCGTGCCTGGTGGTTTCCGGATGAACAAATCAATCGTACCATCGGGGAATTTGGAGGGAAAAGCATCGATCTTCCGAAGTACAAGCCTGCCGAACAGATCGAGATCGTTGTTGAACAGTATCTCAATAAGCTTTCAGGGAGGGTCATAAACGCCAAAGGAGAACCAATTGAAGGCGCAAAAATCATGGTTCTCACCTCACATGGCATTCAGGCGCAACATAGACAATCTAAAGCGGTCTATAGCAGCGATGGTGGGGAGTTTAATCTCCAAAACCTTACTAACGGCGAAGTACTCTTCAATGTCTATGCGAAGGGATACAAGAGCCGACATGTCTGGGCACCAACTGATTCGGCTGATCTGGAGATCATTTTAAAACCGTTGTCAGAAATGGGCATCTGTGAAGTCTGGGTGGTAGATGATGAACATCAACCAATTCCAAATGCTCCTGTCAATTTGCATTTCAGTGTTATTGAATCTGGCAAGCTTTTGACATCCCACACCGCCATGACTAATACAGAAGGTAGAGCTGAATTCAAGGTAAAGGATTTCGGCGATAATGTTCGGGCCCTTGGGACAATTTATTGCGATTTGGATGGCTATGATCTGGCCTATAATAGTGTCTCGGATAATTCCGATTCCCAGGAAAAGCTTGTTCTTCACAAAGCTGGTGAACACTGGGGCGGTAAAATCGTAGATCCGAAGCTAAATCCTGTTGCCGAAGCGAAACTTTATTTGAGAAGTATGGCACAAAGGGTAAAGACCCCACAAAGAAAGACCGTTCAATCGTTGGGTCAATCGGTTTTTCGGGAACTATCGGAGTTGACTTTGCTGGCTCGAACAGATGCAAATGGGGATTTTGTATTGAAGCGGTTTAATAAGAAGGACTTCGTCAGGATTACTGTCAAGGCTCCCGGATATAAAAGTCAAGATATTGACTTTTCGCCGGAAGATGGTATCTCGACCATTTCCAGTTTTGGCACTTTTTCCAAGTTCAAAGACGGTGTTTTTCAACTGTCTACCGGCGTTGCAATTGTCAAAGGCATGTTGATAGATGAATCTTCGGGAAAACCTCTACCGGATGCGACTGTGCAGCTTAGAGCTGATAATAATCTCAATCGTGATGTCATAACAAATGAACAGGGGGCCTTTTTTATTGAAGACTTAGAGCCTGGAGAATATGTGCCTGTTCTAAGTAAAATTGAAGGTGGCACTGATAAAAACCTTGTGTGTGTCCCTGATATCTTTACTGCCGAAGCCGGCAAGACTTTGCAGGTGACACTCAAAGCGCAGGAAGGTATCCTTTTGAAAGGTCGCTTGATAGAATCAAAGACCCAACGACGTCCCACAGACAGAAGGGTATATATTGACGCATGTCTGAAATCGCGTCAGGTGATATCTTCTGATTCTATTGCGAAGGATGGAAGTTGGGAACTGTTACTTGCCCCGGGTAATTATGATTTTTACTGTTCTATTTTTATCGAGGATATTTCACGCTTCATAGATAATGATGAACCTTTATCCATGACAGTCGAGAAGGGAAAGAATTACAACAATCTGGTACTTGAAATTAGCGACCAGGGTTCTCTGTTAATGCAGCCGCCTTCACTTATAGGCAGACCTTTGCCGAACTTAAACGATTTCAAGATCGACCTATCGGCGGCCGATTCCGATGGCAAGATGATACTTGTCTGCTTCTGGGATATGCAGCAGCGACCGTCGCGGAATTGCATTATGCGACTCGCCAAACAAGCTGAGCAGCTTAAACAAAAAGGCATAGCTGTTGTTGCAGTTCAGGCCTCGAAGATTGATGAAAACAAACTCAATCAATGGGCGAAAAAATACAAAATTCCCTTCCCGGTCGGAATTGTGCAAGGCGATGTGGAGAAAACACGTTTCACCTGGGGCATCCGCTCACTTCCCTGGCTGATACTGACCGACCCGGAACATGTTGTCATCGCAGAGGGCTTTGGCATTGATGAGCTATGGGACAAATTAGAGAAGGCAAATAATGTCAAATAACAAAGTAGAACTTCGTAGTATGAAATCAGTCCTTTGTACAGTGCTGGCTCTTCTGGCCGTAGCTATGGGAGTCGTCAAGGCTGCAAAGTTGCCTAAACCGAAGACAATCGCTGATATCAAACCACCGTTCGCATTTACAATACGCACAGCCACCCCGGATGGAAAGCCTCAAGTGGGAGTTAAGATTCACTGCCGGCACCCAAGGTATGAACGCGAACCACACATTGTTGATATGACCTCAGAGACGAACATTGAAGGATTGGCAATATTCAAGGTTATGGAAGCGAATCTAATTAAGGATCCGTTTTTTAGGTTTGAGGTGGTTGATGATGACTTCATCAGTAGTGTGAGAGCAGTCGACATATCATCGGTTGATAGGCAATTCGATCATACATTTAAGGTCCTGCCTGCCCAAATATTTCAGTTGCGTGTGGTGAACGATAAAGGCTGGCCTCTTGAAGGTGCTACTATAGGCCTTAGAGCTGATAATACCACTTCCAGTAGGGACAAAGCATCTACTTTTAGAGGAAAAGCGACCGCAGTTACAAACTCCAAAGGCGAGGTGGATATACGTTTTGCCGACATAATTGCGACCATCACGTCTGTGGCACCTGAATATGCCCTCAGGATTGTGAATGGTGTTAGGCTGTCCGAAAAAAAATCTTATGTTATTGCACTTGGTCAAGGTCGGGAAATTCCAGGGAACATCGTGGATTCCGAGGGCAATCCAATGGCTGATTTTGTGGTCCGAGCACAAAAGATGGGTATCCCTCATTATCACGTACTTGAGGCACGCTCAGATACGAAAGGACATTTCGTTCTCAGGAATACTTCCGAAGGACGGTGGAGAATCACAACAAGGGCTGCAGAGCCATCTATAACAAATTTTGTAGCGCCTGTCGAAGTAGTGCTCAAGGAAGGTCAGGTAATAGATGAAGAGCGGGTCAAGAAGACCATTGATTTGGAAGCCAAGCCCGGATTCCGAATCAAGGGCAAGTGTATTAGTCAGCACAATCTTAGCGGAGCTTTCAATTCCATGCCGTGGGGTAAGAAAGGCTATCTCATCGGTGTGGGCACGTCCAAACCAGAACGGACCTTCCAACAGGAATGGACCGACGAACAAGGCTCATTTGATATTTGGGGCCTTGCCTGCAATGCGAAGGGATTCGTCAACTTTGTCGGCATACCGGGATTCTACACGTTTGTCAAAATACCTGTTGATTATTCGTTCTTTAAAGTGTCTAACTCGCTCAACTTTGAAAACGTTCCACCAGGCACATATGATGGCATCGAGGTGCATTTCCTTCTCACGGGACGGGTAATAGGAAGGGTGACAGATCTCCTGGGGCATGGCTTGCAGGGAGTCAAAGTCGTACCCAAGCCGTACGGGCTTGGTGTCTTGCAACCTAACGAAGCAGGGCGATTTTATGGTCCCCTTCCACCTGTTGATAACGTGACTTTGTTAGTGAGGGAATTAAAGACAGGAAAGCTGCTCTTTGAGAGCGAACCGGTTGCCGTCAGGGAAGGGCAGATTATTGAAAAACAACTGGCTTTTGACCCACCTGAAGATTCTGATGTGTGGCCCTCTCTTCTTGAAAGCCCGCTACCGAGATTAGAGTTCGTTGGTCTTACCGTCGATGACCGGAAGTTCAAAGACAGAAGGATACTCGTCTGCTTTTTCGATATGCAGCAGCGTCCATCGCGGAATTGCATTATGCGACTCGCCAAACAGGCTGAGCAGCTCAAAGAAAAAGGCCTAATCGTTGTCGCTGTCCACTCATCTAAAGTTGATGAAAACATACTCAATGAATGGGTAACGGAGCACAACATCCCCTTCCCTGTCGGAAGCGTTCAGGGCGATGAAGAGAAAACCCATTTCACCTGGGGCGTCCGCTCACTCCCCTGGCTGATTCTAACAGATAGAAAACACATCGTCCGGGCGGAAGGTTTTGCAATACCCGAACTTGATCAGAAGATAAATGCAATCACTCAAAAGTAAGGTTTAACTATTCCTGTCAGCGACTATGTACATCTTTTAATAGCGATGGGTAGGATGAACCATGGGGATTATGGCAATTACTGCAACCTTGTTCACCCAGTGCGTGAGCTGAGCCTTGGAACTTCGATTTATCGTAGCCGGACCCGACAGATTTGGCTGGGAAAGATATACCAGCAGGCGGATCACCATCGTGGCAGGTCAGACAGAACGCCGTGCGTGTGCCTGTCCACGCCTTGGTTCCGCCGGAATCCGGGTCAATCAAACTCACGACACCGTTGCCATGTTTGCTATTGTCGTGGCATAACAGGCAGTCTTTGTCCTCGATCGTGCCGGAAATGTGCTTGGAAGCCGTATCGAATTCTCCACCCGACCCAAGGATTTGTCGGCGACCATACACACCCACACCATCCCGAGGATGGCATTGGGCACACGAGCCTTCCTTGATGCCGAAGTTGGCGTTGCCCATTTCTCCTACATGGCAGTTTGCACAGTCTTGCAACTTCGCGTGGTGATAATCTGAGTCGCTGTGACAATCTATGCAGCCGTCTTGTTGGGGTAAGGTTACATTAAGTGTGCATGTGCCGGAACTGATTTTTCCGGTCCAAACCGTTTGCGTGGGAGCCGGTTCGATTTGAGCTAACGTATTCTCGTCGAATGTGTTGTGGTACACGGCGTGGAACTGGCCGGCAATAGATGTCCCCTGGTCGGAAGCGGCAACGATTTTACCATCGATTTTAGTCTCGAAAGTCCCTCCCGGTGCGATTGTTTGTACTGGACTGCTGCGCCGTCCACGCATACGAAACCGACCGGCTGCGCGAGAGGCTTCTATCTTCAAAGTTTGACCAATGTCATTATTAATGACAAAGCGTTTGATGGCATCGGTCGGTTGGTAGTAGAAGTTAATGGGTTCATCTGTGGTGTTTTCAAATTTCAACTGGGCAGTAACATCTTCACCGATGCTCAACTTTTCCGGGTCAAAGCTGAGCCCGCAGCGCAGGCCGTTGACCGGCTGGCTCCATTGTGGTACCGGTGGCGGCGGCATGCGGCCCCCGTTAGCGATAAGCTTCTTCAAGGTTTTTTCTACAGGGGGAAGCTTGAAATCAAATGGCCCCCGGCCGGCGTAAAAGGCAACCTTGCCATCAATATCGGTAACGGTAACGCGGACAGGAGCGGCTTGATAGGCGTTATTGACCTTGCCGTCCATGCCGTCGATGACCATCGGTATGGTAAACTTGTACTTAGCGACACATGCGGTTGCCAGGATAACTCGCTCATCGAGGTTTTTTGGTCTGCCAAGGATGCCCGTTTTATTGCCCGGCTTTAACAGGTTAGGATGGGCCTCGCTGACATAAACGATTAGGAACTCAATATAATCATTGTACGACGCGTACAATCTTTCAATCTCCGCTGCGCGGGATGTGAAAGGTGGTCAGGTATAGCTGGACATGATTAAGCAGACTGGTTTTTTGCCGCGGAAGGAGGATAATCTGACCGTATCCTTTTCGCTTATTACTCCGATAGGTCTTCCTGTATCGTCTGTTTTGAGCGTCAGTTTGGGCAGCTCAAAATCGGGAGCGAGCTGGCCCAGCTTGACCAGTGGATTTCTGGCCCCTGCGTCTCCCGACGCAAGTCGGGGCAGCGGGTCGGCGCTTCGAGCCTGTCTTGCTTGGCCGCTGGAAAACTCTGCTACCAAGGCCAAGAGAAAAAATATGGTCATCAAAGAAGCAACTGTATTTCGAAGAACTTTTCTGCTTGTTCGTCTCATTACCAACTCCTAATAATAAATTCAGAACTTATTCTATTTTGCCTAATTTAAAACGCTAAATCAACAATTATTATTGCAACTTTTTTTATTTCTTAATATCGAGAAGAAATATGCTCCATATTAATCCTTTGCAGGTGGGATTGTTGTTTTTGAAGACCCAAATATACTGCCGAGAGTCAATGCGCCGGGGCCGCAGCCGATACACTCGAGGCAGCGATTACACCGCAAGTCGTTAGGACTTTTCTCCGGCTCTATCCCGTATTCGCACAATTTATGACAGCGCTCGCAGTTAGTGCACTCATCGGGATTGAACCGCAGGAAAAATGCTGAGACGCGATTGAAAAGTGAAAATATCGCACCAAGAGGACACAGTATCCTGCACCACGGCCTTTTTATGAAGAAAACAGCTATTAGAAACAGGCCAAGGATAGTCAGCTTCACTGCGTTCGGCCAGGCAATCTGCTGGCCTGCAGTCGCCTGGCTAATCATATTGGGCACAGCCGCTTCGATTGCCCCCGCCGGACAAACCCGACAGATAAAAAGCGGATGCCCTTCTCCGAAGAAGTAGGGCACAGCTAACACGGTACCAATCAGCACTACATAACGCAAATACCCGGCCCATTTAGGCAGGTCAAACTTCGGCGTTGGAATCTTGGCGACCAGGTCCTGGAGAAAACCGAAGGGACATACCCACCCGCATATAAGCGAACCGAACAAAACGCCGACCGCGATTAACAGGCCGACCGCCATAAACGGAAAAATATGCAGTGCGCTGAACTGGGCGATGACGCCGATAGGACAGGCGAAAGTTGATAACGGACATGCGTAACAATGAAAAACAGGCGAGCACATTGTATGCAAACGCAGGCCCAATGGGTCCAGCCAAACCAGCAGGAATGCCGATTGTACCCACATTCGCCAGCCAAGCAGTTTTGAAGCGAGATTGCTTAATCTACTTTTTTCGACCATGGCCACCATGGTCTCCTTTTTAACCTGGTCACGTAGGACAGGCTTTAGGCGCCTCACCGGTGTATGTTTGCTTAACCTTCCCTGATTTATCTCGCGCTACGCCGCCCACTGAAGCTTCTTTGACAAGAGCGGGTTCCGACTTGGTAATCGACACGGAACCGCCTTCCACACTGGTTGCAATTTGTATAGAATGAAAGAACGCGCCGTAGGTGAGTAAAGCCACCCCAAGCAGAATCAGCAGGCAAAAAAGGATGATTTTTGTTTTTTTTGTCAGCATGAAAACCTCATCCATTGATATACAGTTTCTGTAATCACCTATTTTATTTTTTATATCGGCCAAGTACAAGCAAATAGTTTTGCTTTAGTTCGCCGCTGTAATAAATGGCGGAGGCGAATGGGAATCGAACCCACCCGGGACCTTATCAGCCCCACACTGGTTTTGAAGACCAGGGGCACCACCAGGCACCAGTCACCTCCGCAAAGGCTTTGTTTATTATTTTATCAGATACCATATTAATAAATCCGCTTTGTCCTGTCAATGAGTAAGTGCCCCGTTTGAAATTGGCTTTGTTTGGGTTTGAATTGGGTTTGAATTGGGTTTGTTTTTTCATAGCCCATATCCACATTTTTCTTCATAATCCTTTGTAAATACAGACTTTGCATCAATTTTGCCCTCTGGCAAATTGGGTTTGATTGGGTTTGAATTGGGTTTGTTTTCACCAAGTGTCCAATTGGATTTATTTTCGTAATCCGTTGTATTATATGATTTTACGTTCATTTGACTTTTTCGGAAATTGGGTTTGTTTTGCATAAAAAGGAGCTGATTTGTAGAGGGTTCTCGATAGATGTAGAGGGGCGAGGGAGTGAAGCGTGAATCGTGAAGCGTATCTCGATACGAAAAATACGAAATTCGAAGCACGAAATTCGAAACAATATAAAAATCTAAATGATCCAAATTCAAAACTTTGCTTTGCTTGGCTTTATTGCCAAATGATGCTTTTTGGCGTGTCCAGCACCAAATTACGGCAACAGCCTATTTGGTGCGGGACGATTCGTGCGGTTCTCCGCTAAATCTATCGCCTGCTGGCGGTTTATGTTAGCCTGTTAGCTAACATGGGCGTATTATACCAAATTTTGAGTTTGATTTCAAGTAGATTTTAAATAAATGTCCGAGACACGGCACTGTATTCTGGACGCTCGTTAGTGAGGAGTGAGCTAAAGTGGACTAAAGTGCCTAAAGTGCCTAAAGTGAACTAAAGTGCCGGTGAAGGGGAAGGTTAGGCTGTTCAAGGTTGTCGCTTAAATGAGTTTTAACGGGGAAGAGAACCCCCGGCAGAGAAACAGAGAAGCCTGCACCGGGGGTAAACTCCAGGACGGATGGCGGATAGCTGAGAAAAGGAGAATATCGAATATCGAACAAGGAATATTGAATGATGAAGTGCGGAGGGCGGATAGAAGATAAGCACTAAATCCGAAGCTCTCAACAAATCCAAACCTCAAATGACAAAAGACAGCATAACATACTATACCTTACAGTGCGAGGTATGGCTTGATATTTCGGCTGGGGGTTGAAGGCAGGCTCTTCGGCTTCCGACTACGCTAACAGGCTCGTATGAGCAGATCTGGTAACGTCTGAGCGGGCGAGGGTGAAAGGGAAGGTTAGGCTGTTCAAGGTTTTCGCTTAAATGAGTTTTAACGGGTGAGAGAACGCCCGGCAGAGAAACAGAGAAGCCTGCACCGGGGGTAAACTCCAGGACGGATGGCGGATGGCCGAGAAAAGGAGAATATTGAATATCCACCGCTATGCAATTAGTTTGTCGAATTGCCCAAAATTAAGTGATAATCCAAGGATTAAAACGGTTGAGTACGCCGTTGCCTAAGTCAAATCCCTGTATTAAGCGAAAAGAAATTACCTATTTGGTTATCATTTTTTGTTTGACAGATTATAGTTGGTTTGTATTTTATATGGGTACAACAGCGGCTGGGATTCCTCTGAATGACGAGTAAGTTCGGGATGTTATACGGAAACCATATAATCAGTAGTTATGACAAGGAGTTTTTATGATATGGAAATCCGAATATCTATAATCGCTCTTATTATATCGATTGCGAGTTTTCTTTTTGCTCTTGCTACACATCTCCGTCAAGTAAGACTACAAGTTATTCAGAGTTACCAAAAAATGCGAATAGATGTGTATGAGATGGTCCTTAGTTTGTCGAAGCTAGTTCGTGAGTTATCTCTTGAGGCTTCAAATCAAAGCAAAGAAAGTATGGCCATATTAAACAATAACATAGCCTGCCTCAAAGATATGAAAGACATGATACTGAAAATAAGCAAGATCTCGCCTTGGCTTTCATGTCTCCCGGGCTATAGCATACTGGAAATGGAGCGAGAACAACTAAAAGGTCATATAGAAGAACTCAAGAGAGATGTTAAGGCCGCTTGTGAGTCATACGGCAACGGTGATTTGCCTCAGTTCCAAGAATTCATGCAGGATATTAATAAAGTGGGCGACGAATTGGCATAACCAGCTGGTTCAAGGGACTCGCGATGCTCGCCCCTGACCAGCATCGTTAGGCGCCCACAAAGTCAACTATGTACGCCCCTTGATCAGGCTCAGAGAAACTCTATGGCTATCTCGTGGAAAGAATATCAGGAAGAAGCGGCTTCATTTTTCAGGTCACTCGGCCTTGATGTCTCAACAGATGTCACTGTAGAGGGTGTGAGGACGACCCACGATGTAGATGTGCTTGTTAAGTCGCACTACGTAGGATTTGAAATTACTTGGCTTGTCGAATGCAAGCATTGGAAGACGCGCGTATCGAAACTCCATGTACTTGCCTTACGCGAAATCGTCGCCGACGTCGGGGCAGATCGCGGAATCCTGTTGTCGGAAGCTGGGTTCCAAAGCGGGGCCATTGAAGCAGCAAATCTCACAAACGTTCAAGTCACCACGCTCGCTGAGGTTAGCGCTACCGCTAAGAACGACATTTATTCAATGCGCTTGCGGGAGCTCTATGACCGGATCGAAAAATGTAATGATCGTTACTGGGACATTCCTAAAGACCAAAGAATTGAGCATGGGCTCCGCCCTGAGGTATACGAATGGGCCTACTCGGGAGCACGTGTAATAGAGCTATGCAGAGATTTGTTGTCCCGAGCGTTTCGTGGTCTTTATCCGGTTAAGAGTGAAGTGCTCGCTGCCCTAGTCACTCCGGGATTACCTGAACAATTTAATTCCCCTGAGGAGGTTGTTGCCGTAGTGGAACCTATGGTTAGTGAGTTGGAGCAAAAACTAGGTGCGTGTGAGGCTGGCCGCCGAGGCACCTAACAATCACATACACTCGGACAGCAAAAAGCGTCGCTTTGCTCCGTTTTGCATGCCGGTGATTTGCGGGTATTAGTTGCCGCTAACTTACGATAGAATCATGGTTGAAGGAACTCTAATTGCAGCTTTTATCACTTGTGATTCAGTGTACTTGCTTTCAGATGGCAGAGTCGTTAACACTGATACTGGGCAGGTACACAACACACACTCAAAAGTACACAAACTGTCCGAGCGTTGTGGATTGCTTGTAGCAGGTGCGTACATGCCGAAACTTCCAAGAACGGTCTCCAAAATTGCAGAGGAACGAGATATGAACAACGTAGAGCAAGTTGCTCCAATCGTTCGCCAGGAAATGGAAGCCACATGGCAACTTCTTAAGAATCGGGAATCACCCGAACGAATCCATCGAGCTAGAGCCTTTGCGTTTGTTGTAGGTTTTGATTCATGTAATGAACCTCGGCTTTTCTACATCGACAACAAATCAGAACCAGCGTTTAGCCTTCAGGAGAGACATTTATTCGGAGATGGCAACGACATTGAGATAGGATCATTATCCACAGGTAGCGGTGAGATAGAAGACCCCTCAGGAATGTTATGTGAAGAGATTCGGGCACGCCTACCAATTCGCGACACGTTACAGCAGTTGCTCATTGCTTCATTCAACGGGGTAAAAAATGTTCTTTCTTCTCAGTACGAGAGAATCGGTGGCGAAACATTTATTCTGACTCTCAAAAAGAAATAAGCGATGACAAGGGAATTAAAGGATTAAGGTAACATCTTTCGATAAGTTGTGCTTGATAATGAAAGAGGCATAGGGTAGGGTTTGCCCCAACTTAAAGAATGTCACTTGCTTTGATCGGTGGGCTAAAGCCCACACTACATTACTGTGGAGCTTTGCGACGCAGAGGACGGCTGGAATTAAGTATGGTGTCCCCGGAATTAGTAAGTCGTTTTCAAGGGATTACTTATGGACTTTGGTCAAAGGGGTGTTATACTGAGGCTCGGAGAGGTAAGGAGTTTTATACGGAAACCATATATACATAGTTAAGCCGACTGTAATGACTGGAGAAGCGAATTGAAGCAATTTGTAATCCAGATTATCGCGTTCTCAATCATTGGGGGCGCTGTGTGGGGTTTATCACGGCTCCTTCGCTGTAAATCCCTTGATTCCGGCATTGCCAAGCCCAGAAAAAGTTCGCTTGAAGCCTTGGCTGCAGTGGCATGTAGCATGCTCTTCCTTGGTTTGCTAATGCTAAGACAGCGACTGCGGCACGGGCCAACGCCCGGCTCAGGGCCAAGATTCGAACAACTCAGCGATCTCATCCCTCAGCTTGTCGTTTTGGTCGTCTATTTCTTGCCTGCGGGGATCTTTATATTCAAAGCTCGTGAACCTCTCAGGAGTGCCGGTATTACGAGGGTGAATCTTTGGGCGTCTCTTCTGATTGGAGCCGCTCTGGCAGTATTGACGTTCTACTTCCAGCCAGGCGGCCTGCTTGCCAAGCTCGGGGGCATTGAGCTGCGTCATGGCATCGCGCTTGTGTTCTATGCCTGTGTAGGGTTCGGCGAAGAGTTTCTTTTTCGTGGATACCTGCAAAACAGGTTCATTGCCTGGCTCGGGAAGTGGCAAGGCTGGCTCTTGGCTTCTGTTACAATGGCCCTTGTCCATCTGCCGCACAGGTTCCTCATAGAGGGGCAGAGCTTGGGAGACTCGTTCATTGCCTCCTGTGCTCTCATTCCAGTTAGCCTCCTGATGGGGTTCATAATGCTGTGCGTAAGGAATGTCGTGGCCCCAGGGATGTTTCACACATTCGCGAACTGGGTGAACGAATTGAACTGAGAGATTTCGAGGTGCTTGCGTCGGCCTAGTGAAAGTGGCCGAACCAAAGGGTGAACTTGACGGTGAAGATCGCTGGCGCGACTTCCCCGCAAGTTACCCTCACCGTTAGCGCGAGCTGATATGAGATCACAGAGAAAGAATCAGGATGTATGTTCATACGCTTTTTAAGACCGAATTATTTACGCAAAAAACGTGTTAAGAGTTCTTGAGTTGTTCGTAGAAGACCATTGTCGGTGAGCCGCCGAAGCTGATGCCCATCCAGGCGGCCTCGTCAATCTCATCCTGGGTGAAGCCCTTTTCTTTCGCTTTTTTCAGGTGCATTTTCAGGCATGGCTCGCAACGCATCGCAACCGACAGGGCAATGGCCATCGCCTGCTTGGTATAGGCATCCAGGCCGTGGGGTGAGCTTGCTGAGCCGAGGAAATCTATAAATTTGGACTTAATCTGAGCGATGTCAGCACCTTCCTCAGTCCCCGGCCCGGCAGAGGTTACGGCGTCTGCGCAGCAGGGGACTTCCTCGCTTACCGGCTCAGTAGGAGACTCTTTTAACGGCTGTTCGGATGATGCCGGTTTTACGGCTGGTTTGCCGGGTTTGGGCGAAGGTATTTTTCGGCTGCCGTCGGTTTTTATTTGAACAAGTCCTGAACCTTTCCCGGAAACTCTGCCGATGACCGCAGCGGCGGAAATTCCATCACTATGCAAAGCCTTGAGGAAATCGTCGGCATCACTTTGGGCGATGGCGACCAGCAATCCGCCGGAAGTCTGGGCATCATAGCATATATCGACCATCTCCTGCGGCAGTGACTCGGCAGCGATTATGCGCTCGCCGCAGGATTCCTTGTTTCGTTCGATAGCTCCGGGCAGTATCCCCGTTGCGGCATATTCGAGCACGCCGACAAATAGTGGAATATTGTCCCAGACCACCTCCACATCAACGCCGCTCGATAAGGCCATCTCGGCCAGATGACCACACAGAGAAAAACCGGTAACATCGGTGCAGGCGTGTGCGCCAAACTTGACCATTAACTGCGAAGCGGTTTTATTAAGTGTGGTCATCGATTCGGTTGATGCCTTAACACTCTTCTCATCGGCCCGGTCGATTTGTGCGGCAAAGGCGACGATGCCTGTGCCTAACGGCTTGGTAAGAATAAGCACATCGCCCGGGCGTGCGCCGGCGTTTGTTACTATCTTGTCCTTGTCTATTATTCCTGTTACGGCAAAGCCGGCTTTGATTTCGCTGTCGTTAATACTGTGGCCGCCGATAATTGCCACCCCCGCCTCGTTCATCTTGTCGATGCCGCCGCACAGAATTTCACTCATCGCTTTGTCGGGGACCTTGCGAACAGGAAATCCGAGCACTGAAACTGCGGTCATAGGTGTTCCGCCCATAGCGTAAATGTCACTTACCGAATTAGCCGCCGCCACCTGTCCGAACGTATAAGGGTCATCCACCGAAGGCGTAAAGACATCAACTGTCTGAACTAATGCTTTGCCGTCGCCCATATCATATACGCCGGCATCGTCCCCCGCCGGCACTCCGACCAATACACGAGGGTCGTCAACGGCAGGTAAATCTTTCAGGACCTGTTTCAAAAACGCCTGGTCTATCTTGGAAGCACAGCCGGCCTTTTCCACGAGCTTTGTCAATTGAACCGGACCTGTCGGGGCATCGAGCCGTTCACCGGCACACAAACATATGTCCTTTTCTTTGAAAATGTCACAGGGACAGGGTTTCTTAGGGTCACAAATGCAGTGCCCAAGCCGTATGGAACGCTGCATAACGCGTTTTCGTCTTTCCATATTTATCATCGTAATATCCTCAATAAATTTGGTGAGTGAGGAGTGAGCCACTCAATAAGTAAACTACTACCGCCCGAAGACGGTTGCTTGTAAGACGGGCTGTAAGCCCGTTAAAGCCAAGAAAATCCGAAGCACGAAATCCGAAATTCGAAACAATATCGAATGTTCAAAATACAAATTCTCAAAACAAAAACACCTCAGCGGATGAGAAGCTGTTTTGAATTTTCGTAATTCGGATTTTGAATCCTTCGACTCTGCTCAGGACAGGTTTGTTTTGGATTTCGATATTCGAATTTCGAGTTTATAATACTGAAGTCTTCGCCTAAATGCGAGAGATTTTCTCCTATTCCCTAAATGGGACATTAACCACTCACTAATTAACCACTTGCTTTGTTAAATCGGTCGGATGCCAGAATCGCCGCTCCGAGCGCGCCGGTCATTTGCGGGTCGGGTGACACGGTTACGGTTTGTCCAAGAGCGGATTGCAACGCGGCGTCCATCCCTGAGACCATTGCCACACCGCCGGTGAAAATTATCGGCAGGTCAATGTTGCGACCGGCCATTGCAATGATACGGTTGGCAATCGACGCCTGAACCCCGGCGACAATGTCTTCTCTTGCCTTGCCGTCAGCGAGCAGGCCGGTGATTTCCGTCTCCGCAAACACAACGCACATACTGCTTATCGCAGCCGGGCTGCGGCTTATCGCAGCCATTTGGCCGAGCGAATCAAGCTCGACACCGAGGCGCTGGGCAACGACTTCTAAAAAACGCCCGGTCCCCGCCGCGCAGCGGTCGTTCATAGCGAAATCGCGCACCTTCCCGTTCCTGTCCAATCGCATAAGTTTGCTGTCCTGGCCGCCGATATCAATAACCGTCATCGCCTTCGGCACAAGCTGACGCACCCCTACCGCGTGACAGGTAATTTCGGTTATCGTTGTATCAGCGATACTTACTGCATTTCTTCCGTAGCCCGTTGCCACGATTTTAGCCACATCTTTTTTGTTAAGGCCGTTGTTCTTCAAAACGTTTTCAAAAAGTTCCGATGTGAGCTTGTCCTGTTCGACGCCCTGGTCCGTCAGTCCTTTGGCTATGACCTGCATATTTTCAGGGTCTATCAAAACTATTTTTATTGTCCTTGAGCCGGCATCTATTCCTGCATAAATCATCTTTTCCTCCGAGCTTTTATAGTTTCTACGAGGGCTTCCAGCCGGGTACGCACCGTCGGACGCATCGAGTCCACCATGGGCGGTACTTCAATCTCTAATACGGGAATATCGAACTTGTCCTGAACGATTTCGCCGATGACTTCGCCCTCCAGCGCGCAATGGCTTGCGCCCGGGATTCGCGATATGAGCACCGCCTCGGAGCCAAGCTTGCGAATATCGGCACATATCCGTTCCGCCCTCTCGGCTGACGAACCGACCATAGGATCGGCCAGTGCCATCCGTGCCAAAGCTTCGAGAGGAGGCAGGTCCTCAGGAATTGCATCGAGCGCGTGGGTGAAAAGGTATTCGGTGCCGCATATTCTGCCGCCGCAGTCTTCGAGAAGGTTCATCACTTGTAAATCCGCCACAGGATTAACCCAGAAGATTTTAGCAGCATCGGCATCGAGAATACCAACGCCGGCCTGCACACGAGCTTGCACTTCGTCAAGTAACTCTTTGAGCACCTCGATAGTCTCCCGGCGGTCGGAACAAAAATGTATCGCCAACATCTCTGCGATAAGCATTTCGAGGGCCGGAACAGGACACAGCTCGGCGGTAAATGCAAGATGCCGAAGCTCAGCCAAGTATCTGCGGACCTGATTTGCTTTTTTGATTCCGGCGGAAAGTTTTTTCTCGTCCAATCGTTCGCCTACTGATTCCTCCAGAGCGGTTTTAATCCGTTCGAGCTCTGATTTGACAAATTCAACCTGGCACTTTGGGGCCCAGAATCCGCCCGGCAGATTTACCGCCGTTTCGTTCGGCTCAGGTTTTCGCCGATGAGGAATCTCCCACCAAAAAATCGGGTGTCCAAGACTGTTGAGTCGCTGAGCTATAGCGGAAAAATCATCGCAGGTTGCGCCGACGCTGCAAATTAACATGTCCGGAACAGGAAAATGTGCACCTGTAACGAAAGCGCCTAACATCGCGCGCACCGGACAAAACGATTCATCAATACCAAGTGAGTCGGCGATGCTTAACAAGCCGGCACTGAGTTCCATCACACACGGAATCCACCAGGCACCATCAGGATAAAAGGCCACTACGTTGTCAAATGAATACGCCATCACCGGCACAGTGCCCAAATCCTTCATTGTACCGATGAGCTTTTTGCCTCCGGCCCGGGCCTGATGCAGGCGGTCTTCTTCTGTAAGCAGAAAGTTCCACAGTCTCAGAGCCGCCGCAGAATTGTCATACCGAAGCTTCAAGAGCCGTTGGTCGCCGTCTTCGAGATGCCGGCTGAGCGGCCCGCCGTAGTCCGGCTGGCGTACCCCTGCCCTCTGCAACTGCTCGTATCGCAGGTCCCATTCTTCAAGTGTTATTCGTTTCGGCATATCGCTCACTGCAGCGTCTCCAAAAATGCACGAATTCGATTTGCCGTCCGGTGCAGGCGTGTTTCATTGTCGCCGGTTGTGTCAATGTCGAGGACGGGTAAGCCGGTCCAGTCTTTCAGTCGTTGAAGCTCGGCGTGCCACATATCGCACCACACGTAACGGTGGAAAATAATCCCACGTACTCCTCTGTCGATAAGTTTGCGTTTGAGCCATTTATAAAGCTCGCTGTTCGGCCTGCGGGACGCATCCTGGATACCGCCGAAATATGCACTCGCTAACTCCATCAACGGCTCGTCGCGGAGCCCTCGGCGGTCAAACGGCAGACACATTCCACGTTCGCCGGTTTCAGCAGCATCCAGCACTATGCGTCCGCCGGCCTGCTCGGCTATGTCGAATATGTCAAAGTCCCGCCTCATCAGCGGCCCGCCAACAATCGCCAAAGGCACACCTTCGATTAGCGGCTCGGGACTTGTGGTATTGTTGGGCGTCTCACTGGGTCCATCCCGGCCAAATGCTGCAATTGTTTCTGCGTATTGTCCGGCGGGCAAATACCCCCCTGCCGCAAGAATAGATGTCCGAGCAGTGTCATACTTGAGCATTATCTCTGCCAGGACATCGGTTGAAGGTGATTTGCCGCCTAAGCCAGTGAGGAATCGGCCGAGCCGTTTGAGCTCGTCAATATACAGCTTTTGCACGCCGAGGCTTTGCCAGGTATTCGGAACATTCATAAGAAAAGCCGGAACATCGCACCTGCGGACAAGAATATCGAAAGCTCGACGCATCTGGTCGCATACTGTTGTTATTACAACTCCTCCGGCTTGTTTATCTGTTATTGCCTCATTGATAAAGCCCTGAACGTAAGGGCAAACACCTTCGGCCCGACCAAGCGGGCCGGTCGCATCTGCTGCCTCTGGTATTACTCTGTGCGGCCGCAGACCATGCGCCGCAATCCACTCGGCAGGCACGTATGGGCAGGTATAGATAATTGTCTTCATCAGTCTTTTAGCCATCAAGGTGAGTAGTTAATTGGTTAATTTGTGAGTAGTCAACTCACCACTCACTACTCACCACTCACCAACTTTAGCGAACTGTTTCGAATAATGCTTCGACCCTCAACGCAATACGTGCCGAATCGGAGGGCGAGTAATCCGTTTCAATCCTGAGATATGGAATACCAAGCTCTTTCTCGGCCAGCTTTTTAATAAGGTACGATTCGACATCGTATGTGATACAGGCCTGCCAGATAAGCTCTATAATGCACTGCGGCTGGTATTCGGCAGCCAGGTTACGAAGTATCTCTAATCGCCGGTCGTTTTTCGTCATTACCGAGCACGGCAGACGCAAATACTTTTCGGCTAAGGCAATGATTGGGTCTTGTGCTGTTTCGTCAACGTCTTCCAGAATGGGCTTAAGCCCGGTGCAGTTGTCCATACATACTACAAGCCCTCCGTGGGACTCGATAATATCAAGGACTCGTTCGGCACCGTGAACCATCGGCACGCCTGTCATCAACACCCGAATCTGAGAATCCTTGTGACAGACGGCTTTTTGAGATTTAAAAAACTTAATTGCTTCATCATACTGCTCAAAGTCGGCACTGATGCCGGAGATGATGCTCTTAAACTCCAGCAACTGCCGAGACGTCAGCGGAGGCGATTGCGATTTCATCAGCGCCGCTAATTCACGCCGCAACTGCCGTTCGCGATTCATAATTCTGATTGCATTTCTTATTTTCTGATCCGTAACTTCGACACCGAAATGCTTTTGAAGCTTATCTTTGAGCTTGCGCAGCTCACTTACCCAATGCGCCATTGCGTCACTATCCGTTGGTTTTTGAGGCAGCTCCAGCACATACATCGGCCGTGTTTGATCCATCAGCTCGTACATCTTCTTTTTGCCGTCGCAGGTTGTCTCAGCCACAATCAAATCAGCCATTTCGAGGAAGGGATTTGCCTTTTCGAGATGGTAGCCGTATGTTGATTTAATCAGCGGACAAAGGTTTGCGGGCAGGTCTTCTTCGGCCGGCTGAATCATTTCCGCTGAGCCGCCGCACAGACATACCGGCACGGCATCGGCGGCCATAATTAACTCCCGCGGCGTATATTCACACATAATACCCACTATGCGTTTGCCTTTAGCTTTGGCCTCGGTAGCGTATTCGTAACAGTTCTGTATCATTTTGCCGAACCACGCTAAAGGTCCATCCTCCGGGCCTTTAGCCATTGAGCTTCCTGAATCACATTGCGGCTGAGGTGGATTGCACGGGTCGGTTGCATCGATGTGTATCTCTTTGTTATCCTGACATTTTCCCATTTTTGTACCTCAAATCCTAAAACGTTGGTTACTTTTTCTTCCGGGCGACAAAGAGACCCTGGGCAATTTTGCCCGCATGCGCCAGCTCCTGCATAAAAGTCATTTCCGCACCCATTGACTGCATTAGCTCGCTATTAAAGCCGATGATTTTCAGGGCATCGTATGTCAACTGCATATTAAGCATATTCAGGTACAAGTCAACGTGTGGCCCGAACCTGCCGGTATCCTCGGCTGTTATAACCTCACAATCGTTCGCCTCTAACAAATCACTATAGCCTTCGAGGTTCTGCACGTTCGGAAACTTCATAAAAGTCAAAAACCGTCCCGCTTCTACGTCGGAAAGCCCTGTCTTTCCTTCAATCCAATCGGTAAAAGCAATCACTCCATCCGGCCTAACTATACGAGCCGCTTCGGAAATCAGCTCTTCCTTATCAACAACGTAGCACCAGGCATCCTCTCCCCAAACGAAGCACGCGCTTGCGTCTTCAAGCCCGCTGTCACAGACATCGGCAAGGGTGAATTTGATTTTGTCAGATAGTCCCTCTTGCTCGCATCGACAGCGCCCTTGCTCGACTACCTTTTCCGTGGCGTCGACGCCGTGCATCCGTGACACTTCCCGAAAACGCACTAGAAAGCGCATCCCGGCACCATTGCAACAGCAAAGGTCAACACCTTTCATATCCGGGCCGATACCTGCTTTTTCCGCAAGGTCCATCGACGAAACAAACCCGCCGATGTGAATCTGCTCTCCCATTATCAACTCCCAGAGCTGCCCTTCAGGCCCACTGTAAACAGCTTGAACCTCCTTGAGACCGATGTTATCCATAGTCTTCATAATAGTTCTCCCTAAAATTCATATTTTAATTGAATTGCCCATACATTTTCCTCGCGGTGGTTAAACACGTTACCGAAATTGGCATAACCTCCTGCAATTGTCAGATGGTCATTGACCACATAGGCCAGGCAAATGTCCCACCAATCGTTTTCCGCTTTAATCAGGTGCTTGCCGCTCATGCTGCACTGGTCAAGCAGGTCTGACTTTTGACGATATTCACCTGCCAACAAAAGCTTATCTGTAAGAAAGTATATAACACTGCCCTCGAATGTCGTTCGTCGCTCGCCGGCAAAACCCATCAGGCCTGTATGTATGGCATCGCCATTACGCAGACCCGCCGATACGATAAGCGGGCGAGGCAGCCAATCGGTTATTGTCTTGGTTGCGACAGCGGTAAACTCGGTCCCGGTATTGTGGTCGGCACCAAGCGTGTCACAAAGTCCATTCAATTGCCGGTTAAGACTTGTCAGACCATCGTTCCACTTAAAATGGGCCCCTAACGTTACTGCCGGCACCCAATTGCGATCAAAACCGCCTTCCTCAATCACCATTAACCGTGTGTTGAAGTTATGCACAAACACATGATTGTCAACATGTAGGCCTGAGACGGTCTTAACATCAGCCGGCCAATCTCCCAATCCGATGCGTTCCAGGGCGTAGCCAAGCTCTATCTTACCTAAAATATTCTCAGTTACCGCAAACGATTCAAAATCTTTTTCTCCTATCGCCGCAAAGCTGGTTGAAAAGCTGGGCAGCCCGAACACCTCGCCTTCTTCGGGCGGATTTACCAGATAAGCCGTACTGGTAATAAATACTCCGCTGTTGCCTTCGACGTTATGCGTCGGCAAAGGCGGCCCAGCACCTACCGTGCCGGATAAACATACCATAAAAGCCAACAAAGCGACCAATGTGGTTTTTGTTACTGATAACTTTTTCATTGTAAATACTCCTTCAAATAAATGTTTTTCTCTCGTTACTTTTCCTTCATACTTCCGACTTTCATGTTTCTTCCATATCTTTACCTCCTTTCGTCTTTACCTTGCTATGTTGCTATTCCAATAAAAAAGGCGGGTAAGAGAGATTTTCTCGTTACCCGCCGGTGCTCGTGGCTTGATTTCTTTTACTCTATCAAGTGCCAGGTTTCATCCTGTATTGTTTCAAACGGCCCCAGGTCAATATCCACCTTCACCTGGTACTTGCCCTTGAAATCCTTTGGCACCCGCCACGAGTACCGGCATGTGCCGCCTCAGCCATACTCGAATTTACCAGAGGCAAGTACGGTTCCAGCCTCATCGACGATTTTCAATTTCGGCGTGGGAAGTCTCTTTCCGTTCTTTGTTATCGCGGCTCTATAGTGCTCACCAGCCCGGCCAATGATTGAAAGGCCTATTGAGACCAACGAACTGCTTTTGTTGACGCTGGGTTTAATTAGGAATGATTGGCTTAATTCCAGAACTGTCGTGTTATCTTTTCTAACCTTGATTGTTGACAGGTCTCCCCAGGGACCGCTGCTGTAAAGTAGCCACGTGTCGCCGTTCTGTTTCGTTGATATACTTAGACGCTGCGGCCTATATATTCCCGCCCGCATCATAACAGGCTCAGCTTTGGATTTAATTAACTGACTATTAGACCAGCCGCCACGAAGTCTCAGTGTAGCTTCAGCCTCGCCGGCATCAATCTTTATCCGGCCCTTGCTCGAAGAATTGGAAACCAATACCAGAACCAGTGCCCCCGCTGCTATAACAGCAACAGAAATCCATAGAGCTCTTTTTTTCATATCTCTGCCCTCTCTTTGGACCTTTTCATTGTATCTGCCCTATGTTACACCCTGACATACCAAAATGCCAGCCAAAAAAGACTCTGCAAGAGTATTATTTCTCTCTTTTACTCTATCACGTGCCAGGTCTCATCCTGCTTTACAAATGGCTCAGGATCAATTTCCACCTGAACCTGGAACTTGCCTTTGAAACCATCTGGCACTCGCCACGAGTACCGGCAGACACCGCCTCACCCATACTTGAACCGACCGGTATCAACAACATTGCCGGACTCGTCAATAATCTTAAACACCGGTGGAGATACTCGTATGCCATTTCTTCCCACATCGGCTCCATACTGTTCTCCAGCCTGCCCTTCAAGATTAAGACCGATTAAGATATCGTTACTTGTACGCCGTGCAGTTGTCTTAATCTGAAACGGTGGTCCGATCTTAAATGAGCTCTTGCGGCCAGGGCGAATCTCAAAGTCTTCCAGCTTGCCTGCCCGGCTGCTTGTTAAGGTCCATCGATTTCCGGAAGAATCCTTTTGGTTCAGCTCTAAGAATATTGTCTTGTACTTACCTGCCGGAAACCGCCGGTTTTCCTCGGAACCGATTATGTTCTGTTCCGCCGCATCGGACCAAAGCTTCATTTTCACATCTGCACCACCAAGGTCAAGTATACCGAATTCGGGCTCGACTTTTTTGAGCTCAAGAGCCGTTCCATTGGTGGCAACGTCAATGCTATAATAAGTATCCTCAATTTTTATCATCCTGCTAAGCGGCGTGAGCTCCGAACGCTCGTAAAGTGCCCAATCCAGTCTTCCATCGCGGTTCAGGTCGATTGCAAATGAGTCGCATCCGGGTCTAAAGATGTTTTTGATTGGTGGCGAAAATATTTTACCGTATTTTCCATCGAAGTTGCCATCGACCACAGCCACACTATAGATGTATTCGCCCAGTCGAACCTTGCCCTTGCGGTAGTCTGCCGGACAAAAGCAAAGCTGCTCGATGTTAGTACCACGAGTTATAACATAAATCCGCTTCGCCAATTTTCTTTCGGCCTGGCCAAACTCCAATGATATCGGTCCAAATCTATAGTAATCTACGGGACCAAACCTACGTTTTTTGACGGTACTGGCGGCAAAGCCCCTCTCATCTGACAAAGAGCCGTCACCATCCGTGTCTAAGTAAAGTTTGAACTTCTTCGAACCCTCTATTATCAGCGGTATGTCTCTATCACCTATCTTGGCAAGAAAGTAAGAAATTGCTCTTGATACCCCCTTGGGCAGGTCCTTTAGTTGAGCCGGCCTCTCTGAGATTCTCATCTGATCCTGACAGGCAAAGTATATCGTAGATTCCGAAGTATTGACGGCCCTGTATCTCAGCCTGCAGCGACCTTCCTCCCGCTTCGCACACGTCGAGACCATTAATATGGCCGATGCCAGCGTTATGACTAAAATGACCTTTCTCATAAAATCCACTCCGCCTACAAAGATTACAAAGCCGTATTATGCGACTTTGCAATGCCCTCAGATTTAAGCCAGATTTATACGACAACAAGGCCTTCTATTGAACCGGCGATTTCTCACCTTTTAAATTAAGACGTTAAACCAGGGATTACGTTACATTTTATTTCACTTTTTCCCGAAAAAACACGAGATTTCACAAATTTTTCTCGAATAATCCCAAATATCCGGAAAAAACTTATAATAAGCATCTCCGGCAAACTCCTTGTTTTTCCTCTGCGAATAAAGTAAAATTATTTTTGGTTTTTGCCTTAACGGTTCCCATTTTGCAAAACTCAAGGTAACTTATGGAAAAGCAGAATGAGCAAATATTGCGAAAACTACCCTCGGTCGATTCTCTCTTAAAAGACCCCGACCTGGATAGTTTCATCTCCGAGCTGGGAAGAAAGGTAGTGGTCGATTCAATCCGCCGGGCAATTGACGAAGTTCGAGAGCTTCTTATTACCAAAACAACCCCTGATATGGATGAAAGCACAACCCGGCAAAAAATAATAGCTGATACTAGGCATCGATTAGAAGCTATGATGCGCCCCTACTATCGAAGGGTCATTAACGCAACAGGCATTATTTTACACACGGGTCTTGGCCGCGCTGTCCTTCCCGCCCAGGCGCTGCGCCAAATTCAGGATGAATTGTCGGGATATTCGCTGCTCCAGGTGGATACTGAAACCGGCAAACGCTCAAAACGAGATGCGCGCATCGAGCAGCTCCTCCAGCAGTTGACCGGTGCAGAGGCGGCCACCGTTGTCAACAATAACGCCGCTGCCACTTCTATTGTGTTGAATACCGTTGCGAACGGTAAAGAAGTCATCGTTTCCCGAGGCCAGCTTGTCGAAATCGGCGGTTCGTTCCGCCTGCCGGACGTTATGGCTTTTAGCGGCGCTAAACTCGTTGAGGTCGGAACTACCAACAAAACACACCCGCGTGACTATGTCAATGCGATTACCGAGAATACCGCTGCGATTCTGCGTGTGCACCCGAGCAATTACAAGATTCAGGGATTCTCATCGGAAGTGCCGCTCGATGAGCTTGTGGAGATAGCGCATTCACATAAGCTGATTATGATTGACGACGTCGGCGCAGGTGCCCTTATCGATTTCTCTCAATTCGGCTTTGAGCCTGAGCCGACTCTGACCGAATCAATCAGCAAAGGGGCCGACATTGTTACTTCAAGTGCCGACAAGCTGATAGGTGCCTCTCAGGGAGGAATCATCCTCGGCAGAGCCGAACTGATAGAGGCCGTACACAAGAACCAGTTTGCCAGAATCGTCCGTGTCGGAAAACTTACCCTTGCGGCGCTGGAGGCTACCCTAAAACTTTTCCTTGACGAATCAATGGCTCTCAGCCGGGTCCCCACTTTACAAATGCTCAGACGCGACACCTCCGAAATCGCTAAGAATGCCAAACGTTTGGCTTCCCAGCTTGGCAAAAGCGTTTCCAATTCCACTGTCACAACCACCCCCGGCTTTTCGCAGATGGGCAGCGGTTCCCTGCCAACGCAAAATCTGGCAACAACGCTGGTAGCCATACGCCCTGAAAAAATAAGTGCAGACTCACTTGCCAAACAGCTTCGCCAATACAGCACTCCGATTTTTACCCGCATCCGGAACGACCAGGTCCTTATCGACCCTCGTACTCTTCTTAGTGGGGATGATAAGATACTTATTAAAGCGCTGCTCGAGATTCTCGATTAGAGATTAATAGACTGTCAAATGTGATTTGACAGCTTGGAAGGGTGACAGCCTCAAGCGTAGCTTGGGGATGGCTTCTCCTGCATTCACCATCCCCAAAGCCTTCGGCTTTGAGGCTTCCACCCAACCGAATATCGAACAAGGAATGATGAAGGAAAATAGATTACTTCGACATTCAATATTCCTTGTTGGATATTCATTGTTCAAATAAAACCTGTACACGGTGTTAGAGACTAAGGCCCATGGGTACATCGCAAAAGAATATCACGCTCGGCACTGCCGGTCATATAGACCACGGCAAAACAGCACTGATAAAATGCCTGACCGGATGTGACACGGACCAGCTCAAGGCCGAAAAGGAACGCGGAATGTCTATCGACCTCGGATTTGCACCGTGTACCGTCTCCGGCCTGGAAGTTGGTATCGTTGACGTCCCCGGCCATGAGAATTTTATAAAAACAATGGTCGCCGGCGCAAGCGGCATTGACGGTGCCATCTTCGTTATCGCCGCTGATGACGGTGTGATGCCCCAGACGCGTGAGCATCTCGACATCCTCACACTGCTCGGTGTCAAATACGGCATCGTAGCTTTGACGAAAGTAGATTGCGTTGACCAGCAGCGCGTGGGCAATGTTACCGCCGAGGTTAAGAATTTTCTTGTCGGCACATTTTTGGAAGATGCTCCGATCCTCCCCGTATCCGGCATAACCGGCCAGGGCTTCGATGTCTTTTACGAGGCCCTTCTAAAGCTTGTCGATACAATCGAACCCAAGAGAACCGACGGCGTATTTCGACTGCCTGTCGAGCGGACGTTCTCTGTCAAAGGCTATGGCACCGTGGTTACCGGCATTCCGGTTGCAGGCTCTGCTAAGATTGGCGAGACGATGACCCTTTTCCCGCACGGGATAAAAGGCCGAATAAAAGCCATACAGGTCTATAAACGGGACAGCGAGATTGCTTTGGTCGGCCAGTGCGCCGCGCTCAATGTCCCTCAGTGGGACTACAAGACCGTCAAACGCGGCAATGTGGTTACGCTCGGCGAATATTTCCAGCCACAGCATTGGTACCTGTGCAGACTTCACGTCCTTGCTCATATAAAATCGCCCCTTAAAAACGGCACCGAGATAAAGTTTCACACCGGCACCTCCGAAATTGTTGCTACGGTATATCTGCTGGAAGAAAGCAGGGCCACTGCCGGTAGCGACTGTCTCGTTCAAATCAGATTAAACGAGCCTGTTGTCGCGGCCCCACGCGACCGTTTCATACTGCGAACCCTCTCACCCGTCCAGACAATCGGCGGCGGAATGATTGTCGAGGCGCTTCCAGAGAAGCTTAAACGAAACCACCCTCAGACGGTTCAGGACGCCCATGACCGTGCCCGGGCCGTGCTTGCCGAGAAGGATTTTATCGAGTATTGTATAAGAACCGCCAAAGATTTTGCCGTCACTGAAACCAAACTTTCAATCCGTACCAAGATACTTCCCGAGCGGCTCAAAGCAATCATCGCCGAGCTTGTACAGCAGGATAAGGTATTGTATTTGGATTCAAAGCTGTATATCCACACAGACACGGCTGATAATGTTCAAAAGCAACTGCTTAGCATTGTTAGTGATTTCCACCGCAGCAGGCCTGAAAGCCCGGGGCTGGGCATTGAGCAGTTTTATGAGGCGTCCCAACTGAAAAAGGATGTTTTCGACGGCATTCTCAGACTTCTTATCTCGCAGGGAAAACTCGTCGAAAGAAAACATCGCCTGGCCTTGCCTGAGCATTGTGAGACGTTCAGCGATGACGAACAAAAACTGCTCCGGAGTATCGAATCTCTTTTCGCAGAACGCCCCTTTAATCCACCCAAATATGAAGAAGTAATTGAATATACCGAAGCGGCCCCGGAAAAGGTGCAGAAAATTTTGCAGATACTAATCGAGCAGGAACGTCTCATCCGTGTCGAGAATGACTTGCTTTTCCACAGCGAAGCTGTCGAGCAGGCCCGCCGGATGCTAATCTCGTTCATTAAAAAAGAAGGCAAACTGGAAAGTGTAAAGTTCAAGTATCTTCTTGACACCACCAGGAAATTCGCCATCCCGCTTCTCGACTATTTTGACCGCATCGGCCTGACCCGACGTGTAGGCTATACCCGCTACTTAAAAAATTCCACAATTGACTGACTGGCTTATAGCTAATAGAATTAAAGTGTTGGAAGTTTTATTTGGCGTTTTTGGAGAGCGAAGAAATGCGTTTCGGAAAAATTTCTGCAACTCTATTAGGCATAGCCGCCGCCACGATTGTTGCGGTTATTGTACTTCAGCCGGGGTGAGGCAATCCTCTCGCTGCCCTTGGAGGGCTGCTGGTAATGCTCTCATTCCCCACCGCTTTGATATTTGGCATCGTGGGAATCATTTGCGACCACCGCAAGTTACTTGCGATTATCACTACCATCATTGCCGGCGGGTTCTTGCTCTATTATCTGTTGGCGGCAGGTATCATTACGATGTGCCGTTGAGCATACCGATTAGCATCCTTTATTCTCACGTCCAATCTGACAGAACTTCGGATTTCTCCTGACGTGGCGCAGCCGGAGCTATGAAGATAGTTGTGCGGTTTCGCAAAATTTCACCTGTAAGAGACCCCCATAAACCTCCTTTTCAGCCCAAAAACAGTGGAAAAACCAAAAAAGTTAAAAAATCCAAAATTTTTTTTATTTTTTTGTTGACGTTGGATTACAAATGTAATATTTTAAGTTAGATTACAGTTGTAATATTAGGAGAATTGCTTATGAAAAAACTACCCAAAATATCCGAATCGGAATGGCTGGTCATGCGCGTATTGTGGTCGAAGAGCCCATTGACAGCCAACGAAGTAGTAAAGGCACTAACAGGAAAAACGAAGTGGAAGCCGAAGACGATTAAAACATTAATTACCCGGCTGACAAAAAAGGGGGCCGTCAAGTTCGAGAAGGAAGGCAGAAAGTACAGGTACTATCCTGCGGTTAGCCAGGCCGAATGCGTGCGTATGGAAAGGCGCTCATTTGTTCGCCGGGTTTATGGCGGGACAACGAGGCCAATGCTGGCGGCGTTCCTGGAGGACGCCGAGCTCTCGGCAGAGGATATATCAGAGCTCAAGAAAATTCTCGAACAAAAAGGAGGGGAATAAAAATGGAATCCTTAAGTATGCAGTTGCAGCCGTTCTTTGAATGGCTGCTGCGGACGACGTTACAGGCCAGCCTGCTGATTTGCCTGATTCTCTTGTTTCAGGTAGTGCTGCGGAGCAGGTTGGGTGCTCGCTGGCATTATTGTCTTTGGCTGCTGTTATTGATACGCATGGCGATGCCGTGGGCACCACAGAGCCGGGTGAGCATGTTCAATTTAATACCACAGTTGCTCCCGCAGCGACAAACAGAATATGCCCGGCAAGAGGTTGGGGATGACAGCGCCGATTCGGACGTGGCAGATAAGAGCACAGCCGAATCAACAACGGTCTCAACGACCGGGGTTCCGCAAGACAGTCAGGAAGCAATAACCACGGTGCCAGAGATAGGCAAAGAAGCTCAAGGCCAGTTAAAACCGGTCTTTTCTGAGGTCGCGGATATACTCCCGCTAATCTGGCTAACAGGGGCTTTGGCTTTGGCGGTCTATGTCTGCGCAGGTAACTTTAATCTCTTGAGGATTGTCAAGCGTGAACGTCCTTTGACCGACCAGAAGATTCTCGACCTGCTGGAAGACTGCAAGGCCGAAATGGGTATCCGAATCATCCTCGGTATTGTAACAACGGATAAAGTCAAGAGCCCTGCACTTTTTGGTTTTATCCGGCCGCGCCTGCTATTGCCGAAAGGGATGCTCGAGACTCTAAGCCGGGAAGAATTGCGATACGTTTTTCTGCACGAGCTGGCTCATTTGAAAAGGCATGATATTTACATCGGATGGCTGATTAGCCTGCTGCAGGTTTTGCACTGGTTCAACCCGCTTATCTGGCTGGCCTTTTATCGCTTGCGAGCCGACAGGGAATTAGCCTGCGATGCCCTGGTACTGGCCCGCACACAAAGCGGCCAGGCAAAAGATTATGGCCGAACCATAGTTAGTCTCTTAGAACGTTTTTCCCGCTCGCAGCGCTTGCCCGCAATGGCGGGAATCCTCGAAACCAAAGCTCAATTGAAAAGGAGAATTATTATGATTACACGATTCAAAAAGAACTCATATCGTTGGTCACCTCTGGCTGTCATCTTGATTATCATCCTGGCTTGCGTCTCTTTGCCCGATGCCAAACGTACAAGGGCGTCAGAAACTCTGGCTTCGAAGCCAGCTCACCAAACAAACTTTAGAAAGATTCGGATTCCTACCAAGATTTTTTGGGACGCGCAGTTATCTCCGGATGGCCAAAAAGTTGCCCTCGCTTCTGACGGTAAGCTCTGGATTATGCCGCTATCGGGAAAACTGGGGCCTGAATTCCCCGGGGCACCAGTAAAACTGAACACTGGTGATGTGGAAGTTTCACGTTTCGGATTTGCCTGGTCTGCCGATGGGAGGTGGATCGCATTTAATGAAAATTATGAAACTCCTGAAATACTGAAGGGCGTGGACATAACAGCCGGGATTTATGTTGTTCCCGATAAAGGTGGCAAGCCAAAGAAAGTATATGAAAATAACCGTGGTGCACTTTTCGTGAACTATGGAATAAGTTTGTCTCCACACGGAAAGACTCTGGCTTTTTCATCGGTTGACGGGAATGAGGTTCACATCTGTGCAATCTCTGTCGATGGCGGTTTGCCAAAGCAATTGGTTGATGCATCAGCCAGAGAGCCGACCTTTTCTCCTGACGGAAAGATGATTGCATACGTAGAAGGACTGGGAGGTGGTCTATGGGTTATGCCTGCTCATGGTGGGACTCCTAAACTTGTCGCTGATGCCGGGAATGCATTAAGTCCTATCTGGTCGCCTGACGGTAAAATGATTGCTTTTATCGACTATGAAGTGGATCAAATTTGCATCATTCCAATTGGGGAGGATGGAGAAGCTACTGGAGAGATGACCACAATTGATCCTCCTGAAGGAATAGAAGAAGCGAGACTTTTGGCAGGATGGACGCCCGATAAAAAAATCGGAGCGATATTCCAGAGTCATGTGGAATATGCACTTTACACTCTGCCGGTAAAAGGTGGGATGGCAGCGCTGGTTACACATGGAGGGTTTCCGTCATATCCACGCTGGTCTCCCGATGGAAAGCGAATATTTCACACAAATGTCGCGGATGACGGGAGTGGTGCCTGGCAAAGAAACACAATAGCTTTTGTACCTGCTGAAGGAGGTAAAGTTACAACTGTTCCAATTCAGTCAGATGCTAAAATAAGATCAGGCGGAGGAAATAGGGTTTCTCCAGATGGAACGATGATTGTTTTTTCGGGAATGACGCAGGAAAGCTCGAGTATGCACATTTGGACACTACCCGTTGAGGGAGGAAAACCGAAACAGCTCACAAAACATCCTGAAGAGAGCATGACTGAACGGTTTCCATGTTGGTCGCCCGATGGAAAGGCCATTGCGTTTGTGCGCGCCAGAAGATCGGAGAAATATTATAGGCAAACTGGTGAGATGAACATCTACATCGTCCAATTAAATGGTGGAGAACCGAAACCATTGAAATCGGAATCCGACCATGTTGCTTTCGGTCCAATTGCCTGGTCACCTGATGGAAGACTGTTGGCGTATTTTTCCCGCTACGAAGCGAGTTCACCTGATGGTACGCTAAAGGTTATCCCAGTGGATGGTGGAGAGTCGCGTGTTGTAGGGAAAGTGCAGAACATTCATCTCCACAAAGAATTGGCCTGGTCTCCTAATAGCAAGAGGATTGCTTTTAACGGACCCAAGTATTGGGATAAGGTTATTAAAGTCATTTCACTAAACGATGGGAGCATAGTAGACATTGAGACGAATCTCGTAGATACAACAAGCATCTATCATCTTGACTGGTCACCTGATGGGGAAAGCCTCGTTTTTGCTGGCTACACTGGAGGCGGTCCGGAATTCTGGCTGATGGAGAACTTCCTGTCGGCGGGCGTGAGTCAGGCTAAGTAGCCTGGGCGGCAGGTCGTAAATGCTCTATAGACTGCAACGATTTTAGTGCAGCCTTTCGGGCAACACTGACACAGGGATAAGCTACCTGTGTAACCAATTTGTTGTAATCATAAAAAACCCTGCCGAAAATAATTTCACACCTCAAAACCACTTCAATAACAATTCTCTGGAAATTCCCGCCTATTTTTAGTAGAATATATTGTAGATTGTTCAAAAATTATTTGAGGCAGGTGGCATTAAGTGTACAAATCTATGAAATTTTCGTTGTTTACTCCGTTAGAAATCGACGCCTGCACTCACGTAACCGCACCTGTGCCTGCGCAACCACAGGTGCAGGCAGGTGCGAGCGGCTTACTTCTAACGGGGTTTACTCTAATATGGATACATACGCTTATAACAGGCGTATTAACTGTATCTTTAGTCGGCTCTGTCAGAGCCGATTGTCCAGTAGGCGACTTGAATCGCGATTGCAAAATCAATTTCCTGGACATCAGCGTTTTCGCCGAGCAGTGGCTGGAGCCCTCGGACACCTGCTCGGATGCGAATTGTGCCGACCTCGATGGCGTCGATGGCGTAAATATGTCTGATTTTGCACTGTTGACAAAGCACTGGCACCAGGCAGGTAACCCTCTGGTAATCAACGAGTTCATGGCGTCCAATAACGATTCCGTCAGGGACCCCCAGGGCCAATATGACGACTGGATCGAAATTCATAACTCTGGGGCTTATGCTATTGATATGGCGGGTATGTACCTGACGGACAATCTATCTGTTCCTACCAAGTGGCGAATTCGCGGTGATAATCGGACCGCAATCATCATCCCTGCAGGTGGCCATCTTTTGATATGGGCTGACAACAATACCACTGACCTCGGCTTGCATGCGAATTTCAAACTTGACGCAGACGGCGAAGAAATCGCCCTGTTTGACGTCGATGGAAGTACTCTGATTGACAGCGTTTCCTTTCCCAAACAAACCACCGATATCTCATACGGCCGCTACCCTGACGCTGCTGATAATTGGCGTTTCCTTGCTGAGCCAAGCCCGGCAGCAGAAAATAGAGGTGCGTATTTAGGCGAGGTCGCCGCCCCGAAGTTCAGCCACAAGCGTGGTTTTTATACTACGCCTTTTTCTGTTACACTCGCCACGGAAACTAAAAATGCCGAAATCTACTACACCCTCGACGGCACCGAGCCGTATGAGCTTGTTCTGTTAGGCCGCAGTGGTATCGTCCACAGGGGTACGGTCTATACTGCTCCTGTCCCCGTCACCAAAACAACGTATCTGCGGGCAATAGCCGTCAAGCCGGGCTGGATGCTTTCTTCGGTCAAGACTAATACATATCTGATGAACGCTACCGAAGCCGTCAGGTCGCTGCCGATTGTTTCACTTGTCGGCGATGAAAGAAAAACTTTTTACGAACCATCCGGCGTCATGGCTATCGTAGGCGGACACTATGGTAGTGACGGAAGGTGGGTTTCGGACGGCCCGGACAGCCATAACAATCCAATGTACCGGGGAATGGCATACGAACGCCCTGTCTCGTTTGAGCTGATTAAGCCCGAAGACGACACGGGCTTTCAGATCGATTGCGGAATCCGCGTCCACGGAAGTGAGTATATGCGCCCGCGCTATCGCCGAAGCGATGGTCTCTGGACCGGAAACGCCAAATTTAGCCTCAGGCTTTACTTCCGTGGCAGATATGGCCAGAGTCAGCTCGAATATCCGCTGTTTCCTTTTGAGGTCGAAAGTTTCAAGAGCATCGTTCTGCGCGGAGGCCACAACGATAGAGTTAATCCCTTCATTAAGGACGAGCTTCTCAGACGCCTGCACAAGGATATGGGCAATGTAGCAAGCAGTGGTACGATGGCTAATCTCTTCATCAATGGACAATACAAAGGCTATTTTAATCCCTGTGAACACATCAAAGATGTATTCTGTCAGCAATGGTACCAAAGTGACAAAGAATGGGACGTGATGACAATGAGCGGAATCCGCGACGGCAATGTAGTGGCCTTCAACGACTTGCTCAATTACGCTCGCAACCAAGACATTTCTGATGATGCGCATTATCAGTACGTCAGTAAGCGACTCGACATCCCGGCATTTGCAGACTATCTCATCCTGCAGCTCTGGTCTGGTAATTGGGATTGGCCGCAAAACAACTGGGCTGCTGCAAGCGAACGCTCCGACGAAGGAATGTGGAGGTTCTTCATCTGGGACGCAGAAGGCGGAATGTTTTCTGATAGACTCAATACCGTTTATTTTGACAGGCTTAATACCCAAAGTAATGCTAACGGCTGGTTGTACAGGGCGCTCAAGGTCAATAGTAACTTCAAACAGGTCTTTGCGGACCGTTTATACAAACACTTCTATAATAACGGCGCGCTAACAGAGGACAATATAAGACAACGCTTTATCGAGCTTCAGGACCAAATGTCAGGAGCCATCCCAAATATGGATACGTATGTTCTCAATACCTGGGTACCAAATCGGCTTGATATCTTTTTAAGTGCCTGCATTCGGGAAGATATGTTTACCTTTCGCGGCCCTACATTCAAAATAAACGGCCTTGACCAGCATGGTGGCGGGGTTTCAGCCGGTGATACCCTGTCCCTGACCTATCTCGGCCGGGCTCCCATAATCTATTATACCCTCGATGGCTCCGACCCGCACCTTTTAGGGACATCTCAACAGGACGATGATACCAGTACCACCTTCATACCTGAGAATGCTGCTAAGCGGGTGCTCGTTCCAACAGGTCCCACCAGCGACAACTGGAAAGACGGCCGGCGCTTCAACGACTCGGCCTGGCTGGCCTGCCTCGGCAGCCCGGGAGGCCTCGGCTTCTCAAGGGGTGCGGGTTATAACAGCCTCATCAGCC
>Ga0209979_1000247_pt1 | contig 82171 bp, 85 predicted proteins | sample AnhtaG_FD_183114 | JGI IMG/M metagenome (GOLD analysis project Ga0209979, IMG submission 183114) | Deep subsurface microbial communities from Anholt, Denmark to uncover new lineages of life (NeLLi) - Anholt_01485 metaG (SPAdes) (version 2) | ecosystem: Environmental > Aquatic > Marine > Oceanic... | reverse complement strand
CTCGTCCGGCGGTTCTTTGTACTTCATGGTCTGGACCACTCCTTTCACTTTCTGAAATCCTTCTAGTTCTCTCCTGCATTCTGAACACTCTCTAAGATGCATCTCGAGAGAGGCTTTTTCTTCTGCCGAGAGTTCGCCATCCAAGAAACCCATCAGGAGTTTCTGGTAATAATGGTGGCGTTCCTTATTCAAGATACTTCTCCAAGTAGTCTCTGAGTTTTCTTCGGGCATAATAGAGTCTAGACATTACGGTGCCTAGAGGACAGCTCACCATCTCTCCTATTTCTTTGTACGTATGCCCCTGGAAGTACTTCAAAAGAACTACTTCCCTCTCTGAGTGAGGAAGTAAAGAAATCGCCCTCGCAACAAGCTCTTGCATATCTTTTTGGTGTTTTTCTCTCCGCAGGTCATGACCTGGATCGGCCTGTGTTTCTGTCTCTAGGGGAATCATGAGAATAGTCTTCTTTCTCCTCATATGGTTTATGCAAAGATTCCTCAGAATTGCATAGAACCAAGGCAGGAAAGGCCTGTTATGGTCGAACGCAGGAAGTGACCTGTACGCCTTGATAAAAGCTGTCTGAGACAGGTCTAAAGCGTCGTGAGTATTTCCTACAAAACCGAGAGCTAGGGAATATGCCTTCCTCATATATTTCTTCACTATGACTCCATAGGCCTCTTTGTTGCCTTTCTTGACTCTCTCTATGATCTCACTATCTTTTTCCACGGAGGTACTTCTTCCTCATACATATATACAACAGGGGGGTCCTTTTTATTCGAATCGCTACCAAAGCTCCCCCATTGGAAACTGAGCAGGACTCTCCCCGAATTATATCTGAACCATCGAATCCTGCCAGCCAAGAAGTTCTTTTCGCCTTCCCATCTTTGGAATTCCCCTCCAATTAGGGCTCTTTGAAGAGGTTACTTCCAATCTTGAGGAATGTTTACCCCTCCAACCAAATTGACAAGTGCTGAGATTTGGGTTAGAAAAGTCCTTTGACACTAGCCGGCTCCGCGCTAACCAGTCACATCTGGTTATGCACGGCTGGGATCTATCAGTACGAAATGAGATCATCATTGATTCACACTCACTTTGCAAGATAGTCATCCACAGCCTGCCTAATGAGCTCAGTCTTACATTTTCGTGTATTCTTTGCAATTTCCTCCAAGAGACTCCAGTCAGATCTGGGGAAATAAGCTGATACAGATTTGTACCTGTCTCTTGTTCCTTTTGGAAGAGATGAGACAGCTGTGTCAGCGGGAAATTCTTTCTTCCTCAGGAACTCGCATACAGCCTCTCGGATTATCTCGGATAGTGGCTCACCTTTCTTTTCTGTTAGCCTCTTGAGCTCCTGATACTGACAAAGAGAAACCTTAACCCAGGGACGGACCATTCTTTCCTTGTTGTTTTGGATACTTCTTTGGTAGGATTTTCTTACCCGAAAATAGGGTTTAATACTAACACAGAACAGGGTTTGAGCACTTTTACCCCGATTGGACAGGAACTGCCTGGGCTGTCCCTGTTCTTCTGAAACTATCCAGAATGTGAGGGGGCAGTCTATCTTTATCCCCCAAAAGGATACTTTTGGCCACCTGGTCATGAGGTTGGGCAAAGTTTTGGTAAAGAGAATAGCTATTTACCCAGACTTTTCCCTCCACTTTTCCGTAAAGGGCGCTTTTCTCACTGGGAACATCAGGGGAGCTAATCTGGGAAGAGCGCTCTTGATTTGAGCGAGATGGCTCTACTCTTTCCGCTTGAAGGATGAAGGAGACTCTTTTTCTTTTGGTGAAGATTTTCTCACTGGGCCGGCTCACCACTCTTCCCACTAGCTCTACCTCACCCTCAGAAGAGGCAAAGTTGATAATATGGGCGGGAGAGTGAGGAAAATAGGTAAAAGAAAAGTAAAGATAGCCTACAAGAAGGGTAAGGGAGAAGAGGAAAAAGCTGACAAGAGGAGTCTTTCTCTTTAGGAAGAGAGAAAAACTCGCCCCGAAGAGAATAAGGCTAAAAATGTAAAAAAGGAGGAAGGAGAAAGGCAGGTATCTTCCTAAGACTATTCCTGCCATAAAGAAAAGGGTCAATCCAACAATGGGTCTTTTCATCTTCTTTTATTTCCCGCTCTTCCTTTCCGGGTCCTATCAATGAACATCTCTCCTGAGATCGCATTATATCACGCCTTTGGAGGAGGTCAAAACGACGGCTCTGTGTATTTTGCACCTGCCCTCTTGGCAGAATACTCATTTCAAACTTCCCTTTCTGCGACAGTCTGTCGACGAATTCCCTTGCCAGATAAGAAAGAGGCTTTTTTCGCTTTTCTGGGGATCTAAAACGACACGTTTCAAGTAAAGGAAAGTCGCGTTACATTACAGGAGACTGAGAGAAAAAGCATTTCGGAAATACGTCTCACACAATGACAGACGAATCAAATCACCTAAGAGGTGAGCCGAATTTGGTATCATCTCCTCGGTCAAATACAAAGACCCTGGTTTCTCCCTCAAAGACACGATTTTCTGCAAAATTAACTACGTGAGAAGAGACGGTGGAACCCTTTCTTTGCCAGTGGCGCTGTTTCTGATAGAACGCCACAACCATCCCCCAAGGTTTTCTGAAAGTTGTACACTGATTTTGGTCATTCCAATGGTAGGGTGAAGATGAAGTTGGCCCATTTTCCCTCTTCAGACTCAGCCCATATTCTCCCCCCATGCTTTTGGGTAATCTCTTTGGTAACAAAAAGACCCAATCCACTTCCCCGTTCTTTTCTCAATTTTTCTCCGCTGAGGCGGGTAAACCGAGTAAAAAGTTGATCCTTCTTATCCTCGGGAATTCCCTCTCCTTTGTTCCATACATTTATCTTCCACTCATTTTTTTCCCTTACAACACCTATCTTAATATTACCCTTCTGTTTCCCATACTTTATGGCATTGCTCAGAAGATTTTCCATTACTATCTTCAAAAGATCGGGGTCTCCCACAACTTTGACGCAATCAGGCATATCTACCTCCAGGAGTATACCCCCTCCTTCAAGTTGACCTTCAAGTTGACCTTTAAATTCATCTAAAACTGGTTCCAAAATATCTTTCTTAAATTCGACCTCCTGTTTGTCAACTCTTAATTCCCCTTTTTCTATTCGACTCAAATCAAAGTAATTTTTTATCATATCGCTGAGTCTTTCAGAATTCCGCAACAGCACATCCACCATGTTTTTTTGTCCTTCGGCCAGTGTCCCTCCTGCTTCCTGGCTTAGATTGTAGGCACTACCCAATATAAGACCCAATCTATTCTTGATTTCATGAGTTACGAAACTGAGTATTTCCATGTAGTGCTGATTTATTTGCCTCAAATTATCGTTTGCTTTTTTCAACTCAGTCTCTCTTTTATATAGAACAACGGCCATCTTATCAAAATTTCGTATGAGCTCCTGAATTTCCATATATGGCAAACGCTTGATATAAGGATGTTCTTTTCCTTTTTTCAAAATATGCTGGATATCCCCCCGTGCAATACTATTGGTTGCTTCTACCAATCTCTTCATGGGCTCGGAAAGTCCTCGAGACAAAAGGTAAGAAACAATAAGGACAGCGATAATGCCTCCAAGTATTATGGCCAGAAACCGCAGGAAGACTCCGTTTCTGATATCAACATATTTATCCTCCAGAACCCCTACATACAACATCCCTACTATCTTGTTGGTGGGGGCATATATCGGTTCGTAGGCTGATATATACCAACTGTTGACTACGAAAGCTCTATCCAGCCATGTTTTCCCACTCTCCAAGACCTTCTCGTAAACTTCTCTTGAAACACGTGTCCCAATAGCTCGAGACCCATCTTTTTCTTTGACGTTGGTGGTTATTCGTACATCCCATTGGAAAATAGTAACGGTTCCGAACGGCTTCTCTTTGTATTCCCTCTCCTCGAAGACCATATCTCTTATGTAATCAACCAACTGGTAGTTTCTGTTCAATAACATTCCTCCATACAGAGTTCCTGCTATTGCTCCATCTCCTGCCCACACGGGTACAGCAGCCATGAGAACCATGCCTGACGTTTCCGCTTTTTCGGAACGAGGTTTAGCCCGAGGAGTAGACGTTAGTTGAGTATATGCCTGCTGCAATAGATCCTCCCCTTCCATCTTCAAGTTCTCGGCAGCCATTATGACAATACCTGATGCATTTTTTCCCTGGGAGGCTTTTGCGACGAGTGGGTTTGAGAGAGAAAAGTCTCCGGTGTAGTACGGAAAACGAGTCCGGAGCACAACCTTTCCTTCTCTATCGCATAAGGTAAGAAAATCAAAACCAGAATCGACCCTTTTTGTCTCAAGCCATGATCTTACGTTCGGAGGAATAGGTTGAGATTTCTCGAGAGGGTCTATTAATCCCCGGTTTTCTGCGATGAGAACCAGGGTAAATGCTGATTTTTCTATCTCCTTATACAAGAAATTGCGAGCTACTCGCAAATCAATGGCAACCCGGTTCTTTGTTTCCTTGAGGACGACTCGGAAGATATGTAGACCCGAAACCAGTATGACAAGAGTCCCTATCAGAATAACGACCAGCGTGAAGTACCAGAAAATCTTCCGCTGAAACGACAACTTGGCCATTAATGTGGGCTCATCCTTTTGTTCTGTGAAGCACTTCCGCCACTTTTTCTATCAGTCTATCTGGAGCTACCGGTTTTTCCAGAATCTCGGTCACGGGTAACCATTCCTTGTCGGGTTCTATTTCCGCGCTAATATCCATCCTTTTCCTTATGGCCGTTATCATTATTATGGGTGTATCCCGGATTTCTTCATATTTTCTGAGTTCTCGGGAAACGCTGAATCCTCCCGTCCTCGTTTTCAACATCACGTCCAGTATTATAAGGTCTGGCTTTTCCTCGAGAGCTTTATCAAGAGCTTCTTTTTCGTCGTAAGCAGCCACGACTCTATATCCCTTATTCTCCAAAGCTAGCTTGTGGATCTCTATGAAATCCACCTCATCATCAACCAGAAGTATCTTTTTATCCATTTTGATCCTTCCTTTTTTTGATATTTAGAGGATTGTGACCTGTTCGCCTCTTTCCTTAAGCTGCCGCCGTCTTCAGTTTGCGATGAACCAGTAGGAATGACTAATCTTGGGCGGCTCGCCGGAGATCCCGATCGTTAACAATATAATAGGGCATAACTTCAAGTTGAGAGGTAAAATCAACATTTTTTGACCTCACGTAAGAGGGAACAACAACTCTGGTGGGAGAAAAATTGAGAATACCTTTTATCCCACTTATGACAAGAAGATCTGCTGACTCTTGGGCCGCCTCAGCTGGAGCAGTAATCATTCCTATGGGGATTTTCTCGTTCCTTATTATTTTGGGCATCTGGTAAGGATGATATACCTTCACACCGGCTATTCTCCTGCCAATCTTGTCCGGATTTACATCAAATCCAGCCCGGATACGGAACCTGCTTTTCTCAGAAATAAGATTGTCTAAAAGAGCCCTGCCTAATTTCCCAACGCCCACCAGTGCTATAGGCCACACTCTATCGAGGCCCAACGCTTTTTCGATCTGGTGTCGCAGTTTGCCGGCTATATACCCCTTGCTAGGGGTTCCAAATTGCCCAAAATAGGAGAGATCCTTTCTTATCCTTGCAGCTGATGTCCCCAGGGCCTCGGCAAGCTGCTCAGAGGATATCCGTGCCTCTTCCCTTATGTCCCTGAGATACCTTAAATAAAGGGAAAGGCGGATAGCGGCGTTTTCTGAGACTCTTTCTTGAGTCATAACCCAAACCCGTACCAGAACGATTCACCGGGAGGATGCTGAAACTCTGCTTTCTTCTAGGCTTCCCTCGCCCATGTCACGCCTGCATCCCGAATCCTTACACACAGATGAGACACTTCTATTCTACATGAATGTCGCCTCGTTGCCAACCTGTATCAAAAATTGCTATGGGAAAAAATAGCACCAAAGAATAAGACAACCTTGCCACCCTGGCAACATTCCGAAAATTGTGTGCCTCATCGAGGAGTAAGGCAGGCTTCATCCTCTCAGCACACTACGTCTTAACTCCTCAATCCCTAATTGTCTCTGGATGAGCCAAAAAGTTGATTGTTGGCAATATAATTAGGTATACTTTTGAGTTCGGAGGTAAAATCAACATTTTTTAACTTCACGTAAGAGGGAACAACAACTCCGGTGGGAGAAAAATTGAGAATACCTTTTATCCCACTTATGACAAGAAGATCTGCTGACTCTTGGGCCGCCTCAGCTGGAGCAGTAATCATTCCTATGGGGATTTTCTCGTTCCTTATTATTTTGGGCATCTGGTAAGGATGATATACCTTCACACCGGCTATTCTCCTGCCAATCTTGTTCGGATTTGCATCAAATCCAACCTGGATATGGAACCTGTTTTCCTCAGAAATAAGATTATTTAAGAGAACTCCTCCTGATTTCCCAAGACCCACCAGCGCTATAGGCAATGGCCATCTATCCTTTTCTTTGCGGTGTACATAATAGTAAAGCATACCAACAAAGAAGGCTCCTCCAACAATATTCCCTACGGTTACCGGCAACAAATTGTTGAACAAGAACATCCCCCAGGTAATCTTGTTTGTAATGAACATACCGGCAGGAATAAAAAACATATTGGCAACACTGTGTTCAAATCCCAAGGTAACGAAAGCCATGGTAGGAAATTGAATTGCAAAGATCTTCCCTATTATATTGTCACTACCTAATGCTAACCAAATAGCTAGGCAGACCAACCAGTTACATCCCACTCCACGCAGAAATGCCTGAGTAAGACCTAGGTTGCATTTTGCCTGAGCAATCTGAACAGTATAGCTCATCCAGGGATCTTTGAGCAGCAACCCAGTGCCAATCCCCAGAAAATAGGCTACAAAGATTCCTCCAAGGAAATTACCTATATAGGAGCCAGTCCAGTTTCTCACCAGGCCTCTCCAGTTGCCTTTATTATTTAGGCAAGCAATCGTAGGCAACATACAATTCCCAGTGAAAAGCTCTGCCCCTCCAATAACCACAAGCATCAGGCCAACCGGGAAGACAGCACCAAAGACAAGTCTCTGTAAACCTGCCAATTCCCTGGGCCATGGGTCTCCAGCAGCAGCAATTACCGCTAGAAACCCTCCAAAGCCAATGTAGGCACCTGCGAGAAAACCCAGAATCATCAGCTTGTTCCAAGTCATTCCTGTTTTCTTTTCACCAACAGCACTCGCCGTTTCCATAATAGCACTAGGTGTCTTGTACGGCATCGTTTAACGTCCTTTTTCTGCAGTTACCATTTTTCTTGCTGGAGACGGCAATTTAGCCAGGTCTTCTGTTTTTCAGTCAATTCTCCAACAATTTCCTCGATAAATGTGATATCTCCGCTGGCTAAGGCTGCCCATTCTTCAGTGGTCAAATCAAACCGATTAAGGACTTGGGCTGGATCATCTGCCAACTGAGCCAGGATTCTACTATCTTCCGCTGCCAATTCCAATACTTTTAGGATTTCTCGCTCATGCCTGCGTGCTCTTTGTAGCCAGAACCAGTATTGATCTTCCGCTCTTAGTTTTTTGAGCGTCGCATAGAAAGCCTTCTCTAGGTCCTCCAGCACCTCAACGACCTGCAAGGTTTCCAATGCAGTCTCTTTGGCCATTTTCTCGTCATCTCCTTCATGCGCATAGTCTGAGCCAGTGCGCCAAGTCCAGCTGGCGGATCGGCCCCGGACAACCAGGCAACAAGAACTGCTGGATTTGGCCTTTGTGAGATATCTCACGAAGCTCGGCCACCTGTGTCCTGGTACCTTGTCCGACCAAGAGAGCATTTTCTGGTGCACGGCCACGCATTTGAGAGTTAACTCACAAATTATTATAACATAAAAACGCCTCCTGTCAAGAGCATGAATTATCCCCCCTTCAAATCTAACCCTGAGGATACTCCTTAAATCATATGAATGAAATGTGCGCGTAATTCCTACCATGCTCCGTCACTTAGCGAAAAGCAGCCGAACAAAGGACAGCGGATATACATTCTAAGGAAATAGTTTAACCCGGGGATGCACCATTTCTTTTTTGTGATTGTGCGGGATCTTGGAGGCCAGATCTTCTTACTCGAAAACGACCTCTAATGCCGATGTAGAGGTGGGTTTGAGGACTTGATTTGCCGCCGGATTGTACCACCGCGACCTGGGAAGTCTTCGTTTACCCCACGGTTTCTACTTTTATTAGATTGGTGGTGCCAGGAATCGCAAAAGGAGTACCTGCAGTAATTACTATTCTTTCTCCTCGACGGACCAGACCCGTCTCCAGGGCTGTCCTTTTTGCCTTATCAATCATATCATCCGTATCTTTTATCTCTGAGCTCTGGCGTGGATACACCCCCCAGGAAAGAGCCAACTTCCTCACAGTGGCCTGTTTGGGACTTCGGGCTATGATTGGTACACGGGGACGATACCTGGCTACCATACGGGCACTACTTCCAGAAAGCGTAAAGATAACAATGGCTGCTGCCTTCAAATTCTGGGCAATCTCACAGGTTGCATGGCTTATAGCGTCCGGAACAGCAGGTTTAACCGAGAGTGCTCTTTCTATTAAGATTTTCTCGTAATCTAAGGACTTCTCAGTCTCAAGGGCTATCTTGCTCATCATCACTGCTGATGCGACAGGATATTTCCCCAGGGCTGTTTCCTCTGAGAGCATAATTGCGTCGGTTCCATCAAAGATAGCATTGGCTATATCCGTAACTTCCGCTCTGGTAGGACGAGGATTCTCAATCATTGACTCCAGCATTTGGGTCGCAGTGATTACCGGTTTTCCCGTCAAATTACACTTCTTGATAATTTCCTTCTGAGCGAGAGGCACCTTTTCAAGGGGTATCTCCACACCTAAATCACCCCGAGCTATCATTATTCCATCAGCTGCTTTGATTATCTCGTCTATATTACGCAATGCTTCCCGCTTCTCAATTTTGGCAATTACGGAAATCTCTTCTTTCCCCTTTTCCTTCAACATCTTTCTTATCTGAAGAATATCTTGAGCTCGTCTAACAAAAGAAATGCCAATGAAATCTACCGCATGTTCTATTCCAAAAACAAGGTCCTTTTGATCTTTCTCGGAAAGAGGGGGGATTTCAAAGGAGGCTTCAGGCAAATTTATCCCTTGGTGAGAGGCTAGCTCACCTCCTGTGATTACACGACATTTGATGTCTGTGGAAGTTGCCTCCTCAACTCTAAGTTCAAGCAAGCCATCTGCCAGAAGGATGACTTGTCCATTTTCAACCTTTTGAGGCAAAAGAGGATAGGTTATGGAAACCTCTCTTTCATTTCCGGGAATGTGGCGGGAGGTGAGAGTAAATGTTGTTCCCTCTTTTAATAAGACGGGCTCTTTTCGAACTAGGCCGGTTCGGATTTTAGGACCACTCAAATCTTGAAGAATAGCAACAGGTTTTCTCAGCTTAAGAGATACCTCTCGAACATATCTTATGGCTAAGGAATGCTCTTCATAGCTGCCATGGGAAAAATTCAGACGGGCTACATCCATGCCCTCCCTCATAAGGTCTTCTATCACCTTAGATGACCCTGAGGCAGGACCAATGGTGCAAACTATTTTGGTACGTCTTCTTCTGTGAGACCCTCTGTAGTTCATCTGAGAGGCTGGCCCATTAAGATTCAAAGGGAGGACCCTTTCTTACCTCCGGGATAATCGCTCTTCTTATTGTACTCTGGTGCTGCCCAGAGTCAATCTAAGTTTTCTTTTCGTGTGGCCTTCGGTACTTCAAGCCACATAGTGGCAACTTCCATGGCCCGGGAGGTACACGGAATCCACGTTCAATTCTTAACCTTGGAAGTAAGTGGGATGAGCGTCACAGTGTGGGACACACCGGGCATTTTGCGGACTTTACCCTTCACGATTTTTCCGACTTTGTCAGGGACGGTCTCAATGAGACCTTTTTCCACTTCGATGACTGCCAGGAGATCATAGTCACCGGGCACGATATGAACTTCACGTATTTCCTTGACCTTCAGCAACTTGTCCGCGATAGTATCTTCCTTGCCGGTCGCCACATTGATCAAGAGGAAGACTCGACCAACCGTCCTCATATCTCTTAACTCGACGTTCTCCAACTATACCACCTCCCTTCCCTCCAAGGAGATTATACTACCAACCGATGAATATAGCAATGAATTCGGGTTAAACTGTCCCCGGTATCTACGAATTAGACCGAACGAGGACTCCCCGGGCAGGACTCGAACCATATACACTGAAAGCTAAGCCTAGTGGAATCACATATTTCTGAATAATCGCCGCACGCCATTCCATATCCAGAACAGAAGAATAGCTCTATACTCTTTGCAACCACGCTGCTTTTATCTCTTCCACCGTTGTTGCCGCAAGCAGCGCCTTGGAAAGGCCTGTCAAATAATCTAGCTGAGACTACAGAAATTCATACTCATATTCTGAGGAAGGATTCAAAGAAGACTAAAAATCCTCCAGATTTGACGTGGGAAAGTGGTAGGAAGAATGTGGTAGAAAGGTCACCTATAACGACCCGGTGAGACATAATATGAGGCTATCATATCCTTTCAAATTCCAACAAAGCACGAACTTTGTTCTCCAGACTTACATAGCCCAAAATTATCTCAGATGATTAATAAGGGATCACCTGTAAGTCCGAAGTGCGATGTAATTAGATTTGACGATTGTTGGACTGTTATTCTTTGGTCTTCTCAGATGATTTTATGTTTACTGCACGGGGACCTCTTGACCCTTCCTCAATTTCGAATTCCAGAGCTTGTCCTTCTTTTAAGGAATCAAATTCTAGACCTTGGAGGGATGTTCGGTGGAAGAATACGTCTTTTCCCTCCCCGGTGGTAATAAATCCATAGCCCCGGTCCGATACCAATCGTGCTACTGTGCCTTTGGCCATCCTGTTATTCTCCTTAGAAGATCTACTGTTATTCTTTACCTCACCCTCTGTCTTAAGTCTTTACCTGCCTTGAACCTGGGGACTTTCTTGGCTGGAATCTGGATAGCTCCTCCTGTTTGAGGATTCCTTCCTCTCCTTGCCTTTCTCTCGACAGTCTTGAAAGTCCCGAAGCCAACCAGGGTGACCTTTTCTCCTCTGGCCAGGCACTCAGTTGCAGCTGAGATTACTGCATGAACCGCCTCCCTCGATGCTCTCTTTGCCAAGCCTGTCTGACTTGCTACCTCCTCTACCAAATCTGCCTTGTTCATCATCTGCCTCCTTATCTCTATTGGCTTTTCCTGAAGAACTCATGCCTATGCTAGCCGAAAACTCAATTGTGTCAAAAAACTGTCTTTGAAGCCGTGTCCACGGCGCGTCGTTTGAGGCAAGATGGGCTGATTGAGAAAACTTAGAACGCTTCCTTAGCGCATGGTTCCCTCTGCGCCACCACTTGCATCTTCATAGTCTCCTGGCAAAGAACCAACTATTAATCCCACAATTTCATCGGTTGTAGTCTCTTTGGTTATCCTTTCAGCTATCTTCCTGCCCCGGCGCATTATCGCAAGCCTGGTAGCAACAGAAAAAACATCGTGAAGTTGATGACTGATAATTATGATTGATATACCATGAGAGCTTAATGTCTTTACTAAATCCAAAACGTTCTTTTGCTCAGCTACTCCCAGAGCAGCAGTAGGCTCATCCATGATAAGGAATTTCGCATCCCAGTAAATTGATCTAGAAATAGCCACCGCTTGCCTTTGACCACCGGATAGTGTCCTGATTAGATTTCTCAATGAAGGAACTTCTATCTCCAGCTTGTCCAGCACTTTTCTAGATTCATTGAGCATATAGTCATGGTCTAATACTTTAACCAGACCCAAAAAACGCTTAAGCTTTTCTCTTCCTAAAAAGATATTTGAATAGACATTAAGATTCTCTGCCAAAGCAAGATCCTGATAAAGAGTTTCGATTCCCACTGCCAAAGCATCCATGGGATTATCTATTTTAACCTCTTTTCCTTCAAAAAAAATTCTTCCAGTATCTGCATGATAAACGCCGGAAATACACTTTATCAAAGTGGATTTCCCCGCTCCATTATCTCCCAAAAGACCTACCACTTCACCAGGGAAGATCTTCATATCCATATTATCTACAGCAGTTAAACCGCCAAATCTTTTGGTAATATTTCTAACCTCTAACAGTGGCTCCATCGGTCTCAATCCTCCTTCCGAACCAGCTCAGGAAAAAATTGATCGATAAGTACAGCGATAATAAGGATACAACCCACAGCTATGTAGAGATTGTATGTTGGTATACCAAGATTAACCAAACCTATTTCTAAAGTTCCAATAATCAATGCTCCAATGACCGTTCCGATGATAGTCCCTGTGCCTCCATATAGGCTAGCACCCCCGATAACCACCGCCACAACAGCATCAAGCAGTCGGGCACTTCCGGCAGGAGCTCTTCCTGTTATAAACCTCAATACATAGGTTACTCCCGCTAAAGAGGCAAAAAAGGATGAAATCATATAGACTTTTATTAAATGCCTCTTGACATTAATACCAGCACGTTCGGCTGCATCCATGCTCCCTCCGATAGCATAAGTATGTTGGCCAAATTTTGTCCTGGCAAGAATGAAAGCAAATATACCAATAAAAATAGCTACAATAACGGTGATATTAGGAATAATGGATACTAAATTTTGCAGTTCAAGTCTGGTAAGATTTTCCGGCCTTTTAAGAAAGGTAAGAGCTTTGCCAGGAAGCCAATAACTGAGATATCCATGTCCTATAGAACCTACTGCTGTGGGCAAACTATGTATGGGAACATTTTTACAAATAATTTCTGCAAAACCATAAGCAATTCCATACATCCCAAAAGTAGCAATAAAAGGAGGAACTTTTAACTTCGCCACTAATAATCCATTGACTAGCCCCGGAAGTAACCCCAAAAGAAGAGCAGCTAGAATGCCACAGGAAATAGCCACCGCTTGAGAAGCACCGGCTGCCTGCAAGGTTACCATGACCTTCGCACAAATAACCGAGCTAAAACCCACCATAAAACCAACCGATAAATCAATTCCTCCGGTAATAATGACAAAAGTTTCACCCGTTGCCAACAAGAGCACAGTAGTGGAAGCTAGAAGAATGTTCTGGAGATTTCTAAGACTAAAATAGTTTGTTCCAAAAAGACTGAAAAAAATTATCTCCATAGCTAAAAAGACCAATATCCACCTTCTTGTAATGCCGATTAATATCTTTCTTAAATTTTTGTTATTCATCATTATTCATCATTCCTTATATACCAACTCGGGGAAGAATTGGTCAATAAGCACCGCCACGATAAGGATACAACCTATGGCTATGTATCGATAAAAAATTGGTATACCCATCAGCATTAAACCGTTATCTAAAGTTCCAATGAGCAGCACCCCAACAACAGTACCCCAAATACCCCCTTTGCCACCCGTTAAACTGGCTCCACCAATAACCACAGCAGCGATAGCAAAAAGTTCATAGCTGGAAGTATATTGAGTATGAATTCCCATATTAAGTTTAAATGTAAGTAACACCCCCGCACAAGCTGCAAAAAAGGAGGAAATCACATAAACTTTTATTAAGTGCCAGGGTACATTAATACCAGCGCGTATGGCAGCGTCTATCTTCCCTCCAATGGCATAAGTATGTTGGCCAAATTTTGTCCTGGATAAGATAAAGGCAAAGATAACCAGAAGAATAATTACAAGAAGAACAGGAAGGGAAATGATTTTCATCAGATTCCAGATGTCAGCTCGTTCGGTGAGCACGGGTCTGTGAAAAAGTGAAAAACCTTTTTTCGATGAATAATAGGCAATATATGCCATTCCAATTTCTCTTACTTTGGATGGTAAAAAGGCTATGGGAAAACCCTCAGAGATCCTCCATGCCAGACCATTAGCAATGCCCCACATTCCCAGTGTAGCAATAAAAGGTGGAACCTTGAATTTAGTTACGAGGACTCCGTTAATAAACCCTGGAATAACCCCCAGGAGAATTCCAATGGAAGAGCCGGCCAGAATACTGACCGCTTGAGGAAAACCAGCCGCATGCAAATCTCTCATAATTATAGCAGAGGTAACACACACAAATCCCATGACAAAACCAATAGAAAGATCAATACCGCCACTGATAATAACAAAGGTCTCCCCACTGGCCAATAATAGGAGCGTAGTTGCAGCCAGAAGAATATTGGAAAAATTTCTAAAACCAAAAAAATTTTTTCCTAAAATGCTAAATAGACCAAGCATAAACATCAAAAAGAGCAGAGACCAGTTTCTTCCAATATAGTTCAATACTTTCTTTCTTCTCCTTTCTGGATATTCCAAAAGAAAAAAATCGCTTAGCACCCTCATCAAATCTTCCTTCTTTAATCAGAACGACAGGGAGCAGACTTGCCCCCTGTCGTCAAAGATGGTGGATAATGTAGGTCTTTAATTTTCTACACCCCAACTACTTATACTTATTGGTAAATATACTGTTGTGCTTCTGGATCGTTTACATTATCCTTAGTAAAGACAAAGAACCCGGGAATGACTTTCTTGGGTATCTCCGCACCTTCAGTAAGATATTTAACTCCCCACTCAACGCACAAGGCACCCATTTCTCCTGGCATCTGAGCCAGGATGAGATCTACTTCACCCTTTTTCAAAGCTTCAACAAGAATAAGAGTAGCATCCCAGGTGGCAATCTTGATTACTCCTGCTAGACCAGCAGCGGCTGCAGCTTGATATGCTCCTTGAGCGCTAAACACGTTTACTCCAAAAACCCCAGCAATGTCAGGGTCTTTTTGCAGAGCTGCGCTGACCTGAGCAACAGCTGTCTCCTGGACATCCAAACAATACTCCACGCCTACCAGCTCCATGTTAGGGAATATTTTTATGCCTGCCCTAAATCCTGCTTCCCGAGCTACAACACTGGAAGTATCAGGATTGGTATTTTCCAAAAATACTTTTCCCTCTCCACCAAGCATCACAGCCAAGGCTCCCGCAACCACTTGACCCCCCAAGAAATTATCGGTGCCGATGTAGGACAAGGGGAAATTGTAGTTGCTGGGTTTAGAGTAGTCACCGTCTCCAATGTAACAATCAACAGTGATAACCGGAATTCCCATGTCATGAATTTCTTTTAAGACAGGAATCAAAGCTTCTGTCGATGTAGGAGCAGTAAAGAGTAAATCAATATCCCCTCGAGCGACAAGAGCTTTCAGGATAGGTACCTGATATTCCGGCCCCCAGGCTTTGGGATACTCTCCTATAACTAACTCAACACCCAATTCCGCTGCCTTTGCCACAGCTCCCTTCTCCATAGTGAAGTAGAAAGGATCTGCAATGCCCGGCATAAAGGCAAATCTCAGTTTCTTGGCGCTAACACCCGCAGCAAACGACAAAACCAAACAAACACACAGCAGTCCGACAATAACTCTCTTCATCTTCTTCCCCCTAGTTTGATGTGTTTTGGTAAGACTCTTCCTCACGTCCCTCGCATAATGGAACCTAACCCAGGGTCGCAGCCTCTCAAGTAGCTCTCATCACCTCCTCGCTTGGTTTTCGACCCATGTCTTATGATGTGAGGCCTCGGAGCATTCCACCTAACCCGCGCGCTCTTCGCTAGCTTGTGAAAGCAAGAATGACCTCTACTTCCCTAAAGGAACTTTGGGTAACCTTTCCTGGAAGATGGTCTCTCTTGCCTTTCTGCTTAGCTACCGATAGTGACAAGGTCTTCTTAGCCGGAGTGGTCGTGCTGGGATTCAAGGCAGCCAACGTCAACGTCTCGTCTTCTGGACAATTGATGTGTCGGCAGATTGTAATCAGGCTAGGAAACACTCATGAATAGCATCTCGTCCGGAATGTACGGGCTAAATCGCGTCGTAGAGGACCGAAAGTCATTTCTGATGAATTTTATCATGATCTTGTAAAATATCTACCATGTTCTTCTAGAATGTCAAATTCCGCCGGTTAGGAATATTCACTTCAAGGGAGTGAAGCTTGTCCGGCTTTTGATAATGGGGCTTTGGCAGGCAATTTGGGTGAATAAAGTTGGGTGAGCAAAGCACGGGCGGTGTCAAGGAAATAATGCAAATGCCTTTTGAATCGTTATTCTTCACCTCCCCGTTTTTTTATGACATCTCGCAATTTGGCTGCTTTCTCAAAATCCTCTCTCTTTACGGCATCTTCCAACTCCAGCTTCAACCTATCCAACTCGGTGAGAGGTTTTTTCCTGCGGATTTCCTCACCTAATTCTCTTAGACTTGCTATTTCTTCGCTTTTTTCAGAAAGCTCAGACTGGCCCCTATTGCTCAAAAAGTCATCTATCCTCTGAATTCCCCTCTTTACCTCTGTCAAAGCCTTATTGTATTTCTTCTTCTCCTGCTCCATCAAAGCTTTGGCCTTGGCATTCATCATTATTATGTAGGGGACATACATGGTGAAGATACCTCTGTACTCTTCGTCACCGGCGTAGCTCTCAGCCAGGTTATGGGCCCTCAGGTTGCGCTCGGTATCCCTTACCACCCCCCCGTAATCCTTCAGAGAAAAAAGACTAAGATACCTCTGGTAATACTGCAGAGCTTCCCGATAAAGACCCTCACACTCATCCTTGTTCAGTTTGAAACCCTTGGTAGAGCCATGCTTCGCCCTGTATTCGTCCAATCTTGAAAGATAGTAATCCAAAAGAGATGCCTTTCCGTGAGGTCTCTCACCATCGGGCCTGCCTTGAGTTTCCATCTGAAGAAGGCCCAGCTCTATCCTCATCTGAATTTTCTCTTTCCCGTCCCTACCTCTTATCTTTCTGGCTGAAGTCTGGCCGGGCTGGTATTCCCAATCCCTGATAATCCCACTAATATCTTTGTTACTATTCATGTTGTTTCCTCATCTTCAGCCTCATCTCTTAGAATTTTGCTTCATTAGTCCCGATTTTTCTTCAGGAGCCTTCCCTGGATCTCAAGACTCGCCCGTCAATGACCCACTTTTCTTGGTCTACCGGCAAAGATTATTATGGCAGATTAGTTTTTTGAGTCAACTTTTGCTGGCTCGCATTTTTCACCTTTGCTACGCCGGGAAAAATCCTCTGTCCTCACGGTGGGGTACCGTCCGAAGAACATCAACTTCATTATGATTCGACCAAAGTTAACTCGGACCAGTTGACGAAAGTAAATTCCCAGACATACTACCAGGGACCGGGCCGGCAGCTATTATGCTGAGAACCTACAAATAAATGAGGTAAAGGCACTCCTGCGACAGTCTCTTGAAGAAGGAGGCAAGTTAAGGGGAAAGATAAGAAATGAGACACATAAGGAAAAACCCTATCACCGGAAGCTGGGTAATCATCTCCAGTGAGAGGCGAAGAAGACCGAGAGACTTTGTCCGTGAGGGGCCGACAAGAAAGAGAGGTCCCACGGGTTCTTGTCCCTTCTGTGAAGGAAATGAGAAGGCGACACCGGCGGAAGTCCTTGCCTATAGAGATGAAAATAGCCCTCCCAATGCTTCAGGCTGGCAGGTAAGAGTCGTGCCTAATAAATTCCCAGCCCTTTGCCTACAAGAAAATCTGGAGCAAAAGGAAATAGGTATATTCGGGGAGCTGACGGGGGTCGGAGCTCATGAGGTAATTATTGAATCTCCGCACCATCGAAAAACTCTTGTTGACTTTGATCTTTCCCACCTTACCAAGATTCTTTGTGCTTTTAGACAGAGGAGCCTCGACCTAAAAAAAGATCAGCGACTCCGATACATCCTCCTCTTTAAGAACTATGGTTCGGAGGCAGCGGCATCCTTAGAGCATCCCCACTCTCAGCTTATTGCTACTCCTGTAACTCCCTGGTATTTGAAGGAAGAACTTGAGGGGTCAAGATCGTACTACGGCCTGAAAGGGAGGTGCATTTTCTGCGACATTATCACTCAGGAGATAGAAGGTAAGGTAAGAGTAATTGAGGCAAAGGAGAACTTCATCGTCCTTGCCCCCTTTGCTTCAAGATTTCCCTTCGAGATGTGGATTTTGCCGCGACGCCACTGTCCAGATTTTGATAGAACGGGGAACAGGGAACTCAGAGGCCTGGCTGATGCATTAAGATCGAGCCTCAGGCGGCTCTCCAGCGCTCTAGATAACCCTCCCTATAATCTTATCTTCCATACTGCGCCTAGCCGAACTGGCCGCAAGGGCTATTGGGATACGATAGAAAAAGACTATCACTGGCATATTGAGATCATCCCCAGGGTGGTAGAAGAGGGAGGATTTGAATGGGCTACAGGCTTTCACATCAACCCAACTTTTCCTGAGGATGCCGCCGCCCACCTGCGGCAACTCTGAGGAGCCAAGTAAGGCAGCTATTCCAAAGATCCCTCGGCCCTCATTTATTCTCCAGCTACACCAGAACTTCCAAACCCACCTTTTCCTCTGGTAGTTTCATCAAGACTGTCAACTATCTCAAACTTGGGTTTTTCGACTTTTTGAATAACAAGCTGACAGATTTTGTCTCCCCGTCTAACCCGAAAAACCTTCTTCGGATCCTGATTTATAAGTATGACTGATACTTCTCCTCGGTAACCAGAGTCAATCAAACCAGGAGAATTTACTATGCTGATTCCATTTTTGAGTGCAAGTCCTGAGCGTGGCTGAATGAAACCTGCATAACCTTCAGGGATAGCAATTTCTATTCCGGTAGGGATTAGAATTCTCTCACCCGGCCTCACGGTAGCATCAATTCTACTATAAAGGTCACATCCGGCATCGCCCTCCTGAGCATAGCTCGGCAGAGGAAGGTCAGGATCAAGTCTTTTGACTTCAATCGTTAAGGTCATTTTATCTCCTCATTTGTTTGAAAATAGCCTTACTCTCCCCTCGGCGATACCTTATCGGCCTTGTCGTGCGCCGACACAGGGACCTTTGGGCCATGAGCTTCAGTGCCAGCAGAGCCTCATTAGTTAAGGCCTCCTGAGAAACGGTCCTAACCAACGAAGATATAGTCCACTCATCGCCCATCTTGCCCAGGCTCTGCGCCGCTTCCCTCCTAACCAGTATCTCAGGGTCTTTTACCACTGCTCGACTCAAGGCAGGGATAGCACCGGTGAGATTAAGCCCTCCCAGCTTTGCAGCACCCTTGGCCCTTTCATGATAATCCTCACTCTCGGCAAGACTCTTAAGGTAAGATGCCATTTCTCCCTCTTCTCGATGCCCGGAGCGGCACCTGTCTTTGAATCGGCACATCTTGCAGTACCACCCCCGCATGGCTGGATAATATGTGGTGGATATGATCTCATCGTGCAGGGTATCCATCTCTGTTTCAGTCTGGTCTAGACGTTCGGGATCAATCTTTGCCGCACGAACATCCCTGTCCCGAAGGTAGACGAGCTCAACCCTCAGATTCTTTACCTCCTTCTCAAGCTTACTCAGAGCCAGGGCATAGCACCTCATCTGAAGATTATCCCCTGCATCCCCGCGCGGGACTTTAGAGCTGCCTGTCTTGTAGTCTGAAATTACCCACTCCTCTCGCCCTCCTTTGTAACTAACCCTATCCATTCTCCCTCTAAGACGGGTCCCTCTGGCGGTGCTAATTTCGAAAGGTTGCTCTATTCCTCTTAGTTCTTCATTCTGTCGCTCGGCCCCCCACTTCTGCCAATTCGCCATAAGGGGCAAAGCAAGATGGTAAACCTTGGCTGATTCCTGCTCTTCCTGGAAGCGAAATTGACCGAGAAGGTCAAGAAGAAAGGGTTTGAAAGCCTTTCCGGTCGACTCGGCGTAGGCGATTGATGAATGGACCAGCTTTCCCAGATAGAGAAAGTAGGGAGTGAAGTCTGCAGGAGCAAAAAGAAGGTAGGAATAAAAGTATTTTCGAGGGCATCTTTTGAAGACTGAGATTCTTGCTGGACTTAAGTAATAGATTAATCTTGGCACTTACTTCTCATGAATCACTAATCTCACGTTTTCCAGTCTTCTCACGTCTCCTGGAAAAGACCCAGTTGTTCAGGGCCCTCCTTTTTCCCCTCCCGAGGCCTATCCAGAGCCTCGTCCACAAGTCCCAGCAGGTCCTTCATTCTTCTGGCATTCCTGGCTGCCGACCCTCCATGGCAATTGTTGAAGAAGACATACGCCTTCTCTGACGCCTCTTCGGCAGCTTTTATTACCGGAACAAAGGGTCTTAGCTCCTCATCACTGTAAAGATAATTGTATCTTTCTGAAGCTGGAACGTTAAACCAGTTGACGTTACGGCCATGAAAGCGAAAGTAAGCCACGGGAGATGTCACTTTGGGAACGAAGGGCACCAGACGCGGAAGATCAGGTTCGTCCACACAGCAATAGCCCAGGTCATTCTCCTCCAAAAATGAAAAGACCCAGTTCTCCCCTTCTTTTTTCACCCAGGCATTGTTTCTGAATTCTATAACCATCGGGATATTGGGTAGGCGCTCTCTACAAGCAAGGATATAATCTTTGTTTTCCCTTTTGGGGAAAAACTTTGTAGGAAACTGAAATAGAACGCATCCCAGTCTTTTCTCCTCAATCAAAGGCTCTATTCCCTCGGCATATATCTTAAATACATCGGTGTTGTCCCTTATATGCCAGTTCTCATCAAAAATCTCGTGGGTCATCTCTTTGTACGCCTTGATAGTAAAGTCAAATTCTTCTGGCACCTTTCTTGCCATTGCACTTAAGGTGCGAGCGCTGGGCTGTCTATAATAGGTATAGTTTATCTCGACCGTGTCGAACTTGAGCTGGTAGGCGTAGTAGGTGAGCATATCTCTTTGGACTATCTCCGGGGGATAAACCGTTCCCTTCCAGTCAGGGAATGAATAACCGCTGGTTCCCACCCTTAGCACCAGTTTTCTCCTTTGTCGATATTGGCCCGTCCGCCCCTGGATGTCGCATATTTCTTGCCTTTTCATGATAATGCGGCCCAGAATTATGTCAAGACGACCCAAGACAGATAATTCTTGAAAACTTGCTGGCTGCTCATTCATCTCCGCTGAAGAAACGATTCGCCGGACCTGTTCTGCTTTCTTGAACTAGCAATTCCTATTATGCTTTTCCAAGGAAAAGTGTTGAGTACGGTATTTCTATTCTGGAAAAATTGTGAGATAATTTACTTTGCATTGACACAAAAGAAAAGAATTGTTGACAAATTATTCGGTGTAGGTTACTATAAACTAGGACGATAGAGGAGGTACCTGGAGAAGTGGGAGGACAAGTCCTCTCTTTTTTTTTCAGAATAACGATTGGGACTAAGTTGTCCTGGGGATAGATAAAGAGAAGAAGCGGGAAAAGGGGTAATAAATCAAGTCGAGGAGGTGATGTAGATACGTAAGAGCATAGTTATGTTCGTCAAATACCAGAAGGAGGAGTAAGAAATGAAAAGGATGAAGAAGGTAAGTTTGTGGCTAGTTATTTTGCTGGTAGGAGTCCTTGTAGTTGGGTCAGCACCTGCTTTCACCAAGGAGCTTCCTAAGGAAATTGTTATTGGTTGGACACCACCCGATATCACCGGAGTTTTTAGGACTGCAACACACTACTTCGAGGTAGGTGCTTTCGATGCTTGTCTCAATGGAATCACTACTACTATCATCTATCGGGCTCCGGCCTCACATATAGCTTTTGGAGATCAGGTGAAAATTATCGAAGACTTTATTACGATGAGGGTAGATGCAATTGCCATCTCGCCTATAGAAGTGGAAGTAGTTATTCCGGCTATTCGCAAGGCTAATGAGGCAGGTATTCCGGTGATAATTGTAAACTTGCTGGAGCCCATTGCAGGAGTTGAGGTAGTCTCTTATATTGGGTTTGATAATTTCGAATGTGCTGAGGTTTCTGCCTATACCGTGCTGGATTACTTTGGTGGACCGGGTGTGCTAGGTACGGGGAGAGAAGTTGCGGTTGAGCCAGGAGAATACCTTGATCTAAAATGGTGGCGAGACCTATATGCTACTGTCACTCCGGAAGAAAAAGCAGCTATAAAAGCAACCGGAACCATTATCGAGGGTGTTGCTGGTGGTTTCTTCTCTACAGCTCGAGTGAACGGTTTTCACAGTGTGGTTGATGAGTATCCAGGTATCGAAATAGTTGGTATGTTGGCAGCAGACTGGAACCGAGAGAAAGGTATCAAGGCAGCGGAAGACTTTCTCACAGCCAATCCTCGAGGAACGCTTGACTTTATGTGGGCGGCGTCTAATGAGATGGGTATGGGTGCAATGTTAGCTACTGAGGCTGCGAAGAGGCAAGATGAGGTGAAAATATTCACCAATGACGTTACCCCGGAGTCAACGATGTTGATAGCTGAAGGAAGAATGGTGGCAGAAACAACTCATGGATTTGCGGACTGGGGTTGGTACGGAGTCGAATATGCGGTTAGGGCAGCTCTGGGAGCGGATGTCCCTCCGATTTTCGACATCAGGCCCAGGACAATGTACAAGGAAAATGCGGATGAATTTTATCCTGAGCCAAAGCTTGAGCCTATAGACTGGGAGGCAATCAAGGCTGAATATCTGGCAAAATAAGTTATGGCAAGAGGGGTCCTTCATACAGGACCCCTCTGCATCTGTGCTGAGACACCTAATTCACATTGAGTGATCTTCATACGTTTCCTGTGGAGCCTCTTTGTAAAAAGGAACCTTTTGATGTTTCAATATTATAGGTGCACAGAATAAGTGAACAGGTGACTTTGCCATACAAACTCCCGTTAAGTTCCGTAAATGGAATGGTTGCCTGTTTGTGCTGTGCACCTATAATAGTATAAGATGTGGTTTCTGTGAAGGAGAAAAAGAGGAATGCCAAGAGAGCCTTTATTGCGTCTAGAAGCTATTGATAAAAGTTTCCCGGGTGTTCACGCCCTTGATCATGTGGATTTTGACCTTTATGAAGGAGAGACCCATGTTCTCCTGGGTGAAAATGGTGCTGGTAAATCTACCTTAGTGAAAATTCTCAGCGGTTCTTTACCCAAAGATCGTGGCCGTATCATCCTTCGGGGTAAACAAGTCGAGATAAGCAGCCCTTCTCATGCTCGTCTATTGGGAATGGGCATGGTTTATCAAGAGTTGAGTCTCATTCCCAGCCTGAGTGTAGCTGAGAACATCTCTTTAGGTAGATTACCCAGACGTAGGTTTTTCTTTGTTGATTGGCCAGGAATATATAAAAAGGCTCAACAAGCTTTGAAGAAACTGAACTTAAATATTGACCCTACTGTGCCCGTAAGGCATCTTGGTCTGGCTGAACAACAGCTCGTAGAAATCGCCAAAGTTTTGTCTTTAAATGAACAGATTCTACTCCTCGACGAACCTACATCAGCTCTATCAGAAGAGGAGCGGCAACGACTTTCTAACCTCGTAAATGAATTGCGTGAAGGGGGGATTTCTATTATTTATATCTCCCATCGCTTATCCGAGGTTCCCTTAGTGGGCCAGCGAGTAACTGTTCTGAGAGATGGGAAGAAGATTGCCACATTGCCCGTGAATGAAGCCGACGAGGACACTATTATTCGGATGATGGTGGGAAGAGAACTTAAGGAACAGTTTCCCAAAGAGGAAACGAGCCCTGGTAAGCCTATCTTGAAGGTGGAGGATCTGGAGGTAAAAGGGGCCCTGCACCATGTGGACTTCACCCTACATGAAGGGGAAATAGTGGGCATTTTTGGTCTCTTGGGGGCTGGGTGTACTACCCTTGTCCGTGCATTATTTGGATTACAAAAGACTGATAGTGGTAAAATCTATATTAATGGTAGAAGAGTTACCATATCTTCTCCTGAAGAGGCAATCGGGTTAGGATTGGGTTATCTCACCAGAGATAGAAAAGATGGCCTCGTACAGCCAATGCCCGTAGTGTCAAACATAACCCTGGCCAGTTTGAAAAGAATTTCGCAGTTAGGTCTCATCAAGCACCGAAAAGAGCAGCGAGTAGGAGAAAACTACGTTAATGAACTGCGTATCCATCCTCCTGACCTGACTCGGAAGCTCATGTATCTTAGTGGTGGTAATCAGCAAAAAGTTGCCTTATCCAAATGGCTGTGCAGTGGATCGAAGATTTTGATTTTTGATGAACCCACACGGGGTATTGACGTAGGAACAAAATCCGAGATTTTTCAAATTTTTAATCAGTTGACTAAGGAAGGGGTAGGAATCCTTATGATATCTTCTGAGTTGCCAGAAATTTTAGCCATGGCTGACCGTATCTTTGCAATGCGAAGAGGAACTTTTGCTGCAGAATATCAAAGAGGAGAGACAACACAGGAGAAACTGTTAAAAAGTGTCAGTTAAGATACAAAAATAGCAGGAAAACCAGCCAGGAAAAATTATGAGAGAACAAAGAGAAAAATCATTTCCTATAAAAAATAATCCCGAGAAGACGATATCCTCAAAGGTGCCTTCGAAAGTATCTTTGATAAATGAGTGGGTCTCTATGGGGGGTGAAGTAATCAGAAAAATTTTGCTAAAGGGAGGTCCAATTGTAGCCTTGCTTTTCCTCATTATCTATCTTTCTTTTGCTACACCGTATTTTTTTACTGTGGGTAATTTTTTGAACATAACAAGACAATCTTCCATTAATGCTATCCTTGCTATAGGTCAGACCATGGTCATTATTGGCGCAGGTATAGATTTATCTGTTGGCGCTGTCCTTGCTCTCTCAGCTTCAATGTCTGCGGTAGCAGTGTCATACTGGGGACTCAATCTGGCAGTTGGTATACTTTTGGGTCTGGGGACGGGGGCACTAACGGGTTTCACAACTGGTGTCATCATTACCAAAGGAAGAATACCTGATTTTGTTGCTACACTGGCTATGATGATTACAGCAAGAGGTATAGCACTGATTTTGACAGAGGGCCTGCCGGTTCCCTCACACTTCACCGCCCTCAAACTTGTAGGATATTTACCCGCAGGACTAATCTGGCTGGGTAGCGGTGATATTCTGGGTGTTCCGGTTCCGGCTCTAATTATTGTAGCTATAACTATCCTGGGCTGGATGATTTTAACCCGTACTACATTGGGCCGGGCTATTTATGCTGTAGGAGGCAACCGGGAAGCTGCCAGAATTTCAGGTATCAGCATTGATCGCACCAAAATCATTGTTTATACTATTATGGGACTACTGGCTGGAGTTGCTGGTATTGTCCTGACTGGCCGTCTAAATTCAGCCAATGCCTTAATGGCAGAAGGAGCAGAATTGCAGAGTATTGCTGCTGTAGTCATTGGTGGAACAAATCTCTATGGTGGTGAAGGTGGTGTTGTCGGTTCACTAATTGGCGCATTCATAATGGGTGTACTGGGTAACGGTTTGAATTTGCTTAATGTTTCTGCTTTCTGGCAGCGAGTCATTATGGGTTTAATCGTTATTGGTGTTGTTGTTTTTGATCAATGGCGAAGAAGACGATTTGCTGTCTAAAACTAGATATTTAACCCATCAATAGAAGCTTTTGCAGGGATTAGTATTCAAGCCCGCCGGCCCTGGTATGCGAGTGCAGCAGCACCAGAGTAGAGATCTCACCGAGCCAGTCATGATTTCGATATCTCCGGCACAGTTTGCCATACTACAATACACCTAACCCGGATGTAATTGAGAGGAGGCCTGCAAATATTAGTATGGCCAGCACAATTTTCTTGAATAACTCTTCCTCTACCCTGTGCACGAGCTTGATTCCAATTAATACACCTGCAATCATGGCCGGCAAAAATAAGATCACATACCCGAGGACCTCTTTGGTCACCAATCCACTGATAATGAAACCCGGGATCGTGGCTAAGGCCACTACCATAAGGTAAAGAGCAAGATTTGCTCTAAAGACCTGCCTCTTTACTCCCTGGTTGCTCAAGAATAATGTGACTGGTGGAGCACTCGTTCCCATACTCCCGGTCAAGAGCCCACTGACAAATCCCACCGGGGCAAAAGCTAATTTCTCATTCTTGATTTTCCTTTTGAAGCCTGCCAACAAGGCTACACCAAATACGGTAATAGCAGTGCCGATGAACACTTTCAACACAGTAACGTCAAGAGCTACCAAAAGGTAAGTCCCAAATGGTATCCCTGCTAGGCCTGCAATTATTAGCGACCAAATCCTCTTCAGGTCGACCCATTTTCGGGCCTCAGCCAATACAAATATACAAATCAAGGTGCCATGAATCACAGCTATTGGAACCACTACTTGTGGAGGAAGGAAAATTATCATTATGGGAACCGAAACCGTGGTGAATCCAAAACCGACTAGTCCGAAGGTTACACCAGCCAAAAATATTACCAAAAGCCCAGCAATGATTATAGCCAAGGAACTCGTCATAATGATCCTGAAGTTTAATATAGGCTTGTACGCTTTTCCAAGGAAAAGTGGTGCTAATCTCGCCTAACCCAATTATATAGGTAATTCGCTTTTTGTTAAGTTTACAGGAACCTGCGGGCTAGAATAGCTTGCTCTTTGTCTACCAAACGCTATAATTAGTCAGGAACAAGAGGGGAATCCCCTATTATGAATTCACGTGAACGCCTAAAGCTCGCTTTAGATCATAAGGAACCAGATCGAATTCCAATTGACCTGGGCGGGAGTGTAGTGACCGGCATGCACGTGACAACGGTTTACCTTTTGCGCCAGGCCCTGGGTTTGGACAGGCCCGATACACCAATCAAGGTCATAGAACCGTACCAGATGCTAGGTGAGATCAAGCCCGATCTTATAGAAGCACTCGGAATAGATGTCATTGGTCTAGGCAAGACAAAAACTTTTTTCGGGTTCAAGAACCAAGGCTGGAAGGCCTGGACCACCTTCCAGGGTACCCCGGTCCTTGTCCCGGAAGGCTTTAATACGGATCCGGAGCCTAACGGCGACATTCTAATGTATCCGGAGGGTGATGAATCTGCCCCACCCAGCGGCAGAATGCCTGAAGGCGGCTGGTATTTTGATGCGATTGTCCGACAGGTGCCCATTGTTGAGAAGGACCTCAATGTAGAGGACAATCTGGAAGAGTTTGGCCCGATATCAGAGGAAGAGCTAGAGCACTTCAGGCTCGAGGCTAGAAGACTTCATAAAGAAACCGATAAGGCAATCTTCGCGAGCTTTGGGGGAATGAGTTTTGGCGATATCGCTGTGATTCCTGCACCTCATCTTAAGTATCCCAAGGGGATCCGTGATGTTGAGGAGTGGTACATCAGCACGCAAACACGGCGCGACTACGTCTGGAAGGTTTTTGAGCGACAATGCGAAATTGCACTCACCAATCTGGAGAAGGTCTACCGGGCTGTTGCCAATCAGGTCGAGGTGGCATTCGTCACCGGCACTGATTTTGGAATGCAGAGGGGTCCTTTCATATCTCCTGATACCTACCGTGAGCTGTATAAGCCTTTCCACAAGCGTGTTAACGACTGGATCCACCAGAATACCGAATGGAAAACTTTCATGCACTCGTGCGGCTCGGTTATAGCATTGATTGAAGATTTCATCACGGCTGGATTCGATATCCTCAACCCCCTGCAGTGCTCAGCATCCCAGATGGACCCTTCGGAGCTCAAGAGAAGATTCGGTGATCGAATCAGCTTTTGGGGTGGTGGGGTAGATACTCAACACACCCTTCCCTTTGGTACTTCGGATGAAGTTCGAAGAGAAGTCTCGGAGCGAATAAGGATTTTTGGGCCAGGCGGGGGGTTCGTCTTCAATGCCATTCACAACATTCAAGCTAAAACTCCCATAGAGAACGTGCTAGCGATGTTCGAGACAGTACGAGAGTGCGGTCGCTATCCCCTTTGATTCTACCCGTTTTGCCCGTGGTATGATTCATACTCAGCAAATACTTAGATATTCTCGGATACTGTCTCTTGCCTAAACCGCAATCTTGCCGGCCGGCATAGTATAACATTAAGGAGCGGATATACACGGGGGAAATGCCATGGAAAGTTCCAGTGATTGGTATGACGGTGTGGTTGGACAGGTTGGGACGTACAAGGCTATCTTGAGCCAGAAAGATCATAAAAAACACAGACTCGACTTACTTATCCGTGTGGCAAAAAGAGTGGCTGGTTTCTCTCCAACCTGTGGTGAATGTCAGAATTCCCAAAGAGAAATCACAATGTTTGTTAAAGATTTGAGTTTTTTGCTGCATTCACCTAAACAAAAACGCAAGAGTCATGCAAAGATCCTTAAAATCATTGTCAAGCGTCTTCAGAAACATCACAAACTGGTTACAGAAGGACAAAACAGAACAATGGGGATGACGCTTGGCGTGGGGATTGGTGCGGGAGTTGGGGCAGGGGCTAGTGCAGCATTCGATACATCATACAATGGTCTTGCGGTGGTACTCGGTATATTTGTAGGTAGTGCAATTGGACGTGCCTTAGACGCTAAAGCGAAGAGAGAAGGTAGGGTTATTTAGTGGTCAGCTTGACATTTTAGGAAAACTGATGTATACACTTTAGCGTCCTCGTCCTAGACAAGAAAGAGCGGACAAAAACCTCTGAGTAGCATTCCACGGATTGCACCACGCCAACATTGCGGAAGAGAATCGCTAGATTCGAGCCAGAGCCCCACTCAAAGACCAACCCCAAGAAAAGCAGGAAATCAGCTGTGACTATTTCAGGTAGAGTCATAAGGAAAAGTCCCTCTTTCAAAAATCTTTGAGGAAGATAGGAGCTACAAAAATAAGATCTTGGGGGAGGTGAGAAAAGCAGCCTACCTTTTAAGGTAAGATCAATGTAGCTTGGAAAGTCGTATATTTCACGGGAGGTTAAAATGTTAGTAAGAAGGTTAGTCCTGAGCGGTTTGATTATTATGGCTTTGGCACTTGCTGGTTCCGCTTGGGCTGAAAAAGTGACATTAACTTTTTCTGACTGGCACCTTACAGAACCTCACTGGGAACAGGCTTTGAAGGAAGGAATAGCAAAATTTGAGGCTGAGAATCCCGAGATCAAGGTCACGCTCGACTATGTCTCTTATGGTGAAAAAGAAACGAAGTATGCCACAGCACTTGAAGCAGGCAAAGGTCCTGATGTATTTCACCTGCACGCCTATTCGGTGCGCTCCTTTATGGAAAGGGGCTATCTCTACGACGTAACGGGATTTATTGAAAAAGAGGGTCCGTGCTGGTACGGCGAAGACTTTCTTGACCCCTGGTATCCCCAGACACTAGAACTTGTGCGCAAGGATGGCCGTTACTACGCTCTTCCAGAGGATTTCATGGCCATGGTGCTCTTCCGGAACAAGAACCTGTTTCAGAAAGCTGGACTTGATCCAGCTAGCCCCCCTAAAACGTGGGATGAGTTCCTGGCCTATGCCAAGAAGCTCACCAAGGCTGATAGATGGGCCTTTGGAACCGTAGGAGCCATCGATCCGGGATTTGAATTAAGAGTCACTCCTGTGCTTTTCAGCCATGGAGGGAGTTACCTCACACCGGACTATAAACGCTCTGCTCTCGACACGGCTGAAGCAAAGCAGGCTTTTAAATTCTTTGTGGAACTTCACACAAAACACGGAGTGATACCTCCTGGAGTTACTGCAAGAAATCCAGGAGATGTTAGAGAACAGCTCGCTACCGAGGAAGTAGCCATGATCATGGGATCCGGATGGACTGTGCCGATTGTTGCTGGTTTAAATCCCGATTTGAATGCACCTGAGGTAATTGGGGCATCCTCTGTTCCTGTGGCAGCGGGAGTTAGCCCTGAGTTTAGAACTACTGCCTGGCTGAGCACCTGGATGATTGGTCGGAACACCAAGCACCCTGAAGAAGCCTGGAAGCTACTGAAACATCAAACCAGCAAACCAATGGTAGAGAAATGGTTCCACGACGCTAGAGTGCTTTCCTCAAGAAGAGATGTCTCTGGCGGTCTGGAAGCCCAGGGTATAGGTGGATACAATGAGCTCCTTTTTGACAAATTCGCCAAGGTTATAGCGGAAGGCCTGGCATACGCTAAATTCGTTCCTCAGCTCAAGGAGTGGCCTGAAATCATAGACACTGTTAACACCGCGGTCCAGGAGGCCTTCACCGGAGCAAAATCCGTTGATAAGGCGTTGAGTGACGCATCGAAGCGAATCAATGATATTCTGAAATAACAGAGAACAGTACCGAATGGTGGGGCTTCCGAGATTATGGAGCCACCAAGGGGGAGGAAATATCCCGGTAGTATACCGGTGAGGATGTTTCCTCCCCCACACGTTGGTGAGAAAATAAGGATGAAAGAGGCTGGCGGTGAAATCTCTGAGGATAAGACTTGAGCATCAAGGATATTTGTTTGTCCTGCCCTGCGTTGCTATGCTTGCCCTTGTTCTAGGATTCCCTGCCTTGATGGCAGTTGCAAATAGCTTCAGTCCCATATGGTCCAGGGAGTTCACCTTCACCCTTGCCAATTACAAAAGACTCATTCATGATTATGTTTTCTGGAACAGTCTCGGGGTCTCCTTTTTCTTTGTGGGAGGTACTGTAGCACTTCACTTCCTGATCGGAATGGCCGTGGCACTGGCCTTGAATTCTGAAATAAGGGCCAGGAGGTTTTTCAGGGTTCTGGCTCTCCTTCCCTGGACTATTCCTGATGTAATCTCCGGCCTTGTCTGGAGGTACATGTACAATCCCACCCAGGGGATCATCAACTATACATTAATGAGATCGGGGCTGGTAGATACGTATGTTGAGTGGCTGGCCTCAGCTCGTTTGGCCATGCCAAGCGTCATTCTGGCAGATGTCTGGCGAGGATATCCCTTCGTCATGATAATTCTCCTTGCTGGTCTTCAGGCCATTCCCAAGGAGCTCTACGAGGCGGCAAAAGCTGATGGAGCTTCGATGATTCAGGAATTCTGGCACATAACTCTACCGAGCTTAACTCGTACGATTGTCGTTGCTCTCGCCCTGGACACCATATGGCAATTCAGGCGATTCGGGCTGATCTATACCATGACTCGGGGAGGACCAGGTCATATGACAGAAATCTTCTCTATGCTTGTCTATAAGCAGTATTTTAAGTTTTTCAATTTTGAATATGCATCCTCTATTGCGGTTATTATGGCTGTTATCTTGCTCCTTATAAGTCTGCCTTACCTTAGACTAATTGTAGCGGGGGCTAGGGAGTGAGTAGATTTAAAGCAGAGAATCTTTTCAGGGGCACATCACTTGCATGGCTGGTGATAGGTTTTCTTTGTGTGTTTAACCTGGGGCCATTCATGTGGATGCTGTCCACTTCCTTCAAGACGCTTCAGGAGTCATATGCCATTCCGCCTACGCTCATACCTCAAAATCCCACATTATCTGGGTATGACAGAATACTTGTTTACGGTAACTTTCCTCTCTATTTTGCCAATAGTACTATCGTGGCGCTATCAACAGCGCTCTTCTCCACCTTTGTAGGCCTTTTAGCTGGCTACGGCTTCTCTAGATTCTCCTTCAAAGGAAAAACGCTCCTGATGGGAGCAATCCTCTCATCACAGATGCTGCCCGGTGTCCTCTTGGTTGGTCCCTATTTTAAGATGCTAGCTGCCCTAGGGCTCTACGATACACGCACCGGTCTCGTTATCGCCTTCACCACAATTACTCTTCCCTTTAGCACCTGGATGTTGAAGGGGTTTATTGATACTGTTCCCGTGGAGTTAGACGAGGCTGCTATGGTAGACGGATGCTCCCGCCTCAGAGCTTTTTTTAGTGTCATATTTCCCGCTATTGCCCCCGGAATGGTGGCAACTATAGTTTTTGCATTCCTGCTGGCCTGGGGAGACCTTCTCTGGTGCCTTGCCTTGACCACCAGTGAGTCTGTGGCGACAGTCACTCTAGGACTCGCACGTCTGGTTACCCAGTTCCGCATAGAGTGGCCCCAGCTAATGGCAGGCTCAGTTGTGGGAGCGATTCCTCCTATACTCCTGTATCTTCTGCTGCAGAATTACCTGATAAAGGGACTCACCGGCGGGGCCGTGAAGGGGTGATTCAAAACCAAGAATAAAGGGGCATCACCATGAGACTAAAGAATAAAGTCGCCATAGTGACAGGAGCCGCACGGGGAATAGGAAAAGCTATTGCCCAGAGATTCCTTCAGGAAGGCGCAGCGGTAGCTATCAATGACGTTAATCTTGAGAGGGCAGAGGAGATTGTTCACGAGGCAAAATCGAAAGGGAAGAAGGCTCTTTCAGTGAAAGCTGATGTTTCAAATGAGAAGGAAGTTGAGGAAATGGTAAATAGGGTCTATTCCAACTTTGCGAGGATAGATATTCTGGTTAATAATGCTGGGATTATCAAAAGAGGATCAACAGAAGACCACTCGTACGAGGACTGGGATAGAGTCATAGCTGTGAATCTCAGGGGCACTTATAACTGCTTAAAGGCGGTCATTCCTATTATGAAAAAGCAGGGCTGCGGCAAGATAGTGAATGTTTCCTCCATCGCCGGAAAAGTAGGCGATATCGCCTCAGCCCCAAGCTATGGGTCCTCAAAAGGAGCGATAAATACGCTTACAAAATCAATGGCAAGAGAGCTGGCAGAATATGGTATCTGTGTCAACGCAGTTGCTCCCCATGCCATTGAGACCGAGATGAGCGCTGAGTGGTCTCAAGAAAAGAGAAGACAGCTCATGTCACAAATTCCTTTGAAACGGCTGGGTCGCCCCGAGGAGGTAGCCGCCGCTGTTCTCTTCCTCGTTTCCGACGAGGCAAGCTTCATCACGGGAGAGATCCTGGACGTGAACGGTGGATACCTCATGGACTAAGAGGATATCAGACTTTCCTGTTCCAGCACTTCTCACCTATCTATTGCCAGGTGTTTGCTGTCGCTATCTCAACTTCGGCGTCAACCTTTGACTTTCTTTCCGTTTTTCGCCGCCGAGAAACTCGCCCAGCATCTCCCATATTAGATAAAGGCCGCGAGATGGTGCGGCAGGCTGTGCTAAGATAGGAGACGAGCCGAAGTGCTAGCGCAAGTGTCTGTATCCATCCCGGGGAGCTTCCATCCATAGATCGTAGCTACCATCAGGCAAAGGCTGTAGATTGTTCATTTCGTAGCTTTCCCGGTCCAGGTCATATTTATCGTAAAAGCCCACCTCAAATTCGTACACCTCTCCGGTATCCGAATCATACAGCCGTTCCTTTCCCAAGATTGCGTCGCTCCTTTTCTCAGAAAGGATGTCATCGACCTTATTTCGGTTCTCCCATCCTTCCATAATGACGTCGGAAGCTTCGCTCAAGGTTTTCCCTGCCTTGAGAATCCCTTTATAGACAGCCTCCTGCTTTCTTAGACAATCCTGCACGTAAGACTTGCTTATAGAAAGGCTTCCTATCGATTTAGCCAGTATACCCTCAACATCCCCAAACTCGTTCTTGGGCGCACTTATCCCCGTTACCAGGAATCCGTATGCGATCCCTGCACCTGGATTGCCGGTGAAGGGCAAAAGTGGGGCTACGGTAACTAAAAACAGCCCCTCCCCTAGGCTCCCACCCTCAACGAATACTGCCCTCAAAAGTTCTGTGCTGGCTCCGGTGATTGGACTCGCCTGCGATGTGGTCGAAATAACTTGAAGATTCTCCAACCGGGGGCATTGGGGCATGAACCTCTGCGCCAGCTGACTTCTTGCAATGAGGTGGAACTGACCAAGAAAATTGCTGGGGCTGAGAGGATTAACCACAGGCATGTCCAACCAGAGGCAAGGATAGCCGCCCATGTTCACGTATTGATGGTCAATTTGCTTCTGCTCTTCAAACATGTAGACCGGCCCGACTTCGCCAAAATAGAAGATCTGTCTGGAAGGCTCAGACGGATCACGAATCAAAAAGGAAAAGCTGCTACATGCTCCGGCGGTAACCACTTCCCATCCCTTCGGCTTCTGGATGGAGAAAAAACCTCCATCGAACCTTTCCAACTTCAGTTTCACTTTCCCACTTGCCAGCCCATTGACCTGAAAGGCCAAAGCTAAAACAAGAACTCCAAACCAAATGCTCCATGGAGAAAGTCTTTTCATTCTAACCTCCGTTCCCTTCTAGTATCCTTTTCAAGTTCTCTCCTTCTTCCCTCATGTGCTTCTTGATAGCTTCAACCCTGGCCCTCAGGAATTTTGAGAATATCCTGCCAAATCTAAAATATAGGATGGCAGCAAAAAGGCAACCTTTTCCGCTCCCTTCCATAATAAACGAGCCTCCCTTACAGATGATTGATGCTGGAAAAAGCATCCTATATTCGACTCTTTTGTTTGGCTCTACTTCCCTCGTAAGAAACTTCATTCGGTGGAGTTTCCCATGCAAATATTCCTCAGCATAGAGAACTGAACCTTCTTCAAATTGTTTCCCCTTAAGGTACGAGCATTTCACATGATCAGGATGCCAATTCACATAATTCTCGTCAAAATGCATGAACCACTCAAAAACCTTCTCAGGCGTTGTTCTTATTTCGACTGAATCTCGTAAAGTTATCATCTTATTGCTCCTCATTTCGAACGCTCGGGGTCGGAGCTTTGCAGAACGTTCTCTAAACAAAAGAAGCTCGCGACAGCCATCCGCACCTGGCGGCCTGCAAGCTCATGCCTAAACTAATCATACACCAAATTCCCCTTTTGTTAACTATGCCGGGATATGTCGGCTGAAATAGCGTGTCTTTTGTTCGATAGAGACTATATTGATAGCGTAATAAGAGACCGGAATCTTCACCCTTATCTCTCTTCAAAGCATGCTATCGAGGGAATCTTTGAACACGTGGTGACTAGGTTCGCATACACGTTGTTATGTGGAATTCTCAAACTAGGCAGAAAGGTGGTGAGTAACGATCGATAAAAAAAGACAACTTGAGATGAAGATTGAAGAAGAGCTAAGACGCCGACTCTGTGACGGGTGTTTCTATCCGTGATCGCTCTGGCCCCGTTGAACTAAAACCCGGAACTAAGATTAGAGCTGCCGGGGAAAATGGGTTAGTTTCTTTGGAGACTTGACATCCCCCTAGCATTCCTTATAATAAGGTAGACAAATGTCTACCAAAGGAGAGCAAAATGAGAAATGCTCTTACCGAGAGGCAAAGACAGGTTCTAGATTTTTTGAAAGAGCATGTATCCGAGAAAGGATATCCTCCCACTATGAGAGAAGTTGCTCAAAGTCTTGGGGTAAAATGGACTAAAGGAGTAGAAAAACACTTTCAAGCTCTGGAGAAAAAAGGGTACATCAAAAGATCATCCGGTGCAAGAACTTTGGAGATTGAAGGTTTTTCCCGAGGAAGAAGTGTTCCCGTTATAGGCACCATAGCTGCGGGAAAACCTATACTAGCCGAGGAGAACATTGAGAGGACCTTAACATTGGATAAGGATTTAGCTCCCTGGAAGGATACCTACCTCCTAAAGGTTGAAGGAGACAGTATGAAGGAGGCTGGAATCCTTGACGGTGATTATGTTTTGGTAAGACCCCAGCCCACCGCAGAAAAGGGAGAGATTGTTGCTGCTCTCATTCAGGATGATGCGACAGTAAAGTATTTTTCTTCGGAAGGCAACAAAATAGTCTTAAGATCTGCCAATCCAGATTTTGAGGACATTATCTTGAATGGGGATGATGAGTTTAAAATTCTAGGTAAGGTGATGTTGGTCTTAAGAGTTAAGAAATGAGCTTTTGCCATCTTCATGTTCACTCTAATTTCACCTTTGGTGATGGAGCCTCTCATATTGATGATCTTATTTTGGAAGCTAAAAGAAGGAGAATGACATCCCTTGCCATCACCGATAAAGATGGCCTATACGGAGCCATCAGATTCTATGAGGCAGCAAAAAAGGAAGGGATTAAACCCATCATTGGGGTAGAATTAAAACTTAGCTCTGGTTACTCTCTCATCCTCATTGCTAAGAATAAAAGGGGCTATTCCAATCTTTGCCACCTGATCAGCAAGATGCACTTATCCTCCGATGATGAGCCTATTCTCGATATCAATATCCTGGAAAAATACTCCAAAGACCTTTTTGCTCTTTCTGGCCCAAAGGGAGAGCTTGCAGCCTGCATTCTTCTAGGAAGACCCCGTCTCGCTAAGAAGAGGATTGGGAAATATTTAGATATCTTTGGCAAAGATCGCTTTTTAATAGAACTTCAGAATCATCTTCTTCCCCAGGACAGGGTCCTGAATGAAGCTCTCTTTGATTTAGCTTGTGAGCTAGGACTTTTGGTAGTTGCCACCAATGACGTTCATTACGCCAAAAAGAAAGATTATCATCTTCACCAGGCATTAGTCAAAGCGAGCCAAATAGTACATCACCGGACTATCCGGTCAACATCAAACCAGGAATATTACCTGAAAACGCCCTTGCAGATGGCTCGCCTATTTACAAGGTATCCTGCAGCAATAATTAGCAGCTCTCTAGTAGCTGAGGAATGCAATCTCGAGCTTGATTTAGGGAAAATTCTTTCCCCCTCCTTTTCTCTTCCTAAAGGTGAGAAGGCGGATGAGTACCTCTTAAAGGAGTGCCTTAAGAGTTTTCCCCAGAAGTACCCTCATCGGGACAGGCGGGTAAGCTCGAATGCTTTAAGGGAGATCGAGGTTATCCGGCGAAAGGGTTTTTCTTCCTATTTTCTTTTGGTAAAAGATATTGTAGCATTCGCTAAAAATAAGGGAATAAGATGCTCGGCTCGGGGCTCTGCATCTGGCAGTTTGGTAGTGTATCTATTAGGTATCTCTGATATTGATCCCATAAAACACAATCTTCTCTTTGAAAGGTTCCTTAATCCTGAAAGGCTTGATTTACCTGATATTGACCTTGACTTTGATTCCAGAAGAAGGGATGAGGTAATCGAATATGTTTTAAAAAAATACTCAGGCAAGGCAGCCCTAGTAGCTACCGTTCCTACCTTTAGGGCACGAGGGGCAATAAGAGAGATGGCAAGATCCTTTGGACTGAGTTATAAGAAGATAAAAAGCCTAACCGACACCCTTCCCTACCTTGGAGCAGATAAAATCAGGCCTGCGCTCTCTTCTCTTCCAGAGCTTAGAGAAAGCGAGCTGAGGGAAAAGAGTTATGGCGAGCTTATAGATATCTCTGAGGAAGTGAATGGATTTCCTAGACATCTATCCAGTCATTTAGGGGGAGTGGTTATCTCCAATGAACCTATAAGCGACGTGGTGCCTCTTCAAAAATCAGCCAAGGGGTTCTCTTTAGCTCAGTATGATAAAGATGATCTTGAAAGATTAGGTCTTATAAAGACCGATCTTTTATCCTTAAGAATGCTCGGAGCTGTTAGTGAAGCGGTGGAACATATAAGAGCTAAGGGGATAAGATTAGATCTTGAAAAAATCCCTTTTGATGATGAGAAGGTTTATGAACTTCTACGATCCACCAAAACGGTAGGCTGTTTTCAACTGGAGAGCCCGGGCATGAGACAACTTTTAGGGAAACTACAACCCACCAACTTCAGTGATATTATTGCTAATATATCTTTATTTCGCCCCGGACCTATGCAGGCTGATATGATTACTCCTTTCTTAAAAAGACGACATGGGAAAGAAAAGGTAAGATTCCTTCATCCAACCTTGGAGCCTATTCTAAAGGAAACCTATGGAGTGATTATCTTCCATGAGCAGGTCTTGAGAATAGCTCAAAGATTAGCCGGGTTTTCCCTGGGTCAGGCAGATCTTCTCCGCCGCTCAATGACGCAAAAGATCGATCAAGAAGAAAAAGAGAAATTAAGGAAAGGCTTTATTTCTGGCTGTCAAAAAAAGGAAGTAGACAAAAAAATAGCAGAAAAGGTATTTGAACAGCTCACTTCTTTCGGGGCTTTTGGATTCTGTAAGGCCCATGCAGCCAGTTTTGCCAAAATTACTTATCAGTCTGCCTATCTTAAAGTTTACTATCCTCAAGAGTTTTTCTTAGGCATTCTTAATAACCAACCGGGGCTTTATCCACCAAGGGTAATCTTAAATGAAGCACGAAGATATGGCATTAAGACCCTTGCTCCAGATATCAACGAAAGTGAGGGAAAATTTTCTTCGGAAGATGGCGCCATAAGAATTGGCCTTTCCTCTTTAAGGGGGATGGGACCTTCCTCGCTTGAGGAAGTCTTAAGACAAAGAAGAAAGAAAAAGTTTAAGAGTTTAGAAGATTTTTGTCCTCGGGTTAGAATTGATAAGGCTCTTTTGGAAAATCTTATACTTTCCGGGTGCTTCAACTCCCTTAACGGAAAGGGGAAAGATCAACCCTCCGAGAAAAAAGTAGCTTTAGAAATGGAGCTTTTGAGTCTAAACTTAAGCTCTCATCCACTCCTTATTTTCAGGGAAACTTTGAGAAAAATGAAAAGGGTAAAAAGTGCTGGTTTATCAAAGTTAGCCGAAGGAGAGACAGTAAATGTAGCAGGTATCACCACTATCCTGCATACTCCTCCTACCAAAAGTGGCCAGAGGGTAATTTTTCTTACTCTGGAGGATGAGGAGGGTCTCATCGATGTTACTATTTTTCCCTCAGCTCAAGAAAGGTGTGCCAAAGATATCTTTGAAGCGGACCTTCTCTTGATAGAAGGTTATGTGCAAAAACATGGTCCAGCTGTTTCAGTGATAGCCAATAAAGCTTTTGATCTAGGAAAAATGCTTACCAAAAACACAGAAAAATCTCTCCGCGCCACCACAACCTGAAGAAATGGCGGACATTTGACAAAATCTTTTTTCATATCTATAATACAATTGAACTTACCTAACAACCTGACTAGACAAAAAATACTCTCCCAATATCCTTAAAAAATAGGACAGAGAGTCCCAGTTTACATTGGGACGGGTGCCATAACTACAAAAGAAACTGTTTCCTTAACCAAAATGGCTCAGAAAATCGGAGCTGATGCCGCTTCTGTGATAACACCTTGCTTTATTTCCCCTTCCGAAAATGAGCTTCACGAGCATTGCGCTATCATTGCTAAATCTACAAACATAGCGGCTCTTCTCTATAACAACCCAGGTAGAACCGGCGTAAAGCTGTCGGTAGACTTAGTTAAGAAACTTTCCAGGATCGAAAATATAGTGGGAATCAAGAAGGACACTCCAGCCACAACGTGCTTTATCAAAGTTGGACATGTGCTTTGGATTTTAAAGGGAGTGAAAAACTAAGCCCGGGAAGGAGGTGAAAAAGCAAATAACTCACAGTGACGGGTAGAGGGCTGGTCAGGCTAAAGGGGCGAGGTCCGTAAAAACAAGATGGTAAACTCCCAAGAAGCGAGCACACTTGGTGTGACATGCTTATCAACAAAAGGAGAAAAAAATGTTATGTAGAAAGTTTTCAGCACTAACTCTGGTATTTGTACTAGCTATTGCGCTACTGATAGGTATTCAGTCTCCTATGGCTCAGGCTCAAGAGAAAATAACTATAACTTATGCCGACTGGCAGCTGGGACAGGTCATCTGGGGTAGAATTCTGCGAGAGTCGTTCGCTAAATTCGAGAGACTGAATCCCAATATAAAGGTTCAAGATCAACCCATAGCCCTGGCTCAATTGGGGGCGAAACTTTCAGTTGCTGCAATGGGAGGTAAAGGTCCTGATGTCTTTGCTACTACAGCTGACTTACCTCGCCAATTCATAGATAATGGATGGGTTAGGGATTTAACACCCTTTGTGGAAAAAGAAGGGGGAGAAGAATTCCTGGAGGATTTTTATCCTGTCTCACTCAAACTCGTGACAGTGGATGAAAAAACCTGGGGTATTCCGAAGAATATCGTAGCTATGATGCTGGTCTATAACTCTCAAATGTTCAAAGACGCGGGCTTGGACCCTGGTACTCCTCCAACGAATTGGGAAGAATTTTTGGAGGCTTCCAAGGCGCTTACCAACCCGCCAACCCAATGGGGAACTGTCGTTGTAATGGCTAAAGCTGGATTCGATCTCAGATTCCCTGGTATCCTGCGTGGTCATGGTGGAAGTTTCTTAACAAAAGATTGGAAGCGCAGTGCCCTGGACACTCCTCAAGCTAAGGAAGCTTTTAACTATGTGGTTGACCTTGTAAGAAAACATAAAGTAATGCCTCCAGGTCCTGATGCGGTTGGTGCTAACGAGGCGAGAAGACTATTAGCTCCTAAAACGGTAGCTATGATCATTGGGACTATGTGGACCATACCAGAGGTAAGTGGAATGAACCCAGACTTACACGGTTGGGAAGTCCTCGAAATGACACCAGTGCCTATCAAAAAAGGTCTGGATCTTAAAACTCATACAGTTCTTTATCAGAAGAGTCTGTTTATGGGTCCCAATACCGAGCACCCAGAGGAAGCGTGGAAACTTATCAAGTTCATTACTGACGCCGAACAGATGCAAGAATGGTTTGTGTGGCAGTCTATGCTTTCCTGCAGAAAAAGTGTTAACGAGACTTTTCCTCCCATACTCCAGAGCAAGTACGCTGGATTGGTCGCTAAAGAGATACCACGTGGAGATTTCCTGCCTCTGATTCCACAAACGCCGGAGATATTGGATACCTTTAGAAGTGCTCTCACCAGCGCTGTAACAGGAATGGAAGCTGCAGATGCGGCTCTGGCTAGAGCTCATGCGGAAATTAACGAGATTCTGGCAAGATAAGTAGAAATTAGTTTTTTGCAAGAAGGCTAATCCAGAACTGGATTAGCCTTCTTGTCTAACAATATCAATAAACCACGAAGGGTACAACTTTCTAGGAAGGATTCCAAGTGAGGTTAAGAACGAAAGAATACGAAGCTTATTTGTTCATACTCCCAGCTCTCTCGATGCTAATTGTAATTTTGGGATTTCCTTTTGTCATGGCTATACTTATGAGCCTGAACCTTGCCTGGGTAAAAAGTTCACTATTAGGCTTTACATTTGAAAATTATTCGAGACTTTTCCGTGACAGAGTCTTTTATAACGATCTCATTGTAACATTATCCTTTGTTCTACCTACCGTAGGTTTTCATCTATTGTTGGGATTAGGAGTAGCTCTGTTACTAAATATGGAAATTAAAGCTAGAAGATTTTTTAGAGTGGTAGCTATATTACCATGGACAATACCTGACGTAATTGCCGGTTTAATTTGGAGATTTATGTTCGATCCCTTATCCGGCATAATTAATTCGGTTCTGGCAAGATTAAACCTAATTCAATTACCCATTACCTGGCTGAGTGATGCTCGTCTCGCTCTACCAAGTGTAGTCTTTGCCGAAATCTGGCGAGGATATCCATTCGTAATGCTACTTTTATTAGCAGGACTTCAGTCAATACCGCAAGGCCTGTACGAGGCTGCAAAAATTGATGGTGCTTCTGCTTGGAAAAGATTTTGGCATATTAGCTTACCAAACTTAAGTAGGATAATTATGATTGCTTTTACCTTAGATTTCATATGGGAGTGCAGACGGTTTGGGCTGGTTTATAATATGACCGGTGGTAATCCGGGCCACGCAACTGAGGTTCTCTCTTTATATGTATATAAAAACTTCTTTATCTTCTTTAACTTTGGTTACGCAGCTGCCATCGCCGTGGTTTTAGCACTTATTATGATGATAATAAGCTTTCCTTACCTTAAAGCAAGTATGAAAGAGCTGTAAACTATGTTCAGGAGAAATACCCCGGACCTAACTAGATTACTAATCTACGGCGCTCTCATTTTTGTTTGTGTGTACAATCTAGCCCCCTTTCTCTGGATGATCTCTTCTTCTCTAAAAACGGAGGCAGAGGTCAAAAGCTATCCAGCTACATTTTTGCCCCACGTTGTAACTCTTGAGCCCTATGCTAATATACTGGTATGGGGAGGATTTATCACTTATTTTATGAATAGCGCCATAATTTCTTTTTCAACAGCTTTTATTTCAAGCTTCGTGGGAGCCTTAGCTGGATATGGGTTCTCCAGATATATGTTTAAAGGACGCACCTCTCTTATGACTATATTTCTTGCTTCCCAACTTCTACCAGGTGTACTTCTGGTAGGCCCTTACTTTAAGATGTTAACCTTCATCAAATTATATGATACCCGCATAGGTCTTATCGTTGCACAGACGACCATTACGCTTCCTTTTAGTGTGTGGATGTTAAAGTCATTTATAGATACAGTTCCGGTAGAGATAGATCAGGCAGCAATGGTTGATGGTGCCTCAAGATGGCAGGCTTTTTTTAAGGTTGTACTACCTCTTATAGCTCCAGGAATAGTAGCTACAACCATATTTGCGTTTTTGTTAGCCTGGGGAGATCTTTTATGGGCCCTATGCTTACTTAGCAGTCCCTCACTTAAAACTGTAACCTTAGGAATTACGGAATTGGTTGGACAATTTCGTATAAGGTGGGCAGAGTTGATGGGGGCATCGATTATTGCCTCTTTACCTTGTGTGATATTATATCTTTTCCTACAAAGTGCTCTGACTCGAGGTTTCACTGCCGGAGCTGTTAAACAATAAGCTAAACGCCACCATTTATCAGAAAGGAGGAAATTACAGTACTGGGTAGCTATTTTGTAAAAATCGATAGGGGTCTTAAATAAACGGAAACGCGTGCGTTTCTGCGAGGAGGTTGTGAAAGATGTACGGATACCATGGAAAGATTTTGAAGGTGGATTTAACCCGGAGAAAAATCTACCAAGAAACTTTTGATGAAAAATTCGCAAAGAAATATATTGGGGGAGTAGGCTTTGGCTTTCGGTGGCTGTATGATACTCTGCCTGCAAAGACTGACCCTCTATCTCCGGAAAATAAGCTAATTTTTGCTACAGGACCTCTCTGTTCCATCAGTTTTCTTGGCAGTACTGGCATCTCTGTTACTACCAAATCTCCCCTTACTGGCTTGATTGCGGACTCAGATATGCGAGGAAGAATGGGAGGACTTTTAAAGGGAACCGGGTACGATGCCTTAGTATTGGAAGGAAAATCCTCCGAATCTGTATATTTGCAAATTACCGAAGATTCCGTTGATATCGTAGAAGCTAAAAATCTCTGGGGGAAAGACATCAAAGAAACCCAGGAGAAAATTCTGTCCAAGATAAATGATCGGGAAGCCGTGGTAACTTCAATTGGAATAGCTGGTGAGAACCTCGTCAAATATGGTAATATAGCTTCGGACCTACGTAATTATGCGGGAAGAGGGGGTACCGGCGCAGTCATGGGTTCCAAGAATCTTAAAGCAATAGTTATTAGGGGAAAATTAAGGCCTCGTGTAGCCGATGCTGACAAAATAAGAACCCTAATTAAAGAAGTCAACCATCTGATTAAAACTGATGGAAGCTGTGATACTCTTTCCAGGTATGGTACATGGAATACCACTGGTCCTGCTGATTTCAAGGGAATTCTACCCACTAAGAATTTTCAGAAGACAACATTTGAATACATAGACAAAATTGATGGCGACGCAATGCTTAATAGGATTTCGGCAGGAAAAAGAAGCTGTCCAGGATGTGCGATTGGTTGCAGACACGTGGTAAAGGCCGAAAAACCTTACTCCGTATTTCCAGATTTAGAAGGTCCAGAATATGAATCGGTAGCATCATTAGGACCACTACTTTTCAATGCCGATCCAGTAGTAATCGCTAAGGCTAATGAATTGTGTAACTTGTACGGGATGGATACTATCTCTACAGGGGTTATTATCTCCTATGTAATGGAGTGTGTAGATAGAGGAGTATTAGCTGAAGATAACCTGGGGTTCAACCTAAAATGGGGAGAAGGTGAAGGAATCTTAAAAACCATAGAGATTATAGCTCATCGTCAGGGAATAGGAGATATTCTTGCCGGGGGAGTAAAAGCTGCCTCAGAAAAAATAGGGAAAGGATCTGAAAACTGGGCTATGCATGTAAAAGGGTTGGAGGTACCCATGCATGACCCCCGTGGAAAAAAAGGGATGGGTCTGGCATATGCCACTGCTCTTAAAGGAGCAGACCATGAATCCAGTATGCACGATGAGGCATTTGAAAAAGAAAATGCTCTTCCTGATCTTGGCCTCAAGGAACCTATGTCGAGAAAACAATTTGACGGCAAACCTTTTCTAGTAAAAACCTTGCAGGACTATTGGGGCATAATGTCCGATGCGCTTCCTATCTGCAAATTCCCGATGATTCCCCCACGTCCTTTGAGTCCCGCTCGCCTGGTAAAGCTCTTGAATCTGGTTACAGGATGGAATTTTACAATAGAAGAGTTTCTCCAGGTTGGAGAAAGAACTTTCAACCTTGGAAGGCTTTTTAATGCTAGAGAAGGGATAAGTCGAAGTGACGATACGCTACCCCGGAGATTCGCAGAAGTCCTATCTGAAGGAGGAAGCGCCGGGGAGAACTTAGATTCGGATAGTTTAAAGACAATGCTTGATGAATATTACCGCCTGCGAGGGTGGGACAATGAAGGGAGGCCCTACCCCGAGACTTTGAAAAGACTGGGGTTAGAAATGGACTAATTCACTCTATTGGAACCCAAAAGATGTTACTTGTCAAGTTGAAGATGGCGATGAAATTAGTGTTCTTCCTGTAATCAGTGGAGGGTAGACGGGCTAATCAGCCCTGATATTCGAAAAATATTTTTCAACCTTCCTCAATTAAGAAAAAAAGCCCCTCCAAGCTCCTCTGAGAAGGACAAAAAGGGTACAGTCTAAAGGTGGAGTCTGGAAATACTCAGCCTTATCTAAGGGATGGTCCATATGTATCAAGCGAACGGGGATGAGACTAGAGGATCTAAGAGAGCCTTGCTTGACCTTTCCCTGTCAAAGGGCTACCATACACATAACCAGTGAGGCAAACCTTTCATGGACAGGGTAAGAAACTTTCTTGAATTTCTAAAGCGCGACCCTGGCTACTCCAGCAGGATAGTCCACGTTGAAGAGATACCTCACCGCAAAGCTGAGCTTGAAGAGCTAAAGCTTCCCTTCCCATCGCCCATCAACTCCTATCTTTCATCTCAGGGGATTCCAAATCTATACTCACACCAGGTGGAGGCAATAGAGGCCGTTAGAGAAGGTAAGAATGTCATTGTTACTGCAGCAACCGGGAGCGGGAAGTCTCTTATCTACAATCTTTCTGTGTGGGAAAGAGTTTTGAAGGACCCCGAGACACGGGCTCTCTACATTTTCCCCACCAAAGCCCTAACTCAGGATCAACTAACCAGCATTGAGGAGTTTGCTCCGTTATGTGAGGATTTAAAGATAAGAGCTGACATTTACGACGGAGATACTTCTGCCTCTAGGCGGGCAAAGATTAAGAGGATACCGCCTCATATTGTCCTTACAAATCCTGACATGCTCCAGATGGGGATTCTGCCTTTTCATTCTGCCTGGAGAGAGTTCCTCTCTAGACTCCGCTTTGTCGTTCTAGATGAGCTTCATACATATAGGGGTGTTTTTGGAACTCATGTGGCCCATATTATGAGAAGAATGAAACGAATTCTTACCCTCTACGGGAGCAAGGCTCAGTTCATTGCATCCTCGGCTACCATAGATACCCCTGAGGAATTTGCCCGGAATCTAACTGGGGAGGAATTCCTAGCGGTGAAAAAAGACGGTGCTCCTTCCGGAAAGAAGTACTTTGTCCTCTGGGAGAGTGAAGCAAGCTCTTACACGGAAGCAACCAACGTTTTTCTGGAAACCCTGGACTGCGGTCTCAAAACAATCCTCTTCACTAAGGCCAGAAGAATAACTGAACTTGTATCCTCCTGGATCAAGGAGGAGCGCCCGGACCTCGCCTCAAAGGTGGCTTCGTACAGAGCAGGCTATCTTCCTTCTGAGAGAAGAGAGATTGAAGCTGATCTTTTTGGAGGAAAACTCGCTGGGGTTGTTTCAACCAGCGCTCTGGAGCTCGGCATAGATGTGGGAGAGCTGGATTGCTGTATTCTCTTAGGCTATCCCGGATCAATTGTCAGCACCTGGCAAAGAGGCGGCAGAGTCGGAAGGGGCACCAAAGATGCTCTTATCATAATGATAGGCTTGGATGATGCCCTAGATCAGTATCTTATTCATCATCCAGAAGACTTTTTTTCCCGAAGGTGGGAAAAGATGATAATTAACCTGGAAAACAAGCCTATTACCTACGAGCATCTTCCCTGTGCAGCTGCAGAGCATCCTTTATCTGGAAGCGATAGAGCAATCTATGGAGATGGTTTCTCTTCACTCCTCAGCTCGCTGGAGAAGGAGGGTAAGCTTTTCAGAGATAAGGAAGGAGGAAAGTGGTATCCTCGGAGAAAGTATCCCCAAAGAGATATCAACATCCGCTCCATTGGCGATACTTTTGCCATCATTGACCTCGAGACTGGGAAGACAGTTGGGGATGTGGATGAGACAAGACTTTATCATGAATGCCACCCCGGGGCTATATATCTTCACCGCTCAGAGGAATACGAGATCCTGCACCTTAATCAGGCTGCAAGGTGCGTTTATGCTCATCGAAGACATGTTGACTACTACACTAAGACAAGCTCCTGGGAGGAAGTGGAAATCCTCAAAGCCCTCAGGACAAGACAGGTGGGCGCCTCAAGACTAAGTCTCGGGGAAGTGAGAGTAACTGAACACGTCACAGGCTTTGAAAAGTACAAAAAACGCGATCAAAGCTTGATCAGTGAACATTCCCTCAGTCTTCCCAAAAGAAATTTCGAGACAGTCTCACTCTGGCTTGAACTGCCCTCGGACTTTAGTGAAATTGTTGCGGTAAAGGGGGCTGATTTTGCCGGTGCCCTGCACGCTGTCGAACATGCTACCATAGCAATGTTCCCCTTAAAAGTTCCCTGTGATAGACACGATATGGGAGGCTACTCTTTCCCCTTTCATGTCCAGACTCGCACACCTACCATCTTCATTTACGATGCCTATCCCGGAGGAGTAGGCTTAGCTGAGACGGCATTTGACATTCCCAGAGAGCTCTTTGAAACTACTCTCAAGCTCATCAGGAGCTGCTCCTGTGAGAGAGGGTGCCCTTCCTGTATTCAGTCGCCGAGATGCGGCAGCGGTAATAAGCCATTGGACAAAGAAGGAGCTATCATGGTTCTGGATTATCTGGTGTCGGGAGAGTCCAGGGCTGCTGAAGAAATTGAGGAAGAGGCTTTAGTTCAGACAAACAAACGACCTGAAAAGAGAACCACAACAGAGCTAAAAGACATCGTTTTTTTCGATCTTGAGACACAGAAGACAGCTGAGGAGGTAGGAGGGTGGGAGAAGAGTCACCTCATGAGGGTATCAGTCGCGGTAGTCTATAGCCTGAGAAACAATAAATTCCAACTGCTTACGGAAAGCAACATTAGGGAGCTCATAGAGGAGCTTTTGGCGCGAGAGTTAGTGGTGGGCTTTAATATAAAGAGATTTGACTACAAGGTGCTTACCTATTACACCGATTTTGATCAGGAAAAGATTCCGACTCTAGACATACACGAAGTTGTGATGAAGTTTCTGGGTTTTCCATTGAGTCTGGAGCGACTGTCTCAAGCTACCCTGGGCTATGGCAAAATCGGTAACGGTCTGGATGCAGTACGCTGGTTTAGAGAAGGCAGGACGGATAAACTTGGCGAGTACTGCAGGCATGATGTTAAGCTGGTTAAGGAGCTTTATGAATTTGGCAAGGAAAACGACTATCTTTTATTTGAAGACAAGAATAAAGGAATCCTTAGAATCCCCGTGAGTTGGGGATAAGAATCTCTAACTCTTGCTTTCCATCAAGCAAGAGGGCTCGTGAGGAGATAAGCCCATGTACTCTGTAAAGTCTATTGATAAACTGATCAAGGAATTCAGCAACCTACCGGGTATAGGAGAGAAATCGGCCCAGCGTATGGCGTTCTTCATTTCAAGAACTTCCAAAGAATACGCGAAAAGACTCATCGAGGCCATAAGAGAAGTCATGGAGAAAGTAAAATACTGTTCTATCTGTGGCAGCGTTACCCAAACTGACCCTTGCCCAATCTGTCAGGATAAGACAAGAGATAACTCAGTTATCTGTGTGGTGGAGGAACCCTGGGATATTTTCGTTTTTGAAAAAGCAGGAAAATTTAAGGGTCTATATCATGTTCTTGGTGGGGCTATTTCGCCCACAAAAGGGATGAACCCTCAGGACTTGAATATCAGGGGGCTTATGCAAAGAGTAAGGACCAACAGGATAAGAGAGGTCATTCTGGCTACTGATCCCAATACGGACGGACAGGCAACGGCTCTTTACATTGCCAAACTACTTAAGAAGCGGGGCATCAGGGTAACTCGCCTCGGGATGGGTCTTCCGGTAGGAGGAGACCTGGAGTTCGCTGACGAGGATACGCTCTCTCATGCCTTGAATGGAAGACGGACCATGTGAGGTAGATGAAACTGAGCTCTGAAATAGATTAAGGATGAAAGTATGAGACTCTATAAGACCGATGCCATCGTTCTCTCAGACTCCGAGCTGGGAGATCAGGACAAGATAATAACCCTTCTTTCCGATCAATACGGAAAGATAAGGGCGGTAGCCAAGGGTGCGAGAAGACTGAAAAGTAGGTTTGCCCCTGCTGTGCAGATGCTCTCATATGTAAACGCAGTTCTTTACAGGAGCCAGCGGATAGAGATAGATACATTTAATGAATGCAAGATCAACTCTCCCTTTCTTGGAATCAGAAATGAACTCGTAAGGCTTTCCTATGGCTACTATCTTGTTGAGCTAATCATGAAATTCATTCGGGGAGCCGAGACTCCTCCCTTTCTTTTTGATCTCGTATTGAAGATGCTCTTCCTGCTGGAGAAGGTTCCCGAAAAGAGCCTGCCCGTCCTCATGCGCTCCTTTGAGCTAAAGATGCTGACCATTCTGGGATACCGACCGTATCTTACGGGCTGCGTAGACTGCCACCGGACAATAGAGGCGAGGCGCGAGGTCTATTTTAGTGGATACGAGGGAGGGATTCTGTGTTCACGGTGCAGCAGAAACAGGGGTGGAAAATTGGTATCTTACGAGACCATTCGGTGGATGAAGTTTCTCGAAAGTATCTCTTTAGATAAGTTAGCTAATGTCCGTGTGGGCCAAAAGGCTGACAAGGAACTCAAAGTTGTCCCTGAAAACTACATTCCCCACAGACTCGGGGATAAGGTGCTAAGCTACGGTTTCATTGAAACGGTGCAGGGTCTGGAGAAAGACGGAGATGCAGCTGCAAGGGGAAGTGCTTGGGACAAAGACAAACAAAGGACCACTTGAAATTATTGAAATACCTATAAATACGAAGATCTAGAGAAGATTACTAACTAGACGACACCAAGAAACTGGAAAGGAGGTTAACAATAAAACTAGAGGGGAAAGTTGCACTGGTTACAGGCGGTGGAAAGGGACTAGGGAGGGCAATTTCCTTGGCTTTTGCAAGAGAGGGATCAGATGTTGCCATGGCAGCCCGGACAAAGTCTCCTCTTGAAGAAACTGCCAAGGAAATCAGGAAAATGGGGCGACGTGCGTATCCCTTTGTAGCAGACATCTCTGATGAGGACCAAGTAAATGAGTTCGTGAGTTCAGCTGTCAGCTACCTGGGGAGGATAGACATCCTGGTCAACAATACCGGAATTGCAGGACCAACTGTTCCTGTGGCCAATCTTGCTATGGAGGATTGGGACAGAGTTCTTGCGGTAAACCTTACAGGAGCGTACCTTTGTGCAAAGGCTGCCTTAAAGCATATGATAAAAAACAAAAGTGGAAATATCCTAAACATAAGTTCCACAGCTGGAATAAAGGGATTATGGAGACGTGCTCCTTACGTCGTTTCCAAATCGGGTATTCTTGGTTTGACTAAGACGCTAGCCTTAGAAGTCGGTGTTCATGGAATCCGAGTTAATGCGATTTGTCCGGGGCCGGTGGAGGGTGAACGAATGGATCGTGTCTTCAGGGCGAGGGCAAAAGCAATGGGAATATCACCCGATATGGCCAGAAAAAGGGCCATGGACGAGGCTGCCTTGCGACGACTGGTTAGTCCGGAAGAGGTTGCTCGTACTGCCGTTTTTCTTGCATCATCAGACTCTGAGGGAATTACAGGTCAGGTTATCCGGGTTGATGCTGGATTAGACTGAATCGAGACCTCATCTTCTCCAGAGCTCCCTATCCAGACACCTGTACTGCAGAGCCTCAGAGATATGGGAGGCAAGGACTTTTTCCTCCCCTTCCAAATCAGCGATAGTACGGGATATCTTGAGAACCCTGTGGTAGGCCCTGGCAGATAGACCAAGTTCAGATATGGCTGAGCGAAGGAGCTGTTTTGCCTCAGGCTGGGGAAGACAAAACTTCTCTACGTCTCGATGGCTCATGTGGGCATTGGAGAAAAGGTGGGTTCCCTGGAATCGCCTAAGCTGAGTTTTCCTTGCTCTATCTACCCTCTCCTTAAAATCATCCAAAAACAGTCCACCCTTATTCTTTAACTCACAGATTTGATGCCTCAACTTGACAAAGAAACATCAAAGGGTAGTCTATCATTGTAGACTTAATGTTGCCATGGCCAAACAAATCCCGATGAGCGTGAAAAAGAAAGACAAATCAAGCCGGGGAAAAAACAGATACCTGATAAACTCCATTGCTAAGGCTTTGAGTATTCTGGATCTGTTTGATTTTGGCAAAGAACAGCTTTCAGCATCTCACATAGCTACAGAACTCAATCTAAACAGAAGTTCAATTTATCCTATCCTGTGTACCCTTCGAGAATTTGGCTATTTGCAGAAGAATAAGCTGTCAAAAAAATACAGACTGGGATTGAAGTTTATTGAAAAAGGTGAAGTGGTTATCGGTCATCTGGAGGTGGCCAAAATAGCAGAATCCTATCTTTGCGAACTTGCTCATAGTCTTGGGGAAAGTGTCTATCTTGCCGTATTAGAAAAAATGGATGTTATTCATATTGTTTGCAAACATCCCATTCCTCAAACTTTTCCCCATTTGATGGTGAACTCCCCGATAGGCACACGAGCACCCGCTCACTGTACCGCTCTTGGCAAAGTCCTTCTTGCTTCCCTTGCACAGAAAAAACTCGATGAGTTATTAGGGCAAACGGAGCTGAACCTACTAACAGAAAACACTATCACAGACAAGAAGCTGTTGAAGGAGCACCTGGCCAAGGTTTACAAACAAGGTTTTGCTATAGATAATGAGGAGTTTGTTGCGGGAGGAGTCTGTGTGGCCGCTCCAATGATGAATCATACCGGAGAAGTCATTGCCGCCATTAGTGTTTTTGCTCCCGCGGCTCGTGTTTCTCCTGAACGTCTCAAAGAACTGACAAAGAAAATCAAGTGTACGGCGGATAGGATATCTCATGATTTAGGAGCAGCAGATAATTAGGATGTCTGAAAACCATAACTCAACTGCTTTAAAGATGGACTCGGTTAGCAAAAGCTTTGGTGGTTTTCAGGCCTTAAGGAGTGTTTCCTTTTGTTGCCAGGAGGCAGAAGTTCATGGCTTGGTTGGTGAAAATGGTGCCGGAAAAACCACCCTAGTAAAAATCCTGGCTGGAGAATATCAACCTGATAAGGGTGATGTTTTTCTGAGAGGGGAAAAACTCAACTTCAAGAATCCCCGCCAGGCAAAAGAGAAAGGAATCAGTCTTATTCACCAGGAATCCACCTTAATACCCTACCTGAATGCAGCGGAAAACCTGTTTTTAGGGAAGGAGCCTCGCAGCCGACTGGGTTTTATTGATTCTACTACCTTGTACCAGAGAGCAAAAGAGGTTTTAGATCGGTTGAATATTGAGCTTGAACTGGAGGCCGTGGTCGCGAGGTTGACCGTCGCTCAAAGACAGCTACTGGAAATAGCAAAATCCCTGCAGGAAAACCCGCAGATACTCATAATGGACGAGCCTACTGCTGCTCTTCAAAGAAACGAAATTGACACTCTTTTTTCTCTCATAAAGCGAATAAAACGCCAGGGAAAGAGGGTTATATTCATTTCCCACCGGTTGGAAGAGGTCTTCGAAATTGCCGACAGAATTACCGTGTTGAGAAATGGAGAAGCTGTACTCACTGTATCAAGTGAGCAAATCACAAAAGATAGGCTTATTGAAGCTATCATAGGACGTAGATTAGAAAAATTCTTCCCACCCAAAGCTAAGAAAAAAGGGAAAGAACTGATCCGAATTGAGGACTTAACCCGCAGCCAGAATATCCGAAATGTGAATTTGGTCTTGAGAGAAGGTGAGATGCTGGGAATTGCCGGTTTGGAAGGGCAAGGTCAACATAGTTTACTCAGGACTTTATTTGGCGCTGATCTTTCTGCGGAGAGAAAAGGAGAAGTCAAACTCAAGGGGAGAAGTATAAATTTGGCCCATCCAAAATATACCGTACGAGTAGGGTTCGGATTTGTATCCGACGACAGACACACAGAAGGCCTTGTTTTAAACCTCTCGGTACAAGACAATATATCTTTACCCGGGCTTTACAAAAGAGCCAGACTAGGATTCATAAAAAGCCGCATTGAAAAAGAAACAGTTGAGAAAGGTATAAAAGCTCTTTCTATCAAAGCTCCTTCAGGAAATAGTCCGGTCAAATATTTAAGTGGAGGAAATCAGCAGAAAGTTGTACTGGCTAAGTGGCTAGCTGCAGATACAGACGTATTTATTTTTGACGAACCAACCCGGGGGGTTGATATAGGAACTCGTGCAGAGATCTATAGAATAATGAGAGATTTGGCTAATGAGGGGAAAGCCATAATTATTAGTTCAAGAGACCTGGATGAAGTGATTGGTATGAGTGATAGAATAGCGGTTATTCACAAGGGTAAGATCATCAAAGAATTTGAGTCAGGAGAATTATCCCAAGAAGAAACCCTGGATCTAATCACCAGAGTCCCTCGAGAAGAAAAAGAGAAGCAATTGAAAAAACGCACCGGAAGATAAGATGGTTACACCAGTATCGGGAATTTGGCAGGGAAACAAGTTGCTATCTCGGATAAAGACGGGTCCCTGGATAATTTATGTAATCTTAGTTCTATTTTTCTTATTCAACGTAGTTTTCTGTCCCTTTTTCTGGACCGGGTTCAATATTTCTAACATAATCTCACAATCGGCGGTACTCATGCTGGTTAGCGTTGGTCAGAGTTTTGCCATAATTGGTGGAGGACTTGATTTTTCTGTGGGTGGAATCGTTAGCTTGACTACCTGTTTCATAGCAACGCAGATGAGAAACTCACCCTTCTCAATGCTTCTAACCTTGGCTCTGATTCTCTGCGTTGGCATGGGAATAGGAGCTATCAATGGAACAGGAATAGCTTTTTTTGGAATAAATCCTTTTATTATGACTATAGGTACAATGAGCGTAGCAAAAGGAATCTCGTTTGTCTTTCGCGAATACCCGGGAGGTTATGTGCCTCCAGCCTACATCAAGGGTATGACGTGGAGCATCGGATTCGTTCCGGTGGTTCCCGTATTACTTATGGTAGGTGCAGTAACTACTGGTGCGGTTCTGTTTAGAAAAACTTGCTTTGGTAGGTATGTTTATGCCGTTGGAGGCAATGAAGAGAGTGCCAGGGCCATAGGAATAAATGTAAATGCTACAAAAATACTTTCTTTCGTTGTCTGTGCTCTTTTCGCTACCATGGGGGGATTATTTATGACCGCGCGAATCGCCAGTGGCGACCCTTTTATCGGGGACAGCTTTCCTTTGGATTCCATAACCGCGGTGGTGTTGGGTGGCGTGATCATAGGAGGAGGAAGAGGAAGCCTCATGGGAGTGGTAGCAGGAGTTATCTTAATCGGAGTATTTAATGTTGTGTTGACCTTATTTGATGTTTCTCCCTACTATCAATACATAATCAAGGGCGCTCTGTTGATTTTTGCTGTAGCCATAACTTTCAGAAAAGAAAAAAGAGAGTATGCGTGATGAAACCTTCAATAACGGAGAGAACATCAGCAGAAGATAAACATCCAAGGAGAGACATCTTTGGAAAAATTCTGAGCAAAGGAGGCATCTTCTTAATTCTACTAATTTGTCTTTTTGTTTTTGGAATCCTCTCACCTGCTCTGGTTTCTCTCTCCCATCTTTTGAGTCTCGCCTGTTATGCTGCTCCTCTAGGAATAGTTGCGATGGGACAGAGCATTGTGATGCTGACCGGATGCTTCGACCTTTCTGTGGGAGCTACTATGACGCTTATCAATGTAATAGGTGCCGGGACCCTTGAAGGTAGTGAACAGAATTTGGTACCTATTTTGGTTTTCTTGCTGGGATTGGGCGCCTTGATCGGTTTTGTGAATGGAGTGGGGGTTACTAAACTCAAAATACCTGCCTTTATGATGACCTTGGGTATGTGGTTAGTCTTACGAGGAGTAGTATTGGTCTACACCAAAGGAGGGCCAAAAGGATTTTGGCCCTCTTCTATTCAGTTTCTGGGTAAAGGATGGATAGGTGGGGTCATTCCAGCAGCAACAGTGCTCTGGTTAGCCCTTACCATCGTGGGAGTCTATTTACTCCGCAAAACAACCTGGGGTAGCTATGTTTATGCTACCGGTGGAAATCCAACAACTTCTTTTCTATCCGGTATCAAAGTCCACAATGTATTGATTTTGGCCTTCACTTTGTGTGGACTAATTTCTGCAGTTGCTGGCATTGTTCTATCAGGTTATGTGGGGTGGGGCAGCTTTCAGGTAGGAGGAGAACAGTACCTTCTCGGTTCTATTGCCGCGTCCGTGCTGGGCGGGACAACTTTTAGCGGAGGAGTGGGGGGATTGACCGGCACATTTGGCGGGGCTTACCTTTTAACCATAACCGACAGCGTACTCACCATGCTTGGTGTGGGTTATGCAGGAAGATTGATTTTCACAGGTTCTATAATAGTTGTTGTTACTGGTTTTTATGAGAAAATAACCAAGAAAGCAAGATAGAGCAAAGAACTTGAAAGGATTCAAGATGAATGGGCTAGAAAGAATAAGAAAGGTTTTGAAGTTTGAGGATCCGGATAGAGTGCCAGTTTTCCCTTTGGTTCACTTTGGCACCGCACACGTGGGGGGAGTAAAGATCAAAAAATTTGCTACCGATGCCAAAACAAATGCTGATTGCCTGATTACTGCCTGCAGAGTATGTGGATACGATGGGGTCCACCCCGGTGTTGATGTGACTATTGAAGGAGAGGCAGTGGGAAGTCGCGTGAAGTGCCCTGAAGATAATGTTCCTTTCGTCAGGGAGCCCTTTTTGAGATCAGCCGATATTGATAAGCTAGAAATGCCAGACCCTTATAAAGCAGGAAGAATGCCAATGGTTATCGAATCTACTGAAATATGTGCTCAGGAAATAGGTGAGAAGGCCTATATATGCTCTGTCATTATGGGACCAATGAACTGTGCCAGCCAGATCAGAGGAGTGGAACAACTGATGTATGACTTTGCCGATAGACCCGATTTTGTTGAGGAACTTCTGGATTTCGCCACTCAGTTGGAGATAAGATTTGGGAAAGCCCTCTTGGATGCTGGAGCTCACTCATTCATAATAGGGGAGGCTCTGTGTTCGCCTGCTTTTGTCTCTCCTCAGCTCTACAGGAAGTACATAGTTCCAAGACACAAAAAACTGATCTCTGCCCTTTTTGATTATGGAGCGGAGAGTACCATCCTTCATATCTGTGGCGATACCTCACCCATAATGGAGGACTATGCCGGGAATACGGGAACTAACATGGTTGATCTCGACTGGCAGGTCGATATGGCCGCAGCAAAGAATCTACCAAGCACAAAGAAGGCGGGCGTAACAGTCCGCGGTAATTTGAATCCAGCAGGAAAGCTACTTACCGGAACTCCCGAAGAGGTTATCAATGAGTGTAGAGTACTGATAGAAAAAACTGCAAAAGGAGGAAGATTCATACTTGGCTCAGGCTGTGATGTTAATCCTGATTCGCTACCTGAAAACCTGAAGGCTATGGTTGAAGCTTCCAAGCGATTTGGTCAGTATCCCATGTAAAATGGTAGTCATTCTATGAGGAGGTGTTAGAAGTGATACAGTTAGAAGTGATGCTGGAACTCGAACCGGGAAAACAAGAGGAATTTCTGGATATTTTTAGAACCCAATTTGCCCCAGCTATGTCAGAACAACCTGGATTTGTTCGTGTAGCTTTACTTAAACAAAGAAAAAGCGCATCTCAATACCGGATAGAACTAGTTTTTGAGTCCGAGAAAGAACGTCTTGCTTGGGTTAATACGAGAAAGCATGAAGAGACATGGCCAAAATTAGGTGTTCTCACCAGTAAATGCTCTATTACCGGATTTGATTTTCTGGCAGAGGTTTCCCGTTAGTCTGATAATAGGTGACAAAGTTGAAAATAAGGTAGAAAATAAGATTGTGAAAAGATTACACGAGGAGGTAAAAATGGTAAGCATAAAATGGTTAGGACATGCAGCATTTGAGCTGGTAACTGACAAAGGAAAGTACATATATCTTGATCCCTGGCTTAACAACAATCCTACATCCCCAATGAAGGTGAAAGACATTGAAAGGGCTGATATTGTTTGTGTGAGCCATGGTCACGAAGACCATATTGGAGATGCTATTGAAATTGCAAAAAATACTGGAGCAAAACTTATCTGTTCACCAGAAATAGGTTTTTATGCTGATAGCAAAGGCCTAAGGTACGATGAGGCATCTTACCCTTTGAATGTAGGTGGCTCGGTGACCATAGATGAGGTTACCATTCATATGACCTCCGCGGTACATGTCACAGAGCTCTACGGTGAAGAATGGCTAAAGGAGAAGAAAGTGCTACCCGGAGCAGGGTCAGTGGGATATGTAATAGAAACAGAGGATGGCGTGCGAGCATATTTTGCCGGTGATACAGGTTTATTTGGAGATATGAGGATAATCGGAGAGATCTATAATCCCCAGATAGCCCTCCTTCCCATCGGTGGAAAGTACAATATGGGACCAAAACTTGCCTCAATTGCTTTAAAGTGGATAAGACCTGAGATTGTTATCCCCATGCACTACAACACTTATCCTGCTATCCGGCAGGATACCAAAGCCTTTGAAAACTATATACAAAACAGTGTCCCTGGTGTGAAACTTGTGGTTTTAAAGCCAGGGGAAAAAATTGAATACGCTGGGAAATAGAAGAATCGAGTGAAGCCCCGGAAAGGAGGTGAAATGTTGAAAGAAAGGGGCAATGGAAATTGATTGACTGAGAGAAAGTAAACTTCAATAAGGAGCAGCAAAAACAATGAAGAGAAAAAAGTCCCTATCTATCTTACTGGTGAGTAGTTTGGCGGTGATTTTCTTTCTAGGAGGTAGCTCTGTATGTGTGAGGGCCCAGGAGCTAATCAAAGATCCATTCACTGAGCTGTCAATGTTCGATTCAGGGGAGTATTTACGCCACCGCGGGCAAAAGCAAGTGGAAGTTGATTTGAATCCAGCTTGTGAAGTAGAAAGAATCAACACCCCTATGACCCCCAACTGGAAGCCTAAAAGTCCTCCCTGGGCAATTGGCTGGAGTGATATCACTGTTCATAACCCCTGGCGGATGACAGTAACCTGGGAAGGGAAACACGAAGTTTCAAAGTATCCCGATCTAATCAAAGACTTCTGGCAGACTGAAGCGGGAGGAGATATTGGCAAACAGATAGCGGATATTGAAACGCTTATTGCTAAGCGAGTTGATGCTTTGATTATCTCTCCTGGCTCCCCGAGTGCACTGGTTCCTGTGATTGAGAAAGCCTATGATATGGGTATTCCTGTGATAGTGTTTCATGGAAGAGTTGATACCCAGAAATTTGCCTGCAGCATACAGCCGGATGAATACGGAATGGGCTGGTTATTTGGCACCTGGCTCGGGAAACAGCTTAATGGGAAAGGCGAAATCATAGGGTTTAAAGCCCTTCCTGGATACAAACCCGCCATAGACCGTTGGCAAGGTGCTGTTGATGGAATAAGCCAGTTCCCTGGCATTAAGCTTCTCGGTGCTGAGTTTGCGCACTGGAGCCCTGTCGAGGCAAGAAAAGCGGCAACCAACCTTTTGGCTGCACACCCCCAATTCGATGGTATACTCTCAATAGACCCCTGGGCTGTGGGCGCAGTTGTAGAATATATGGTTGCTGCAGGTAGGCCTCTCGTTCCCACCACAGGTTTTGAGGAGAATAGCTCCTTCAAAGTCTGGAAAGAACATGGTATTACTGGTATCGGGGCAAACGAGCCTCCCTGGTTGGGTGCTGAAGCTGTAAAGGTGGCCATAAAAATTCTACAGGGAGAACCCGTGTTCAAACGCTACCTAACAAGGTGCCCGATTGTAACTAAAGAAGATATGGAGAGGCTTTACAGACCAGATATGCCTGATAGTTATTATCCGGGAAGCCATCTACCGGAAGAGGTACTGCGAGAAATATACAAATAACCCTACCACCACTTAGGTTTTCCCCCGGATGTCCGTAACGAAGTGGACATCCGGGGGACTAACAAAAACCTCCTGCAGGATAGAGAGAGAAAGGGTTACCAAGATTCTGAGCAGCCAGGAGGATGGGAAGAGGGCGAAATCGCTGGTTCGGTTCCTTATCTTCTCCAGAGCTCCCTATCCAGACACCTGTACTGCAGAGCCTCAGAGATATGGGAGGCAAGGACTTTTTCCTCCCCTTCCAAATCAGCGATAGTGCGGGATATCTTAAGAACCCTGTGGTAGGCCCTGGCAGAAAGACCAAGTTCAGATATGGCTGAGCGAAGGAGCTGTTTTGCCTCAGGCTGGGGAAGACAAAACTTCTCTACGTCTCGATGGCTCATGTGGGCATTGGAGAAAAGGTGGGTTCCCTGGAATCGCCTAAGTTGAATTTTCCTTGCTCCATTTACCCTACTCTTTATCTTAAGGGAAGGCTCCCCCACACCCTTACCCAGAAGATCCTCTTTTCTCACCGCAGCTACCTGAATATGCATATCAATCCGATCCAGAAGTGGACCGGAGATTTTGTTGAGATGCTTCTGAATCTCTAAAGGACTGCAGCTACACTCCCTGCGCGGATCACCAAAGTATCCACAAGGACAAGGATTCATGGCGCCTACCAGCATAAAGCGGGCAGGATAAGTCACCGAGGTGAGAGTACGGGAGACAGTCACCATTCCATCCTCCAGGGGCTGGCGCAGAGACTCCAGGACATGGCGGGGAAACTCCGAAAGCTCATCCAGAAAGAGAATACCGTTATGGGAAAGAGAGATCTCACCGGGTCGAGGAATCCTTCCTCCTCCAACAAGGCCAGGTTCGGCCGGGATGTCACAATAGGGGGGCCGACACAAAACATAGGATTTACTGTCAAGACAGCTTTGACTAGTTGACATGCGACCGATAATTTCTTAGAATAACCCAACAATGGATTGCGGTGGCAACTCCACCTATCTCTATTGACTGGTTCCACGCAACGCCAGGACGTACGCTGGACTGAAAATGCAAAAAAGGCAAATTCTAAAAGTAAGTCCAGAAGCGGAAAACGCACTCAAGACAAGTCCTCTAGCTAGTTTTCTTTTCCTACCAATTCGTATCATTTCATACGATTTCGTACCTCTTGTGGACACTATTTGGACACCAAAATCTACTCTTTTTTCTTCCGGTTAAGACCAGTCCAAAAAGAGATTTCCATTCGTTATCCTAACTACTGACGCTGCGATTACTGACATACCGGGAGGGAAGGAAAAAGGACCAGGAATGCCTCCAGGAGGCTACCTGCCACCTTAGTACTAAGTCGACAAGGTACGAGATGAACTTCGAGGGCAGAAGAACCTTCCTTCTGCCCTCTTTCATTTATGGCTCACCTTATTATCTGTTGCCTGCGCTGGTGTCTTCAGACCTTCTAGAGCAGTCTTTAGGAGTCTCTGTTGGGTCTTATGCTACCCACCCTTTTTCCTTCTATATTCTATCAGCGGATGCGCTACCCGTGTCACGCAGCCCCTCTCCCTCAGCCAGGATACGCGCCATTTGCATAAGCAAAGCGAACTCTCGTCTAGTCAATCTCAGGCTAAGTTTCAGTAGCTCCTGCATCTCTTTGTCTTGAATTAGACTCTGTATGTCGCTGGGCAATAGATTTAGCAACTGTGACGGCATCTTATAATCAAAGAAGTACCCCAGCGGCACGGAGAAGGCTTTTCCTATCTTCTCGAGCATTTTAAGGGAGGGATATTGCTGTCCCCTCTCTATTTTCCCTATATAGGTGTAATCTGTTTTACCAGGAACTTTGTCGACAAACTCCATTTGGGTCAATCCCAGGTTTTTCCTTAACTTCAGGAGCCTTTCTCCCACCTTTATTACCATCGATTCATCTCCTTCAACCGTTTGAAATCTGGCGGATGAATTAGCTAAGCTCCCACCTTCTCTTTGCCAGATTATTGCCCATCAATCTCGGTGAAGCAACCTTTTGACAATCATATTAGAAGCCTTCTTTGCTGCTCCCGAAATACTTCAATGTATTCCTGAGAGCATTGTAAGAACCTCCTTGTGTTTGTCAAATCGTCCACCCTCCGTTCTGTCAACGTTTTCAACAATCTGGTGTATTCTGACACCTCCAACCATGAAGGTTTTCATCCTATCTCTGGTGACTGGCCAGTTTATGTATCCCATATCAAATTAGTTGAGCTTTCAGCTATATAGTATCCTGGTATAGTGTTCACGTATAGTGGGAAGAGTATACGAGGAGGTAAGAGTGGGTAGCGACTGCGGGTTAGCTTTTCTTGAGGTGCAGACCTTTGTAACGTCATCCCACAGAGGGTGGGGGGGAGTCTTATGGAAGGCTTTGGCGTATCGCTGCCCTTGACAAAGCGAATTTTTATCCTATAATATGAATGATTGTATCCGAATGATAATAGAAACAAGTATAATATATCATAAACCGTAGAAGATGTCTTAAGAAAGAGTTGACACAGACTGAGAATGTTGTGCACCAGTGTCTTTCCGAAGATTAGTAAGAAAACAAAAAGGAGGTCCGAGTTCAAGTCAAACAACCTAACACCTAGATAAGTACCCGAGAAGGAGAGATATTGTCTTCCTGCTGGGTCCCCTATCGCTTCAAATCCAGCTATAGAATCCTTCAACAATAGACCACCCAACTGCTCAAAACAGGCTAAGAACCGAGAGGTTCGCTACGCCAGTGCCCGTGAAAGTGAACACTAGCACAGACCATCCCAAACCACACTCAACCCAAATTGTCAAGCTAGTTTTGACGACCCAACTAATTTGTCTCGCAACAGATTAAGTATGATGCGCTTGTAAAAACAAACGCATGGGGAGGTGAGAAAAGAGCCTCAGTAGACTGAAAGCCAGGATTTCTTCTAGTCAGTGAGGGAGGCACAAGGTCCTAACCTCAAGACATTGGTTCCCTAAGGGTTAGGATAGCCAACGGGAAAACCGGCCGCTCATGCAAGTGGTCGGTTTTTTATTGGTATTATAGATACATCTTAGTCATTCAGTACTGATATTTTCTAATGGTTAAGGCCGTGGACTTATTACTTTCAGTACCGAAAAACTTTGGTTTTGTTTTGAAAATAAGGGGCAGCTACCCGGAAAATTCAGAGTTCTGTAACAAAAATAACTAGCTCTGAAAAAGAGGGATAAAGATGAGGAAGAAGAATTGAAAGCTACCAAGTTTGGCAAGTTGGCCTTATTATTAGCGATGATAGTTGCATCAGTGTTTTTGCTAACCCGTGTTTCTTTAGCTGGGGTACTGTTGATTGCGCCATCTACAATCAATCTCGGTTCTGTCAAGCCGGGAGATACAGTAGAAACTAAAAAGAGACTATTAATTAAACTTTCTAAAGAAATAGATGTGGAGAAAGTCAGCGTAACTCCATTTGAAGAAGAAGATTTTGTTTTAGAGTTAGAGGAGAAGGATGGGGCAGAAATACCGGCTAGGTATAGTTGTGAGAAAGTATTTTCTAATAAGGAAGCAGGAATTATTCATATAGAGGTAACTATTAGAGCAAGTGAAATAAAATGGGCCTATGCTCCTGGTAAATATATAGGAGAAATAATTATAACCTTGAGTGAAATGCCATAAGACATGCAGTAGAGCTAAAGAGAAAAACAAGGGGCAGGTGGTCGGAGGACCTAAAACTCAAAAATTCCAGAGCTAAGACTCTGAGACTTAAAAGAAAGGAGGTGATAAGAAATGAGGAAACTATTTATTGGAGTTGCAGCAGTAGCACTGTTGGCTCTGTTGGCTGTGCCAGTGATGGCGGTTGAGCCGAATCCGTGGAGCGATTCCTGTGACGTCGACGTCGAGATTACCATTCCAGAGATGGCTGAACTATGGTCGAATCTCGGCACGGGCCAGGAGCGCAACGCGGCCGCACCGCCAACTCTGACGGTGACGAACGCTGGGGGCATTATCCCCGCGGAGGGGATAGCACAGGATACGCTTAATCACCTTTCCAACATCGCTGTTACGGTGTCGGTCGAGTTGGAGGGTGCCACCCCTATCCCCGAGTGGACCAGGTTCCACGTCCTTGTCGCACCATCGAACAGAGGGTCGTACAATTGCGTTTTCGCTTGGGGAGGGGCCGCCGGTGCAACATTTATGCTCGGCTCCTGGAGCATCACCAACGTCAACGCGGACGCGGTCATCACCTGGGATCGGCGGGATTCTGGTACCGGCTATGTGGGTATTCAACCGGACGTGCCGCAGGTTGCTTTTACCGGCAGTGCAACCACCAATTCAGTTGCGCACCTAGTTGACTACGCTGTCGATGCTATTCATGGGATGCCCACCGCCGGCTCCAGCACACCGACCGTGATGTGGACCATTGCTCCCAGTTAGTAGTACGTCAGGCGGGAGTAAATCCTGGTAGAAAAAGGGGAGGGCCAAGACCTGCCCTCCCCCTCCCCTTTTTACAAGGAGTATTTGATTGAAGCAAGCTAATTATATTTTCATGTTTATTGCAATTTTTTGTGTCTTTTTATCCCCTGTATATGGTCAGGGCTTTATGGTAGAGCCGATGAAAATGGAGTTTACCCTCCGGGCTGGCCAAACGATTGAAGAAGTTCTTCAACTTCGCAATACTGGAGGACAGAACACCAAGACACTTGATTTGAAGTTGATGGAATTAACCCAAAGTGAAACCGGTGCGTGGTGGGTTATTGAACCGGGCTCCAATGTAGATACCTCCCATCTTTCTTCTTGCCTAGAATGGATAAAACTGAGCGCCGAAAGTGTTGAGGTTAAACCATTAGAAATGGTCCCAGTGAAGGTAAATTTGCGTGTACCCAGAAGGGCCCGTGGCTTTTATGCGGCAGCACTTACTGCCCAGACAAAGCCGAAGCGGGATACAAAAGGAATTACGATAGTCTTTCGATTCCTAATTCCCATTCTTGTCGAGATACAGGGACGACCAGCTCGACAGAAAATCGAACTCGGTGATGCCAGCATGCAGTTTCTTGAGCAATCTCAAAAGAATTCCGCCACTACCCTGGTTTCAATGAATATTGTAAATAAAGGCGGGACTTATTCTCGCTTAAAAGGAAATGTAAATGTTATGTGGCAGGTTGGAGAGAACTGGCAGAGGGTGACTTCGGCTGAGTTCCGTGAGGTCGGCATTATCCCGGGGGTAAAATTGAACTTAGAAAGTGACCTCAAGCGGCGGCTCCCATCCGGTGAATATAGGCTAAAGGGGACAGCATATGTGGATGGTCGACGGATAAGGCCGCTTGTAAAGGAGATAGAATTTGTCGGCGACCCTACCGTGACAAAAGTTGCCGCTGATACTCCGCTTATTTTAGAGCCTTCGACCCTATCCATAAAAGCCATTCCGGGAAGCACGCGCACAAGTGCAATAAAGATCCGGAATCTATCAGAAGAAGCCGTAAATGTCTCGGTTGGTGTTGAAGTTCCTGAATCTCTTCGAACTGTTGCTTTAGGTGAGTTAAAAGGCGAAGACCTCACTTGTGCAGGATGGATAAAGGTGATTCCGGATAGTTTTACTGTAAGACCTGGTAGGCATCGGAGTATACGCGTTATCGCGAGGCTTCCGAAAAATGAGAAAATGTATGCTAAGTATTACGCTACTCTTGTCCTTCGTGCGGCATATACAGATGGGCAAAGCGCTGGCAAGAACACCTCGCTTATCTTACTTGAAAATGCAAAGATTAAGGCAAAGGCCGCCGCACAAATAATGAAGGTTAGCCTTGCCGCTGAGGAAGGTTCAAGGTATATAGTCCGAGCTAAGTTCGGCAATGTTGGAGATGTTCACTTCACCCCGAAGTGCAAGGCCGTAGTTAGTGAGCCTGATGGCGCACCGGTATTGGAGAGTGCACTTAGCGGTCAGGGCCAAGTTATGCTCCCCCTCGAGACTAGGGATTTCTCTGGAATCCTTGACTTCTCCGGAGTTGAAGAGGGTAGTTATCGTCTGACAGTTTCGATCGATTATAGAGAGAAGACAGAGGAGGTTAATAAGATTTTACCCATCCAGGTTTCGTTAGAGGAAGGGGAGAAGATAGTTGCTGTTATTCCGATTGATGAAGAATAAAATAGTGGCGGAGGGAAGAAGCAATGTTTCGAAAAATGCTGATGAGTGGAACAGTGAGTGTGCTCATTGTTTGTCTTTTATTTGCCGGTTCTGCTTTAGGTGAAGAGATTACCTCATCAAAGGTGGAGGGGCAGCCCACGGTCAGCAATGTCTGGTTTGAAGCTGATATTCGCTCAGCCTTTGAGGATCTTGCCTCCCAAACTGGGATTACAATATTAGTTGATGACTACATGGAAGGCTTACTTACCCTCTCCTTGGAAGGTGTAAGTATTGATGAAGCTATAAAGACAATGTGCATGAAAGGCAGCTATGATTATAGAAAGTTAAAAGATGACCTTTTTATAATCAGCTCTCTGGATCCATATTCTCCTACTTTTCAAAAGCATGCTGTGACCAGGAGGATAGAACTTAATTATGCTGATTCCAAACATGTTGTTACCCTCCTACAACACTACGGACCCTATATGAGTGCTGTGGGGAGAACAATAATTATTCGAGCCTGGCCTAAGTTAGCTGATAGAATTGAGGAAGATGTAAAAATGCTGGATGAACCGCCGAAACAAGTGCGGGGACAAATAGTTATCGCTGAGCTAACCGAGGAGGCAAGAGTTGAGCTGGGGCTGGATATATTAGAGTACGGTTCTAATGGTGGGGGAGAATGGAGTTTCACCTTCGAACCTGGTAAGGTGGGTTTAAGCCTGACAGATGCTTATAAATTTATGATGACATTAAAAGCCCTTGAGAGAAGGGGAAAGGCTAGCCTCAGGGCTTCCACCACTGTCACCGTACCTGAGGGGAAAGAGGTAACCGTTAGCCTGGCTAAGGAGATGAGGATAGTTATTGAGAAGGAAGAGGAATATTACCGAGTTGAGAAAGTGAGAGTTGAAACCTCCCTGACTCTTGGTATAGAACGAGTAACCTTTAATAATGAGATAATCTTTAACTTCAAGGTAATGGCGGGAGATATAGCCGAGGAGGTACCGAAAATTACCCAAATCCCTATTGTTTATGAACGCTCTGCTCAAGGCACAGCCATTGTGCCTAATAATACAGCCTTTGTAATAGGCGGTCTGACCAGGGAAATGAAAAGAACCATTCGCGGGATTCTTCCCCCTTCCAAAGTCAAGGTTGAGGAGAAAACAGAATTACTGGTTGTAGTTCTGCCTCACATTATAGGAACGCCTATGCCCAGACCCGAGATTCTGGAAAAAGAGCTTGAAAGACTAAGGGAAAAGCCCGAGGTTAAAAAGGAGTTTAAACAGGGGATTGGTTTACAGACCAATTATTCCTGGTCAAACGTGAATGATTTCCTTGAAGAGGAGGGCTATAGCTCTCTTGATCCAATGATTTTTTACCAAGGACAATTTAACTTGACACCTCATTTTGCTTTATTTGCCGGTGCAGGTAAAAGTGAAAAAGTAGGCAGCAGCTTGAATATGGCATGTTATGGCGTCCTTTTGAGGACAGGGGCAGTTTTTGAAAACCTAGGGTCTTTCATTGGAACAGGTATTGCAAACGGTAAGCTCAATCTAAATGGAGATAAATACACCCTCGACAGCTATTTGCTAAAAACTGGATTAAAGTTGAAGCTTGGAATGCTTGAGCTGGGTGGTGGCTACAATTATTTTCCCAGGGAATGGAAGACAAACAGTGTTCTTGAGAAGGACATAGACTCAAGTGGAGCCTATGGCTACATTGGGCTTTATTACGAGATTGAATAAGCATAATTGGGTTACCATCACTTCCTGGTACTTCACCTAAATACGAAGGGGAGACGATTTTGATTTTTTTGGTTTCTTGCACCCGTTCATCGGGAGGGGTCTTTTTCTTGGTTGCTACCAAGAAATCCTTTATTAAATGTTTTGTCGTCTTCTGCGAAGAGTGCAACGTCGGCTAGTCTCCTCTAATATAGAACCCCATCTTATCTATACTCCCATTTACAAATTAATGACACTCTGTCGTCTCCTCAGGGGCAATATGAAGCTCAACCGCTTCTCGTAAGGGAGCCTTATGTAGGCAGAATTTGAGGCTCTATATCGAGCTAATTTTTTCAAGCCAGTTGTGGAATAGAGAGCTTTGAGGGAAAGCGACGTGATTTCTGGACCCGCACCTTAGCTCTAACAAGGCAGGCTCCTTGGGCCACCCACACCACGACCCTGCCGGGGCTAAGTCGGGTCCTTAATTCTACCTCAACTATGGGGTTAAGAAGGTTCCTGAGGTAGCTAATCAGGCGCTGATGGAGTTCTGTAAGACAAAGAGGTTTACCAAGTAAACAGCATTTACCTGGTAATTACTGAGGGAGGTCCTGGGGGAGTATCTAAGGAATGAGTGAGGGAGCAGGAAAATGAAGCTAGATAGAAGGCTGGTGAGGATAGTGCTTGAGACCCTTTATGAGGATTTCTTTCCTCGTGATTGCGAGCGGAGTGTTCTGAACTCCCGGGTTCTCAAGAAGACAAAAAGAAAGGAAGTTTCGTTCATAGATGCTGCTCTTCAGTATCTCGAGGACAAGGATTTTGTTGAGCAAAGCACCGGGGCGGGTGGCGAGCAGCGGTACAGAATAACAGCTTTGGGGATAGATGCCTTCGAGGGCGAAGAAACGGTGTGACTTGTCAAGTTCCGATAATAAATGGGAGGTCAGATAAGGTGAGAAAGAAGAGTTTAGTGCTTTTATTGGTGGCGTTAGCAATAGCTTTAGCTGGATGCGACAAAAAGCATTTCGCACCACCACCGACACCAGCAGGTCCGACCAACCTAACAGCAGCGGCGGTGAGTTATAAAGAAATCAATCTCTCCTGGCAAGACAATTCAGATATCGAGGATGGCTTCAAAGTATGGTGCGATATGGGACGAAAGCAATATGAGATAATAGCTACGCTTAGTCCCAACGCCAGTCAATTTGAACACCACCAACTTCAACCAATGACAGAGTACAGATATTTCATTCAAGCATACAGAGGGGAACAACATTCTCACTCAAGAGAAGTCTCAGCGGTCACACCTTGTCCTGTGGAACTTTCCTACCGTGCGTACTTCATTTCCCATGGTCTCTGGGCAGTTGAGGGAACAATAGATAGTCGTGCCGACGAAGGTTGTGTGGTAGAAATCACCTGTTGCCTTTATAATGGGGAGACAGGGCGGTGTCTGGGAACCGGCAACCATAAAGTCTATGTAAATGCTGGGGAGCTATTCAAACGTTTCTATTTTTATGTTCAGCAAGAAGATGAACCAGAAGATTACCCTCCTTGTGATTACACCGTAGAAATTACCGATGTGGAAATTGATTATTGAAGGAGGTGAGAAAGGTGAGAAGGCGTGTAGCACTTATCAGCCTAGTGCTATTAGTGGCAATTTCTTCATTGATACTAGCAGGATGTCGTGATGGCACTGATGTAACGAAAAAGGCCAAACTTTGGCTTGATATTACTCCCAGTGTAATCTATTACAACGAACCGACAACTATGCGATTCAGCCTCCAGGAGCTAGGGGCGGTTGCTGTCAATCTCAACTATTACCGCCACCAACTCTATTGGAGGGACGGGAAAGAGGAAGACTATACCCTGACAGGAGAGACAGGAGCACGCAAATTTTTGGTACTGTTCGGGACCTGCTATCTACCGGAGTTTGGAGTGCTTGAGGCGACCTTCCTGGGAGTAGTCTATGACGAGAGTGAGGGGCTTGTCAAGGAAATAATCACTATGGGCGGTACTGATACCAAGGGCAATTTTGTCAAAGACTCAGACGAATTTTCAGTACTAAGCCGGTAAGAGGCAAATGCTCCCCTAGTGGGAGAGGGGTTCTCACCTAAGGCTGGGTGAGAGACGGAGGGTGGTGTCAAAGTCCATAAGAAGAAGGTGGGGAGGTGAGAAAGCTGGGAAAAAAATATTTGGTGCTTTTATTGGTGGCGTCACTAATAGCTTTGAGTGGCTGCCTGTTCAGAGACTCTGCACCGCCACCGTTGAATCCCCCCAGCAACTTGACGGCAACAGCAGTAAGTTCGAGTGAGGTCCATCTTTCTTGGCAGGACAACTCGTACGATGAGGATTACTTCAGGGTATTATGCCCGACTATGTTCGGAATCCAGCACCAGACAATAGCAATACTGCCCCCCGACACGACCAGCTTCGAGCATCGCAACCTCCAGCCAATGACAGAATATGAATACTATGTTTGCGTGCATAGGGAGGAGCAGCATAATAGGGAGGAGGAGCATACCTGTTCGGAAAGGGCTTACGCCACTACTTTCCCCGAATCTGGGGGGAGTATCTGAAGAATAAGTGAGGGAGGGAAAATGAGCGGGGGGGGGTCTAGGGTATGAGTAAGACAAAGATAGCCGCTGCAGTCGTATGGGTCGTCATAGGAATGGGTATCGTCTGGTGGATGTGGGTGCAATGGGATGCCGGAGAGAGAAGAGCGGAACCGCAGAAATGGGAGGCTCGGAGAGTAGTCAAGAGTTGGCAAGGAACAGGAATTAAGACTACCGAGCCTTTTGAAATAAAAAGTCGGCGGTGGTGCATAAAGTGGGAAAACAGAGACTCTTTATTACAAATCTTTGTATATCGTACAAGCGGAGAATTTGTTACCCTTTGCGCTAACGTCAGCGAAAAAGGGAAAGATACGAGCTACGTTTATAAGAGCGGCAATTTTTATTTAATGATAAATGCAAGCGGAGCATGGAAAGTTACGGTTGAGGAGGAGAGCGAGAGCTAAACCATAGGGAATCCTTTGGCGTATTTCTACCAACGGGAATATCACTTGTGGGAGGAATAGGTAAACTTTGTTTACATTGTTTACCGGGTAAACATTGAGGGAGGTCCTGGGGGAGCGTCTGGAGAATAAGTGAAGGAGGATAGATATGCTGGTTACAAATATCCTGTTGGCTATTTTTACCTTTTTTGTAGCACTTTTTACGTGGCGTCTAGGGCAGATAACCAAGGACTATGCTGAAGTAACAAAGGAACTTCTGAGGCAGTCGAGACAGGCATTTGATAGTGAAAGGAAAGCGTTTGAGATTGATGCAATTAGCAACATAGTATTTTCTGCTGCGCAGTTAACGGGCAATACGCATACACAGAGTTTTGCTCCTGGTTTTGTTAGTGGAATGGTTGAGGCTCTTGACAAGATTGACCACAACGCATGTGAAAAGGTAGTCGAAGGCGTAGAAGCTTTACGCAAAGCCAAGGGAGCAAAAAATTTTGCATGGCTGTTCAAAGGACTAGATGAGACGAGACAAAGTCCCGATAAGTAATTATGTCAATGTTCTCTCTTCCCTGAAATCCTCACCAGACAAGCCTTTTCAAGCCTGCCTAGCTTCTGAAAAAGAGGTCTATTATATCGCTTCCTGAAAGCGTCTTAGCTCTTGTCATTTTTTTCTCAGGTCGTGGCCTCCGATTAAGGAACTGCTACCTTGACGCCCCAGAATTATGTGGTACAATCCATGCTGCAGAGCGAACTCGGGGGCCATAGCTCAGAAGGTAGAGCATCGGCCTTCCAAGCCGAAGAAGGGCAATTCTAAGAAACACACCTAGAGCATGAAACAGGCCTCGGGTCTTGCTTTGACTGGTTTTTCTTTTCGCACCAATTCGTATCACCTCATACGATTTCATACCTCTTGTGGACACTTTTTGGACACCAAAATCCTCCTTAAGTTGAAAAAATTGTGAGCTTGACCTGGAAATAATTGTAGGTATGATATCAACTGCTCCAAGTTCGAGGTAAATTGCGAGGTGAGAAATGAAGGAAGAGAGAAGAATCGAATCAGTTGGGGTAGAGTTGACTATGCCAGAGGAGCTGCGAGAGGGCCGCTATTCCAACCATTTCACCGTGGGCCATTCTCTGGAAGAATTTCATATGTTTTTTGCCCAAGTTGCCGTATCGCCAGAGCTACCTTCGGAAGGAACAGCGCAGGCTAAGGTTATTGCACACATAATTTTAGTACCCTCGGCGATACCTAGAGTCATGGACGCACTGTCCAAGAATTATGACAGGTACAAGCAGGGACAGAAGAAGGCGACTACGCCAAAGTCAAGGTGAGGAGGCAAGAATGGCTAAGTCTGTGGCCAACGAGGAGGCGACGGGTGGTGTCGTCAAGACACTAATCGTCGACGATGCTGGTAAGAGTTTTGCTTCCCCGGATGTTTTAGTATGGAATAAACAGCCGGGTGCTGGTGGGGTAGTGTTCTATTATGAGGCATTGTTTTCTGCTGAGAGTCCATTTATTTCCTGGCAGCAGAGGGCTTCGGTGGATATCAACAGAGAGACCGATGAGATTGCGGTTCTGATTGCCCAGTACGAGGATGGCTATACAGCATATCCTCCGGACATAGACGGAGTCGTAAGCCAGGGTGGCAGCGTCTCGGAAGCTCTTGATAATGTCAAGGATGCAATATCATTGCACTTGGAAGAATTTGGCACAGAGGTGCTACCTCCTAAAGCCGATAGAGCCATTAAGGTTTTCCTAGACAAAATACGTTTGCCCAAAACAGAGGACTAGGAATGCAGAAAATGCCACGTGATTTGTCTGGTAGCCAGGTGAGAAGAATCTTGGAGCACAATGGTTTTCGAATTGCGAGGCAAAGGGGAAGTCATATCGCTATGGAGAGAAACACGGAGGGACAACCAAGAAACCCGGTAACCGTACCCAATCATGACCCAGTGAACGTTGGGACATTATCGAAAATAGCACGAGATTCCGGAAAAGGACGCAATAACTTTATAAGAGTGTCTCAGCAAATATAGTTTGCACCATCTTCGGTTCTCTGATAATAGTTGATTATATCTCTATTCTTCTCTGAAACCCTCACCAGACAAGCCTTTTAAAACCTGCCTGGTTTTACAAAATAGAGATTCTCTACCCTGCCTTTTTTGGCCTTTCTGAAACCCGCATGAATAGCCACAAAAATTTTTCTGGTGGTGGGTGCTCCCAGATTTGCGAGGGAGGTTTCTTCCTTGAGGGACTTTGGCCCTCCTTTTATTTCGGTTTTTCCTTATCTATCTTCTCAGTCAATGCTTTTACCGCCTTAGTTAACCTGCGTATCTCGTGTCCTAACTCATCTATAGATTGAAACAACATACTCATGCTACTCTGCAATGCGACCATCTCACTCTGCGACCCTGGGTCCATCATCCTTATCACCCCCTTCACCGACGCATAGTTCCCCCCTGCAAGGAAGGTTTCCTCCTTGAGCGACTTTAACCCTTTTTTTATTATACAACCAAAGTCACTTCTTACCTTTTGGAGGTATTAAAGTTCTCCCTGAGCGAGCAGACTCATATGTTATCTTCCCCTGACTAACTTTAGCAACTACAGGTGTCGCTCTCGACTTAGTAGCGCTTTGTTTAAGTCTCCCAAGGTCTTTAGAAGTGGGAGACGCTGGCCCTCCGCTTCGAGTGGACTTAACCTGCAGCCTCCACTTCGTACCGCCTGGAAATTCCACTTTTAAATCTGCTGCACCTTTGCTTCCAGGGCTAACTTCTACACTAGCTCCTCTAGCTCTTAACGAACGTGCAACTTTCTCTTCTTGACTTCGTCCATATTCATAATCCTTTGCCATCTTAAGTTCCCCCTTTATATGTTATCAACGCATACTTCCCCCTACAAGGATGCGTAGGCGAGAATTTGTCACATTTTCATTTATATTCTAGGATATTATTAGCACATTTGAGACGGTTGGCAATATTTTATGACCAGCGAAGTGGTAGCAGCTTCCAATTTCGCTTTCCTCGTACAAAAGCGAAAGATTCTTGTGCTCCGGAGCCGGAAACCCGCAAAAATTAGGAGACAAAAAAGGGGATTTTGTAAGGATAGAACAAAAGCGAAATTTTTGGGCCAGACTAGTCCCCTCGATTTTCCTGTTCGATACATAAATGGTCAGCTTCTTCTTAGACTGTGCCGTTCAGGCTAGATAAAGCTGGGCAAAAGGCATCCTGAACCGGTCCTTAGTGATGAGAGCCCAGCTAGGTTCATTTGGCCCGTTGAGTTTTGTCGTGACCGTACCCGTGTTCGATTTGACACGAGGACACTCGCGCTCCGGTTGGTGCCGTTAGGCTGTCAGAGAGATGGGAGATTCATAAGGCTCTACTTGGCCAACACCCCAATTCGTAAAGATTACTTCAGCCGAATCAAGCGTTTCATTCAAACAAAATTTGAGGTATTGATTCTTTAAATGTATATCTATGTTCTTAGTCAGACTTAAGAAAATAGGAAATTTTGCGAAAGAAAAAGTTGATTTGCACTTTTTACAGAATATGATATGATAACAAAAAGATTATGAATCTAAATTGGCAGGAGGTGCAGAGCAGAAGAAAAAAGGCAATTAAAGAAATACCAAAAACAAGATTGCCAAATTATTTTAAGAAGATTAGATAACTCAAAGCTAAGTAGGAAGTCAAGAAAACCAAACCCATTTAGCCAAGAGTAGTATTTAAATGCAAACAAGAGCAAAGTAAGATACTATTTTTGGTCAAATGGGTTTTTCTTTAAATATAATTGAAAGTTGAGACAAGATTTCTCGGCTTTTGGAAATTAGGAAGCTATCGTCATTCGAATAAACACATCGAGCAGAGCTACCGGAAAAAAGCGTGAGGCCGGAGGCCTACCCGCCCCCTAAAGTTCTGCATTCCTTCGGTTTTGGTTATTGACCACCTGCGACTTGAAGGCCAATCTATGCAAACTTTCAGGAACAAAGTTTAAGACATAGGGAGGAAAATCAAAATGTACTTAGCAAGTAGACAAATTAGTTGGTTGGAATACCTAGGCGATAATTATATCACCTGTGGGGAATGGGATGATATGGAAGGATGGGGCGCTTTCTTAAAGAAGTTTCCATGGGACTGGTATGCCACTCTCACTTTTAAGTTTAATGTATCTTTGGATGGCGCTAAAAGAAGACTCTACCGTTGGCTTAGACCTCTTAATAGAAGAAGAAATGGCAAAGCAGGTTATTTCGCAGTCGTAGAATTGCAAGAGAATAGGAAAGCATGGCATTTTCACCTTTTGATGCTTGGTGTAGGTAATTCACTACCCCGGACCTGGGAGAACAAATGGTATTTGGGACATGCAAAAATAAGACCTTATGATGAAAGTGGAAAAGCTGTATATTATTTAGCCCAAAAAATAGCAAAAAAGGAGCCAGCAGATTACTTTTTTGGTGGAATTTTAGAGGATGCCGCTATGGCAAAAGAGATAATGAAAGAGATGAATATTCCAAAGAATACATACTAGTGCTCTAACTGTAACAAACTAAAATTAAGATTTTTAAAATGGATGATATATCAGAAGAATCGAGAAATATTCAAACAAAGTATACCCTTGGGGCACGTTATAAAGTAGTTATATTCATCGTTATTATAGAGAAGAATGAAAAATTCGTAAGCTTTTATTCACAAAATGTAGAGAAACTCTAATTAAAGAGGGAATCGGGAAAAGGGAAGTCTCCAGCAAAGAGGAATAAGTGTGCTATAAAAAGGGATATATACAGGGAAGTTATTGGAGGTAAAAAATGGAAATCAAACAAGTCAAAATTAGTGATTTAAAACCGGCTGAATACAATCCACGCTCTTTAACGGAAAAAGAATACAGGGACTTAGAAAATAGTCTAAAGAGATTTGGATTCGTGGAGCCTTTAGTGGTTAATTCAGCCAAAGGACGAGAGAATGTAGTAATTGGGGGACACCAAAGGTTGAATGTTGCTAAAGAGATGGAAATGAAAGAATTACCAGTCAATTATGTAAGAATTTCAAATATTGAGAAAGAAGAAGAACTTAATCTAAGGTTAAATAAGAACTTGGGACATTGGGATTATGATTTATTAGCAAATTTTGATGAAGGCCTATTGCAGGACGTAGGGTTTGAGAGTGAGGAACTAGATGATATTTTTGGATTAGGCATTGATGAAGAATTTGATGTAGAGAAAGAACTAAAAAAGGTATTGAAAGACGGGCCTAAAAGGGTAAAAGACGGAGACCTTTGGCAATTGGGTGAACACAAATTAATTATAGGGGATTGTATTGAGAGAGAAAACTGGGAGAGACTACTTGAAGGGGAAAGATTTGATTTTATGTTAACAGACCCTCCTTATAAGCTAGCTTACACCCAGAGAGCAAGAAAGATTAAGACGAAGAATGGAATGAAGCTTAAGAAGGATAAACTCTATTTAAGCACGGGCAAAACCGATGGAAAAGGTCGGTTCAAAGGTTGGGTTAAGACAAAGAATGGTTCTGGTTATCGGCAGCAGAGAACATATGCAGGTGTAGAGAAAAGAGGCGGGGTGCCAGAATACGATGAATGGTTGTCAATAGCAAATGACTTCCAAAACCCAAATGGTGTCAATGTAATGGTATTCGAGAATTGGCGAAATATGGTCGAGCTGTGGCAAGCGATAGAAAAATACTGGAAGATTCATAATATGGTTATATGGTGGCTGCCAAATCGACATCAGGGCTTTTCCAGGCCATACAGATTTTTTAATAAGTATGACATTGCGCCAGTTGCTTCAAAAAAACAGAGTCTAAATTTTAATAGTGAGTGTGAGGAGAAGTTCGAAGAATTTTTGGAGGAGAAAGGTGTGAAACTAATTGAGCAATATTGTGTGTCGATTTATAGCCAGAAAGGCAATAGTGAATGGTTTGGGTCAGGCTGGAGTAAGAAAGAAAAAGAGGAGAAAGGATATTATCAGAAGATAAAAGGCACACGATGGGCAAAAGTGTCGGACCACGTTACTTGGACAGCGTCACCTGAAGCGTCAAGTGCTCAGAATATTGTTTTTGGGACAAAGCCAATCCAAATTCTTGTTCCTTATGTTAAGATTTTATCCCCGAGAAATGGAATAGTAATGGAGCCGTTTTCAGGTTCGGGAAGCACTTTGATTGCTTCGGAGATAATGAAGCGTAAATGTCGGGCAATAGAAATTGAACCTATCTACGGAGAAGTAATATTGGCTAGGTGGGAGAAATTCACAGGGGAAAAAGCTGAAAAACTAAAATGAGATTAGCAATAATAGGTAGCCGAAGTTTTAAAGATTATGAGTTAATGGAGTCAGTCTGAGTAAAATACAAAATAGAGGAAATTCTCTCTGGGGGGAGCAAGGGGGGCAGACACTTTCGTGTTGGTAAGTATAGAAAAAGATAATCCTAGATTTTATATAGAGCTAGATAAAGACTTTGATTTAGATGTTAGTGGAGCCCCATAAGAGATAGATGAAAAAAGGAAGGTCAATGGAGGAATAAGATGAAACCTTACAAATCTGACGAATCTAATCGATTCTTTGAAGTTTATAAGAAAAAAGCTTGTAATATCACAGCAGCTTGTGATGCAGTGGGTATATCAAGGCAAACTTATTATGAGTGGCGCAAGGAAAAGGAGTTTGACCAGAAATGTAAAGAAGTAGAAGAAAGTCTTATTGATATGGCAGAGGTTCAATTAATAAAGAACATACGTGAAGGCAATCAACGAGCAGTAGAATTTTTTCTCAAAAACCGTGCTTCTGAGAAGTGGAAAGATAAACGTGAACAAGAAATTACCGGTGAAGGGATAAAGGTTGAATTCGCCATTAAAGACTTTTCAAAGGAGAAAAAAGATGACTTATGAGATAAACAAAAAATTTTGGGATTTTTTTAGACTAAATCAAGATAAACGCTTTGTAATATGCGTGGGGGGGGCAGGGTCTTCTAAATCTTACAGTATAGCACAATGGTTGATTAAGAAGTTATACCAGGACAAGGATAAAGAATTTCTTATTGTAAGAAAAACCTTTCCTTCTTTAAGAATAACAGCATTAAAGTTAATCTTAGATTTATTGGATTCATACAATCTACCCTATCATTTTAACAAGGCAGAATTCCGTCTAAATGTAAATCATAATGAAATGATTTTTAGAGGGCTAGATGACCCAGAGAAAGTGAAGAGTTTTGAGCCCAATTATATATGGATGGAAGAAGCTAGTGAGTTCACCGATAAAGATTTCACCCAGTTGAATTTAAGGTTGAGAAGGCATACAGATACTAAAAACCAAATCTACCTTAGTTTTAATCCTATAGAGAAGTCTTTTTCCTGGTTATATAAAAGGTTCTTTGAAGAAGAAAATGAAGAGGCTGCAGTTTTGAAAACTACATATAAAGATAACCTACGATATTTAAGTAGAGCATACATTAAGGAACTTGAAGGTTTAAAGAACCAAGATGAGACAACTTATGAAATCTACACACTTGGAGAGTGGGGCATCCTAAGAAATATTATCTACACAAACTACGAGCTCGTAGACAAATGGCCGGATAGTGTGGAGGAAACCATATATGGATTGGACTTCGGATTTAACAATCCAAGCGCTCTTGAGGAAATAGGAATTAAGGACCAAGAGATATATGAGAGGGAACTTCTCTATGAAACACACTTAACAAACGAGGATTTAATTAAGAGAATGGAAGAGCTCATACCTAAAAAAAGTAGTAGTATTTATGCCGATTCCGCAGAACCAGCAAGAATAGAAGAAATAAAAAGAGCTGGTTTCAATGTTTATCCAGCAGAAAAGAATGTTAAAGATGGAATAGATTTTATTAAGCGGCAAGAGTGTCACATTTTGAAAAGCAGCACAAATCTCGTTAAGGAAATAAGGGGTTACAAATATAAAGAGAATAAAGACGGTAACGTGCTGGAAGAGCCGGTTAAATTTAGGGACCATCTAATGGATTGTCGAAGAATGGCTCTTTACACCCATTTAGGCAACAGAGCAAAAAAGAAAAATGTGCCTTCTACCATAGGAGTTAGGACAGGGAGATATCCAAGAGAAGTCCACCAGATATCAAAAGGATGGAGAATAATGGAAAAACAAAGACCACGTTTCATGAAACCCCGATAAAGCACTTGCTTTTAAATCATATCAATCAAAAAAAAGAATTGTCTGACTTTTGAATAAGAAGAAGAAAAAAGAAACATAGAGTTTTGAGAATGTATAGTTGTTACAAGGAAATTAAAAAGTTCCTGGCTTTAGAGTAGAGGAGAAATTAAGAGAGGCAGGGCGAGCAAAGTAGTAAAGGAAGGAAAAGAGAGGAGGGAGAAGGAGGCTTTAGAGAAGTAGAAAACTTAAGTAAGGGGATAAGCTAGCCTCAAGCTCTAAACTCTTAAATTTGGGGGGTGTATGAGCGTGATTTGAAGCAATGTTATCTATCTAGAAGAAGAAAGTGATAAAAGCCAAAAATTTATCTGCCTTTTCAAAGAGCAAGAAAGTATCCCTGAAGGGGAAAGGAAAGTCGGGAGTAGTATCCGAGAGGTTAAAAATAGTAAATATAGAACTGACTTGAAAAACAGAGCTTCAAATAGGGCTCAACGGGAATAGATAAAAAAGCAAGGGCTCATTATTGGCTCAGTCTAAGAAAACGACTCAAACAGGCTAATATGAAACCCTTAATGGAGACAAATCCTCTCCAGCTCCTATGAATACGGGAGAATCCAGTGCCAGGACATTTTAAGAAGGGTGTAGAGATTTCTATGCCCGAAGAAAATAAAGAGCAAATTCTGGGGGAAATGAGGGTTAGAATGAGGTAATTTCATAAGGCTGAGGTTTAGTTTGATACTGATGTTTTTTTAATACAAATTTTCATATTAAATAGGTTCAACACTTGACAAAATTGATTTAATAGGCTATAATAGTATAAAGTCATTTTAAGGAGCAGCATAAATGGACAGACTTCTAACAGTAAATGAAGCCGCAAAAATACTAAGACTTAACTCTGAAACAGTAGCAAGATATATTCGGGAAGGCAAAATCTCAGCGGCGAAGCTTGGAAGGGTTTGGAGGGTAGAAGAGAAGGATTTAGAGGAGTTTATCAGAAAAATGAAACGAGAAGCAAAGAAATGAAAGCAATAGGGTATGTTAGAGTTTCCACGGAGGAACAAGCAAAAGAAGGTGTATCTATAGCTAACCAAATAGAAAGGATAAAAAGTTACTGCAATTATAAAAGTTATGAGCTTATAGAAGTTATAAAAGATGAGGGTATTTCTGGAGGAAAAAATAAGGATAGAGAAGGCTTTGTTAATCTTTTAAATTATATAGACCAGAACGGTTTCGATGCCATAGTTTTATACTCCCTTGAGAGAGTTTCCAGAGATATGCTTACTCTCCTTTGTTTAGAGAAACTTTTAAATGAGTATAATATTGAACTTCATACAGTAGAAGGAGAGATTGATACATCCACGCCAGATGGATTTATGAGCTTTGCAATGAGGGCATTCTTAGGAGAAATGGAAAGAAGACAGGTTAAATATAGAACTAAAAAAGCAATGGAGTATAAGAAGCAAAAAGGAAAGGTTGTAGGTCAAGTTCCCTATGGATATAAAAGAAAAGGGGATGACCTTATTCCTGACGAGAAGGAACAAGAGATTATAAGAGTGGTTAATAGATTGTATCAGCAAAGAAAAGGGTTGTCTTTGATAGCGAAGAGATTAACTGAATTGGGATATGAGACAAGAGAAGCAAGGAATTTTGAACCTCAGCAAGTTAAAAGGATTATCAAGGATTATAAGCCTGTTTATTCTCGCAATGGGAATAAGGCAAGGGAGATAAGAAAATTCATTCTCTCCATCGCTTAAATTAACACACGGGTCGGTGTGTGAATCCAGAAGGAAGATAAATAATGAGAAAAATCATTTTATTTTCCATAATGAGTCTATTGTTTATGTTTAGGCGGGCAAGCGTAACACAATCTTTTCAGAATGAGCCTGATGGATTCGAAGGATTAAAATGGGGAGACCCCCTAGGAGAGGATATGGAATATGCAGGGATGAATGGACCAGTAGAATATTATCGTCGTAAAAATGATGAAATTTATTTTGCTAACTCTTTGCTTTTACAGAAGAATTATGGTTTCCATGAAGGGCGTCTTATGGTAGTTAATATGTTTTTCTCACTGGTGAATATAGAGACATTAAGATAACTGTTTTGGAAAGGATAAAAACAAAACTCGAGAATGATTATGGAAAACCGCAATATACAAATTCTTTTGAAACTGGGGAAGATGCATGGTGGGTTGGAGAAGGGAGTCTGATATGGTTGAGGGTCGATTGGATTCAAGGTTCAGAGAATAATGAGGGAATTGTGAAGGTAGATTTTATAAGTAGTGTTATAAGAAAGGAGATGGACAATAAAACATAAGATAGCCTTGTTATTCGGTGAGCTGAAACCTTTGGAAGGGTTGGAAGGGATAGATAGAGTTCTCGTTAAAGATGAAGAGGAACAAAGAAGAGTTGAAAAACACCTGAAAGAGCTTTACGAATTCCCGTCTAAAGAAGATTATCAGGATTTTCTAGATGGTTTTGTTATTAAGGATAATTCAAAGAGCGATAAGGACTAATTTACAGACGAAGACAAAAGATAAAGAGGAGAGAAAGAATGTAGAAAGTAATAGTTCAGACCGATTGGTATTCAAAGGTCGTGCTAACCCTAATTGTAGCATTATTAGCAGGACTGTTGGCAAAACCATACATTGTTAGCAAACCTGCCAGCGCCCGTCTTAGCTCTTGCTTGGAAAGTATTACATCCATCGTTACCATAATAGCTAACTATCTACACTGCTTGGCATCTGTCATAATGGGTTTGTAAGAAGATGTAAAGCTGCACTTCTAGAAAGATAAAAACAGAGGAAGGAGAAAAAGCATGCTTTTAAGTGAGGAGCAAAAAAAAAGGGTGGAGGAACATCTCAACAAAGAAACGTCAGGGAGATTTCTCTGTTCGGTTTGCAGTGCGAGAGGGTGGGTGCTTTCTGAGAGAGTGTTCGAACTTCCAGAGTTCCAGGCTAGAGGCTCAATAATTGGCGGCCCTAGAATTCCACTAGTCGCAGCAATTTGTAAAAAGTGCGGTAATACATTATTTTTTAGCGCTATCCATATGGGCGTTGTGGAGCCAATAAAAGAGGAGGTCAAAAAATGAATCACAACAAATCTCTTTTTATTGTCTCTAGCGACTACGAAATTATACCTCGGAAGAGGGAAAAAGCATATCCTGTTTTGATATCGGACTGGGAATACCTGAAGAAAAAGATTAGCAGGATTGAATCCACTGGTCTTTTTCTCCATACTGTAGGGTCTGTGCTTCTTGGCATTGCGGGGGCAGCTTCCCTTGCTATTCTAACTCTGCCATTGGCGCTACCACAAGTTAGTAATCATAACATTGCAGTCTGTTGGGTGGTTTTTACAGGAGCCTTGGTTGGCGGTGGGCTTACACTTTACATCGCTTATGAGCGACGTAAAACAACTGCAAGCTTTAAAGAGGATGCACTTGACGAAATGATTCGTCTTGAAGGGAGGTATGGCGAAAAAGAGAGGAGTTAAAATTCGTATTTTATTTAATGGACAAAGGGCAATCTCAAGGTAAATCCTCAAAATACAAATTCCTTTTAGATAATGATATAGCAATTATACAGGACAGACACGCAGGAATAATGCATAACCAGATAGCTATTATAGACGGGAGGATTATTGTTCACTGGTTCCTATAGCTGGAGCAAATCAGCGGAGGAAAGAAACGAGGAAAACCTTTTGGAATTTATAGATGAGGAAGAGATAATTGAAATTTATCAGGAGAGGCTAGATTATCTTTGGGAGTTTAACTTGGAACAATGATTGAAGAGCTATTATCATTTTTATTCTGGTGGAGAAACCAAGAAGAAGAGGAGGAGCAATGCCAGGAAGACGGTATATTGAAAAAAAGGGAAAGAACTTTTAAGGAAGATTGAGTATGAAAAGGAAAACTGGTAAAGCTAGAAGATTTCAGTATCTTTATAATATTGTATTCTTTTATACCGGAAAGGCACTCTTTTGGCATGCTAAGGTTTTGTTCATAAGAGTTTTTAGGAGGGGTAAGGTTTAATGGGAGAAGTGGCTGCTGTTGTGGCGGTTATATTTGCGGGTGTGGCATTTCTTTTTTCCATGATTATTCACTTACAAGCTCGTAGTCTAATGAAACGCACGGAAAGACCTATTATCTCATTACTTAGGATGGAAGGTAAGATTGAACTATCTACAGCACATGTTAAATTGACATTCAAGAATATCGGTAGAAATCCTGCAAAGGGTGTCCGTATAAGTATGGTTGCATTCCCCAAGGGGAATCCTGTATTCTCCAGTGATATTGATGATTCTTGGATAGGGAATAGAATAGACCCGGAAGGGACTTTTCCTTATACTGAGAGTGTTCACGTGTTGAGATTGGAGGAAAAGGAATTTCTGTTTTATGTGTTAGTGAGTTATGTGGACATACACTCTCACAAACGCTATTTTGATGATTGGTATTTGAAATGTGCAGATGAGCCTATTGAGCATGCGAGTGGAGAGGATGTTTTAACTACAAAATCTTATTTTCAGACAAGAAAGCTTAAGGGTGTCTACCATATTGTAAAAGTAAAGTGATATATGTGTTTTCAGTTTCTTGTTCCGGAATTTGGAATCGCTAGTTCATTTAAGATATGAGAGTTTTGGGGAATGTTAAGGAATCCCACTAATGATAGCTTAATTCCTATTCGTTCGTAAGGAATACTTTCTTGTATTAACAAAGATAAAAGAGGAGGGGGAAATGAAATTAATTGCATTAAGACAATGGGTATGCGATGAATGTGGTGAGTTGATTAGAAAACCGGAGGAAGGTTATGTAGAATGGCTTGTTGACAAGAACCGTATATATTACGATTTTCGCATAGTCCATCACGCACCTGCGTCTCCTAGGCAACCTGATGGAAATTGCTACAGATATACTGGTGAGCGCGGAAGGCACGATATCAACTTAAAACAATTCTTAGGAGCTGGAGGGATTGTAATAATGTTATCTTTCATAAATGCTGGCTCCCATCATGATGATTTTAATGCTAAACCAAGAATTAGAACTTTTGGAGAATGGGTAGAACTCTTTAAAAGGTTACAGGTTCCTTATTACGAAGAGGCAAGATTGTATTGGGATAAAGCTGAAGAAGATGGTTTTTTTGATGGAGCAAACGAAATCTATTCGTATTTACCCGAAACTTCAAAAGAACTAATTGAAAGTTACGGTGA
>Ga0209979_1000246_pt1 | contig 82292 bp, 76 predicted proteins | sample AnhtaG_FD_183114 | JGI IMG/M metagenome (GOLD analysis project Ga0209979, IMG submission 183114) | Deep subsurface microbial communities from Anholt, Denmark to uncover new lineages of life (NeLLi) - Anholt_01485 metaG (SPAdes) (version 2) | ecosystem: Environmental > Aquatic > Marine > Oceanic... | reverse complement strand
TTATAAAATCTGCCTCTAAAGGAAACGATTTCACAGAGTCCTTTCACTTCTACCCCTTGTATGAAGTTGACGTGGTCAAGAAGATAACGACAAGGTGTGAATATAACCTCGGAATCATCTGAAATCACGGCTTCGATTCTTGCATAGCCCGTGTTTTTGTATCTTATGTTCCCATAATGTTCTTCTATTTCATCCCAATCCTTGACACACCTGATGTAGAAGTCATGTTGCTTAAACTTACCTTGTAGAAATTTTCTGTTTTCTATATCAACGAATGCTTCAAAAGGCATTTTCGTGTCCTTTGAACGAAAATCATAGAGGATTCTCAATTGATTTTCAGTATAAGATGTTATAAGATTCTTCTCATCCGTAAATATCACATTCATTGCGTCGTGTACTTTCTCACTGTTTCGTTGTCCATATACAACTGGATCAATGTCGGATTCAGGGGTTGCCAACTGGGCTAGGAGAGAACCGGAAATACCCAGCATGTTCCAAGGAATGTTTGCAGTTTCTCTTATATGCCCAAGAAGCATGAGTGCATCGTTTTCCAGAACAGAAAGCTTGTTAGTCCCCTTTCTCCTCAGCATTTCCAAATGGTCGATGGGGTTCAAATGGCGTCGAATATCTGCATTTGGTACTTCACTAAGAAGTGTACCGAAAACAGGATCAAAGTGTAGATAACTTGGGAGTTGTGTCTCAAGAAATTTGTATCGTTCTGAGAGTTTGTATATTTTCTTGTAGGTAACTCCTTTGGAGTCGCGATCTCCGGAGGGATCTGGAATAAAACGGGGAAATGCTACTGTTCTGTTTGGAGGATGAGAAAGTCCTTTAACGTCAAAAATAAAATCGTCTTTTGTTTGAAGAAGGTCACCTTCACGAGCTTTCATTTGTCCTCTCTTAGAGACTGGTCGAAAAGTAATTAAAACTAGTCATCATTCTGGCTATGAAGTTTACATTTAATTTATGCGCGCGCACTGTAGTGCCTGAGTTATAGAGTGGTTGCTTCAACTTGATTTGATTTTCGAGTTAAGAGATTCGCTCTCCGTATGGCAAGAATCAATCCAACTCCCAGTATTGCTGCAACTATCGTGAAAGTTATTCTCTCCAAGGCGGACACTGGTATCATATACATGAAGAGAGATGGAATATCCGGTAGGCCAAACGGTTTAAGGAAGTCGTCCTCAATCACAGAGAACGGGATCAATATGTTGACAGCCTGTATGAAGATGAGGTTTCCAAGCATATGATCTGCTATTATTCCACAGTAGCTTGCCAACGAAACTGCTAAGACAAAGGTGCTTCTTATAAAACTGAATAAACTGTAGACAATCAAGATTCCACTAACCAGAAACATTGGGAGAGAAAGGTAGGGAAGAACCCACAAATCAGCTGAATATGGCATGGCTAACATATAAGCCATCACCATGATGGTGATTCCTGCAAGTAAAGGAATGGATTTCACTTGCCAACCTTTCCGTTCGACCTTTTTCTCTTTGAATCTATCTGCAATCCAGTTCCTCGACGCAAGTACTACAACAAGCCCTGCAACGTGAAGAATAGGGTAGAGGGGAGCTTGTCGACCTACATCGGTTAGATACCACCCCAAGATCAAGAAACCCAGAGTAGCAGAGGCAAGCATCCAACCCTTGATTCTACCCCCGTTGCCACGCATGGTGTTCTGTGTAAGAAACCCTGCGACTAATGCGGAAACTGCAGGAGAAAATGATGTTAGAATGCTGAAGGGGTTTCCAGCTGTAATCAATCCTCCAAACAGCGCAGCTAGAAAGCCGAGATATGGACCTATAACTAAGCCATATATTGGTGCAAGCACAGCATCAAACTTGATGTTTGAGCCAGGAACTCCAACAATAGGAATCCCAGGTACGACTTCAATCACAACCACTGATAAGGCTGTGAAAAATGCCACAAAAGCTATCTCACGGGCTGAGAGTTTCATAATGTTACATTTCCTTGATTTCGTTCAGCCTGTGTATTTTTTTACACAACATTAATAAAATTTTCCATCTCCACTAGGTAAATATGGATGTGCGTGCGAAGATAAATCCTTCAGATAGCGCATACGCAAGGTGTACTTAAATGACCCAGAACTCAGATTTTATCCCTTATATTTTGCCTCTTCCCAAAGACCGTGCAGCTCAACGCCGATTTTATCGTTGGGTATTTGGATCGGACACTGCTTTAGATGTACTTCGGGTAGCCTCTCTTGAGAGGAAAATCTACCAAAGAGACCTGATTAAGGATCTCGAATATTCCAACAAGACAATCATAGAGACTATGAAGAGACTTGTTGCTTTGGATGTTCTCCATGAAAGTATTGAAAAGATTCAGCTGAAGGGCAAGGCAGTGTGGGTGAAATCGTACACACCTACAAATATTGGTAGGTGGATTGTCCTCCTGTTTCTCCCTTTAACAAAGGTCAAATCAGAAATAGTTGAGGAAACTTTGGAGCAGCTTTTTGAGTTGTATGTTAAGAATGCAATTCAACTCTGTCGCATGTACAACATAAACGTGAAAATTCTAAGGGAAGTATTCGAAGCATCTTTCACACCCAAATAAAGACTTACGCTTTGACGCTGAAACTTTGTATGGAAACTTGTGGGTGTTCCAAACTGTAGAGAGGTTGCTATTGAGCGCAAGCGCGCGCCACTTTAAATCCCCTCAGATTATATAATGTTCCGTGTAGTTTTCGCATAATATTAATAAAACTTGTGCTCATTGAGTCAAAGCTGGATGTTATTTGCACCACGATATGCATCAGTTTGTGACACATGTTTCCAATTGTCTGCAATTAGGGATCCTTTTGGAGATCAGCGCAAATAAACCTGGAAATGTGAGTAGAGTAGCTGATTTTCAAGGCACAAGATATGAGCATTTTTTAGCGTCTGCTGTAGCCATCAGACCAAGTTTAGCGGTTGCTGCCAAACAAGGTGCAAAGATTTCACGTGGAGAAATTGAACCCAGCAGTGTGGGAATTGGCAAAATTATGAAGAGTGCAGTTGAAGAGGTTAGTGTTTGGCAGCACGGAGGTAACACGCTTCTAGGCACCATTCTCCTACTTTCGCCTCTAGCGGTTGCTGCTGGAATGTCTTTTTCTGACAACAACAAATTCTCCAGAGATAATCTGAGAAGAAGCTTGAAACAGGTTTCAGAGTCAACATCACCTTTAGACGCAGTAGCAGTTTATGAAGCTATTAACATAGCAAATCCCAATGGGTTAGCTAACATGGCGCCGACTCTTGATGTCAATGATCCAGCATCAAAGAAAAAAATTCTGGAAGAGAAAATAAATCTCTTTGAGATTTTCAGAATCTCTGCTTCATACGACTCTATCTCACGTGAATGGGTGGAAAATTTCCCAATAACTTTCGACATAGGCTTACCTTTCTTCATTAAGCAACTAGAAGTCGCTGATCTCAACACAGCTATAGTCCGTACATTCTTGAAAGTTCTGGCAAGAGTCCCAGATACACTTATTCGTCGAAAAGCTGGCAAGGAAAAGGCGGAAGAGATCTCTGAAAGAGCTGGAAAAATCCTTAGCGGTCTGTCAACGCCCAAGGGTAGAAAAGAACTTCTTGATTTCGACGAAGAGCTTCGAGGGTCAAGAAATAAACTTAATCCTGGGACAACTGCGGACATCACTGCAACAGTGTTAGCAGTAAGTATTCTAGACGGATATCGTCCATAAGGTCCTTCATGAAAGGACAGTTTTTAAGCAGATGAGTTGCCCTTCGATTTCTTCAAGGCTGATTGCTTCAACAGGACACAAGTCTACCGTTTCTTTTGTGCAAGCATAAAGCCTTCTGGAATGATCCCTGCTGAGGTTTCATCACTAGCGTGTGCATGCGAGCAGGATTCTGTAGGATGAATTCATAAAGAATTTAAAGAAATTTGAATCAAATCTTACATGGTTGCATCGACATATTCCCACACACAAGGACTTTTCCCTTTGTATCGCAACTAGGTGCGTTCGCGCTCCCTCTTTTTGCGGGCGCACCGTTGACATAATTCCTTTCCAATACGCACGCGTGCTTAAACTTGCAGAAGATTAAGTTAAAAGAGGGATAGGTTTTTTCACGGGGTACGCCTGTTTATTGTATTCAGATTAGATAAGGTCTATGCAAAATAGTATCGAGCTGGCTTCGTAAGGCATTTTCGGGGTTTGAAGACAGTTGCGAAGGGAGAAAGGGAGGTTTCCTTGCCGTTACATAAAGTAAGGGAGCAAACTTCTTCAAATCTGTCCGAAGCCTCCTAAGCCATCGTTGTCTATAGTGCCTTGAATGCATCAAACCATTTGTTGTAGTTTGTGACCATGTCGATGGATACACTTGGTTTGCGGTCTCCTAGTATTTGGCGGAAATCTTGCATTTTTACTGGTCTTGGTTTCGCTTGTTTATCGTTGGCTTTCCCAGATTCAAAGAATTCTCCGATCACCCTCAAGTATGATGATTGACATGTGTCTTTTATGTCACTTCCTGAAAATCCTTCTGAAAGCCTAGCTAGTTCATGAAGACTCATGTTGGTGTCCATGCTTAAATTGCCGGTGTAGAGTCGGAACATCTGGAGTCTTGAATGGTGGTCTGGTAATGGAACCATTATTCTCTTCTGGAATCTTCTAATGAATGGCCAATCCAAATCCCAAGGGCGATTAGTTGCGCCGATTACGTGGGCATGAAGGCTCTTGCCCTTATCGATAACGCCATCCATTTCCTTCAGGAATTGATTCCGCACGCGTACTTCGCCGCCAACTTCGCTGGAATGTCGACCCATTAGGGAATCAAGTTCATCAATGAAAACTATGGCTGGTTTTCCGTTGTTCGCTGATTTCCTTGCAGTGTTGAAGAGCTGGGCAACGTTCTTTTCACCTTCGCCAAGCCATTTGGACATTATTGATGCTGCGTCTACAGACATGAAGTTAGCCTCAATTTCTGTAGCTACTGCAGCTGCTAGCAAGGTTTTTCCACAGCCTGGTGGTCCGAATAGAAGTATTCCTCTTGGCCACCCAAGAGGGAACAAATCGGGTCTTTGGACAGGGTATACAATTGCTTCTTTTATTGCTCTCTTAGCGGTCTCTAGGCCAATAACTTCTAGCCATTTTACGTTAGGTTTCTCCTGCATAATTAGTTCGTCATAACTTGCTTTGCCATCTTCTTGTGGGGCTGTTGCTTCTGCGGGTGATGGTCGTGAGTCAGGTTTTAGGGGCAGTCCGCCTTGTAGTATTTTTACTCTTTCTTGGTAGGCCATTGCACGTTGTATGTAGACCTTGTTCAAGCCGTAATTGGGGTATAGATGAACTATTTTCAGTAGCGTTTCGATGGACTTTTGGTACATTGTGATTGCCATTCCTCTGGAGCCTTGCTTATCTAACCTAACAGCTTCTGATGCGTATTTTGTTGCAGCTTTTTCTAGTTCATGAGAAGCACTCATGTATTGTCACGTTCCAATGATTATCTTCCCTTCTTCTCCTAGTTTTTTCAAGGTTTTTTCCACTTCCTTGGGCGGGATTTTGAGACTTATTGCGCATTCGGTGAGGTCTAGTTGACCCTTGCATTGTTTGATGTGTTCAATAAGCTTTTCTTCAATAGACTCTCCTTGTTTAATCGTCAGAGATATACTCTGCATTTTTACATCTTTGATTGAGAGGACAGCTTCAGATGTTTCATTCTTTGTTTGCGAGGATTCTGGGTGTCCAATAGCTAAGGCAACCATTTCGCGTATTTTCTCTTCTGTTGACGGAGCTTCTGTGAAAGCTTCAGAGGCTGGTGGCTCAGGTAGTTGTTCTGTCAGTCTTTGTTCTATAGCGTTATTAACTTCTTTCAGAATTTCTTCTCCGGCAGGTGTTTTCAGGTTCGTGTATGTGATTGGCTGCTCAGATGAAAGCTTAGTTACAGTGAGAGTGTCTTGAATACTGTCATTGACTTTGTCGAGCTCAATCGCAATGTCCGGCATCGTTTCGACAAGATTTGCTGTAACGCTTTTGAGAGCTGTCAGCGCTGGTTTCAGGTCAATCATTAATGTGCTTAGTTCTTTGATAGTTTCTAATCGTAGTACAATGCGTTCAATTGCGATTTGGGTTTGTGTGAGGATCTTGACTAACTTTCTTACTTCCGCCAGTTCATTAGCACACATTGCAGCGCGAGGCCTTTTATTTCGCTCTATAGCGATGATGCAGGCCGCAAAGAGTTTTTTGTCTCGTGCTTTGAGTCTAGAGTGTGCCTGTTCCAGCTTTGAATGTTGGATCTTGAGTCTTCGAATGGATCCTACAATGGCTCTGTCTAGGGGTGGAGGTTCCGACCTGAAGAAGTTTCTGATGTCCTGTGCCTCCGCCCGCCTCAGTGGATGTTTAAGGATCTTGGTTTTCTGCGTTTTTGACGTAAACTACAACAGGGGATTCCCCCGAAGACTCGGGGGGTTCGGGAAGTGAAGTGTCTAGGGGCTCGCTGCTCGGGCTGGGTATTTCTACCTCTTTCTCCTCCTCGACTTGATCTTCAACGGGTATGTTTTCCTTTTCGCCTAGAAGCATGTTGGATAGTTGACTTTGCAGTGCTTCGAAGTTTTTTCTTTCAGCGTTCAGTCGTTTGAGTCCTTCTTTGACCATTTCGATGGCCGTTTGATAGGATTCTTCATCGATTTGTCCTATTTCTCGTTCAATCTCTAAGTTGATAAGAGCGGAGTTGAGGTCTTTTACTCGGCGACCGCATTTCCCAACTTCTTTGTCAATTTCCACTATGGTGGTTTCCGCTTCGGTTTTAAGTTGGTTCAGTGCACCTTCAAAGCTCGAGTATAGGTCGTCGTACATGTTTTCAGGAATCTTTTTCTGTTCATTCAAATCTTTTATTGCTTGGGTTTTACGCCATAATAGTGGTATTTGGGCACAAAAATTATTGGCTTTCATTTTTAAGGGTGAGAAAAGGATGACTTCCCCATTTTGAGTCTTGATTTGATCCCGTGAGTACCGTTTGATACTGCCATTGCCGTGCTCAATGAATATTCCGTTTACTCTTCCTCCTGGAGTGACCAGAAAAGACGCCATTGTACCGACTACGCGGTCATATTCGTCCTTTACTGGCTTACCAAGAAAGGTAAAAAGATTGGGTGTCTGCTCAGACATTTTGTATCACCTGTTTACCAGTGTGTGCTAAGTGGTGGTTGTAGAGGATTCTTCTCCAACCTCGGGAATGCCTGCAGGTAAGTCGGGGAATTTCTCTTTGATCTTTTGCTCTGCTACGGAAGATGCTTCGGCTAGAATTTGCTGGGCGTCTTCATTAGCGTTATCAAAGTTTATGGTTAATCCTGTGCTTTGTCCAGCGTCGATTATTATGCCATTCAACAGGTTCCCTATTTGTCCGAGCTCCTTTTCAGCTTCTGGGAATATTGCTGACATACCGTCTTTCACGGTTCGCAATACACCTACAGCGGGAGCAAGTGTTGTGACGATGTCGCCAAGTTCAGAAACAGTTCTTAGTCTTAGTACAATTTGCTCTAGTGCGAGCCTTCCATGCATCATCATTTTTTCCATTTTGCGAATCTCAGCAAGCTCGTTTGCAAAGACATTGGCACGTGGCATGTCATGTTTTGTGTAGGCGTCAACTATTCTGGTAAAAATCTTCTTGTCTCGGTCCGAAAAACGGTCACCCGCTTGATCGAGTCTCTGTACCTGCAAGTCGATTCGTCGAATTGCAATTTCAAGTCGCGGTTTCAACGGTCCTGGTGGTTTCAATGACTCCTTAACCTTGGTTGTAAAAGGTTGTTTATTTGACCCTTCTTCCCATCTTTTCGCAAATCTCTCTGACATAATCTGGTTTACCTCCTATGCCAAAGGAGGGTGTAAAGACCGTATTATTGCATTGTTATTATGCGCTAATCACTCACGTATATATGTGGCAATATTGTGGTCATCCGCCGACTTTTTAGGCTTTAAATTCATTGTTACAAGAGGAACAGGTCTTGTTTGCAGTAATAAACAGTTTTATGTCAGTTAGCCTAAAAAGAGCCTCCCCAGTAGTATGTAGAGCAAGGTGATTGACATGGGTGATAGAATAAGAATGTTCCTAATGTTTGGGTTACTTGGCTTCGTTGCAGGGCTTGTAGCTAACTTCTCGGCAAAAGTCATCTTTCCGTGGCTTTTGACTTTGGTTTTTCCAGCAATTGGGCTTGAGTGGATTCTCTCCGGTTTTGCAGGGGCTTTCCTTACTGTGCTACTGGTAACCGTGTGGGCTTACGTGACAGGCCCTTCCGAACCTTAGACGTTCCTTCAAAATACACAAAAAAATTCCCCTTCTGGCTTATTTACGAGCTCCCTCTTTCTATCGTACTTCTATGAAAGATTATCAATGACCATACTAGTTTAGTGTTAGGGTTCGTGAATTAGAACAGCCAGGTGTTTTCGCGCGCGCGCCAAATGATGACGAGTTCTATCTAGATCTCTTAAGAGCAAAAGTCCTCTATATCAAGTCGTCACCGTATTGGAAAGGAAGAAAAGACTCTATTCACCAACAGATGTGGGGGAGAAAATAGCAAGAAATGCGCGCGCATGATGTTCATAAACATCAAGAAGTTGGAATTCTAATGAGTACATCACGAGGTAGGATTGCACCAAGCGGAGCTCTTATGCTACTGAATTGAAGGGTATTTAGAAAGGTGAAGTATTGGTATATTCATCAGTGCCCTTCTTAGTGAATTAATAATGCTAATATCCACTAAGTAGTTTCATTCAGTAAATCCTAAATTTTTATCACATGACACTAAGATTTATTACATACAGCACTCATCGTTTTGATGAGCACCTGTTAATTCTTGTCATAGGAGGGGCCTTTCATAGTCGAAGAGCTACAAGAGAAAACTGTTGCATTAAACGAGGAAGATGTAACTGAAGCTAAACTAGTTGACATAATACAGAGAAGGGACCGTCATGACATCATTGCAGAAATACTGAAAACAACGAAAGATGGACAAAAGAAAACTTCCATAATGTACAAAGCTCGACTTAGTCATTCCCAACTGAAATTATATTTGAACCTTCTGAATCGCAGCAGCATGATAATTTGCGATAATGGAGTATATAGGACAACTCCTAAGGGCTTGACTTTCGTAAGAGAATTCGAGTCCATGAACTTTCTGTTTCGTCAATAAATCCCCTACTAGTAGGAACGAGAATTTTAGTAGTTGTTCTTCACTTTGAAAGTTTCTATTTCGTCATGAGTAGGTCTAATAGGGTTTTCTCCTCTACTTCTGCTCTAGTTCTCCAGTCTAAATACAGGTTTCCTTTTTCATCCTCATCGATATAGCCTGCCCGTATATAGCGGTCAATGTTTGAGCTGACTCTCCAATTCGGAAGCTTATCTCTTAGAAGTCGTTCCACTTCTTCCCGTGGTGCTCTTCCCTTTTTCGCTATAACTGTTGCTATTGTTACAGTCAGACCCGCTATGTCGTCTATGCGCCATCCCATCATCTTTGACTCCTTCGACGTGATGCTTCCACGGAGAGTCACATAGAAGCGTGCCCTATCCAACTGTTCTTGGGTTGGTTTCGTTTCAGGAACGCCTTCCTCGAAAATTGTCTTCACCTGTAAATCCAACTTATCTAAATTGCTGTTAAGTAATGCAAGTATTCTTGGGTAGCTAGCTCCCAGTTTCTTCTTCAGTTCCCATCCTTTCATTCCGGGTTTTCTATGGCTCTTGAAGAATAGAAGATGAGCAGCTCTCTTGATTTGGGTTGCGTAATATGTTTTTTTCCTCATTTCTTCACACCTTCTTTCCAACTACTCCAGTCATTGAAACTAACTGCAATGGGAAGAGAGGCAGCTTGCTTTAGATCAACTTTCTGTCTGGGTTTCTTGAAGGGTTTAATGAAAACCATCTCTTCCAATCGGTCTACTTCTAGAGTTGCATAGCCGTATGTTACAAGAAAGCTGGTCATATAGGCGCGTTCTACTGTTTCTTCGTAAGTCGGGGCTCCGATGAAATCCCAGTATTCGATTTTCTCGTCATCGACTTTCTTCGCTCGAAGTTCCATCCAGAATTGCTCAAGTTCATTGGAAAACTCTTCTTTTGCAATTATCTGCTGTTTTACTAGTTCCTCAAAGGTTGTAGTCCCTGCTTCTGTTTGAAACTGTGTGGAATTTTGCCATCTTTGGTGGAGTGGAACCAAATTTTGCCAATATTTTACTGAATCAGCTAGGCTTTTAGCTGATATTTGTTCAAGCTCTACTATGGGGTGCCAGGAATTGAGGAATATGGCTTCGATTTCTTCTAGGGGGAGTTTTCTCAATTTTTCCTCTATTAGAAAAGGATCGGTGTATAGTGATGTTGAGCGATGTTTTACCCATTCACTTTGGAGTTTAATAGTTGATGCTAGTTGATGTACTGTTTCAGCGTCTAAGCATAATTCTTCAGGGTTATCCCATTCCGGAAAATACGTCTGTATGATTTCTATTATGTCATCCACTTCAACTAGAAAAGGGTCTAGTCCCTTTTCATGTACTGATCTACATAGGTCTATGACACGGTGAAGATGTTCCTTGCCTAGACGTTTCTTTTTCTTTATTGCAGACAATACACAAGCACCTCTTCTCTGTCATGGTTCCTGCAAACCTCCTTTTCATGAGGTCTCCTCACATATATTTCAACCGATAAGAGCTTTCACACGCTCATGAGGGATAGGTTTTAATGAAAAAAGTGGAAATAGTACCTATTATGCTTGCACGCAATTCTCAGTCAAAGATTCACAGACGTAAATCCAAGTCATACAACAGACCCTTGTTGATCGGAATTATTGTAGCTGTTTTTGTGGGAGTGATACTTATTTCCAGTTTCTTAGGAGGTAGTAACCCGACCACCAACAAAGTTTTACTGAGAACCAGTATGGGGGACATCATTATTGAGGTATATGATGATATGCCCATAACAACAGGCAATTTCAAGAACTTGGTGCAGCAAGGTGTTTACAAAGACACAATATTCCACCGAGTAGCTGTCAACCCTCCTGTTATTCAGGCTGGAGATGCAAGTGTGAAAGGGATTAGTGTTCCGACGATTTTGGATGAGCTTCCAAACAAACATTCCAATGTCAGAGGATCGGTGGCGATGGCTAAGACAAGCCAGAAGAATTCCGCTACAAGCCAATTCTACATTAATCTAAAGGACAATCTGTATCTAGACGCTAATTATACTGTTTTTGGAAGAGTCATTGAAGGTATGGGTACTGTTGACGATATCGGAGGAGTGGAAACAGAAGGTGAGAAACCTTTACAAGACATTAAAATTCTCAGAACAGAATTCGTCGACTATAGTAGTGCCCAAACGCTTGTGCAAGCTAGCAATAATGCTCTTCTCCGCCCTAAGATCCTATCTTATGATGTGTCAAAAGGTTTACGTTGTAAAAGCAGACTCCCGTACTCGCTCGTGTATTAGATGCTTTATGTCTCAATGAGCTTCCTTTACTCTTGACGATCCCTGGACATTTTGCACTGTTATCAGATGGATTTCTCTTTTGGCGAAAGTGATTTGGCTGGGTGTTATTATCAGATATTGAGAGTTTAAGCCTTTTACTGATTCTATCAGTACGTTTGTAATTGTTTCCCGATTTCTCGGATCCATGTGGACATCATATTCGTCAACTGCGCGGAAAGGAGATTGAACATGTTGTTGCAGAGCCAAGAGAAAGCTTATTGTTGCCATGCTTCTTTCTCCACCGCTTTGAGTATATGCGTCGAGAGGAACTGGTTTTGCGCCTTTGAATCCAACTAGAACTTCTAGTCCTGCAGCTTCGATGTCTTGTTCGTTGGTTAGGTGTACTGCGCCGAGGGCTTGTGATTCAGAAAGGATTTTTTGGTATTGCATGCTCACGTCGCTCAGAAGAGTTTGCATTACTCTCCGCCAGGATTTCATACGAGTGTCGACTTCAACTAAAGCCTTGGTTCGATTTTCTACCACTATTCGACTCTTTTCTTTTAGATCCAAATATAACTTGGAATAGGATTCGTACATTTTTTCAATGTCTTCTGAAACATCTGCAAGCGCAGCGAGATGACCATCTGTCAGTCGGATTTCATCCAAGATTTCGATAGTAGTTCTTGTAGAGGCTATTCGAGAGCCAGTTAGTTGGGCATTCTTGACTGCTTCTTCGTATTCATTAGTCTTTACTTTCAGATCTCGACGAAGTTTGCGTAGGTGCTTTTCAATAGTTTGCTTCTTAAAATCGAGGATGGCAACCTTGATTTTTGAGTCTATGATCTGGTTGGTGAGGTTTTCGATTTCCTTACTTACTTGTGTTGATTTTAGCTGTGTTTCGGAAAGATACTTTTTTGTTTTTTCGAGTTGTTCACTGTTTCTTTCTATTAGTGTCTTCAGATTCTCATCTTTATGCTGTAGCTGTTGAGTCCAAATGTCTTCTGTATTCTTATAAGCACGTCTTAGTTCTGTCAAGGCGGTCGCGTAAATGTTTGGGTTTTGTTGGGTATCTATTGATGATCCAAAGCGTTCCACCATTGTGTTGAATTCCCTGATCTTTTGGCAATTACTTTCCACCAACAGACGCATTTCTTCCTGTGCTTCACTTCTGAACACTATTAACGATTCGCTTCGTGTCTTTTCTCTTTCAGAGAATATGCGTTCCTCGAGGAGCTTTAGCCAGCTAGATTTGTATTGTTCTAGATTTGACTGAATCTCTTCCAGTTTATTGCTGAATTCCACAACATCCGTTGAAATGCCCTGCAGTTCCTCTTCTTCTAGTTTCAGCTGGTTCCCAAGTTCTATCATTAAATTCTCTTTTCTGAAGACCTCTGCCCAAGCTATCTCTCTTTCAAGAAACCTTCTTTTTAGCTGCAACTGCTTTTTCTGTTGAAAACGATCATATTGCCCCCGCCAATAGTTCAAGGTCTGCTCAGCTGATTCAAGGAGCTTTGTGACGGATTCTTCTTCACTCAGTATACGACTCAGTTTTTTTCGAGCTTGGAACACGTTTCTACGGTATGGGCCTAGACCTACAGCTTCTTCCACTATGGTTAGTTTATCTTGAGGTGAGAGAACCGTGAATAGTTCTGTCATGTTCTGATGCATAACAATTAAGAGATTGTTAGGGTCTACACTGAATTTTGCAAGCATTCGTTCAACAGCTATTTTCGTTGCTGCTCGATTCTCAAGTTCGAACCAGTATTTTCCATCACGCCGTAATCCTCTGGTTAGGAAAATCTGGTCTTTATTGTATTTCTTAACAGGTCTTTTGCCATTCCTTGGAGAATTATCCAAGACAATTGTTACACGAGCTTGATCTTTTCCCCATCTGATTAGATTGCTTAGTTTTCTTGATCGCTCAGTATAGGATTGCCCTAAAGCTAGAGAAATCCCTACAAGTATAGCTGATTTTCCTGCTCCATTGGGACCACAAACCACATTGACACCTGGCTTAAACGGTATTCTGGCGTACTCATAAGACATGAAGTTCTCCAAGATAACCTCGCTAATTAGCATGGGATGATAGCCTTCGATAATGGTAGATAGAGCACACATTCCCCTATTAAAGGAATTATATCAAAAATTCCGCAATTACATCAAGTCTGCTACTTGCCTTTTCTAAAGAGTTGACATCTTCAAAGCAGGTTACAAACTTAAATCCTGCTCCAACAAGCTCCTTGGCTTCCTTGACAGTCCTAGCCACTTTGCACGAATATTCGTGGTCTTGAAAGTCTATCAGCGGAGTATAAAGTAGCGTGCTTTCAATCCGCTTATGTCCTAAGAGATTCTTGACGTAAAGAATATCTTTGGTTCTATAGGTATTCCATTGTTGCTTTCCAATGTCTGAAAGTGTGAAAGTAGATGTGGTGAATTCTGGGGTTTCGCAATTTTTTGGTCATGTTTCTTCTTTGATAGATGAAGTTACTTTCCATCGATTGTCTTGTGGCTCTCCCGAATACAATTTAATGTTTCTTAGGTAGTGCGTGAAGGATTGAAATTAGTTCTCTGGTCACTCTTATGGACCGTGGGTTCCCATTCTTTTCAGGATTATTCATGTTGATAATGGCGTTCTGCTTGTCTACATCTATCCATCTGAGTTTGCAGGCTTCGCTAGACCTCATACCAGTTTCTTTCAGTGTTCGGCGCGCGCTTTGGCAACTACAGATTCAATGAATAATGTTTTTGCTTCAGTGTAGCCTGTACGATCTGAACCATACTCTCTTGCTAGTCTTTTCTTCAACTCGTAATAATCTTGAGCGACTTCTGGATGAGTTTGAAGATAGTCGCGGAACAATAGATGTCTTTTCCAGAAATTGCTTGATAGTTCAACCATGTGTATGTGATAATGTTGTGCCCTTGGTGGTTTGCCCTTGTGGAAATATCGTCGTTCAGGTATTGATTCTTCGTATTCTGGAACATACTCATAACCAATTCTTTCAAGAGGTTCAATACACTTGGTGGCTTCTTTGAGATTCTTGATAGCGATAGTGATGTCGATAATCGGTTTGGCTCCTAAACCAATGACGGCAGTGCTTCCTATATGTTCGATTCTGACAACAAAGTTTCCAATGACGTTAAGGATTAGCTGTTTCTCATTCTCAAACAATGTAAGCCATTGAGGATTGTAGTCCGCAATCTTGACTAGTCTTTTCATTTCTCTAAACTCAACAGAAAAACGACACTAAATATTTTAAGTTTCTACTTTGCGCGCGCCACTCTAATACTCTTTTTCATGTTCTATCAGCCCCTGCGCGCGCATATTGTCCTTACAACCAATTCTTTTGGTTCCTACTCCAAAGAATGATGTTAATAATTTAGAATTGAACCAGTGTTTTGATGAAACATCTTTTATACTAATAATGCAGAAATAAGTTTCTGGGTTATGCTAGTCGCCTTCTTGTTGAAGGTTCAAAAAATGGTGAAAAAAATGGGTGAAAAGGGTAATATTAGCGACGGAGAGTTTTGGAAGCGGAAAATTAAGGAACACTGGAAAGTATTTACGGTCTTTATTATTGGTTGTGTAGTTGCTATCATGGGAGCGCTTCTTGTTCTTTTTTGGTTCATTGAGACTTCTCCAATTGGAGTTATGGGTACCGCAACCATCGGAGAATGGACCTTAGCGTGGATTTGGGAGTTTTTCATTTTTCTTACATTGTGGGAGTTATTGATTGTAGGGATACCTGTCGGGGTTGCTTTTGGAATGGGTTGGTATTTATGGTGGAATAGATTTTCAGCTGAGGAGAAAGCGGAGTTTAAAGGCAGATGGCGGGGTAAGGGAACAGCTGAAAGTGGGGGTTTTGAGTTCCTTATGTTCATTGCGTATTCAATTTACATGCATATCAATGGAGATTTTTTCACCCCATTCGGAGACTATCCTTATACATATTGGGTGTATCCCTGGTTCCTAACTTTAGGTTGGTTGCTCGTAATTTTTGGTATCCCAGCAGCGATAATTCTTACCATTGTATATTTCAAAGTATGGCGCAAAAAGTAATAGCATAGTATAAAAAGCAAAAAATCAGAGCTACAAAATTAGTTTAACCAAGCCATCGTCATATTTCATACTCATCCAATTGCAGGTCAGGGCAGTCGTCGTTGATTTTCGGGAGGGGATTAAAATTTAACCCACACACACATTTTGCGAACTGAGGGCTGACTTGCTTGAATGAAAGTGCAGTGTCAAGGCGCGCGCCGGGTTTATAAGCAACTCTAAGGTAAGCATTCCAGAACTAGTGTTCTAACGAAACTAGTTCTTTCAGCGAATCGGAGGTGTAGTCTAGATGTCATATGGAAGTAGAGAACCAAGAGAAATGCATAAGGCAGTTTGCGCAGAATGTAAACAAGAATGTGAAGTTCCGTTCAAACCTGACGGAAGCAGACCCGTATACTGCCGAGAATGCTATGCAAAGAGAAGACCCCCAAGAAGAGATAGATATTAAGCTCACAAGCTGACTTACTATTCTTCGTTCACAATCCTTTTTCTTTTTTTTATCTTTTCTTCTTTTACGCACGGTCAAACGTCACTTTCGCGCGCACGTACACTGCACGAGTTAAAGCAGAAAAAAGAGGGATTGTGAGGGAATAGTTCAGGGGATATCTCCAGACTTATTGTATTAAAGGAATTACCACAAGTTTTTCGCAATTAACATTAATTTTCTACATACTTTTCTTAAAAAGCCTGTGCTCTTTGAAATCAGTTACATAGCCAAATCCCACGTCAATGGTTCTTTCATTTCTTAACTTTCTCATGTGTGTAGGATTTGTGTGAGTACATTGTTATTAGTTAAGTGATTTATAAGATCGATAAGAGAGATTGAATAACTAGGTGTGTAAGGGAAATTCGGATATTTCCAAAGGTCTTTCGGTTACTTTTTGCTTCGTTTCTTTTGCTATCTCCTACCTTTGTTATTGATATTACTACCCCCCAAACATCTTTTGAACAACAGTCAATTTTAGATTACTTGTCAGGTGAACAGTATAAATATCACAACTACACGGAGATAACAGACATTCTCGAAAGGTTAAACGCTACATATCCCGTTATCATGGATGTTTTTCCAATTGGAAGGAGCTGGCAGGATCGAGCAATCTTCTGTGCGAAGCTGACTAATGAAAACATTAGTGAATCCAAGCCTAAAATTCTATTTGTGGGGTACCACCATGCTCGGGAGCGTATTAGCGCTGAACTCCCTCTCCATTTTGTGGTCTATGCAGCAGAGAACTATGGAATCATTGAAACAGTGACTCGGATGTTGGATCAAACAGAGATCTATGTAATAGTGGCGTTAAATGTGGACGGATTCAACATTGTTGACGCTAATGAATGGCAAAGAAAAAATGCTCGACCTGTTGACGAGGATTACGATGGCCTATTTGATGAGGATCCGCCTAATGATGAGGATGGAGATGGCTTCATTGAGGATCTTGTAGAATTAAACGGTTCTGATCCATTTTTCATACAATGGGAGGGTCAAGATGAAGATAGTGACAACTTGCTCAACGAGGATTGGGTTGGAGGAGTTGACCTAAACCGAAACTATGGCTACCAATGGAACGCTGTAGTCGATAGTGGTAGTCGAGACCCGAATGCTGAAGATTACAGGGGATCGGCACCATTCTCTGAGCCAGAAACACAAGCGTTAAGAGATTTCGTTCTTCAGCACACTTTCGAATATGCTGTTAGCTTCCACTCTGGCATTGAGCTCATTCTTTACCCCTGGGGATTCACATCAGAACCTCCAGCTGATGTGGGTAAGTTCGTCCAAGTTTCGGAGGAACTCTCCACGTTAGTAAACTGTTCTTACAACCAGTCCGGAGCATCTTATACATTATCTGGATCCTGGGGAGATTGGATGTTTGGGCATAAAAACACCCTCGCTTTCACCTGCGAAGTCTACGGAAACCTCGATTCTTGGCAGTATGAACCAACCGCGGTTCAAAACATATCTTGGGAAAAGGGAGTCTTCCAGTACTTCAACCCTGAACCACAGGAAATTGAGCAAACGATTCAAAGATGGATGCCTATCTTCTTCTACATAGCTGATAAAGCTACAGGAGAAGGATCACATTCGCCAATAGATCTGAGTGGGTTGATTTGGATCATTTTGATAGTCGCTGCAGTGATTATTTCAGCTGTTGCTGCACTAGTGCGAAGAAAACGTGAGGAGCTTTGATAATAATGTGTTTCAGAGTTCTACAGTTAATAGAAAACGTTTATTAAATCTTAAGACGCGTCTTAATACTTCTGAATAATTGGTGAATCGAAATGGAAAAAGACAGAAAATCACCTAGACGCCTTGAACCAGAGCACATAACTGAATTAATAAAAAATGTAGTACTATCGAAAGACACGGAAATTAATAACAAAATTCAAGCAGCTAGCAAACCCCTGTTCTTGACCCGGTATGAGTAGCGCGCGCGTGTTATGTTAGTCAGGTGCAACTGGATCTGGTTGAGCTGGACTCAATTCACCATTACCCGCGCATTCAGCTTTTTATTTTATCTTGTATTTTTTAGTGCTATAGTAGGCTCTCATCAAGATATTTGAATGAGAATTCTTTGATTTCACCCTCACCTGTTACCATGATAAAGCTTTGCATGTCTTCTAAATATCGTCCCCAATCATTTCTGAATTTAGTTAATTCCCGAGCGTAATCTCTGTAGTCTCTGTGTAGAGACATTATGACTCCAGTCATGCTTAATCCCTGGCCACGCGAGGCGAAAAACACATGGGGAAACTTCGCGGCATACATCTTCAGTCTTTTGAATAGTTCTTCAGACACTACCTCTGGATGCATCTTAACAAAAGTTAGAGCGAATATCTCAAAACCTAGTTTTTTCCAGTCAGGGATAATTGTGTAATTTCTGATGATGCCTTCTCGTTCAATCTTGCCACGTGTTCGAGTTATAGTTGGCTGAGAAACACCCAATTCTTTTGCAAGTTTTCTATCGCTTTCCTTAGAGTTTTTCAGTAATTTTATTAATAATTGCTGGGTAAGCTTTTTTCGCATAATTGATAATATACTGTCGTTGAATTTACTTTTTTTGGTATAGTTCACGCGCAATTCTATTGGAAAGTTGGTGCGAGTCCACTTAACCCATCAAACTACACACTACGAAATAGCATTTGAATCTGCCACGCGCGGATGATCAGTGAAAGACAGCGGGGTTAAGACTTATCTAGCTTAGAAGACGATTTCTTCGTAAATCGGTAGAGTTGAGTGTATTGAAGGAAATCTTAGTTTCAGTTATTGATGAAATCACGCATGCTGGTGCGGATTATGCTGAAGTAAGGGCTCAGAATAATGAAAATACTATACTGGAGATGAAGGACGGGCAGATGGAAGCTGTCACAGTAGCTAGCGAAGTGGGTGCTGGGGTCAGGGTTCTAGCAAAGGGTGCATGGGGATTCTCAACCACGAATTCAATGCTTCGCAAGGACCTTGCGGAATCTCTTAAAGCTGCTTTGAAAATGGCGTCAATCGCGGGCAAGAAAGTTCGCGAACCTGTAAGTCTAGCAGATGTCAAAGTAATTGAAGATAAGGTTAGAGTACTAGTCAAGAAGGATCCCCGTGATGTTGATATCTCAACGAAAATAAACAACTTGCTAGAAATCAACAAGAATTGTTATGACTTTGATAAAAGAGTCAAGAGCGTTACCCTAAACAGTGCAAATCTGACAACTGAGCAAACTCTGGCAAACTCTGATGGTACATTTATTGAGCAAGAGAAGATGATTGTGTGGAATTATTGCTGGGTAACAGGAAAAAGCGGGGATGTCATGGCTAGCGCAAGGGATGAGATAGGAGCTCATGGATACGAACTCTATGATGAGCACCCGCCTGACAAGATTGCTGAGAGAGTGTGCAAGAAAGTAATCCAGCAACTTGAAGCAAAACCAGTAAAGAGCGGCCCACACCTGGCTATTATCGGAACCGATATCGTTGGCGTCCTAGCTCATGAAGCTCTTGGCCACATCTGTGAAGCAGATCTTGCCCTTTCAGGTAGCGCGGTTATGGGGAAAATCGGAGAGAAGATCGCCAGCGAGGAAGTTACAATCTACGACTCAGCTTTAATTCAAGAAGGCTTCGGTGCTCTGAAATATGATGACGAAGGAGTTCCAGGGGAGAAAACAGTTCTCATCCAAGATGGAGTCCTTGTTGGCTACATGCACAATCGAGAAACAGCTGGGAAGATGAATGTGTCCCCCACTGGAAACGCTAGAGCTCAAGACTTCAGAGGACCTCCCATAATCCGGATGAGAAACACTTGCTTCCAAGAAGGAAGCCAAAGCTTCGAAGAACTTCTCGAGGGAGTGAAATCTGGATATTATCTGGAGGATTTCAGAGGTGGTCAAGCTAATCTAGATGGAACTTTCACAGTAGGCGTACAAAGTGCTTTTGAGATCAACAAGGGTGAGCTCAGCCAACCAGTCAGAAACCTTGGAATCTCAGGTAATACGCTGGAAACTTTACAGCAAGTCGATGCATGTGGAAAGGACTCCAGATTGGAGATGGGGCGTTGTGGAAAGGGACAACTCATGTTCTGTTCCTCTGGTGGACCTCCACTACGGGTCAAAACTATCCTAATAGGAGGCGCCTAGAATGAATTTCGATTTTTGTAGTCGAGCAATAAAGGCAGCGATCAACGCAGGAGCTGATGAAGTAGAGACTCTCTTAATCAAAAGACATTCCACTAATGTTGAAATTGAAAGAGCGGAGATAAAGACTGCAGCCAACATTAAAGACATGGGAATAGCAGTGAGAGCCATTACCAATGGGAAGATAGGTTTTGCATACACAAACAGACTTACAACTGACGATGTGGAGAAAACAGCACAAACAGCAGCCAGAGCAAGCAAGGCAAGTTTAAGGGATAAGAATTGGAGGCAACTCCCAGAGAAACAATCGTATCCAACCGTAGAAGAAACCTACGACCCAAGACTCACAAAAATCACACCAGATGAAGTTGTTGCCATATGCCTTAAGATGATGGAAGCTGCGGTTAAAGTCGATAAAAGAGTACTCCCAGCTTTTGGAGGAGTCGAACTTGAAACCGAGGACATGGCTTGTCTAAACAGCCACGGTCTTGAGGTGGAAGACAGAGGAACGGGCTTTGTCTGTTACTTAGGCACAATGGCCAGATCTGAGACACAAGTGTCACCGATGTGCTTAGAATTCATAGCTTCTAGAGCGTATGAACCCAAACCAGACTGGGTAGGAAGTGAAGCAGGGAAACTGGCCATCCAATCCATCAATGTTGGGAAAGCGGAGGCAGGAGAATTTCCTGTGCTGTTAGATTCATTTGCACTTGAATCAATATTCATGTACACCCTCATCCCATCGGTCAAAGGAGACAGCGTTTCCAGAGGAAACAGTAAGTTGAAGGACAAAATCGGAAGTACAATTGCAGGAGACAACCTCAATTTGTTCGACGACGGAACTATATCAGGTGGATTACACTCCGGTAAGGCAGATATGGAAGGAGTTCCCAAACAAAGAACACCAATTATAGAAAAAGGAATACTACGAGGCTTCCTATATGACAACTACTGGGGCAAGATTGAAGGAAAAGAGAGCACTGGAAACGCTGGAAGAGGTGGCGGACGACTTCTACTCCCCCCTTATGGAACCCTTCCAACAATAAACCCATCAAACATCGTACTCAAGCCAGGCACAGCTTCAGAGAACGAGCTAGTAGAACAGGTGAAGAATGGCTACTACGTAAGGGGTGTTCAAGGAGCTCACCAGTCAAACCCTGAAACGGGGGAATTCTCCGTTGCTATCGCACCAGCTTGGCGAATCATGAATGGAGAAATTACCCACGCAGTGAAGGGAGCAATGATTGCAGGTAACCTCTACGATATGATTAAAAGGATATCACTTGTGGGAAAAGAAAGCAGACAATTAGGCACCTTCATAACACCAAAGATCGTCGTCGACAAACTCAACGTGATAACTAAATAGCTATTAATCCACAAAGTACACCCATCTACGATGCGAAAGCCTAGATCAAGTTAGCCCTAGATCAGGTCTAGAGGTGTTAACTATGCTCAAGAATGTTTCAATGACGCTTTTAAGAAGAGGTGTGCACAAACTGTCCTTTACTTTGTTATCTCTGAATTTTCTTATCCCTTCTAATGTGGATAGCTGACAGTCTGTGATCTGACTACAATATATGGATCCGAATTTGTCAACAATCCTTTTTAGAAATTCGTAGACTGGACGCTGAGTATGAATGAAATGTTGTCTTGGATTTTCTCTCCCAAATGTCTGGCTTATTCCCATGATACCTACGTTTATTGCTCCACAAATGTTTCCTGTTCTTGCAATTCCACCTCCAAGAGCTGAAACTGTTTTGGGGTTTACGTTCATTCCATAATAGTCTCCGAAAATCGCCATGTAAATGGATTCAGCACAATTCCAACCATCTACATTGAAATAACTTACTGCTTTGTCCGCAATAGTTCCATCTGTTTCAGCGATTTTATTAAGTTCCATGACTTTAATTCCTAAGTAATTTGTAGAACAATACAATAGATTAAGCTTTCCAAGCAGCATTTTCTGGCAATCTACGGTTGCATATCTCGCTTTGCCAGGAATCTGATTGAAATATTAAAATGCACTCGTCCTGTGATTAACACGTTATAATCTCGCGCGCGTGGTCTCATCGTTGACTATTCATAATAGTCATACCTTTGGAATGTATGCGCTGCCAAATCTCTCTAGAGATCTTGAAGTTAGATACCCATGTGATGTGTGAGAGTTTGTCTGGACTCTTTATGTGTCGTCGTTGCGGAAGAACTTATACTTTTGAAGAGTGTGAAGAGGACAGGTTTTGTCGCATTTGTGAAACATTCCTAATAAAATCGAATAAGGTCTCAGGAGTCACGAGGAAGATTAAGTGGTCAAAGGAGGAGAATGTTAGACACAGCTCTTCCGTTAACAACTGGTTGCCGGAAACCTATGAAATACGAGAAATGCAGAAGCAATTCACAAAAGAGGTAGAAAAAGGAATCAGTAGCAATCAGATTTTCATAGGAAGTGCTCCTTGTGGAATAGGGAAATCATTAGCTGCATTACTTGCTGTCCTCCCCGTGCTTCATAAAGACAAACTACTTATCTGTTTCAGAACTCGTGGACAATTACACATATACTTGAAAGAATTAAGATCGCTTAAACGAAATTTCTCTGCAGTCTCTCTTTTTAGCAAACAAGACATGTGTCCTAGACGCGTGAGGAGCAACTTATCACATGGTGACTTTCTCGAGGAATGCAACAGGCTAAAGGACAACTGTGAATCATCTACCAAGCCCTACTGCAGATTCTATCAAAACACATACACAAGGAAAAAAGAGGCTGCGCACGCGGCATTGGATTGCGCTAGAACCCTACTCACCCCTATGGAATCAGTTAAACGAATGGCAAAAGATGGGTTCTGCGCTTACGAAGTCCTCAAGAGAAATCTTGATAAAGTCAACATCTTCCTTGGTACCTACCATTACATTTTTGACCCCCAAATCAGAAAAACATTGTTAACAAACATGAAAACAGATGTTTCAAAGGTTTACCTGATTGTAGACGAAGCCCACAACCTCCCTTCGTTTGCAAGGGAGTTACTTTCATCAAAACTCACCGCAAACTCAGTACGTAGAGCAATGAGTGAAACAGAGAAATTTCGACATGAATCCCGTTTGTCAGTTAGAGAGTATCTTGAACTACTTGATGAAGAGATTTTTCAGCAGGCAGAAAGAAGTATGAAGAAGGGAGAATTAAAACAAATCAGTTCTCAGAAAGTCAATGATTTATTTCTAGCAAAAACAGGCACACTTGCATCTGATGCTTCAGAGGTTCTTCTGGATTATGGAGAATACGTGAAGGAGAGACGTTGGGAAAAAGGAAGTGGACGGATTTTCAGCTTCAACTATCACGTAGGCAAGTTTCTCGATAAGTTTTTCTCCAAAATTGGCAGAGAGTATATCCATCTAATACGAAAGAACTGGGAAAACGGGATTTTTCTAGAAGTTAGAAGCTTTGATGGAAGAGAGTTGACTAATCCCGTTCTTCAGCACACAAAGGGAAGTATCCTGATGAGCGGGTCCCTATCACCCCCTAAAGTATATGGAGACTTGACCCTCTACGACTCAAACCGTGCATTGTGCAAAGAGTTTGATTCACCTTTTCCAGCAAAAAACAGGCTCATCTTAGCTGCAAACGATGTGTCATCGAAGTTTCAAAACAGAACACATAAAACGCTTAACAGATTGAGCCACTACATTGAAGTTATTTCCCAGAGAAACCAAGGCAACCTTGCTGTTTTCTTTACAAGCTACGACATGATGCGTCGTGTTGTGCCTCTCATTAAAACCAATAGACGGGTTCTCATAGAGGACCGGGAAACGAACCGGGGAGAAGTGATAAGTCAATTATCAAGATCAACCGACAATGCGTTATTTGGGGTCATGGGCGCAAAGTTCAGTGAAGGAATTGACTACCCAGACAACATCTTAACATGTGTCGTAGCGGTCGGTCTACCTTATGCAACCTGGACAGTGTACGAAAAGGGTTTGATAGAATATTTTGAGCAACATTTCCCAACAAAAGGGAGACGCTACGGATACGTAATCCCCGCAATTCTCCGTCTAGTTCAAACCTGTGGACGCGTTCATAGATCAGCCCAAGATAAGGGATGTATTATTATCCTTGATGAACGGGTTACACGACCCGACATCAGAGGACAACTTCCAAATTATTTCCAGAAAGAAATGGAGGTAATGAGAAATCCAAAAGAATGTGGTGACCGAATTATGGAATTCTGGAACCTTCATCGCATGACCGTTAAGTAAATCTTCTCACATCAAATTGAGAATGTTGAAAGGCTCAGTCACGGAGACAATGTAATGTGCCGTGAAAGGTTCTGCGCGCGCGCATGCACATGGAACGAACTAGGTTTCAGAGACTCCGTTCTCCGGAGTTTGTGCATCAGAATCTGTAGAGGTTTGTTCAGGTTTTGCCTTCTTTTGAGCAAAGGGAACTACGAATTCAAGAACTACCAAAGCTATAATCAATATTACGATGATTATCATTCCTTGCTGTGTGTGAACGAAAAGCGGAATGTTTCCAATATATGGGACTATGCCTACTACTCTACCAACAACATCACGCTCATAGACTTTCCAATAATCTGCGCTTGGATTGTGATCGCCTTTTGTTTTGAAATACCATGTTTCCCCATCTGCATGCCTTTCAACAGCTCTATGAACAATTAGCTCTTCTGCGTCACCTGGTCTGTAAAAAATAATAACATCGCCACTTTCATACTCAGCGTTAATCTCGTTTGCTGTTAGACCACCTTGAACAACTATCAGATCCCCAACATTTAACGTTGGAACCATGCTTCCTGAAGCGACAGCAAGTAAAGGATAATCAGTTCTCAAATAGGCTCTCAGACCGAACCAAAAAGCTGCGATAGCGATTAGAATTACAGCAAGAAAAATCACAGATCTTACGTACTCGTTTCTTAACAGTTGCCTGAGTTTTAACATCTTATCGACTTCAATTTCAGATGATGGTTTTGCTGTTCTTGTTCGTTGTCCGATATTTAAAACTTGACACCAAGGAATGCTCACCAAAAAAAAAGAGAGTTGAAGGAAGCTGATTTTTCAGTATAGCGTAATTGTACGAGTTTTAGATTTTCTTTTTTCCTAAGACAACTCGAAAGGCTTTATCACATTTGGAGCAATCATACAAGCCGATTTCGAGCTCCAGTCGCTTGCCTTTCTTGTCAGGTCTACCAGCCATTTTCCATTTCTTCCTCATATTGCCTTGAGCGCCACATTTTGGACACGGTTTAGACATCTTCACTCCTCCATGTAATGGTCTATGGTTTTCTATGGAAACAAATAAAAGATTTTCCATCAAGTAAAAGATAGGTCTACCCTGTGACAAGGGTTTTGGAAGTGCTCATTTAGCAAATCTCTACAAAGAAGCCTGTTTTGACCTTCTTTTGACCCTCAAGACGCCTCGATGAAGGAGCACGGAGTTACATCTCGCATTCAAGTTTTCGATCCATGTAAAACGAAAATCCCAACACGGGGGGGGTAGTTTATTGTTTATTTCCATGTAATTCCGTTGTACAAAGCTTTATTGCACTCTTGCTGACAATGCAGATGAAGATTGACATGAAGATTTTGGCTTTAGACATCGGGGCGGGAACAGAAGATATTCTTCTTTTTGATGATGGTAAAGCGAGTGTGGAGAATTGCATTAAGATGGTTTTACCCGCCCCCTCTTTGATTTACGCAGGTAAGGTGAAAGAAGCAACCCGCTTAGGTAAGGATCTTTACGTACGTGGTGACTCTATAGGTGGAGGATCGCTTGCCTCCGCTTTGAGAGATCATGTTAGAAGAGGATTGAGAGTGTTGATGACTGATGAAGCGGCTTATACTGTACGTAATAATCTTGGTGATGTCCAAGAGCTTGGTATTGAAATTTCGGAGGAGGAAATCAAGGAGGAGAATTTTGATGGGGTCATCTTAACTCTTGAAGAAATCAGTCTTGGGAAATTGCAGGAGTTTCTGGTAGCATTTGAGGAAAATCTCCTGGATCTTGATATTGTAGCAATCGCTGTTCAGGACCACGGTGTATTCCCTAAAGGAATGAGTAATAGGAAGTCTCGTCTTAAGAAAATGAGAGAAATCCTTACCGAAAACCCGAAACCTGAGGCTCTGGCTTTCATAGACAATGGGATTCCACCCTGCTTTCTTAGGATGAAATCCGCAGCAAGAGCATCAAAGAGACAGCTGCCTAAAACCAAAACATTGCTAATGGACACTGCTACAGACGCAATCCTTGGGTGTCTTCAAGACGTCGCTGAAAAACGATCCAAACGATTTTTAGTTGTGAACGTTGGCAATGGACATACGATAGCTGCATTAATCTCGAATGGAAATATTACTGGAATTCTGGAACACCACACGAGAATGTTGAGTCCAACAAAAATTGAAAGGTTTCTTATGGATTTCACTAACGGGACGATTAGTGACAATGAAGTCTACAAAGATGGAGGGCACGGTTTGTTTTATTTGACTGATGCACCGGGTTTCACTGAAATAGATAGGATTCTGGCGACGGGGCCTAACAGAAGGTTACTCGCTGAATCCAATCTGAGAATCTGCTTCGCAAATCCAGCAGGTGACGTGATGATGACGGGCCCTATCGGTTTAGTAGAAGCAGCTACCCGAAAGCTGAGGTATGAGTGAACGCGTGAACAGTCGTTTTTCATCTCCATTTTAGCACTTTTCTATTGTAGAAAACCTCAGGCAGTATCAGTAGACCTGACATTGAAGCTACAATCACAAGTATCCATTCAATTGGATCGGTCATCACGACTGTTCCAAATAAACCGAAGACGGGTACTAGAATTGTCAGGATTGCTGAACCTATTACTGCAACTACTAGAAACTTATTTGTAAGGAATCCTGTTTTGAAAGCATTATGTTTTTCCGAGCGACAGTTCCAAACGACGAAGAGCTCTTGCAGCGTTGCTCTGGTGAACGCCATCGTCCTAGCTTGCGCCAGTTTCAATGGAGTCAAGGGGCCGGGTAGTAAATAGTATTGCCAGTAGAATAAACCTCCCGTTAATAGAAACTGTAAGGTGAAAGTTACTATTATCGAGGCCAGCCGGCCGTGCAGAATTCCCTCTTTAGGATTTCGTGGAGGTCTCTCCATGATATCTTTCTCCGGGGGATCCGTAGCCAATGCAATTGCTGGTCCTCCATCAGTGACTAAGTTCAACCATAAGATCATCCCTGCTGTCAATGGCAGCTCCAACCCCAACAACGCAAAAGTTCCAATGAGAGCCAATTCATCGAAGTTAGATCTCATTAGAAAGAAAGAGAATTTTCTTATGTTGTCGTATACAGTGCGACCTCCTTCTACTGCTGTGACTATCGTGGCAAAATTGTCATCAGCAAGGACCATATCTGCAGCTTCCTTTGTCACATCGGTTCCTGTTATTCCCATGGCAATACCGATATCTGCGCGCTTTAGTGCTGGGGCATCATTGACCCCATCCCCTGTCATAGCCACAATTTCGCCTTTCTGCTTTAAGGCTCGGACTATTCGAAGCTTGTGTTCGGGAGATACTCTCGCATAAACTTTGACCTTATCAGCGATTTCGACGAAATCCTCATCCCCCATCGAATCAAGCTCAGCTCCTGTCAAAGCCAAATCATCAGAGTTCTCGCCAATCATGCCAATCTCCTTGGCAACAGCTACTGCTGTGAGCTTGTGGTCACCAGTTATCATAACCGTCTCTATACCCGCTTTTTGACATACCCTGTTTGCTTCTTTAGCTTCTTCTCGCGGGGGATCAATCATACCCACTAAGCCAATAAAAACCAAATCGTTTTCGATATCTTTGTTAATCTTATCCTCAACAGTTTCCTCGAAATCATGAGAATCCATAGACGTTAGTTCTTTGCAAGCTACGCCTAGAACTCTGAGGGCATTGCTTGCCATCTCCTCGTTCACTTTTTGAATTCTCTGCCTTTCGCTCTTGGTTAGGTTTCGAACCTCTCCTTTTATGAATACATCCATACATCGATTTAGAATAACCTCAGGTGCTCCTTTCATGAAAGCCACTAGTTTTTTCCCAGTTGTTTCATGAATGGTTGTCATACGTTTCCTTTCTGAAGTGAAGGGAATTTCATGTATTCGCCGGTATTTTTGTGCCAGTTCATCTTTTGTCATTCCAGCCTTTGCTGCAGCTACTATTAACGCACCTTCCGTTGTGTCACCAATTACTTTTGAACCATCGTATGATGCATTTGTGCAAATTGTGGCAGCACCTAACAGTAGGTTTAGATTTGAGTCTTCTCTTGCTTCCACTGATTTTCCGTTGCGAAGGAATTTTCCATCCGTTTCATATCCTACTCCTGTGACTTCAACCTCTTGGTTGTTAGTGAAAATCTTCCGCACTGTCATTTCACCTTTTGTCAGTGTCCCTGTTTTATCAGAACAGATAACTGTAGTTGCGCCCAAAGTTTCTGCAGAGGCAAGTTTCCTAATTATCGCGTTTCTTTTGACCAATTCGCGCGCTCCTAAAGCAAGGGAAATGGTAACTACTGCGGGGAGACCTTCAGGAACTGCAGAGACAGCTAGTGCAATTGCTATGATGAAGCTTTCAATTATCTGACCAGATCTTGCGGGGTCGAACACCTCTAGGATGAAGATGGCAGCACATATGAGGACTATTATTATTCCTAGTTTCTTTGCAAAGCTGTCCAGTTTGAGCTTTAGTGGAGACTCTTCGACCTCAACGGTCTGCACCATTTCAGCGATTTTTCCAAACTCAGTGTTCATACCTGTTGAAGTCACTACTGCTTTTCCTCGACCATAGGTCACGAAAGTTGCCGTGAAAACCATGTTTTTCCTATCTGCTACAAGAGCGTTTTCTGTAACTGCTTTGATTCTCTTTCCCACCTGCGTTGACTCTCCAGTTAAGATAGCTTCATCAGTTCTCAGCTCTACAACCTCAATTAGTCTGCTATCTGCGGGTATCCGATCTCCTGCTTCGAGGAGTACAATGTCTCCAGGCACAACTTCCTTTGCTGGAACAATCACTTCTCTTCCATTTCTCATTAAACGAGCTTTTGGAGCAGTCAGTTTCTTCATAGCTTCCATGGCTTTTTCAGAACGATATTCTTGGACAAAGCCAACGATCGAGTTGAGCACCACGATTGCTGCTATGGTAATTGTTTCAGTTTGCTGTTCATTCTGTGTGTAAGCTGCAACGAATGAAATAGCTGTTGCAATTAGAAGCATTATTACGAAAATGTCTTTGAATTGATTGAGGAGAATTTGGAGGGCGGTAGTTTTCTTACCTTCCTTTAGTTCGTTAAGTCCATACTTTTCTAGATGTTTCCTAGCGGTTTCGTCTTTCAAGCCGAGGGGATCCGTCTGTAACTCCTCAAGTACTTGTTCAACGGTTTTCGAGTGCCAAGAATTATCCATTATAAACACGCCTTGCAGCAATTTTTGTAGCAATACATATCTTTCCCCTTAAAGGGTTTTTCTGTAACTCCCAGTCCTACTTGTCCTATGTTGCGTGGGTATGCTTAGCTGGCGAGAAAGATTTTTAGACAGGTTTCCTTCATTATTTTTCCTACGTTTGGAGTTCTGGAATCTTCTTGAGTAATGACTCTGAGAATGTTTTCAATCTCTTTGTTAAGCCAGTTCGAAGGCTCGTGGAGCAGAGAGGATTCCAAACTCCTACTAAACCACAACAGGAGACAATTCCAAAAATTCTAGAAGGGAAAAATGTCTTATTAATCTCTCCAACTGCAACTGGCAAAACTGAGTCAGCAATGCTTCCCATTCTGAACATGCTCATCCAACTTCCTGACGCACGGACTCGCCCAGGAACCAGAGTCCTATATGTGACACCTCTACGAGCCTTGAATCGCGACCTGCTGGGACGTTTGCAGTGGTGGTGCAATAACCTAGATATCAAATTGGCAGTGCGACATGGAGACACAGATACAAAAGAAAGAACTAGACAGTCCCGGAGTCCTCCAGACATCCTTATAACAACACCGGAAACGCTTCAAGCAATACTAACTGGGTGGATTTTGCGGAAACACCTGAGACATGTGAGATGGGTGGTCATCGACGAGGTTCATGAGCTGGCGGATAGTAAGCGTGGGAGCCAGCTTTCACTGGCTCTAGAAAGATTGAGAAATATCACATATGGCGATTTCCAGATGATAGGCCTTTCTGCTACGATAGGAAGCCCTGAAAAAGTCGCCCAGTTCTTGGTTGGTGATGGAAGACCGGTTGAAATTGTGAGGGTGCCAGTTGCGAGGCAAATGCAATTAGAGATACTCTTTCCACAACCTACTTCAAAGGATTTTAAGCTTGCTTCATCTCTCTATACACATTCTGAAGTCGCTGCCAGGCTTCGGATAATGCGTGAATATATTGAAAAGCACACATCTGTGTTACTCTTCACAAACACTCGCACAATCTCTGAAGTATTAGCTAGTCGTTTTAAAATATGGGACATAGATTTTCCCGTGTCAATACACCATGGATCGCTTGCGAAACCTTCACGTATTGCTGCTGAAACTGGGCTAAAAAATGGAGAGTTAAAGGCACTCGTTTGTACAAGTTCACTCGAATTGGGTATAGACATAGGCACTATAGACTTGGTTATTCAATACATGAGCCCTAGACAGGTTACCAGGCTTATCCAGCGTATAGGTAGGAGCGGGCACAGAGTTGGAAGAATTGCCAAGGGTGTAATAATAACTATGGACTCCGATGATACCTTGGAAGCTATGGCGATTGGTCGCATGGCGTATAATGAGGAACTCGAACCAGTAGCTATCCCACCTAAGCCGTTGGATGTTCTTGCGCATCAGATTGCGGGGATTCTAATGAAGAGAAAACGACTTTTCTTCGGTGACATTGTAACATCGTTCAACAAAGCTTTCCCTTATCGTGATCTAACAACTGAAAATGTGAAAAGTATTCTAACTTATATGCACACACGAATTCCTCGAGTTGCTTGGGTATCTTTCGAGGACGAGACAGCATTGAGACCACGCAGAAGCAAAGCATTGTATGAATACTACTTTGAGAACCTGTCGATGATACCCGTCCAGAAGCAGTATTTGGTGATAGATGAACCTGCAAACGTTGCAATTGGTGTTTTGGATGAGGCTTTCGTTGCAGAATATGGAAAACCAGGTGTAAAATTTGTCATCCGAGGGAGCCCATGGAAAATCCTACAAGTATTCAATGATAAAATATACGTCAAATCTGTAGAGGATCCAACAGGTTCGATTCCCAGCTGGGTGGGAGAGGAGATACCTGTTCCCTATGAGGTGTCTCAAGAAGTAGGCAGGATTCGAGGAATTGTGGAGCAGGAAATAAAGAAAGGATCAACCAAGAGACAAGTTGTAAAACAACTATCAGAGATATACCCCGCAGGTGAAGAGACAATATTGAGAGCTTTGAAAGAAACTTTTGAACAGATAGAGAAAGGATACCCTGTTCCCACTAGTCAGAGAATTATAGTAGAAGACTGGGAAGATTTTGTAATTATACATGCACACTTAGGGTCTTTGACAAATCGAGCACTCGCTCAACTCTTGGGTCATTATTTAGTGGACCGAACTGGTCATTCAGTTTCGGTTCAACATGATCCCTATCGTATTTTTTTGCAAGTTCTAGAAAAAGTAAATGCTGTCAGCATAGTGGCTCTCTTATGTGAGTTCAAGGAAACTTCTGAAACAGTAATTCGTGAAGCGTTAACGAGAGCAACAGTTAAGACCGGATTGTTCAAACGTCGCATGATCCATGTGGCAAGAAGATTTGGTGCCATAAAGAAATGGGTGGATTTCAGCAGCATTAGCCTTTCACGTCTCCTGAAGAGTTTCGAGGACACTGCGATATATGAGGAAGCTCTCAAGGAAGTTTTTACGAAGGATTTAGACTTGAAGAGAGTTCTCGCAGTCATAGAAGACATTCGAGAAGATAAGATGTCAGTTATAAAAGTGGAGAGTAAGGGAATTGGAACTCCAATTGCCCGAGTTGGAATAGAGCGTGTCAGTATGAAGACCGATCTGATCCCTCCTGAGAGAATGCGTCACATACTTATCGAATCTTCTAAAGTAAGATTGTTGGATGAAGTTCGTAGTTTCATTTGCACAAGATGTTGGGACTACCTTGAAATGATCCGCATCAAGGATTTGCCTGAAAAACCTGCTTGCCCTTTGTGTGGTTCAAATGCCTTGGGAATTCTCGAGAAGGAAGAGGATTATGTACAGGCTCTTGTGGAGAAGAAAGGGGACAGGCTCTCAAAGGCAGAGCGAGCAATGCATCGAAAAGCTGTAAAAACAGGGCAATATGTTGCGAAATGGGGTAAAACAGCTGCAATAGCTCTCTCCACTAGAAAAGTTAAGCCTGAAAATGTTAAGGTAATACTCCAAAAGGAACGGACGCCGAACGACAACTTCTTTGAAATGCTAATCGAAACGGAGAGAAAGGCGCTAAAAAAGAGGTTCTGGGCAGACTAGTTGAGAACTGTGTAATTTTCACTGCCCAAAGTTAAAGCGTGGAAAAGGTGTACTTCTGCAATTTAGTCTGCAAAGCTGGATATGGATTCATCATAGTTATTGAGTTTTCTAAAAGTATAAAAAGAACCCTTCGAGAATAGAAACACGCTCAGGATGAGTGGAAACGTTTGGAGCTAAGCAGGCAAAAACTTAGAGAGAAGACTCTGAAGAGGTTCAAGTATGTTAAGACCTGCGTCTTGGCAAGGGAACTCTGCTTGCTAGTAAGGACAAATCGTGTTTCCTTCAATCCAGAAGACGTGAAAGAATGCTGTGGTTTTGTGTCAAAACTGTGCAAAGATGCGGGTTGCCAGGACCAAAGTGAATTGTGTCGCAAAGCATCTGAAGTTGTTGAAAGTAATGAGCAAGAATATCTTGAGATTTGCCAGCAGAGTTGCATGAAATGTGGTGAGGAACGACGACCAATGCCGAAGAACAAAACCACTTATGTCGCTTAAAGAGCCACCCCGCAAAATCTTAAAAGTGAATACATTTACTACAAAAATTAGAAGGAGTACTATCAATATTGTTCATAGCCCCTTTCGTTGGAACACCGTTACCTGTAGTGAGACAGATGCTAAAAGTTATTGACTTGAAACCTGGTGAAGCGTTTTACGATTTGGGAGCTGGCGATGGTCGAACAGTGATCATGGCGGCACAAGAATTCGGAGCCAGGTCAGTAGGCGTTGAACTCCGTGAAGACCTAGCTAAGAAAGCTCTCGCAGCAGTACATGAACGAGGTATCCAAGACCGCGTGACCATTGTCCAAGACGACATGTTTAAGGTCAATATCTCACAGGCGAGTGTGGTCTTCCTATACTTGACAACAAGTGCAAATGATAAAGTGAAGTCGAAATTAGAGAAAGAATTGAAACCGGGTACTCGAATAGTCTCACACGATTACGAAATATTGGGGTGGAAACCTGTGAGAAGGGAAAGCTATTGTGAAAATCCCAGACTTGGCTACCCCTCACACACAATTTATGTCTATAGAAAATGATAATTTCGCAATCTTGGACTAATTTTCTGAAGCGAATGTTTTGAATCCATGGAGTTATTTGGCGAATAGAGTTCCAGGATTGAGAATTTCATAAGGATCGAAGACTTCTTTGATCTTCTTCATAAGTTCTATTCTCTTTTTGTTCGAGAATTCCTGTAGGCTTTTAATTCTAATCTTTCCCACTCCATGTTCCGCTGTTATTGTTCCTCCCAGATTGACACATGCTTCATATATTTCACGCTTGATTTTTCCGAGTTGCATCTCACCCACTCCTCCATCTTTTTTCATCAAAATGTGAGTGTGCAGATTTCCATCTCCAATGTGTCCAAAAGTTGGTAAATTTGTGGAGAACTTTTCAGCGATTTTGTCTAATGCGTCTGCGCGCGCGCGCTGGATGAAGAGGAAACGAGAGACCAGCTTCCTCAGCAGCCATTACTAGCTGTCTAAGCGTTACTCCAGCTTCGACTATAATCATCTGGTTTTCTCTATCGACTTCTACAATTCTATTCATTCTCTCTAGAGAAAGCAGTATACCATTTCGGGTTGGAATACAACCGCCTACCAGACCTGTTCCGCCCCCCTTGGGAAGACAGGTATTTTCCACTTTTCTGCAAGCTCTAAGATTCGGGACACCTCTTGGGTAGTGATTGGCGTGATAAGGATAATATCCTCTGCAGCTTTGGGGCGAACAGCAAAAGCTGTTTCATCCACAAGATAATCAATAAGATCTTCTCTGTTTTTTATTACCCAATTTTCACCCACGATGTTTTGAAGCTCTTCAATCACTTCTACCTTCATATTTTTCCCTGAAACAAAGATGTATAGAAATAAATTATATTAGACAAGTGAACTTAGGTGTTTTCTCTAAATAAAACACATGTCTTATATGCCAATTATAGAAGCTTCTTCATTGTATAGTCCTGCATGACAAGAAAAATTTAATTTGCTAGCTCCAATCCTTTGTAGATTGATTAAGAGGGAGTAATGAAGTACGAATCTGTTAATCTTTGGTCCACCCGGTTCAGGAAAAGGAACTTACGCATCAAGATTACATCGAGACCTCAGTGTCCCTGTAATCGCTACTGGTGATATTTTCCGAGAGATGGTTAAAGAAGGGACAGATCTCAAAAAGATAACAGAGCAGTACATGGGTCAGGGAGAACTTGTACCTGACGCTATCGTAGTTAAGGTTGTGAAAGAAAGACTTGCCAAGGAGGATTGTAAAAACGGTTACATATTGGATGGTTATCCTAGGACAATCGACCAGGCTAAAGCTGCGGAGAGCTTTACCAAGTTAAGTGCAATCATACATCTCACAGTGCCAGAATGGATTGTGGTTGAGCGCCTTTCAAGCCGAAGAATATGTCAGAGATGTGGTCACGTATATAATATTCGTTTCTTGAAGCCAGAGAAGGAAGGTATATGCGATGTTTGCGGTAGCCAAATATATCAGCGTATTGATGATACACCGAAAGTGATACAGGAAAGACTGGGAGTCTATGCGACACAAACCCGACCGTTGCTTGAATTTTATAGAGAAAAAATACCTTTTGTGGAATTCAAATGCGAGCGGATTGATATTCCTCCCGAAGTAGCGGTTAGGGAAATTCTGAAGAAACTCAGGAAACTCAAGCTTAATAAAATATAGAGATTTATAGTTTCTCGGAAAATCTGAAACTGCGGGGCTTGAATGCGCATTCTTCCATGGAGCCAAATTAGGTCGTGGCGATGTGTTGCTTGCGGAATCTGCTGTCGAAAATATAGTGTAGTTCTCAAGTTTCTTGAATGGTTAAGCATTGTGAAGAGGTTTGGAGTGGAATATACTGCACCCAGTATCAGCAATTTCTTCTTGCGGAGAGGAACTGATGGTTCCTGTGTGTTTTTGCGGACAGGTAACATTAATTCATATTGCAGTCTTCAGTATGAAAAGCCAATTGCTTGTAAACTCTGGCCTTTCAAAATCGTAAACTATCCAAAATTCGGTCACCCAAAACATGCAGCCTTTAACCGTGGAAGCCAAAGGTTGTATGTTTATGTGGATCCAGGATGTCGAGGACTCGCATTTGGAGTACCAACCCGTGAGTTTGCTCATTTTATAATCCCTGAGTTCATTGAAATCGCTTCTGGATTGCGCCGAAGACAGTTTAAGACCACAGCTAATGTGTGATCAATCTAGCAAGAATCCTCAGAGATGAATTTCGGAGGATTAGATGTTTTTATTACAAAGGGCACCTTGGCTTAAGACTGACACAAAATTAAGGATTCTATCTCATCCCTTCATCCGTGTGAGCTTGCAGGACTGCTCCAAGGTTTCCCTAGCGACATTGGTTTGTGATTACCCAACGGACGGAGACGACGGTTCCCCCATCCCAACCCTTCCCACATGCGCGCGCGCATGGTTTAACTAGAGTCATAGTTGTTTTCTCATTTCGTGAATTTCATGCAGAGCTCTATTGATAGTTGGTTATCAGTTGAATCTTACTTGTTTAGGATGATTGTTTGTGTTGGAAATGCCATGTTGATCCCTTCCTTCTCGAAGGCTTCTATTATTGCAAAGTTGATTTCTTGTTGCGTATCCATGTATTTTACATAGTCGCTTGTTTTCATGAAATAAACCACCTCAAAGTTATGGCTAAAATCTCCGATCTTGGCAAAATGCACTCTATCGAACTCCACTAACTCACGATTCTCCAATATATTTGTAATAATTTCAGGGATTTTTCTAAGTTTTTCTAGTGAAGTGTCACAGGTTATTTCAAGCGTGAAGGTCACTCTTCTTTTCTTGAGTTTCTTGAAGTTCCTCACGCTAGATGTGGTTAGTTGCTTGTTTGAAATCACTAGTTCTTCTCCCTGAAGAAGCTGTAATCTAGTAGATTTTAGTCCTATCTTTTGGACTGTTCCAGAGTAGTTGTCGACTACGATGAAGTCACCTACTTCAAACGGTCTGTCAAAGTATATTGAGAAGGCGCCAAAGGCGTCGCTGAGGATGCTCTGCAGTGCGAGACCTATGGCGATTCCTCCAACACCAAGACCCAAAACTACACTTGATAGATCAATACGAAACGCAACTAAAATAGCAAGGAATGCGAAAAGGTAGACAATTCCATGGATGAGTCTCTTTAAGAGGTAAAGAATGTGATCCCTCATCTTATTTTCGCGTCTCGCTCGTTCTTCGAGCCAGGTAACTAGGATGTTTGTGACTCTTGTAATTATGAAGGTGATGACCAGAATCTGTGCGACTCAAAAAATGGCTGTCAATAATTCTGAATATGGCTTCAATATACTTAGAGAGCCCAGGCCATAATATACTCCAGCTAGGATTGCAAGGAAAAGAATAGGAGCTCGGATGTTTCGTAGAATTTCATCATCTAATTTTGTTTTGGTGCTTTTTACCCATCTTGTGAAGTATCTTCGAAAAACTATGTATACTGCCCAGCCTATTACAATTGCCAGCAGGAGAATAACTGCAGAAGCAATAGCTTCACTAGCCAGTTGACCTATTTTGAAGAACTCATCTAGCAACTCAGCTAAGCTTGATGCCATACAACGCATTCTATCGGTTTACAAAAATAACATATACTTTAAGTTTTCAGTGAGGTGATACTTCCCATCAGAATCTTTTTAGAAGTTTTTTCGCTCACAACGACGTTTTACTTGGCTCATTACAGTGAATATGCGCGCGCGCGCATTGTGAATGTTTGTAGAATCCATGAAATTATTAACCAATTCTCTTACAGTAGACTAGTCATCACACAAGCTATTTTTTCTTTTTTGATGGTGTTGGTATAGGATCAATAGGTCTGACAAGTCCTTCCTTCGTTATGTCAACTCGGATTCTGTCTCGTTCAAAGTCGCACATTCGGCAATCTAGAACTCGAGCTATTCTTACAAATTCACCTCGTTTTACGTTGAGATCCGTCTGTTGATCTTGCCAATAAACACGTCCGTAATCCACTATTATTGTGCCATCAAGGTTATGGGCAAGTCCAATACCCCCTGCCATCTCATAAGTATCCCATGATTCCTTACTCCTTTGGTTTACATAGATACATGTAACCCCCTTTATCTGGTTGAGTCTTGCCAGCTCCATTACTCGATATTTTAGGGCCCCTCTATATGACTCCAGAACAGTGACCGAGTCGATGATTGCTAAGTCGATATTCTCTTTATCCATAACATAGCGATAAGTTTCAGCAAAGGTGTTCCAATCCCTGAGTTCCGGGAACATAACTGTGTCTAACACAAACAGGTTTTGCTGGATCTTACCCCAGTCCTTTTTCAGAAAGTCAGCTTTCTGTTTCATTCGAGATTGGAGGTCAAATCGAGGTGTGGGGCTTTGCCAGGTGTCTTCAGCAGTTGTATAAATGACTTTTTTTCCTGAAGAGGAAACGTGTACTGCGATCTCCTCTACAAGAATTGATTTTCCTGACCCGGGTAAACCTGTAAGTGCGAACTGGCCCACAACGGGTAGACCCATTAGATGCTTACCTTCAGGTGTAAAGAAGAGACGATCTATGAAAGTCCCTGTGGAAAGGCCTTCTAAGGTCTTCTTTGCTTGCTCTGGAGCACTAGGTTGCAGAACCATGGAGCTTAGCTTTTCTTCTTTGCGTTTGATTTCAGTAGTCATGGGCTTGGTGGCTAACTCCCACTCATCTGTTGGCTCTCTAGCCTTCTTCATAGCATTTGCTAAGGTCACAGCCATCGCCTTGACAATCTTATCCACATCTGGAGAAGATTGGCGTTCTTGAGCAGGCTCAGCGATCTCTTCCTCCAACTTCTCATCAACAGATGAATCTACAGTCGCACTCAAAACCCACATTTCACCCTTCCTATCAACCAATCCCTTCAACTTTGCAGATTGTAGGACACCATAAGCGGAATCAGGGCCATACTTCGGTATTCTTAGTCCTTCGGAAACCTCATCAAGAGATGCCTGACCCTCATGATCCTTAAAGAAACGCAGAACTTCGTTTTCATCAACCAACGTGTCTTCTCCTCAAGAACTAGTGTAGTCTACTTACTAAAAACTCCTTTCGCAAACTAATATAGTTAAAGCAAGAACTTTATTCTTTGTTATTCAGTATCTCCGCTAGTGGTAGGTATCTCTTAATGAGTATGAGAAATTTATACAGTTACATAAACGAAAACTCCGAGAAATTCCTTCAGGAGTTGGTAAGCCTAGTTAAGCATCCTAGCATTTCCGCCAGAAAAGAAGGAGTACAAGAGTGTGCAGACATCGTGGAAAAATTACTACTCAAAACAGGATTCTCAACGAAAGTGATTCCTGAAAAAAACGGAAATCCTGTAATCTATGGAGAGCTTAAGTCAAGTGATTCCGAAAAAACAATAATGTTTTACGATCACTACGATGTTCAACCTGCTGAACCCTTAGATGAATGGGATTTCGGAGCTTTCAGCGGTAAAATCCATGAAGGAAGAATCTACGGAAGAGGTTCTTCTGATAATAAAGGAAATATCGTCTCGAGAGTAAAGGCTGTTGAGGCTTTTCTGAAAGAAACTGGTGGTGTTCCAGTGAACATTAAATTCGTTGTGGAGGGGGAAGAGGAAATCGGGAGTCCTCACTTTGCTCCCGTGGTTAAGAAGTATAAAGAATTATTCGCTAATGATGGTACGATTTGGGAATTTGGAGGGACAAACTATCAAGGGCAACCTGAGATTTATCTTGGTTTAAAGGGTGTTTTGTCAATTGAACTTAAGGCAAAAGGCGCATCACAGGATGTCCACTCAGCTTATGCCCCACTGGTCCCAAACCCTGCATGGCATCTGATTTGGGCGTTATGCTCATTAAAGAACCCGGACGATAAAATCTTAATTGAAGGCTTCTACGACGAAGTCGAATCCATCTCCAAACAAGATCTTGAGTTGCTGAGAAAAATCCCTTCTGAAGAGAAAAAACTGAAAAAAACCCTAGGTCTAACACAGTTTCTGCACCATAGCACTGGAGTAGAAGCCAAGAAAGCCCTGCTCTATTCTCCAACTTGTACAATCAACGGTTTTCTAACTGGATACACCGGAAAAGGTTCAAAAACCGTGCTCCCAAAGGATGCAACAGTAAAAATCGATTTTAGACTAGTTCCAAATCAGATGCCTAAAGAAATTCTTACTAAACTTATCAGCCACTTGAAAAAGGGGGGTTTCGAAGATATCGAGATCATAAGACAGGGTTCCACAGAGCCTGCAAGAACACCAGTAAATGAAAGACTAGTCCAAGTTGTTGTGGATGCTGCAAGAAAGATTTACAAGAAAAAAGTCGTTGTTTATCCTACAAGTTCAGCATCGGGACCCATGCACTTATTTCGAAACTGGCTTGGATGTCCAGTCGTCTCCGCAGGGTGTAGCCATGCTAACTCTAAAACTCATGCTCCCAACGAAAACCTGACTATCGATGGGTTCATCAAGGGAACAAAACTGATGGCAACAATCATAAACGATTTCGCATGAACAATAACATGCTCTTAGTAATAAATTAGGAGATAGTTTCTCATGAAACTCTTTGGAACTAGCGGCATCAGAGACGTAGCTAATCGGATAATAACCCCGCAACTTGCATTGCAGATAGGTCAGGCTCTAGTCACATACACAAAAGCAGCGAAAATACTCATAGCCCACGATACACGCACAACATCTCCAATGTTGAAGCACGCTTTGACAGCGGGAATAACTGCTTGTGGTGCCAACGTTCTTCAGCAAGGAATACTTCCAACCCCTATTCTAGCCTATCTCACCCGAATGACGAAATCAAATGCAGGAGTGATGATAACCGCAAGCCATAATCCTCCTGAATACAATGGAATCAAACTCTACAACCCAGATACAAGCGCCTATACTCTAACCCAACAAAACCAAATGGAAAATCTGGTTACTCAAAAGAATTTCAATCTGGCAAGATGGCAAGACGTCGGCAAGACACAGGAAGTAGACGAAACTCATCATTATATTGAAATGATAGAAAATAAAGTCAGAATCAGAAAGCCATGGAAGTTAATACTGGATCCGGGTAATGGCGCATCAAGTTTTCTCTCACCTCGAATATTCCGAAAACTAGAATGTGAAGTCACAACAATTAATTCACAGCCAGATGGCTATTTTCCAGGCAGAAGTGCTGAACCCTCCAAAGAATCCTTAGGATCCCTCTGCAATCTGGTTAAAGATCTAAAGGCTGACATGGGAATAGCATATGATGGGGATGGAGATAGAATGATTGTTGTTGATGAGAGAGGACACGTAACACCTCCAGATCAAACTTTCGCTGCCTATGGAACGCATGTTATTTCTAATCAAAAAAATAAGACAGTGGTCACCCATGTGGAAGCTTCAATGTGTGTAGAGCGAATGGTTGAAGCGAATGGCGGAAAGGTCATCCGTACGAAAGTTGGTGATGTTAACATAACTGAAAGCCTAGTACAGAATAGTGCTGCCTTTGGTGGAGAACCCTGCGGTGCATGGATTCATCCAAGTTTCCATTACTGCCCCGACGGAATTCTCTCATCGATCCTATTACTTCAAGCACTCGAAGAAACAGGATTGAACATGTCAAAATTCGTATCCAAAGCACCTCTGTATCCAATACTAAGGGAAAATATCTCATGCTCAGATGATTCTAAGATATTAGTTCTAGAAAGGATAAACAATACTCTTCCTGCTATACTCACTGGAATTAAAGAACATACAAATCAGGATGGATTGCGTTTAACCTTTGAGCAAGCTTGGCTTCTGGTCAGGCCTTCAGGAACTGAACCCTTAATGCGAATAACTGTTGAAGCTGAAACTGTGAAAATGGCAGAATCACTATTAACAAAAGTCGTAAAACACGTACGTACGTTAATTAAGGAGGTAAATCATTGAAAGCAGTAATTCTAGCGGCAGGTAAAGGAACACGTCTCCATCCACTCACCCTTTCGCGTCCCAAGCACCTTGTTCCAATTGGTGGTAAACCAATAATAGATTATGGATTAGAGGCGCTCAAGAACGCAGGTATCAAAGAAGTAGTGATTGTCGTTAACTACCTAGCAGAACATTTTAGACACTACGTAGGGGACGGAACAAGATTCGGGATGAAGATCGAATATGTCATTCAGAAGCAACAAAATGGAACTGCGGATGCCACAGGTTGTGCAGAATCACTAGTCGAAGGTCCTTTCCTCTTGACTTATGGGGACTGGCTAACATCACCAGAAGCAATATCGACAGTAATCTCAGCTCATGAAGAGGAACAACCCTCAGTCACTATGGCTGTCGTACCCGTACAAAATCCGGAACATTATGGTGTTGTCAGGGTGGAAGACACCAAGGTAAAAGAAATTGTCGAGAAACCCTCAAGGGATATGGCGCCCTCAAACCTGGCAAATGCAGGCATATACGTTTTTTCGCTTGAAATCTTTGACACAATAAGACAGACAACATCCAGCTCAAGGGGTGAATTGGAGCTTACTGACTCTCTTTCTCTCTTATTGAAGAAGGGACGACAAATTCTAGCAGCACCACTTCAAGAGACTGACGCATTTGATGTAGGGCTACTTTGGGATCTATTTCCAGCCAATTGCTGGGTTCTACAAAGGGCAAAGCGTCAAACAGAAGGTGAAATTGAGGATGGAGCGAATCTTATAGGGCCAATGATTCTTGAGAAAGGATCCAGAATCCGATCTGGAACATACATTGAAGGGCCTGCTTTCATTGGAAAAGACAGCGACATTGGACCAAACTGCTTCATTCGATCGTATACAAGTATAGGGCAGAAGGCTCGAATCGGAAATGCTTGCGAAATAAAAAATTCTATAATAATGGACAAAACGCACATCGGTCACCTTTCCTATGTTGGCGATAGTTTAATAGGAGAAAACTGCAACTTAGGCGCTGGAACTACAGTCGCCAACTATCGGTTCGATGGCAAATCGATTAAAATGAACGTCAAGGACAAAATTCGGGATACTGGAAGAAGAAAACTGGGTGTTGTGATGGGAGACAATGTCAAGACAGGCATCAATGTGTCGTTCATGCCGGGGACAAAGATCGGTCCCAATAGTTGGATCGGGCCTAATGTACTTGTTACTAGAGATGTCCCAGCAGACTCTAGAGTTTTTCTTAAACAAAATCATGTGAATGAGACTGCGCACGCAAATAAATAGGCGCGCGCATAAATAGGAAGCCTCAAATATCACAATACTAAAAAGGCATTATTCCATTATATCACGGGAATTAAGAAGGTAGAATGAGATTGTCAGCAGCACAAAGAAGGTTCTTCAGTGAGTTAGCTATTTTGATGGATAAAAGGGTTAAAGCAACAACTGTTGATGGTTTATCCTACAGTGGGATGCTGACAGGAATGAATCCAGATAACATGAGTCTGATCCTGTCTAAAGCGAAGGATGAAAAAGGCCAAGTGTTCCATAAGATCGTGTTGAACGGTAATGTTGTCGCCAAACTATTTGCTGCAGAAAAACCATTTGATTTAAGGGCACTTGGTGAGCGACTGGAAAAAGTATTTCCAACAATGGTAAGAATTTATGAAGACAAGGGTTTCATTTGGGTAATGGATAAGATCAAAATCACCGAAAAAGGTGTTACAGAAGGAACAGGCCCAGCAGCTGAACGTGTACAAAGGGTGTTTGCCCTGTTTCTGAGTGAAATGAAGACCTAGACAAACCAGCGAAATCCAGATTCCTTTTTTCTCTCTTTCTGAGATTGGTCAAGTAATCCGAAGCTTTTAAGAAGCTTATGGGTTTCGTCTACAGTGTCTTCTAAAAGGTCAAGGCTGACCTTGAGATTCAGCATCTCACAGATCACATTTAGTATTTTATGAGCTGCTACAATGTCGGGGTATAACCCTAAGGTTTCCGCAAGGAGACAAAATCCTCGAAAGCCTCTTAATCTACCAATCCCAACGAGAAGTCCTGCAACGCCGAAAATCTGTCCTTTAATCACAGCCGCCCCTGCATCAATTAACTCCTTTGCCATTTCTTCATCTGTAGCTGCAAAGTACAGCTTTGGTTTCTTGATTTCTCGTTCTCTTTTTAACCCTCCAAGGGTGATGACATAATGGCAGCCTAGTTCTTCGGATAAATCCAGTATTTTTCCGCAAAGCTCATACTGACCAGTAGAAGTCAGAGCTTGCGTGTTCCCGTAGAGGATTAGTAGGTCTCGTTGTTTTTTCTCCCCCTTGTAGTAATATAACTCATTAATGGGGTGACGGGTTTGTCCGCCTTCAACAGTAACCGCAAAATCTTGAAACGAGGAACAGTTTATTTCAGCAAAAAGCTCTGCTTTTAGATTTCTAATAATGTGCAGAGCTGCTATATTTGCTACAAATCCGATTCCGGGTAGACCTTCGATCAAGACAGGATCTTTAAGATCTGGCTTTTCGTGCATAGTAACAACGCAGACCATGTTTTTTCCATCTCACTTGAGAGTAAAGAAATAATGACACATAAAAATTAAACTGACCTCGATTAAAAACAAGAACTAGAAAGGATTTCGTTCTTCCCTGTTGAAGACAATGCGCACACATTGCTTTTTTCCGTGACATCTGATCTGCGGTATCAAGCTGTTGAATCAGCTGCTGTTTTGATAGCTATTCTTGAGCACTTATCAGATATATGCGCGCTCGCATACGCTTCCAAGACAATTCACGGGATTATGATCATGATGGATATCTGAGAAAAATCCACGGATTGGGTGTCTCTGGAAGAGCTCGATGTTACACTCGCATAAATAATTATAGTTGCAGTTCAGAACATTGTTGTAGATAATTCCAATGAGCTTCGAGATCCGTCATAGAGACATGCTTGGAAGAATAGGTAGGATACTTACTAAAAGCGGAAAAATAGATACTCCGATCTTTCTTCCGGTGATTAACCCAGCTATTCAGTTGATCCTCCCTAAGACTCTTAGTGAGGAGTTTGGCTGCAGAGCTTTAATCACTAACGCGTACATTTTAAGGAATCAACAGGAAGATGGAGCGAAGAAAAAAGGTGTGCATCAACTTCTTGATTTTGATGGAGTTGTGATGACGGACTCTGGAGCGTATCAGATCCTCACTTATGGTGAAGTTGACGTTGATCCTGCTGAGATAATAAAGTTTCAAGAACTAATCTCCACGGATATAGCCACCATACTGGATATACCTACTAGATACAACGCAAGAAAAGACGATGCAAAACGTACAGTTGACGAAACAATTAACCGTGCTGAGCAATTATCAAAAATGAAAACCCGCAGTGACATTCTATGGGTTGGGCCTATACAAGGTGGGCACTATCTGGACTTAGTAGCTTATTCATCCAAGAAAATTAGTGAGTTGCCTTTTCAGATTCACGCCCTCGGAAGTCCGACTCAAATAATGGAACAGTATTTGTTTGACATCTTAGTTGATATGATTTTGACTGCAAAAATTAACACGTCAAGCCATACACCTTTTCATCTGTTTGGCGCAGGTCACCCTTTCATGTTTTCTCTTGCAGTAGCTTTGGGCTGTGATCTTTTCGATTCAGCAGCCTACGCCATATATGCGCGGGAGGATCGTTACATGACCCCATTTGGCACAAATAGACTAGGAGAGCTTGAATATTTTCCTTGTTCCTGTCCAATCTGCAGAAAATACGATCCAACAGACTTGAGAAGCATGCCTTTTCAGGACAAACAAAGACTTCTTGCGGAGCACAATCTTCACACCTGTTTTGAAGAGGTGAAGCGTGTGAAACAGCGGATAGTTGAGGGTCGACTCTGGGAATACTTGGAAGCAAGAGCCCACGTTCATCCTAGCCTTCTAAAAGCAGTGAAAAAACTAAAGAAATATGAAAACTACATCGAGCGTCATAGTACAGTATCAAAGAGAAAAGGTCTTTTCTTTTTCAGTAGCCTTGGATTAGCGAGACCAGAGATAGTACACTATCGGAAAATGTTAAGAGAAAGATACTCATCACCTGTTGAAGCTAAGATTCTTCTACTACTTCCTCAACCCAATCGGAAACCATTTCACTTGGATAAGGTGATAAGAAAACTGTTGAATCTAATCGCGGATTCACATGAAAAAAACCAACTAATTCAAGTCTGTGTTTATGCAGCACCATTCGGAGTAGTTCCATTGGAACTCGATGAAGTCTACCCACTGTCGCAACATGAAATCGCAACACCTTTGGACCTTGAAACTATAGAATACGTAGCTGAACAAGTTAGAAATTTCATTAAATCATCCTCATTCAACAAAGTGTTTATAGTGGAGGACACTAATGTCTGGAGAGGAATAGTTACCTCTGTATGCAGAAACATCAAGCGAAAAAGTTTATCAATAACTTTTCTGCGAGTAGAAGAGAAAAGCAGTGAAGAAGTCGCCAATTATATTGCAAAAACCCTTGAAGCAGCAATCCAAGATTGTCAAAAAGATCCTGTTAATGCTGTTAATGACATAACAGTGCGACAAAAATAATGTGAAGGTGAAAGAGTTTCCTTTAGAAATTAGATTTCTCGGCGGTGCTAGAGAAGTAGGTAGAATGAGTGTCGCTGTGAAAACCGAAAAGACACAGCTCCTACTTGACTATGGAGTCATGATGGGTCGTCCACCCGGTTTCCCAATGCACATTGCCCCTAAAGATGTCGATGCAGCCATCCTAACTCATTGCCATCTTGATCACTCCGGAGTATTGCCAATCTTCTATATACAAGACAAGCGTCCACTTTACTCAACTCGTCTGACTCTGGAACTAACACAGATTCTGATAAAGGACTTGATACATCTCTCAGGATACTATCTTCCTTTTGAATATCTTGAATTAAGGTATATGATGCAGAACGCCATACACTTGGACTATGGCAAAAAGCAAACTGTCGGTGACATGACTTTTCAGCTTCTTGACGCAGGGCATGTCCCTGGTAGTGCCCAGATCCTTATAGAAGGGGAAGGCAAGAGGGTTCTTTTCACAGGCGATTTTAACACTTCTCGAACACGTCTCCTAGCATCAGCAAACGATAATTACGGGGATCTTGACGCTGTGATTATGGAAACAACCTATGCTGATGGAGATCATACTGAACGTTTAGAGCTTGAAAAAAAATTCACTGAAGAAGTAATCAGTATTGTCGAGACTGGTGGCACTGTTCTTATTCCAGCTTTCAGCATCGGTCGCGCCCAAGAAATAGCATGCGTTCTAGCAGCGCATCACTTTAAATATCCAACAACTATAGATGGTATGGCGCGTTTGGCAAATCGGATAATGATAAGTAATAAGCAGTTTCTTCTTGATCAACAGCTCTTCTTGAATGCAATGCATACTGCGGATTGGATAGATGGCTGGCGAGATCGCAGACTTGCTGCTGGAAGAACCGGAGCCATTATTTCTCCTGCTGGAATGCTACAGGGAGGACCAGCTGCTTTCTACATTTCTAAGCTGGGCAAGAAGGAAAAGAATGGAGTTTTTCTTGTGAGTTACCAGATTCCAGGTACACCCGGTCACCAACTAATGGAGAAAGGAATGTGTGTTATTGATGGGAAAGTTAGAAAAATAAAGGCACAAGTTCAACATTTTGATTTTTCGTCACATTGTGGTGCAAGTCAGCTTCGCAATGTCGTAAAGAATTTGAAAGGCAATCCTTCGGTATTCGCTGTTCATGGTGCTGACGGAAATCCTGAACGATTCGCCAGATGGGTGAAGAAGGAGGTGGGTTTGCGAGCCACATCGCCAAAAACAGGAGACAGGTTCATAGTCTGAGGTCTGCAAATATCGTTTAAACTTTAGTTACAGCAAGAAACTTGGGAGTTTCACCAGGTTTCCTTTATGATGCATGACGAATTTTATAGATGACTCCAAGGGAGTCTCGCAACAATCCTAGCCTTTATTTCGGATTTCATACACTCTATTTAACGTACTTTTGTGGATTTACCTCGAAAGCTTTCTGGCAGCCTGGTGCACAGAAGTAGTATATCTTTCCCTTATGTGTCGTCTTGTACTTCGCAGCTTTCTCGTCTACATCCATGCCACAGATAAGATCTTTTGCCACTGTTTCACCTCCTCTGTTGGTAGTCTGGTTGTATATTTGTTCTTCTCAGAAGGTTTGCGCACTTGAATTAATACAATTCGTAAAGTAACATCCAGAAATGCAATATACATAAATTACCATCTCTGAGACAATGGACTATTGGTTTTATACATAATCGGCTTTTCCGAAAAGATTAGTTTACTAGGACACCAACCTCGAATCGGTAGTTTATAGGTAGGCTTCTGTAACGTATCGTCTCATCATCCGATGGCTATTGAAGTAGTACGCAACCTTTCCTATAGAGTTCTCCATGATGTGTATCCACTCATCTCTCTTTCCGTAGAAAGATGGGATGATTAAGTACTCAAGCTTATTATATAGATCCTTTAATTCTCGAATTCTCCTTTCATTTTCTTCCATATGAATCTTTGGCGATGGACCGATCGCCCACCCTGTAACACCCTCGATACACCCTTCGATCCACCAACCGTCTAGTACACTGAAGATTAAGAGGTTAATTGCAAGTTTATCGTAGCCTACATGAGCGGATTTAAGCTAGAACGCTAGAGCAGACCGGGGATGCGTAACGAATTGAGATCTATGGTGATAGATAGGGAAGGTTGAGAAGCAATAACTGGAGTGCCCCCCGGCTGCTCAGCTCAAAGCCGTTAGGCGTAAGTTTTGAAACACCAAAAAGAATAAGATGAAAAGAGAGAATTTACGAATATGAAAGCTGTAATACTTGCGGCTGGAGACGGTGGCCGATTGGAAAACCTTACTCAAGATAAGCCCAAACCGCTAATTCAATTGTTAGGCTTGTCTTTAATTGAGAGAATAATTTTGACTACAAAACAAGTGGGTATCAAAGAATTCGTAATAGTTGTTGGTTATCTCAGTGATAAAATAAAAGCACAATTGGGAACCGGAAATAGGTATAGAGTAAAAATAGACTATGTTGTAAATAATGATTATCAAAGAGAAAACGGAGTTTCTGTCTTGAAGGCCAAGGGATTATTAAACGAACGTTTTATCCTATTGATGGCGGATCATATTTTCGATGCTCGCATTCTGAAGGAACTTGTCGATTACCATATAAGAAGACCTGTTATCTTGGCTATTGATAGAAGGAAACCTCTGCCGGGGGATACAAAAGTTCTGGAAAAGGGAGGGAGGATCATTGATATAGGCAAGGACATAGAGGAATCAAATTGTATAGATACAGGTATATTCCTATGCTCACCAAAAATATTCTACTATATTGAAGAAGCAGTGAAAGAAGGGAAGACGGAGCTTACAGATGGTATTGCTAAGGCTGTTGAGAACAGAGATGCTGAGATATTTGACATCACACAAATTGACCCCTATATCCCAAGTATGCGCAAGGAGGCTAAGCCCTTTTGGATAGATGTTGATACAAAGGAGAATCTAATCGAAGCAGAGAGGATTTTAATTGAGAATGCTTGTAAATGAAGAAATGACTTACTTGCAACCTGTGTCAACAAGCCAATAGAAAATTTTATTGTAAGCAGATTGGTAAACACGCGGATTACACCAAATCAGGTTACCATACTAACCAACATAATTGCCTATATTTCCACATTTTTATTTCTCAAAGGAGATCTATTGTTTGCTTCCCTCCTCACCTTTGTCGTTTCGTTTATGGATGGTGTGGACGGAAAACTCTCAAGAGTGAAAATGTCTTCTTCAAATATAGGAAAAATGGAACATGCATTTGATTACCTCTTTGAACACTCGTGGTATATAGCATTGGCAATCTATCTATCAAACACATTTGGAGCGATGCCTGTTTTACTTGGCATGTTTATACTCCTCTTCGATGGGTTTTCTAACTATTGTGGAAGAGCATTTGGGAAGGCGATTAAGAGGCGTCCGTTGCAGGATTACGGTAGAATCGAACAACTATTTAGAAAATTTGATGGTAGAAAGAACAGTTACATAGTCTTTATCTTAATAGGTGTTTTGCTAAATGCCCCTTTCTGGTCATTAGTTGCCATATCTGTATGGTCATTAGTTAGTGCTATATTTTATTCTTCGAGAACTATAAAATATTTGCATGCTATGGATAAAGCGTAAATATTGATGAGGAGAAGCGCCTAACAATTCGCCAGGCCGTGTGAAAAGCAGTCGAAAGGCTACGAATTCTCAGCTCTAGTAGCGAGTATCGACTTATTCCAATAGATTGACCGCCAAAACTGGTGAATCAAAAAAAGAAGCCACGTCCTTGTGCTGGGAAAGGCATCGGGAGTTTTAACCTGTTTTGGGGGAGGGATTGGGGTTCCTTTCCGCTCGACAGGCCGTGGGGAACTTCTCGGGGTAAATCCGCTTGCGCGCGCGCGCGGCTCAACGCTCTGGTCTTCGTCGTTTTTTACAAAGAACAGGCGAAACAGCAGCTTTTCTTTGCTGTGTTCATCGATATTCGCAGCGCCATGTATCTCCTCGCCCATCAGTTTTAATTTTGTTCTGAGTCGCTTACGCCTGTTCAAACCAACACGCCTATCAATTTGCTACTTTTCCCTACTCTTGATATTCTGGACGAACCCTAGCCCTTCTTAGTAGATTTGCGTTAGTTACGACAGTAATTGAGCTAATAGCCATGGAAATCTCCGCTAATGCTGGGTGCGCTAACCCTAACATGGCCAAGGGAAGGGCCACAGTATTGTAGAAGAATGCCCAGAACAGGTTTTGCTTAATTTTCCCAAAGGTGTTTCGGGAGAGCTTTATGGCTGTGACTACACTGGACAGATCTCCTCTTACCAATGTTACGTCAGCAGATTCGATGGCTATGTCTGTTCCAGTCCCTATAGCTATCCCAACGTCAGCTGCTGTCAATGCAGGAGCATCATTGATGCCGTCACCAACCATAGCAACCGTCTCGCCCTTTTCCTGCAACCCTTGAATTTCCTCAACCTTTTGGTCTGGCAGAACTTCCGCCAAAACCCTTGAAATGCCCACTTCTTTTGCGATTGCCTCTGCCGTTCGAATATTATCTCCAGTAAGCATGGTAGTTTTCAGTCCCATACTTTCAAGTTCCCCTATAGCTCGAACCGAATCTTCTTTGAGAGTGTCAGCAACCGCAACGGTTCCAACAATCCCTCGACTGTTAGCCACCAGCATTGCCGTCTTCGCTTCTTCCTCAAGACGCGTAACGTCATCCTCCAAAGCTTTGAAGTCAACTTTCTCGTCTTCCATCAGCTTTCTGTTCCCAACAAATACCAATTTCTTAGGAGAAGAACTGATCTTAGCCTTTACACCTCTCCCTGTCACTGCTTCGAAATCCTCAACTTTGAACAGTTCCAGATTTTCTTCCTTTGCTTTTCGCAGAATTGCTTCACCGAGTGGATGTTCTGACCCAACCTCAACACTTGCTGCCAAACGAAGAACCTCTTCCACGGTATATCCTTCTGCGGGCACAATGTCGGTCACTTCAGGTTTTCCCTTCGTAATGGTTCCCGTTTTGTCAAAAACGATCGTGTCAATGTCTTTGAGCGTTTGCAGGGCTGCTCCGTGGCGTATCAACACTCCGTTTTCAGCTCCCATACCACTTCCAACCATTAAAGCCGTTGGAGTTGCTAATCCAAGAGCGCAGGGGCATGCAATTACGAGTGTCGAAACAAATGCAGAGATGGCAAGCGTAGCCACCCCCAAATTAGGATTAATCCAAGGTATGAAGGGTTGAGCCCAAACACTTATTCCTTTAGCCAAATCTGGTGCAATAAGCCACAAGACAAGAGTGAAGAATGCTAGTCCAAGAACGGCTGGGACAAAGTAGCTCACCACTCGGTCCGCGAACTCTTGAATTGGAACTTTAGAGCCTTGCGCTTGCTCCACTAGTTTTATGACTTGAGATAAGAATGTGTCCTGTCCAACTTTGGTTGCTTTTACTTTTAGCAGGCCTCGCTGGTTCACTGTGGCGCCTATGACTTCGTCGCCCATTTTTTTATTGACTGGCATGGATTCTCCAGTGGCCATGGATTCATCCACAGAGCTTTGTCCTTCAACGATAATTCCATCGGTTGGGATTTTTTCTCCTGGCCTAACGATCATCACGTTTCCCATTTCAACCTCGTCAACCGGAACCTCCTTTTCTTCCCCGTCAACTAGAATTCGGGCTGTCTTTGCTTCCAACTCGAGCAATTTTCTGATGGCTTGGGAAGCCCTTCCCATTGCTTTTGCTTCTATGTACCTTCCCAAGAGATGAAAGGACATGATCATTCCGGCTACTCCGGCGTAGTTCAAGATTGGACTGAAAAATTTGGCTGGACCTGTTGTAAAAGCTGTTAAAGTGCCTAAGGCTATTAGCACGTCCATGTTGGCTTTTCCATGGGAAATCCTTTTTGCTGCTGATACAAGGGTTTCTTTGCCTGCCCAGAATAATACTGGAACGGACAGCAAAATCATCCCAAGGTTGAACACAGTCATGTTTGGCCATGCTATGCCAAAGACCATTTCAGGTATCATCCAAGCGATGATGGGTATGGTGAATACCCAGGCAACTGTCATTCTCATTTTTGCTTTGTTGAATTTTCTTTGCTCTTCTTCGATTGCTTTTTCGTATTTGGCTGCGCCTTCCTCTATGCCGAGCACTTGATATCCTGTTGACTCGATAACTTTTTTTATGGTTTCATAATCTGTGGTTTGGGGGTCATATGTGATTACTGCTTTTTCTGTTGCTAAGTTTACGTTTGCTTCTACGACGCCTTCCGTCTTCTTCAGCGCGTTTTCAATGGTTTGGGCGCAGGATGCGCAGGTCATCCCTCCGATTTTTAATATGGTTTTTTTGGTTTCCAAATGTGCTTCGTAGCCGGTGGCTTTGATTGTTGCGATTACTTCACGTTCATTGATTATGTTTGCATCGTAAGTAATGTAGGCTTTTTCTGTGACAAAGTTGACATTAGCCTCCTTAACACCAGGCGCTTCCTTCAAGGCCTTCTCTATTGTCTGACTACAAGATGCACAGTGCATTCCACTGATTTTAATCTGGCTTTTTTGTTTGGTCATTCAAGTTTTCTCCTTTTTGGTCCTCAGATAATTGGGTTGCTGATGGTAATTCGTTCTTGTAAGCTTGGGCACAGTGAACGCAACAGAAGATCCTTTCTTTGTCACTTATGGTTTCTCGATATCCGCCTTCGTAAATTTTACAGCCGCAGTGGAAACATATACTCAGGTTTGGTTCGATGGCTATAGAGACCATTGACGCAATCCGTTTATGGATACGAGTGGCTAATTCCTTCCCCGTAGCTGTCAACTCATACACGTTCTTTGGCTTTTGACCCACCGGGTTTTTGGTCGACTTCACTAAGCCGTTTTTTTCAAGCTGTTTAAGAAAGGGATAAAGCAGGCTTGGATTGACTGGTTTGCCAATTCGGTTCTCGACTTCCTTCATGATTCCGTATCCATGAAGATGTTTCTCGCTAAGAAGTAGAACTATGGATGATCTTATTATGTCCAATGCAGCGTCTTTGCTCAACACTTTATATTACCTGAAAATATATTTAGCGTATATATATTTAAATATTACTCATTATTACAATAAATGCAGATGGATGAAACTGCATGAAGAATAGAGATTTAATTTGGATCTTCGTGTTTCTCGTTGCATTGATTAGTGTTTTTTTCGCTTTGACTGTGTGGTCGGGTGGTGGGTTCATGTCCAGGATGATTGGCATGATGGGATTTGGGTGGGGGTCCATGGTTTTGATACCGGTAGTGTTTCTCGTGTTGATAGCCTTTGGAGCATACTACCTCATTACGGGATCTGCAGGAACAACTAAGTCCACATCCAACCGTGGCGGGAGAGCATTTGAGATAATTAAGGAGCGATACGCAAAGGGTGAGACCACAAGAGAACAATTCCTAAGGATGAAGAGGGAGTTCGATTAGTGATCCAGAAAAGGTGGACCTTAGGACTTGGGCTGATCTCGGTCGGACTAATTGGCTTACGCGCTCGCTCAGCTCAGAACTTTAAAGTTATACGTCCTGTTCAAAACTGCCATCGGAGCGAAAAGATTATCTCATCGTTTGAAATCTACGAACTCAAGGTCGGTTAGGATAGTGACAGGGGGCAAATTCAAGGCGACTCCGATATATATCCTTCCGATTTCTGTCAGCTTGGTGGTCAGTATTCTTTGTACACTCTTAGTTGTAGAATCAAAGATTCCAGTGGAATCAACCTTGATTCTACCTGAGACAGGATATGGTCCTCTATTGAATGGAGTGATTTTCGTTCTAGCTATGGGCCTAGTTGCTAGCTTGATATATCTTCTGCTCAAATTTGGTGTGCATCGCTTTGTTCGTGTCTTGATGGGATTAGCCATTTCTGTACTTGCTTTTACTTTGATGATTTTCTATTCTGAGCTTTTGAATCTAGCTTTTAGCTTAAGACTTCCGATTTTAGTAATCCTGGTGTTGGGGATTTTAGCAACTGCATTTGTGATCTTCCAAGTTGTATTGCGAAGAGGTAAACTCTCCAAGATTACCATCCTGATTTTCGGAGGTGCAACAGGATCCTTGTTAGGAGCTTATATTCCCCTAATGAGTGCTGTTTTCATTCTATTGCTATTAGCAGTTTATGATGTGATCGCTGTTTTCAAAGGCCCTGTTGGGAAAATCGCTGAAAAAGGTCTGGAAAATCTGCCTGGTGCAAGCTTCAGTTTCAAGGACATTCACATTGGACTAGGTGATGTAACCTTCTACTCAATGTTGGCAAGTCGAGTGTTTCTGAGTTACGGTTGGATTTCTTATATGGGTGCAGCTTTCGGAGTATTAGTTGGATCCTACCTCTCGTTTAAAATGGTTGAAAAGAAGGGGATGTTTCCAGGGTTACCCTTTCCAATTATTCTCGGTTTGTTGGCTAGCTTCACAGTTTCAGTATTCACTTGAATATTGGGGATTGCGCCTACCGATTCACATCAGATTGAAACTAGAGGACGTTATTCGACCTTTACGATCGATGACTACTTCGAAACTTTCTGTCCAAGGATGTCCGCTTAGGTCTATAGGGCAGGTGCCTTTTACAATCCAGACGTCGTTCTTATGTTCTTTTGTGACTACATTCACACCTGTAACCTTTCTTTTCTTCTCTACAAATTCCACTGCAATATCGTCCACATTATCGGGTCTAAGCATCTTGTCCACTCAAATCATTGTCTTTTTGAACCCCAATTCAGATAAGAGTTGTGAAGGGCTAATTAGTAACTTTAATTCTTGTGGGATCGCAAAATTAAGTGTGACAGAACCAAACCGGGTGAATGATAGATAACATGAGTTAGGTGTGTTGCAACCCGTTTACGACCATAAAAAGCACCAGAAAACCAAAAAGCGATGAACCTCTTAAACATGTTTAGTATTATAAGGAGAGTTAAGGTGGTTAAGTTGAATTCAACATCTCAACCAAAGGGAAGGTTTTCCACTCGCATCAATGACGGAGACTATCTTAATCTAACGATCTGGCCTGGAAAGACTGATCCTTCTGCAGAAGTTATCGTTGCGCAGATCAGGCGCCGAGAAGGTGATACTTGGGAAACAGTGGGTCGTTTAGCAGTCTACAGATCGTCTGATGGATCATACACTGAACTTCCTGATCGTAAGTAAACACGAGTCCACCTCCCGGTCCTAAGATTTCAGTTGCGTGAGCGTTCATATATATAAGAACCATAAATGCGTACGCACCGCAGAGCGTATGATCAGTTTCATCACTCTCTCCAATCTTCTGTGTTTCGTTATTTCATTGCCACTAAAAGGCGATGAAGAGGATTCCAGTTCATGTCAAATGAGTGCTTGACAAGACAATGTGTGCTATGCAACAAAAGAATTCAGGGAGCAAAATGGCATTGTACGAACTGCGATTCGTGTATATGCTTTGGCTGCGGAGTTACAAACTTTGCTGAAAAGGGAAAAGTAAATTGCCCAAACTGCGGAAGAACACTGGAAAATTGTTGATTTCCATAGAGGCTCCCAATCAAAGCGTCTAATGATTGTGTCCATTTTTCATTACAACACGCACCAGACGCACACGCGCATTTTAAATAATTGACAGCCCCCCCCCTCATCTTCCAGGTTATCGTTTTTGGTAAATGGCACCCATCTGGTCAAGAGCATTCGGAAAAAGCTGTTAAGGCAGAGCATCTTTGCAAGATTTTCAATGTCACTATGCGCACGCGTCGAATCGCAACAACAGTTAAAAACTTCATAATTGTGGTTTGTGAGAAGTACATCAAAGAGGAATCCAATGGAGTGGGGAAGATTCATGGTCAGAAGATTGCTTTACGTACCGCGAATGTATTCCAACATTGAATTCAAGATTTTAGCAGAAGAACTTCCTCCTGATTTTGAGTCCAAAACACATGAGTTCTGGGCATATGTCGAGGAGAAGCTCTCAGTCTTCAAGGGTAGGATCAAAAGGATTTACAGAGATGGAAACTATCGCGGAGGAAAGGTCAGTATTTCCAATCTGGCTTCCACAGATCCTCATAATTTTTCGTTGATAGATAAGTTGATTGATGATGGAGCGTCTTTTGAGGCAACTGAAAATCATATTCTCATTGAAGAATCAGAATCTTGGTTGCAGATTCTGAAATCCAGGGAATCCAATGCGGTAACTCTGGAGATGTATCAGCAAACAATGGATGAGCGTAACAAACATGTTGCCAATAGGATTCATGAAACGCTAGAGGACGATGAAATAGCTGTCCTTTTCTTTGAACCAAGCCGACGAATAAAATTGAGGGATGACATCAAAGTCATAAAAGTATACAGGTTTAACCCTATCGACTATCTTAGGTCATGGCAAGCAAAGCAACGATTGAAAACCAATGTTGGGTAAGATTATATGCGCGCGCGCGCGCTCCCACCACGAGCGGGAAAAAGTTACTGGATTGGATTTCCAGAGTTCACTAATGCTAAAAAGATGAAACATTTTATAATTAATCTTGCTTGTTGATTCCTGAAAGTTAAGCGTCGTGAAATCAATTGTTGAAATTGTTTAATACGTTAACGGACGAAATAGAAATCTTTAGATCAATCGAAGGTAAAAGGAGCAAATTGTTTTCTTGTGGACCCTCCCTCTATCGAAGACCCCACATAGGAAACTATCGAACTTTCCTTTATGAGGACATACTTCAACGGTATTTGGAATACTTGGGATACGAGGTTGTTCGGTTAATATCCTTGACTGACATCGAAGACAAGACAATCCTGGAATCACGAGAGAAAGGGCTTTCACTAAGAGATTTAGTGGAGAAAAACAGAAGAATTTTTTCCGAAGATTCAGAGCTTCTGAAAATGAGAACACCAACTTACAAAGCATGTATGATGGTTTGCACCTCTACTGCAATAGAGGAAGCTGCGAAACTAATTAGAAAACTGCTGGAAAAAGAGTATGCCTACTATTTCAATCATAAGGGCAGACTCAATGTATATTTTGATCCTTTGAAGTTCCAAGGATTTGGCAAACTGTCAAAGCTAGATATGAGTAACTGGCCAAGGAAGAAGCGCCGTTTCCACAGAGATACATATCCAGGTACTCCATGGAATCAGGGAGACTTCATCTTGTGGCATGGATACAAGGAAGGGGATGTCGATTTTTGGGAAACTGAGATTGGAAAGGGTCGTCCAGCTTGGAATATTCAGGACGCTGCGACTATAACTAAATACCTGGGCTCGACAATAGATGTAGCATGTGGTGGCATAGATAATCTTACCAGGCATCATGACTATACGATTGCGATCGTTGAAAGCGCCTCGGGAAAGAATCTTGCCCCTTACTGGCTTCACGGTCAGCATCTTTTTGTCAAGGGAGATAAAATGTCCAAAAGCAAGGGCAATGTCTACTACCCTGAAGACCTGACCAAAATAGGGTATACTGGAGAGCAAATCCGCTTCTTTCTCATCTATGCACACTATAGAAAACGGTTGAATTTCACATTTGAGAAACTAAAGAATACAAGCAAAAAACTGGATGCCTTTAGGAATATCATTCAAGATTTGGGAAAAGCGAGATCAAAGGAGACATCCATTAGAGCCATGAAACTCGTTAATAGCCTTAGACAAACCTTTGAGAAGCATATGAACAGAGATCTGGCTGTCAAGGATGCTTTCGATTCCACTTTCTCAATAGTATCAAAACTGGACATTCTCAACAAGAAAGGGAAACTGAGTCACGAAAGTGCCTGCCTCACTTTGTCTAATCTGAGAAGGATTAACGATGTTCTTCAAGTTGTCTTCTAAATAGAATCCATGCGGCGTACGCATTTTTCGTGCACTTGATACAGGGGAATAGCGCGAAAATGATATACCCCTGCCTGTTTTCCCATACATCTTCCTACGAATCAATGCACGCGCGCGTCTACTCCTTGCAAACTCAACTAACTTAAAGGAGGAAAACATGTGCGTATCACAGAAATATACATACACATTGTATGCGCGCGCATTAAAAACCCCCATTTGCAATTATGATCAGTTTCAATATTAACGGACATTTGTGCACACGTTTCTGAAGGCCTAATTACTGCAAGTATGAATTAGAAAATGCTATATTTGCATGAACGAGGGAATTACGTCGTTTTTTTCCTCGCCTTATAGATAACAACTCTCAACATAGGTAAATTGGGATATCTTACGTATATGACTGGGCAACCTTCATTTTCGCATTCGTACTTACTCTTCACTGTTCGTTTCACCAGCGGCTTTCCACACTCAGGACAGTTAGCCATTTAAGGTCACTATAGTCTCAGTTGTTGGTCATCAAACTTATTGCTTGTGAATTTAAAATACATGAACGCAGAGGCTTAGGGGATTGCGGATATCGTTAGATAGATTTACCTCTAGAGACTTATGAAAAGAAGGTGCGCATGCAGATGGTGAAAGTGAATGTTTGAAGCTCTAAGAGAAAGGCTGCTTCTCGTTGTGTTGCTAGGTGTCGCCCCCTCTGTTCTGCTATTGTTGATTGGCATTGCAGCAGGGGATTACAAGTTTTTTGTGTTCATTAATCAAGGATTGGTCAATTATGTCTTAGATTTTGTATGTGTGTATGCCTCTCCTGTATGTTTCTTCATCGTCTATTCCTTTACATTGATAAGGCTACTTCTTTCCAAGACTAACACACTGATGATAAGTGGAGTATCGTCCCTTGGGACTGGCCCAGCCGCATATGTAATTGGCTCTTTGCTGAAGCAGTTAGTTAAAAGGCCCGACCTTATGAAAGCTTGTCTGGAGTTCGAGTTATTGGACCTTGGGATGCATCCAGTTTCTCATTTCCGTCAACAACAACAATGCTTGCATTCGGTTTTTCGCTTTCAATACTGATTCTATGTGAGAAGCGCTTATATGGTGTGGTTCTGACAGTTCTTGCTTATTTCATAGGATTCTCTGTAATTTATGCTGGTTTCCACTTCCCTGCTGATGTTGCAGCTGGAATCTTGCTCTCTTTAGTGGTTGTAGTCTTTACATGCGCAGGATACGGTCGACTAGTCAGGTTTTTTGGTAGATTTATGAAAAACTTTTAATCTAGTGCTTCGGGCATAAACGAGCGCATTTAAGATTGTGTTCCGAAAAAAATATAGGGTAAGGAATTTCGATTCTAGTTGAATCTGCTATGTCTTACGAAGAGAAAAACATTAGGGTGCTCCCCGAAGATACAGATGTTTTCGGAAGGTTGAATTGGCGAGTGTATTGCCGTTACTGTGAACAAGGAGAAGCTGGTTTAATAGAAAGCTTGGGTTTCACACCGATGTACTTTCAAAAAGTACACAAAATATCCTTTCCAAGGAGAGCTGCACACTTCGAATACATTTCACCAGTTTCCCCAGAAAACCTGATTGATTTGACAACTGAAGTTAAAAATGTGGGTACAACATCAATAACTTTGTCACACACTTTCTACAAGAAAAGCAGGACACAGCGAGAACGAAGACTAGCCGCCAAAGCAGAGGTAACCATAGTCGCTTATGATGATCGACTTCATGAGAAAACTGAATTACCGAGAAAACTAGCTAACACTCTAAAGGGATTAGGGATTCCGAAGAAAAAATAGATTGCCAACGTTAGGAGAGCCACAGACATCTCATTATATTGAAGTTTCAGTTTTGCGATTAGCTATTCTTCCCTTCTTTCAGGCTCCTTTACTAAGACCAATGCCAACAGGAATGAGGGTAGTACTGTAATTATTGCGAGGAGAAATGGTGCCTGTGGAGATACGTGTTCGTATAAATACCCACCTACCAGGCTTCCTATAGCCATGATTATGAAGTTGGCGAAGTTCAAGAAGCCACTCACTTTTCCCCTTTGTTCTTTCGGAGTCAAATCAGCCTGCAATGCTCCAAAAGACGCGTTCAGCATGACGTTTCCAGCGCCTAAAAGGATTAGTGATATCGCAACTCTTGTCAAATCTCCATACACAAACATCCACATTGCCAGGCCAAAGATTAGAATTGAGGTCAGAATAGGTACTTTCCTTCTGATCTTATCTACAAGCTTGCCTACCGGTATCGCTAAGATAATCGTGGTTATTGGAATAAGAGCAATCATGAAGGCCCATACGATCTCATCGATGAGAAGCACTCGTGTAGCGTAGACCACCGTGAAGAGGTTGGTGGCTGCAAATCCAAAGATCGCTACAGAGAATGAAAAGAACAGATAGAGCATCGATCTTGGCACTTTTTTCCACACACGGAAGCTTTCTTTCAACGCTGTCGGATAGCTTTGCAGAATCTCCTTCAAACGTGGTCTAGAAGCGCTTACAATAGTTTCTTTCAAGAAAAACAACCTGAAACATGCTGCTACCAGAAATAAGGTTACCACAATACCATAAGCCAATCTCATACCTTCAACTAGACCGAAGTTAGCACGCAATAGACCAGCTACAGCTGGACTCGGGGTTGTGGAGGCACTTGCGATTAGCATGACAATGCTGAATCCCATGCCTCGCCTTTCAGCGGGTAATGAGTCAGAAATCATTGCATTCAAAGCGGGTTGGTAGATCGAGTTGAATACGCTCATTAGCACTGCACCGACAAGTATAAGATGCCATGTCGGTGCAATTGCATAGCATATGAAACTCGCAGCTACGCCGAAGGTCATAGTTGAGATTAGCCATTTTCTTCCGTACTTGTCCGCCAAGTAGCCACCCGGAAACTGCAGGGACACTAATGCAAGGAATTGTGAGAGACCTATGACCCCGAGAATAGTCTCGGTAGCACCCAGCTCAAGTACGTAGAGTCCGTAGTAAGTTGCTGGCAATTCCATGGCAAAGTCGATCATTATCCAACTTACCACTAACACTGCATAATTTCCTTTTATGAATGCAAATTCTTTTCTAAGGCTTCCGAGAAAGGTCATGTTCTCTCCTTCTTTAATGAATAGATGACTGAACACTTTAGTTCAGTATTCTGGAAAAAGTGACCACTCCACTGACCACGCATACTGTTTCGGTCTATCGAGGGGAGCAGACCGTAGTTACTACTTCGGGTCAAGGTGCTCATGATCTGTGTCTTCCATTAGAAAAAAAGCGTTTAGTTGGCTTAAAAGGTGACGCACTTGTTGTAGTCACATTTTGTGACTATAGAAGTATCTCACGCTAAGCTAATTTTTCTCTCTCTTTAGTTCCGCACGGGCAAGATTGTTATTTTAAACTCTGGATTTCTGATTAAGTTAGGGATTTCATAACTCTTTTTGATAATTAGCGCTTATCTTTAGAGTATTCTGTCACTGGATCTCTTGATTTAAATGAAAGAAAAACCCCGTCCCAGGTCTCTTGTTGATGAGGTTGTGGACGAAATTTTGAAGCAGACTAGATGGTCATATAGAGCCTTAAGACCAAGTTTAGAACCGCAGAAAATCAACGCTAAGGGTAGTACTTAGATCGAAAACCCATGCTTGCTGCACATGTTTTAGAATTACTTAAATAAATGAAAGGCTTGTCTTCCTGAGTCTGACTAGTTTGGGAGGTGAACAAATGACTGAAGCTGGAGAATTTTATCTATGTGAAATATGTGGGAACAAAGTAAAAGTGGTAGAAAGCGGTGGAGGGACACTTGTCTGTTGTGGTCAACCTATGAAGCTAATGGAATCCTGAGTATTAGAAAGTGTGGGCAGAACCGGAAAGACTTAATCTACTTGAATTGTTGATATGCACAGTTTCATAATCCATTCATTTTTCTTATCAAACGACAATGCTTTGCAGTCGGACCAGAAATTTGAAACCTTGAAGCTTCAGATTCTCCTACAGTAGTAATATTGACTGGAAGCTTTAATTGGCATAAAAGTTATGGAAACATGAGTTAAGTTGGAGTTCTGTGACAACTGTGGCACCTACCTAAGAAATGTAAAAAGAGGATTATGGTGTCCAAAATGCAAGAAGCTTACGGGGTCAAGACAAAAAATCAGAATCGAGAGCGTTGAAAGGAAACCTTCTAATGCTATTTATGTCGTTGACAAACCTAAAAATGACTATGCAAAAGTCTCTCGTCTATGTCCTGAATGCGGAAATAACGAAGTGTTTCATTGGTTCTCAACCATTTCAGGAGAACACGCAGGGATCAGAAGAGAAAGAACAGTAGAGCATTTTAAATGCACAAAGTGTTCTCACTCGTGGACAGAAAGCTCGTAGCCCAAGGTGAACATGAGTCTAAAGATACTTTTTGTTGCGCGCGTGTGCTTCGTTGTCTATTCTCTGCAGAAGTTCCATTAGTTTTTTTCCTTCTCTTTTTCGCTCCTTTTTCGAGATGGTGTTTTGCATTGGACAGAGGTCATCCACTACTATTCCTTCTTGTTCGCTGTAGACTACTGGATAAATTCGACATCCAAAAGGTCTGTGCCCATAAATTTGGCAGCGACATTTTTCAACATCATAGAAAACGCAGAATCCGTGGCGATTTTTCAGTCTGGCAAAGCCGTACCTATCGTATCGCACAAACTTCTGTCTGGCATGACCCAATCTCTCTAAACGCTCAATGTCTGTTTTAGAAAGCATCATTTCAGTTTTTTCACAGCACACTCTGCAATGCGAACAGCGCATGAGCAGATTTTACTCCTACCCTCCTTTAATCCTTAAATATCCCATATAATGACACCTTTCAGAACCACACTTAAATACCACAATTCAACTCGTCTATAATTAGGTAACAAATTGTCTCAACCAAACCAAATCGAGGTATGGCTAAATTCAGTAGCCTATGGACACTCACAATCAAAAGCAACACGAGACCTATATAAAAGTGTATGGCGACGATTCAGCAAATTTGCAGACATGACCGCAGAAGAAACAATCAAAGACTATGAAAAAGCTGAAAAAAAACATATTCCAGAAAGAACGATAAAACGAAAACACAGCCAAAAAATACAACAATGGATTATAGAACTAACAAGCAAAGGGCTAACATCAGGAAGCATAAAAACAATGGTTGGGACAGTAATGAGCTTCTACAAATACAATGACCTATCACTCGGACACATACCACAAGCTAAAGGCGAAATTACCTATCACAATAAAGACATAGAAAAAGACGAAATCATCAAAATAATGGCACTATCCAACATAAGAGAAAAAGCAATCTTTGCAATAATGGCTCAAGCAGGTCTCAGACCGCATACAATAAAACAACTCAAAATAAAACACATCGAAAAAATATTAGAACCAAACACACCAATACCCGCCAAAATAGAAATACCAAAAGAAATAGAAAAAGGCAAATTCGGAAGACACCCAACCTTCATGGCAGAAGAAGCCATAAAATATACAAAACAATACTTAGCAACCAGAACAAACCTAACACCCGAAAGCCCACTATTCACCACAAAACACGGAAAACCAATAAACACAAAAAACACAAGCAGAACATTCAGATTAATAGCAAGAAAACTCAAAGAATCTGGAGCAATAAACTATCAAATTAACAAAGGAAAACCAAGCGAACTAAGATTATACAACTTAAGAAAATACTTCAGAAAACACGCCACCCAAATGGGATTCGAATATGTAAACTACTTAATGGGGCACACAACCAAAGGATCAGACAGTAACTACATTCCAAAAGACGATGAATTTTACAGAAAACTATACGAAGATAATGCAATGGAATTTCTGAGATTCGATGAACCAACACCAACAGAATCCACCAAAATAATAAAAACACTAAATGAACAACACAAAAAACAAATAGAAACCATCAGAAACCAATACAAAAATGAAAACAAAGAACTAAGAAACCGATTAACAAAAATAGAAAATATAATTATTTCCAGAGAAATTGAATTCAATGAACCATCACCAGAAGACTTGAAACAAGCTGAAAGAAAATACAAAAAAGCCATAAAATGGGAAAAAGAACACCCAGAAGAACTCAAAAAACGGGAAATCCGAGAAAAAGAAATTGAAAAATATCAAGATGTACCCGCAGAAATAGAAGAAAAAGGGTATAGCAAATGCTTAGAAGCACAATTAAGTGAATTAAAAAATCAAATAAGTGAACTTCGAAAACTAATCAAACAAGACAAAAAATGACGCGCGCGAATTAAAATTTCGCAGGTAATATCATTAGCAACCCTAGAATTTCAATCCATATCTCTTCGTAAAAACAGACCTAGTGATAGAAGTAAAAGCCAATAATATTCCCAAATAAACAACAAGGAAATAGTCCCCGAGGTCAAGTGACATAAATGAAGAAAGAAAGGGGAAAATCAAAGTGTTACTTGTAGCCATTGCAAGAAAAAACATGGAAAAATATCTGAATACCTGACTGTTTTTAATTTTAGCCCACGCTCTTAATGAATAAAATCCGACACTAGATGTTATAATAAGAATACTGAACAATACTGACTGTTCAACTAGAAAAAAGTTCACCATTATAAGCAACACAGATTGTGAAAATCCAACAGCTTGAAGTAAAACGTCATCTTCTCTCTTTATTTCCGCGTCATCTGCCTTAGTGACTCTTAAACGAAGTTTTTCTCCAATGACAAGTCCAAAAGTTCCAATAGAGAGTCCGATTACTAGCTGGATTACAGCTATCGCAGAATTTTGAAGAATTGCATAACCAAGACCTATTGAAATAAGACAAAAGAACAAAACACAGACAAAAATGATGCTTAGGAAAAACAACATAAACGTTCTGAGTTTCAACTTATTTTCTCTCCCGCTCCATAACTCCTGCAAGTACGATTTAAAAATATAAGAACTTAATCAATTGATTTATTTTTCTAGTCCATCATCAAAAAAATGAGAAAGTCTATAATTGTATCATGACAATCTAATTAGAGGGACGAATCATGGTCAGCGAAGCAAGTAAAGCAGACCTTGGTTATGTTGGTGAAACTCACATCATAGCTAAATTGATGCGTGATTTTAATACTGCAAGTGTAAAAGTTCCACAACAGTTCTTTTCATATGATTTGATAACTAACAGTCATAAAAGACTTGAAGTAAAAACAGCTAGACCCATGCTAAAAAAGAAGCCATATAAGAATAAAGTTTACGAATGGGTTGTTTGGCAGTTTACGAGAAAACCAAGGCAAATACGCCGTTTAGATTCAAGTGATTTTGTAGTATGTGTTGCATTTAAATCTCAAGACCTTTCTGAAAAACCACGATGTTTCATAATTCCATCAAATAAACTAGTAAATCCTAAAACACGGAAACCAATTGAGGTATGGAGTATCATGCAAAATCCAAAATCAAGAGGAGGAATTTCTAGGAAATCCAAGTTTTGGGAATATGAAGACAAGTGGGATTTGATAACAGAAGGATGATATGATTAATCTAGAACTTTCTTCTATCTGTCTTTATGTTTGTGCTTCGTCTTAGTCTAGCTTAGAGAAAGGATAACTGAACTCAGAGTTCTTATGTCGGGTGATTTCTTCGCGAAGGTCTGCTTTCTCTTTTTGTCTGGACATCAAAGAAATCTCGTCCTAGTTATGACTCTATAATCTTTTAAGACTATATGAGGGACAAAACACATTTCAGATTAGCGACGTTGGCGTGTGCTGTCGCACGACGCCCACCCGCCCAACCCCCGCCCCCCCACACTCGCGTGCCCTCAGGGTGATATGTGGATATGCGACTTGGGCTGACTTCGCCTTTAAGCAATAGCCTAAAGCCATACCCATGCCAAGTACCGTTTGACGCAGACCGTTTAACACCATCATGGCTGTCAGCCTCAATCAAGTCGCCTGACAAAGAAACCTCTGGTATCCAAATAAGGAAGGGACATAGACAGCACGCGCGCGCGCATTAAGATTTCGTAGGTAATCTACCACAGAATCCTAATGAAGCTGATTTACTATTTCCTTTTACAATAAAGCCTACTTCGCAGTTATTTGCCATACACCCTGAGAATGAATTTTTCATTAGCAAAAGCATATTGTATTTGGCGTTTATTTCTATTCCATCAAAATAAAACTGTCCCGTTATGTAAACAAAATTTTTATTGCGCTCAAATTTGACAAAAATCGGTCTTTTAATATGTCTTGCAGTGATTTCATTTTCCAGAATATCCAACTTCCATTCCTCATTAGCAACAGAAGCCCAATGATTTGCAAACATTCCACCAATAAAATTATTCTCATCATCAAAGAATCTCATGTAAAGGTAAAACTTGGGTTCTTTAACATAAAATGTAGACTTTTGAGGCCATATCTCAATCAACGGTTTATCATTAACAATAAGAACATAAGGACATCCTATACAAAGATTATTACCTAAAGAAACCGAAAAATTTTGAGGAATGGAAAAATAAAAACCTTTTTTTTCTGCTTTGGCAAAACTAGATTTTTGCAAGTCGTCAATATCCTCAATCGCAATTGCTGGGCTTTCATTTGGTTTTTTCTTGAGTGTCAAACCATGATGATTTAAACATAACAAAATCAAATTATCCGGTTCATCAATCAACTCTGGCGAGTCTTTTTTAGCGATGATATGATGTTGTTCGAAGGGTAAGTCAATACCACAGAAAGCGCATTTACCTCTCCATCTTTCATAAACTAATTTCCGAGTTCCTAGAGAAGTTTCAGGAATAAATCTTCAGCTCTCTTTGAATACTGAATAGTCGCACTCTTAAAAGTAATAATCTTGCTTGTTGTAAGCGTGTGTATGTCCTTTTGGGCATATGTGTGAATTATTGACCAATTTTAGCGTTTTGAAGCTAATTTTATCTGCTGAAATCCCTGATGAGAATTTTGTATCACATGTTTTACAATTCAGATAAAGCATGGGCATTAGCTTTTACTCACCTCACAACCATCTTATGGACTAATTCACTATAAAACATGTTTCGTGTGCGATTCATAATACGCGCGTACAAACTAAAAACATACAACTATCCAAAAACAGGACATTTCAATGAAATGTACGTTCCTTCAAAAAACGCAACTCAAAAACTGTCCTCTTGAAAAGACGAAATAAAACCACAATAAAAACGCAAACCCACAGAAACCAACGGAAAAGCATAGAAACCAACGGATATACGCACATGGACGATATGTGGATACTTCAGCAGGGCTGACTTCGCCTTCAGGTAATAACCTGAAGCCATACCCACGGTAAAACATGCTGTTTATCATGTAACCGTGGCTGTCAGCCTCAATCTGCTGAAAGAACGGATTCTTCTGGAATCCACTATAAGGAAGGGTATATGGTTTTTACGACGAGATACGCGCGCGCACGCATACAAACGGGGGAAACCTTTAGAACAACTAAGAAAAACAAAACACTAAACAAACTCACTCAAAAACCGAGAGAAATCACCATCAAGATGTGACAACCTAGAAGGCTTAGAAACTAAAACAATATCATAATGACTACGATACTCATTAAAATCACTCTCAGAACACGAAACCAATTCACCCCTAGAAACAAAGTGCATAGAAAAATCATTCCACAGAACAACACTGGAAATACAAAAACCAAACAACCGCCAACGAGTAAACCTCTCAACGATTGAATTACCTAAAAAGTCAGTTCCTACTGACTTAGATAATACCTCAGAATTCTTATCGTAAGAATTCAAGTTTGAATTACCATTATACGATATCTCGTCATGGCGACGGGTTCGCGCGCGCTCATTTTTATGAAAAAGTAAACCCGACATGCTAAACGAACGCTTATGGAAAACCCAACACATAGCTAATCCACGAATACCTTTAACGCCAGCTAACTCAGCAGACGTACTCTTAACCAGATATTTACTCAGATAACGAATACCACCACTAAAAGAATTAACCAATTCAATATCACTAAAACCATGATTCCAACAGCTCTTCAATCTATTATAATCAGCGCCAAAAACACGATAAATCAGATGAGCACGCCTACGACTACTGTAACCAGAAAAAACATGATCGTGAAAAACCAACAAAGCATGAACATGAGGATAACCAGATTCGTGAGCTTCCCAAACACGCACAACGCTAATCTTACCATACAATTTACGAACATGACTCATAAAACGGTTGAAATCAACACCAACACGCGCCCATGCGTCGCGCAAATCAATAGAATTGGCATCATACTCTAAAACAACGTGCAAACCAGAACCCTTAACGTAACCACGAGAACCATGACCAAAATACACTAAATTACGTCCAAAACGAGATAAACGCTGAAATTTACGACAAGTCAAAACACTATAACGACTATCACCACGTTTTAAACCACGAAAAGCAGAATACTCATAATCATGTTTCGAATAATTGAAACGATAACAAATAACATAGAAAATCCAACTCAGCCAATTACCATAATAACCCACAACATCATTAACATCTAAATAGCCATATTCAAATTCAGCACGAACAGACCTAACAGACTTAACTGAACTCACTTCTCGCGAACCGCCTTAACGACAGCACGAGAACAGAGAAACGGTAAAACAGTACCAAAAATCAGAGCTAAAACATCGTACGCGCGCGCATAAATAAAAAGAAAGGTATCAAAATCCAATACATTAATCCTTTTATGGAGTGCACGATTTAACGGGAAGAACTTCTAACGCCGCCTGTCCTAAATGTGCAAAAGGCTTTTACTCTGACAAGCCCAAAAAAGCATTCCATGAGAGCGATAGACGCAAAGATTCTCGACGAACTAGAGATGCTTTATAGGGACAAAGACTGTTTCTACCCACTTCGCGAGTGGTTTGGGACAGCAGAAGTACACTGGACTAATCTGGAACGTCTCTTCATAGTTGCAAATTATGCAAAGAAACATAATCCTTCCGTAGCTGAGAAGATAACTACGTACGGTAGACAAATTGTTAACTTATTTCACCAAACCAAGGATTATGCTAGTGGATGGGAAACCGAGCACAAAGAAAAACACAGACTCTCTACCGAGGATTATGTAAAGGCTACAGATGAAAGTTGGGATGCATTAGATAAGTGGGCAGCTACCCAAGAAAAACTGCGATGTTTAATCTTGGAATTTGTGGAATTTCTGTACTCTGTTGTCTCAGAATCGTAATGCACGCGCTGAATTGAACATTTTATAGAAAAAAAAGAAGAAAAAGAAAAAAGGGTTCTGAAAAACAGAATTATTGTTAACTAATGAGACTAGTATCTTCTCCGCTTAGAATAACAGTCTCGGCAGTATACTGGTCTACTTGGATCAGGCTTAAATGGAACTTCACATTCGTTCTTGCATCCAGCGCAAACTGCCTTGTGCATTTCTTTTTCATACATTCGCTATTTCAACTCCTATACTGTTTACTGCAAAAAACTGCATCAAAAAAAGTTGCTTCTTGCGGTTCTTTCTTAATTCACATGTCTCTATTAAACTTATGTGCAACATAGTATTGATTTCATATTCAGAAAAAACTACAAACACGCGCACGGACACACATAGAAAACTAGTGACGTTTTTTTATAGTATTTAATTCTTAAACTCCAGGTATATCTAACAATGCAATCCTAACAGACTGTAATGCCCGCATAACAGTCTGACTACAAATATTCAAATACGACTAGTCTGAACATGCAGATAACATCGTCAATATGCACGTGCTATTGTCAATTATCGTTTCTTGAACCGTCTCCGGTGTCTAACTCTCTCTTTCTCCATTTGACTGTATTTCTCTTTTTTCTTCCTCTGTCTAGAGAATTTCTGTATTTTTCTTTCTAACCTGTTCCTTTTTTTCTTTGTCGCTTCTCTTTTCTGTTTTCGTCTCCTTATCCAATCATATAAATAAGCAGAACCTAAGGGCAACCTAAGACACCCTGATATGACTATTCAACAGATGACAATTTGTGTGTGACCATGTTCAGCTCGGCAGCCTAGGTTTATAAGGCTTTATATATAAACAGATGCAACTGTATAGCATTTAAGGTGCTTCAAGATGGAGAGAGTTGATGCCACTATTAAGATTGAGAATGTTGTTGCATCAGCGACTTTGAAGCAGCGTGTGGACTTAAATGCAGTTGTGAAGGGCTATCCGGGTGTAGAATATAGGCCGGAGCAGTTTCCAGGTTTGGTCTTTCGTCTTAAGAGGCCAAAAACAGCTACTTTGATCTTCAATTCAGGGAAAATGGTGTGCACTGGCGCTAAATCTGAGAAGGAATCCCGTAGAGCTGTTATGCGAGTAATTAGGGAACTGAAGAAAAGTGGGATTATTGTTAGCGGTAAACCAGAACTGAAGATCCAAAATATCGTAGCCTCTGGAAATCTAGGAGGCCAAATAGATCTAGAGAAGTCAGCTTATGATTTAGAGAAAAATATGTATGAACCGGAGCAATTCCCAGGGTTGATATACCGCATGCCAGTCCCCAAAGTAGTCATATTGCTGTTTGCTAGTGGGAAACTTGTTTGCACAGGAGCTAAGAGAGAACAAGACGTCTATGTGGCAGTTAGCAAGCTTCATTTAGAGCTTGAGAAAAAAGAACTAATTTTTTACGATTGATGGTCATTTAACAAGTTTTATTCGTGTATACGCCTAATTTTCCATAAGAATTGTTTTTACACGGGCTTATTTTTCTCTTCTTTGTTTCAGAACTGTATCTAATTCCAGATCTGTAATGGCGCCAATTTGGTGTAATGTTGCAGCAGCTTCGCTTGCTTTGAGGAGATAGTGGAAGAGAATCTTTTTTTCCGCTAGTTTTTTCTGTCCTCCTTCTTCTCTGCTGATTAGGACCACTGCGCCGTTTATTACTCCTCCTTCTGCTTGAATCAGGTCTACTGCTGTAAGCAGCGATTTTCCTGATGTTATCAAGTCGTCGAGAAGTAGAACTTTATCACCTGGCATTAATATCCCTTCAACCTGGCGTTCTCTCCCATGTTTTCTATGAGTTGGACGTGTGTAGAGGAATGGTTTATTGAGTTTGTATGCTACGACTGAAGCAAATGGTATCCCGCCTGTGGGAACTCCTGCGATTCTATCAAAGTTATCCGCTCCCACTCGATCTTTGATGAGTTCAATATATATGTGGCATATTTTGCGGAATGCATTTGGGAAGCTAGGCACTATTCTAAGGTCTATGTAGTAGGGGCTTATTCTTCCGCTGGTGAGCTTAAAGGTGCCGAATCTGAGAGCTCCAATCTTGTACAGTATGTGGCAAAGCTCTTCTTTGGCGGGGTCTTCGTTTTTGTTCATTTCCTTCGCTCCTTGCCCACAATGTAAACATTGCCTCTTTCAGCTAGTAAACATTTTATCCTAGGCTGTTCCTTTTTCAGTATTCCACAGAATGTCTTTAAGTCAGTCTTTGAAGCAGCATGGTATGGAGAGGCTACTTTTGGTTTTACAAGCTTGACGATTTCTACACCCGTTGCAGGGGAAGCTCCAGGTGCTATTCCGACACTGCAGAAGGTGACATCTGGTTTGTGTTCCTTGCCGATCTCTTTCATTTCAGGAAATGGCATGCTATCTGCGGTGTGAAAGATTTTGACGTCGTCCTCGCTTGTGACTAAGTATGTGACGGGAGTTGCAGCTACTTGGTGATTACACACTTCTGCTCTGATGGTGACTTTGCCGATATTAACTTCAGTTCCTGGCTCTATCGTCTGTAGATTCCCGTTTGTTATTGAATTGGCGAGTCTTGAGCTAGATGTAGGATCGGCGAGAACTTGGCATTGGGTTTCCCTCTGTAGCTTGCGTACTAGAGGACTGTCCAAGTGGTCATATTGCTCATGAGTGATGAGGATTGCATCAACGGTTGAGAAGGTTTTTGTTTTGACGTCAACGGGGTCTATCACTATCGTTTTTGAGGGTGTTTTTATTGTTATCCCCGAGTAGTTATTAAACCATTTAAAGGCGATCTCGTTTGTTTTAGGAATGGTTTTGTCTATAGACATCCAAGCACACCATCTAACTAGTACAAATCCTTAATTAAAAGAACTTTTGTTGAGGTGAGGTTGGAAAATTCACGCGTCAATGGGATCATTTAGCACAAGCCAGCAACCATCTCGTAGGTGTTACAGATTGCTATCTCTTCATCTGGAGTAACTGTTCTTTCAATAACTTTAATTTCTTCTCTTGAACATTCACCGTCTACCCAGTGTTTGCAGTCTCTTCGGTCACACACGACTTGAGTCATCTTGCTTATTACCTCTATAGTATTGTTTTTGTGCAAGCTTTAATGTGTATCTGAGGGTGAGTTGCCCCGAGTTCCTTTATTCACCAAAAGGAGCGTTGTTCGACGAAACTAGAGCTTCGATATCCTTAAAAGGTCTAGGTCTCAACTGTCTTCCACTATTCGGAGGTCCTTTTAGATGGTAGATGTTTGGCTCCCATACAACAAGACAGAAGTCTGTGCACGTATCCCAACTCGAAGCCTGCTTGGCATCATTGAACCCAAGGAAAAACCGGGTGTACCTGATCCTGAAGCTGAGGTATTAAGATCGCTAAAGAACCCAGTGAACTCCAAGCCTTTAAGAGAGCTGGTAAATACCACCAGTAAGGTCGCAATAGTTGTGGACGATTTTACACGCGCAGCTCCTAGCACAATTTTAATTCCTGCCCTTATTAAAGAGCTTAACGAAGCTAGTGTAAACGACCAGAATATCACTATAATCTTTGGATGTGGGACCCACAGAGCTGTGAAGCCTGCTGAAGCAGTAGAGATTCTAGGCGATGAATTGCTTAATCGCATAAGAACAGCTAGTCATGACTGCTTAGCGAAAGATCATGTTTATGTTGGCACCACCAAAAAACATGGGACAAAAGTCTCGGTCAACAAAGTTTTCGCCAATGCAGATGTGCGAATTCTTACTGGTGACATTGAAATGCACTATTTTGCAGGTTTTGGCGGAGGAAGAAAAAGCCTTCTACCAGCAATCTGCAGCGCTGAGACAATCCAGTCCAACCATTCAATGATCCTACATCCCAAAGCCCAAACATCCATCTTAGCAGGTAATCCCATACATGAAGACATGGTAGAAGCTGCAAAGTTGGCAAAAGTTGATTTCATTTTAAACTCAGTTACAAATAGTAAAGGAGAAATCGTACAGGTCTTTTCCGGAGATTTGGAGCAAGCTTTCTTGGAAGGTGCCAAACTAGTGGAGGAAATGTGCAAGATAAATATCGATCGACGAGCAGACATTGTAGTGGTGAGCCCTGGAGGACACCCTGCAGATATTGATTTGTATCAAGCCTACAAAGCAGTACACAATGTCATGGATTGTGTTAAACGTGGTGGTGTCATAGTTCTTGTGGCTGAATGTAAAGAGGGGTATGGAAACGAAACGTTCTATGAATGGATGACGAAGTACAAAGACTTGAAGTCTATGGAGAAACGAATCAAGAAAAACTTCGCTATCGGTGGACACAAAGCTTACTACCTGTTAAAGGCTCTGCAAAAGGCTCACATAATCCTCGTGTCCACGATGCCAGATTACTACGCAATCAATGTTTTCAAGCTACGAACTGCTAGAAACGTAACTGATGCACTAAATGACGCTTTCGAAATAGCTCGTAAGAATGCAAGAATCTGGGTAATTCCTCATGGTCACACAACTTTTCCTCTATTAAAATCCAGCTTTTCTGACTCATGAATCCAGCTTCAAGGTAAACCGAGAAAAGTCAGAGTCCATTTTATCACAACGCATGCGCACGCCAAAACATTTAACTCAACTAATCGTTGCCTAAACCATAAACAATGGTGTTCCAGAGTTGCAGAAAGCCTTCACACTACGACCCTTTAGCCCGGAAGATCTAGAAGAAGTCATGAATATAAACCGTATTTGCTTACCAGAGAACTACTCACCCTATTTTTTCATGGATCTATATGAGCGATATCCTGCAACATTCACAATTGCTAAAGGAAGCCAAGGTATTATGGGTTACATCATGTGCAGAATTGAAAGAGGTTTCACTAGTTTCGTGGGTTTCAATCTAACTAAAAGGGCACACTTGGTCTCAGTTGCAGTCCTACCAGAATATCAGCATAAGGGTGTGGGCACTGCTCTCCTAAAGAACGCACTGAAAAATATGCCGCAATATGGAGCCAAAGAATGCTTCTTGGAAGTAAGGGTTAGCAACACGCCAGCTGTGGAAATGTATCGGAAACTGGGGTTCCTAATCGTTCGCAGATCTCGTGGATACTACGCTGACGGAGAAGATGCTAATATTATGGAAAAAAAGCTGGAAAAGACGAAATCATGACATCAAACCCACGGATGAAATCATTCAATAGCAATTCGCGATTTCTCTATATAATACTTGAACTGAAAGCTAGAGTGCCAGACCTAACTAGAATTCGACAGAAACTTCTAGAGCGAAATCTTGAAAAACGAGGTATTTTTCACCAAATTGACACTTACTTTCAAGTTCCCAAAGGAAGGTTAAAATTACGAGAGATCAAGGGTAAAACAAAGGCTGAACTCATCTATTATGAAAGAAAAGACACAGCGAAAGTAAAACATTGTTACGCTTCAATTCTAAGAGTTCCTCCAACTGCATGTGCAAGTTTCAAGAAACTCCTCCTACAAATTCTGGACATTAAAGTTGTAGTAGAAAAGGTGCGAGAAATCTACAGCTATGAGGGTGTCGAAATCCATTTGGACAACGTTCAAGGTTTGGGTTCATTTGTAGAGTTCGAACTCGAGACTTCTCAAGATCCAAAACAACTAGGAAAACAACAACTCAGGATTAAGAAACTCAGAGAACAACTGGAAATCAATTCTCATAGTTTGGAGAGATTTTCCTACTGCGATTTGATCTGATAAGCCATCCATATCTCTTCTCTTTCATTCATCCAGAGAATGAAACCGAGCATATTCTTAGCAAGACCCAGAATACTTCCCACAACAAATATGCCAAGGAAGAAACGAAGATCAATCATCAGCTGGATTTGTTCAACCGCAAAACTGAATGCACTGGTGTTGAAAATATTAGCAAAGTAAAGTATAAACATCATGGAATTAGCGATTGCAAAAACATGTTGAAAAACGGTTCCGCGAGCTAACTCGGTGGCGAAGATGAAGATAACATATAATACCATGAAAGCCATGGACAACATCTGGTAGTCTTGAAAACTCTCGAAAGAACCCATGAACCCAGTGATAGTTTCAAAAATGAAGTAGATAATCACAGTCTTGATAAATGCTTTAAGGAGACGCCATACTAGTTTTTTAACCGTAAATCCTTTTCTTCCATTCACTCTTTTTTCACCCATATGGAATCACCAGTGGACCATAATTGAATGAATTCGTTTCAAAACTTGCTCGTATTTCGCCTGTTGTTGTCACATGTACCGTGTTAATAAACAACTCAATTTGACCAACATAGTTTGTGGTTGACTGAACATTCAAAGAAAGCGCATCTGTACCCATCAATTGTTCTCGATCATTCACAATCTCGACGTGTATATTTCCTAAGACTCCAAAATAGGGAGAGTGGTTCTGAAAGCTTATCGGTACAACTAGTCTGACATGAGTGGTATTGTATAAACTGAATGATAGTTCATGAATTGTGAAATTGTGTAGGGGAGCACCCCATGGGATTGTTATGTTTGCTTCGAAGCTAAATGGAATCATGCTAGCATAAACCAAGTGTCCTATGCCATTAAGTGTAAGGCTTGAGTCATTGAATAAATGGCGGGTGTGTTTCAGAACTTCAGTTAGGTTGAAGCCCATGTTTTGATAAAAAGTCATGTTTTCTTGGGGCCCGATCTTAGCAATAAAACTTGTAGCTCTTCCAATCTGTGATTTCTGATCGTCTACAATAAGTGAGGTGAGATTGAAATCGGTTAGGGCATAATAACCTCCATTATTGAAAGTGATAGGTAGTTCTATGTTTAATTCACGCTGAGTCAATGTTATGTTTGGTTCGCCAAAGCTTGCTTGGATCAGTGTTACAGAATAGACACAGGTTACCGCAAAAGCAAGTGCTATTATCCAGAAGAATCGTATGGCCCATCCAAGTGCCTTTAGAGACACTTTCATGTGGGCTTACTCTTCCTTTTGGTTCGAGGGGGGTATGAGTATTGCTTTTGGTTCTTCCTGCTTCGGTTCCGGTATCAGTTGAGTCTTAGGGGCTTGTGCATTAGGAGGTGGTGCTGTGATGTTTGCGTGTGGCGACGTGGTCTGTTTTGGTTTTGGTGCAGGTGATGGAGTCGCTTTCTCCGGTTTTGGTGCGGGTTTAGGTTGACCCTCTGCTATGGGAGCCGTAATTGTGGTTGTTTTTTGTGTCACAAGTGGTATTCCTCTGACTGTCAATAGTGAACCTATCCATCCCATTATTCCAAGGTACATTAAACGTATACAAGCTTGAATTAGAGGTGCTAATGCTTCACCAAAAACCACTGCTAAATCAGCTGCAGCTATTATACTTACAGGTTCTTGGAGAAACAAGAAGGCGTTTATGAAGGTGAAAGCTAACAGGGCTACACCCACAAAAAGAACTATGATTCCTGTTAATTGAGGTTTATTTCGTATGCTTATTGGCATTTATTTCTCCTCTAGTTGATGTTGGTATAGCTGAAATATTGTATTAAATCTTCTGTATTAATAAACCATATCAATTCACACTCCTAAAAGCGCTTATTCAAGCTTAATACGCGTCAATTCGACATCTGGCTTGGAGAGTATCAAGACAACTCCACTCAACTTAAATTCGCAAAATGGAGATTCAAGAATGCAAGCATCCACCTTGATGCGCATAGATACTAAAAGCAAACTTGAAATGAACAGCTCAAGAAGAACACGAGTGAAAGTAGCAATAATGTGGAGTAGAACTGCGTAAGTATTATAAAACCTAACTGGAACAATAGATTATACATTAGGAAACTTTGGGCCAATATCAATGCAAAGAGAGCTTCTGGAGTAATTTTGGGAGTATTCTTTTGTCAAGCTTAGGAAAAACCTTCGGAAAAATCGTTCGTAATCGAAGAAAAACTGAAACTGTTAAGAAAAACGGGGCCCCCGCAGGCCAATCTTCGAAAATCTACTTGAAAGCTTTTCCTCTTCGAAGCTTATCTGATCTTAATGCGATAAAGCGAGAAGTTAAAGCCGGTAATATATTAATAGTAAAGATTAGCCCTTTAGCCAATAAAAGCGTTAAGGACATCAAGACAGCAGTGAACGAATTATGTGAATTCGTTAAGTTAGTGAATGGTGACATTGCCCGTCTTGGAGAAGAAAGGATAGTTATTACTCCAACCGATGTTCGTGTCTGGAGGGAAAAGCATGTTCGTCCTGAAGAACAGGTCCCTACCGCAGCCTGATAGTTTCCAAAATCTCAGGGGCAACAGAGTTGATCTTGAATCGCCTTCTCAGAAAGTTTGAGACATTCAAGCATTTTGCTCTTTCACCGTGACAGACGATTATTTTCTCAGGTCTTGAAGTGACCCGTCGAATGTAATTTATTATCTGCCTTCTATCTGAGTGTCCTGAAAACCCTTCGATAGATTCCACGTTAAGCCTTACTTGAATAACTTCCATTTTTCCATTATTGTTCATTATAGGGGTTTCCGTTAAGCCTTTCTGCACTCGACGACCTAATGTGCCTTGAATTTGATAACTGACAAACAACACTAAATTTATTTCATCAGATGCTAATCGTTTGAAGTAATCAATAATTGGTCCTCCTTCAAGCATGCCTGCTGTAGCCATAATTATACATGGTTCCCCAGCTACAATTTCCTCTCTTGCACTTGGGTGCTCGACTATTGTGAAGTAATCGGATTGAAAAGGGTTTATCCCTTCATGAAGGATACTGTTTCGAACTTCCCTAGCTAGATATTCAGGATATGCAGTATGTATTGCTGTAGCTTCTGAAATCATTCCTTCAATAAAAACTGGGGCTTCTCTGATCAATCCTCTTCTCATGTATCCATCAATGATGAGCATGATTTCTTGAGCTCGTCCAACAGCTGGTACGGGGATCATCACTTTTCCGCCACGTTCTAAAGTTTCATTGATTGTCGACGAAAGTTTTTCCTCAGCGTCGATTCTTGAAGGCATCAGATCCTGAGGAGCGCCATAGGTACTTTCAGTTATTATTGTTTCCACTCGGGGAAAATCCGCTATTGCTGCTTCGAGTAATGTTGTTTTTGCATACTTGTAGTCTCCTGTGTATACAAGGTTGTGTAAGCCCTCACCAATATGTAGATGAACTATCGAAGAACCCAAAATGTGACCAGCATTATGCAGTGTCAAACGAATGTCAGGTGAAATATCAGTAACAGCACCGTAACGCAAGGGTAATGTATGAAGAACACAGTTTCTAACATCTTTCTGGTCGTACGGAGCCATAATACCTTGTTTGCTTGCTACATCCAAATAGTCAAGTTGAAGAAGAGTCATCAAATTGGACGTAGGAGCCGAGCAATAGACTGGACCATCATAACCATACTTGAATAGGAAAGGTAAAAAGCCACAGTGGTCAAGGTGAGCGTGACTTATAATCACTGCATCGAGAGTGTCCACATCAAATTGGCTGATATCGAGCCTCGGAAAGGCGTTAAGAGGATTTGTCGATCCAGGGTTAATACCGCAGTCCAGAAGCACTTGACTCTCTCTGGTTTGTAGAAAAATAGCAGAGCGACCTACCTCACGAAATCCCCCCAGAGCAGAAACTCGAACATCACCAACCTCAAAACTGCTAGGTCGAAAAATCCTTTCTCCAACATTGCGCAATATTCTTTCCCGTTCTTTGCTCTCCGAGTGAAGGTAATGACGCATGTGAGCAATTATCTTTGACGGAATAGCAGAACTCCTTAATATTCTGGGGCGCCATTTTGTCTCCCTCACAATCTCTTGCAGTATATCACCATTTTTCCCTATCACAAGACCAGGCTTCTTTGCGTCTATAATGACTTCACCCAAGGTGGGATCGAAATTTATGTTAGTGATCCCAGCTTCTTCGGGAACAAGCTTTTTCACGATTCTTTTAGTGTCTTTCTCGTCCAATCTGACAGATGGATCTGATCGTACAACGATTCTCTTACGAATTGAACCAACAATATTAGCAATGATTGAGCTTCGCTCAATTATGATTTCGGGTCTCTTGGTGTAAACTGCTAATGTGGGTCCTTCAAACTCGATTCTTGTTACTTCTGCCTCTTCAGGTATATGCTGCAAAACTGTCTGGCAAATTTCCACTTTGCTCTTTTCCGCTGCAGTCACAGCCTTCTCCCCGTCTCGGATGACGTTTATGCCACACTGGTCTTCTCTTCATCGCCCAGCTCGCGATAACCATCCTTACCAATAATTGCGACGTCGAAGCTGTCCCCACTAGCTGTATTTCTTTTCATAGCAGCTTTCACTGCTCGCACTACAATTGGAAGCACGTCAAGCGTAGATTTTCCCTCTTGGTACATGTCTTCGAGAACCCCATAAGCAACTGGAGAGCCTGAGCCTGTAGCAACACACTTTTCTTCCGTTAAGCTACCAAGAGGATCCAGCGAGAAGATGTGAGGCCCAGTGTCGTCAACTCCTCCAACAAGAACCTGGGCAATTAAAGGAGCGTAACGAGAGGAAAAAAGAAGATTTGAGACTAACCTTGACGCAGCTTGTACTGAAATGGGTCGTCCATAATCCAGTCGATAGAGACGTGCGTTTGCAATAAGTATCTCAACAACTCGCTGCGCATCAGCAACACTTCCCGAGATAGTCATTGCAATGTGATTGTCGATTTTGTGAATCTTCTTCCCCTTTTTGTGAGCTATGAAAGTCCCCATTGTTACACGAGTGTCTGCGGAAAGGACTACTCCATCATTACAGACAACACCAACAGTAGTTGTTCCTTTAAGAATTAGTTCATTTGATATTTCATGCAATCCTATGTCACCATGAAAACTTCAAAACGCTCTTGCGATTATCTTCCAATGGAAGCCCGCTTGCGTCGTGACTAATAAATACCGTGTGATTTAAAAAGATTTCGTGAACATTAATAATGGATAATTGGCTAAGAAAAAAGCCGTACTACCATTGTGATGCCATTGCCTGTAGAGCTTCATCAGATGCAGCTTCCCAGAGAGGTCGTTGTGGGAAATGGAACCTTGGATCTTGTGTTGCCAATATGTAAGAAACTTGGGTTTTCAGATGGAGCCTTTGTAGTAACTGGTCCCAAAACCTTCGAAATTGCAGCGAGTAGAATTATTGATGAGCTTAAGGATTCAGGAATAAGCACCGATTACTTATTTGTGTCCTCTTCTACCATGGAAGAGGTTGAAGCTGTGGAGGCAAGGATCCAGGAAATACGCCCCCAAGTGGTTCTCGGAGTAGGAGGCGGTACCAAAATCGATGTCGCAAAGCTCAGCTCAGCTCGTAAGGACACTCCTTTCATGTCTATACCCACTGCCGCTTCACACGATGGTATAGCAAGTCCCTTCACATCAGTGAAAGGCGCAAACCAGCATTATTCGATAATTGCAGAAGCGCCTATGGCAGTAATCGCTGATACAAGTATAATAGTTAAAGCGTCTCATCGATACACTGCAAGTGGATGTGGTGATGTCATCTCTAAACACACCGCTGTTCGTGATTGGTACCTAGCACACAGAGTGAAAGATGAATACTATGGTGAATATGCTGCCAGTTTAGCATTAATGAGCGCAAAACTTGTTGCTAAAAACGCTGAGTTGATCAAGCCGGGAAATGAAAAAGGTTTGAGAGTTCTTCTAGAAGCTCTGATAAGTTGCGGAGTTGCCATGAGCATTGCTGGTAGCAGCAGACCTTGTAGTGGTTCGGAACATCTTTTCAGTCACGCCTTAGATTTGATCGCTCCTAACAATGCATTGCATGGAGAACAAACAGGGGTAGGAACTATTTTGATGGCTTGCCTACAAGGTTCAAATTGGCGTCGAATCAAATCGAAATTAGAAAAAGTTGGTTCTCCCACAACAGCAAAAGAGCTAGGAGTCGAGTCACAGGATATAATAGACTCTTTGGTTAGAGCTCGACAGATCAGACCAGAAAGATACACTATTTTGAATGAGAAGGTTCTGACCGAGAAAACTGCCACCAAACTCGCAAAAAAGACTAGAGTGATCTAGCTTGGAATCAGGTAACGGATTAGCCTGTGGATCACTTTTCCTTTTGAGAGCTGTCACCAGTAGTTTTTAACTTCTTCTTCTTCCCTTTAGCCTTTTTTCTGGATGGCGTCTTCGAAGGTTTTTTTGCGCTCGGATTTTGAAAATTCTCAACGAATTCTACTCTTGCGATGCTTTTGAAGAATCGATGGATGTCTGTGGCAATTCCTCTCTTCGCTATCTGTAGGCCTTCAAGGTAGAAAGCTTCTTCAGGCACTCTTATGGTTGTCCCTGTTTTCTCGATTTCTAACTTAAACTTTGTGATTTCAATCAAAGGTATTCTTCTGTGAATGAGAGTCAGGATTTTTTCTTTGTGTGTTCGAAGTTTTTTCCTCGCTGTGACTTCGTAAACCAAAGTTTTACCTGCCAGCGGAGGGTTGAAGTCGAGTTGGACTCTACCACCACCAACTGTCCTCACAGTGGCCATTCTCTTCTCATACTCGAGTCGCATTCCGATTGTGGGATTTATGCTCTTGTCTCTAAGTCGTCTCAGGGGTATCATTCTCACTTTTTCAGGATCCCTATGACCAAATGCTTTTTCTGGAGGGATCTCAACGGTTTTTGTCTTGTTCAGAGACAGTAACATTAGGCTGTCGTCTAATGCTTTTAGCATCCATCCTTCGCCTATCACGACTAGTTTGGGCTCGTAGGACTCGCCTTCTTTGTATAATCGTTTTTCTCTGGCTAACTCTTCTTGAGTTGTGTCAAAGACCTCGCCAGTCTCTTTCACTCTAGCAATGTGTTCAACGAGTAGGAAATCTCCTTTTTTAAAGGGCATACTCAGTCCGTCCTTCTAGGCCTGAAATTAGTACTTTCTTGGGTAGGTGTAGTAATGCAGGTTGAAATGCTTTTAAAGGTTACTTGGTGTCCGAGACTACTAGGATAAGTGATCAAAAAAGCTTCCGAAATCATATGTCGTGCAAAAGAACACTTAGAAAATTAATGCACACGAATTGAGGTCTTCACGCAGATATATGTTCTTGGTTTTTGCCAGATTTTTGCGTTATAATATCTTTAAGGTCATGTGCTGCTTGTTCGGGTTTCATCACATTAATGTATGTTCCAGTACTTTTTTCGAAGCCAGCCCACAAGGTCAGTCTTGGATATACCTCAAGGTGCCAGTGATAGAACTCCATTATTTCTTTACTGGGAGAAATATGAAAACCGTAATTGTAGGGAGGATCGTTCAAAAGAGATTTTAGCCCCCCTAGACACACCTTCAGAGCTTCAGCGAATTTCTTAATAGTTG